>VFQP010001318.1_pt1 | contig 33979 bp, 30 predicted proteins | sample 3512351 | NCBI WGS metagenome assembly VFQP01 (sample SAMN10412372, study PRJNA504923) | tailings metagenome | isolation source: Relicate 1 Philex TSF1 revegetated site | place: Philippines: Tuba, Benguet | collected 2017-08-29
AATGTTCAATTAACCACTTCACCCGCCATTGAGCCAAACGCCTGTTATAGCCAGTGGTTTTTGTCATTCTTCGTTTGTCGGTATATGTTTTTCTCTGCAATAGTTTTCAACTTCTGTGTCGTTTGCAAAGTATCCATCACAAAATTCGTCTAATTCTTTTTCTGCTCCCGAAACATATTTTTCGCTTGCAGTCATTAGTTTTTCTGTCTGTTCTATGAATTTTTCAAATTCCTTGTTCATTTTACAAAGTTTGTCAATCGTTTTAAAGTCTAAATCTCTGTAAACTGCTGGAAATAACACTTTACTCTGATAAGGGTTTGCGTTTAATTCGATAATTCCAATTCCGAATGATTGATTAAGTCTTCCCATTTCTTCATTCAAGCTGTCGCTGAACTCAAAAGCAACTAAATAACCATAATTTGCCCAACTTGAATTAGAAACTGCTTGAAAAAATGCCTTTTTCAGTTCGCTGTCGCTATTGATTTCTCTTTTTAGTTCGTAAGAACTCAATTTGAAAGTATCAACTCGATTTATGGATTTTAAAAAATTTTGACTGGCTTTTGTTTGTAAGTTCAAGAATTTAATACCAACCATATCTGGATGTGTCCAAATTTGGTTGTTGTCCTTTCCGTTGGATTGTTCGTGGAAAATTGTCTTTGAGTAAGTGTCAGTATTTTTTAGATAACTGCTTAAAAGTTTGTGTAAATCTCTTTCTTCGTAAGTCTTTGACTTGTTTATTTTAATTGGTTTTACGATTTGAGTTTCGGTGTCGCCACTTAGTATCTCAATTCCAATATTCTGTTCATTTTTTGTCAAGTAATAAGAGTAAGTCCCATTACTTTGTTTTATTCGTTTTACCCTTGTATCCCCGTTACGAATGAAGTCTCCGAGTTGAGCAGAAACAGTTGCAGGAGGTGTTTTTCCAGTAAATTCATAATAATTATTTGCCAGTATATGGTCACAAATCTCAATAGAGTTAGCTAATCTATCTAAATCTTCAAGGCTCTTTATAATCGCTTCTTTTATTGTCATTGTCTGTTTGTTTTTCTTTTACGGTTCGGTCGTCCTACCATTGGCTATAACATCCAAATTTACGCATTGCGTCAATCTAATTTATATGACATTCGTCAATACAATTTTTGTTTTTTATTTTATTATAGTTATTGTATATTGATTATTAAGGTTTTATGAAATGTTTTGAAGAAAATACTTTTTGGATTAACGAATGTTTTATATTTTTGATCAAAATCTACAATGATGAAATATTCTCAAATATTTAGACAAAAACTTGAAGTTGCTAGATACAGCGAGTCAACAATCAAAACTTATATCTCCACTTTAGCATCGTTTTTCAAAGCAAATGATGTTGCTGTTGAAGATGTAAACGAAATAATTGTTGAAAAGTATTTGTACACTCTAATAAAAGAAAAAAATATTTCGCAATCTTTTCAGAAGCACATTTTGGGAAGTATAAAATTGTTTTACGAAATGATGTTCAATAGAAAATTGGCTCTTTCACATCTTTATCCAAAAAGAGTAGAACATTCACTTCCAAAATATCTCAGTAAAGAAGAAATTTTCAAAATGCTTGAAGTAACTGAGAATTTAAAACACCGATCAATGATAAGTCTTCTGTACGGATGCGGATTGAGAGTGAGTGAGTTGATTAATTTAAAAATCAAGGATATAGATTCTAAGTCAGAAAAAATAGTAATACTTCAGGCAAAAGGGAAAAAAGACCGGTATGTAATGTTACCAAAGTCAGTGTTGCCTTTGCTAAGAGAATATTTTAGGAAATATTCACCAAAAGTCTATCTTTTCGAAGGAGGGAATGATGAAAAATATTCGGCTCGAAGCATCCAGCAAATGGTAAAGAAGGCGGCTACAAAAGCAAAAATACAAAGATTGGTAACACCCCATATTCTACGGCACAGCTTTGCAACACATCTACTTGAAAATGGGACAGATATAAGATATATTCAGGAACTTCTAGGTCATAATAGTGTAATGACTACTCAAATTTATACACACATTACGGACTTAACCATAAGAAAAATTCAAAGTCCCCTTGATTTTTAACCAAGGGGAACTTTAGATTTGTTTATCCAAACGCTCTCTTCAGAAGACTTTCCACTTTCGGTTCGCTTCCTCTGAAATTTTTGTACAATTCCATCGGATCTTTTGTACCGCCGGAAGAAAGAAGGATTTTATATTTTGCGGCAATTTCCGGATTGAAAATTCCGTTTTCCTTAAAATACTGGAAAGCATCTGCATCTAAAACTTCTGCCCATTTGTAAGAGTAATACCCTGCAGAGTATCCACCCTGAAAAATATGTGAAAAACTTGGACTCATCGCTGTTTCAGGATTGGCAGGATAAAATTGGGTGGCTTTTGTGTATTCATCCTCAAACTCCTTTACGCTCTTGTTCTCCAGCTCTTCAACTTTTGTGTGGTAATTCATATCCAGCAATCCGAAGCCAAGCTGTCTCAATGTCTGATAACCTTCCATAAAGTTTTTCGACTGTGCGATTTTTTCAATTTTTTCGTCCGGCAAAACTTCTCCTGTTTTATAATGTTTTGCGAATGTTTTTAAGAATTCCGGCTCATAGCAGAAATTTTCCAAAAACTGCGAAGGCAATTCTACGAAATCCCATTTTACGGAAGTTCCTGAAAGATTAGGATATTGCGTATTGGCAAGCATTCCGTGAAGGGCGTGACCAAATTCGTGAAATAAGGTCGTTACCTCCTGAAACGTCAGTAAACTTGGAGTATCCTTCGTCGGTTTGCTGAAATTACAAACGATGGAAATATGCGGACGGGAATTTTCACCATCTTTCTGATACTGGTTTTTGTAGCTCGTCATCCAGGCTCCGGCTCTCTTACCTTTTCTTGGGAAATAATCAACGTAAAGTAAGGCTTTGAAAGTTTTTTCAGGATGAGCACTTCCATCTTCCAACTTCCCGCTTACAGCCTCAAAAATTTCATAAACTTTCACCTCTTCATGGTATTTCGGAATGTCATTTCTTTCCTCAAAAATTAATCCGAAAAGTTGCTTCGACAGTCCAAAGACAGCATCCTGAACCTGATTCAACGGAAAGTAAGGTTTTAACTCCTCATCATTAAGATCATATTTTGCTTTACGCAGTTTTTCAGCGTAAAAAGCGTGATCGTACCCTTGCATTTCTTCAATTCCATCTGCTTTTGCAAGAGATTTTAATTCTTCAATTTCTTTACCGGCATAAGGTTTTGCTTTAGTTAAAAGTTCGTTCAGGAAATCAATAACTTTTGTCGGAGATTTTGCCATTCTTTCTTCCAGAACATACTCGGCGTAGTTTGTGTAACCTAATAATTCGGCTTTTTGCTGCTTCAGATTCAATAGTTCTTTAATGAGATCCTGATTGTCAAACTCGCCACCGTCGAAAGACTTTTTACCGTTTGCCAAAGCAATTTCCTTTCTCAGCTCACGGTTCTCAGCGTAAGTCATGAACGGGATATAACTTGGATACTGCAGCGTTACAACCCAGCCTTCCAGATTTCTTTCTTTGGCTTCTTCTGCGTATTGTTCCAGAATGGCTTCCGGAATTCCCGCAAGATCTTCTTTGTTCGTAATATGTTTAAAATAGTTGTTGGTAGAAGCCAGAACATTCTGCCCGAACTGAAGAGATTTTAAAGATAAATCCATATTGATTTTCTTTAATTTTTCTTTATTTTCTTCATTCAGTAAAGCACCGCTTCTTACAAAACCTTTATACGTTTCATTTAAAAGCATTTGCTGTTCTCCGTTGAGGTTGTATTTTTCTCTTTCATCGTATACTTTTTTGATTTTATTAAAAAGTGCCTCGTTCTGAGAGATTTTTGAAGAATACTCTGTTAAGATCGGGGAAACTTCCTGTGCGATCTGCTGTATTTCGTCACTTGTTTCCGCCGAATTTAAATTGAAAAATATATTGGAAGCCACATCAAGCTGTTCTCCCGAGTATGCCAAAGCTTCGATTACGTTTTCAAAAGTCGGTTCGTCCGGATTATTGATGATCGCATTAATTTCTTCTTCCGATTTCTGAATCAATTCCTTAAAAGCAGGAAAATAGTCTTCGTTTTTAATCTGGTCAAATGGTGCTGCATGATATGGTGTGGTAAATTTTTCAGTTAAAATATTCATATTATGATTTTTAATTTCATGTAAAAGTAAAGATTCTGATGAATTGACAGCGATATTGTTCAAAAATAATACCTTAAAGATAAAATGTGACAAAAAATGCTTTATCTTTAATATCCTGTCATAAGAGAAGCGGAAATCTGTCTGTAATGGCTAATTTTGGACAGATCATGCGATAAAGATGATAAAAAATAATCTTAAATATCTATAACTATGAAAACAATTTTAAAGATTCTTGGTGTAATTGTTCTTTTACTCGTTGTTTATACAGTAATTGCTTTGTTGGCTTTCGGTAATAGCTATCATTATGAAAAATCCATGGTGATAGATGCACCCAAAGAAAAAATATGGCAGCAGATCAATTCTATGAAGGCTTTCAATCAGTGGAATCCTTGGATGAAACTGGATCCGAATATGAGAATTGTATATTCGGGAAGTGAAGGTCAGATTGGTGATAAATATTGCTGGGACAGCAAAAATGATGATGCAGGAGCAGGGTGTCAGGAAATCAGAGATTTGATTGAAAATCAAAAGCAGAAAACAGAAATGATTTTCCAAAGACCTTTTGCGGGACAGGCGACCTCAGAAATCATCCTCTCATCCAAAGGAAACGGAACCAAGGTAACCTGGACGATGGATACAGAACAGGAAGCCTGGATGAAAATCATGCGGCCGATGATGGATTATCAAATGGGAAAATCCTACGAAGAAGGTCTGAATAATCTTAGAAATTTAGTCGAAAAATAAGATTTCAAATATCATTTCAAAGAACTGTTTTCAAATTCTGAAAGCAGTTTTTGTTTTCATTTAAATTAAAATATTATCTTTATGTAAAGATTACGATACATGGAGAAGACAGCATATGAGAAAAATAACATAAGAAATTATGTAAAAAGTGTTATTGCTGAAAAGATTGAGAAATTAAAAAACTTTATAGAATTTACATTAGAGGCAAGTCGCGATATCAAAAAAACTCCGAAATATGACAGCATGAGAGAGGAAATGCAGGAAGAAATTTACCAGATGCAGCGTCAGTTGGGAGCTTTAAATGATTTGAAAAGAAATATGGCAAGGGTTCTGAATAATTCTACCGAAAGAGTTCAGCTGGGTTCTCTGGTGATTACCAATAAAGCAAGGTTTTACATTTCTGTTTCTTTGGGGGAATTTTTCTTTGAGGGGGACCGTTTCTATGCGATTTCCTCAGAAAGTCCGATGGCAAAGAAAATGATGGGAATGAAATCCGGTGACGAATTTACATTGAATAAAATCCATCAGAAGATTGTTGAGGTTTTGTAAAGTTAGAAGTTAGAAGTAAGAAGTTAGAAGTAAGTTTTAATAAGCATCCAATATAATCCTCTTCTTAATCTGGCTTTTTCACTATTTTTGTCAGATGAATAAAGCAGAAGTTTTAAAACAAATTATAGAGCAAAGAAGAAGTATATTTCCTAAAGATTATTCAGATACAGTAATTTCGCAGGAAATTCTTGATGAAATTTTACATTCCGCCTCACTGGCTCCGAATCATAAGCGTACCAAACCTTGGCGTTTTAAAATATTCCGTGGAGAAGAAAAAGCAAAACTGGCTTTGGAAATGCAGTCGATTTACAAAGAAACACAGTCCGAACAGCTTTTCTTAGAAAAAAAATACAATGATATTGGTTTTAAAATCAATAAAGCAGATGCTGTTTTATCTATCGTTGTCAATTTTAGCGGAATGGTTCCGGAATGGGAAGAAATTGCCGCAGTTTCCATGGCGGTTCAGAATATGTATCTTACCTGTACAGCAAACAATATCGGCTGCTACTGGAGTTCTCCAAAGCTTGTTAACCACTTGAAAGAATCCTTAACAATTCAGGGAAATCAGCAATGTCTTGGGCTTTTCTATATGGGAAATTTAGAATAATCTATTTGGTATAATAATATTTTGCAGCAAATTACCTTTAAAATAGTAAATTTGCGAATCAAAAAGCGAATAGCCATTTGCTATACGCCAAAAGCTATATACAATGACTTCACAAGAAATAAGACAGCAATTTTTAGACTTTTTTAAAAGTAAAGAACATTTGATCGTTCCATCTGCGCCCATCGTTCTGAAAGACGATCCTACACTGATGTTTTCCAATTCGGGAATGACGCAGTTCAAAGATTATTTTTTAGGATACAAGGAGCCTAAAGCTTCAAGAATTGCCGATACGCAGAAATGTCTTAGAGTTTCCGGAAAGCATAATGATCTGGATGATGTGGGTCGTGATACGTATCACCACACGATGTTTGAGATGCTGGGAAATTGGTCATTCGGTGATTATTTTAAAAAAGAAGCCATTGACTGGGCTTGGGAATTGCTGACGGAAGTCTACAAAATTCCAAAAGAAAATCTTTACGTGACCATCTTTGAAGGTGATGAAAAAGAAAATCTTGAACGTGATAACGAAGCCTATAATTACTGGAAAGCACACATTTCCGAGGACAGAATCATCAACGGAAACAAGAAAGATAATTTCTGGGAAATGGGAGCGAGCGGACCTTGCGGACCTTGCTCGGAAATCCATGTTGATCTGAGAAGTGAAGACGAAAAAGCGAAAGTTTCGGGACTTGAATTGGTGAATAATGATCATCCTCAGGTTGTAGAAATCTGGAATCTCGTTTTCATGCAGTTCAACAGAAAAGCAGACGGCTCGCTGGAGAATCTTCCTGCAAAACATATCGACACCGGAATGGGATTTGAGCGTCTTTGTATGGCGTTGCAGCAGAAAGAATCGAACTACGATACCGATGTTTTTACCCCTTTGATTGCTAAAGTGGAAGAACTTTCAGGTAAAAAATATACCGGAATTTTAACCGATGAAAAAGATATTGCTATTCGTGTGGTGGTAGATCACATCAGAGCGGTTTCTTTTGCAATTGCAGACGGACAGTTGCCTTCCAACGGTGGAGCCGGTTATGTCATCAGAAGAATTTTGCGAAGAGGAATTTCTTATGCATACCGTTTTTTAGACCGAAAAGGACCTTTCCTCTATCAGTTAGTGGCTGTTCTTCAGGAACAAATGGGCAAATTTTTCCCAGAACTGGAAAAGCAGGGAACTTTGGTTACGGAAGTGATTAAAAGTGAAGAAGAATCTTTTTTAAGAACCATTGAAACAGGTTTAATCAGAGTAGAGAAACTGATTCAGCAGACCATTGCTGATGGTAAAAAAGTATTGCCAACGGAAGAAGTTTTCGAATTATATGATACGTACGGTTTCCCGGATGATTTAACGAGAATTATTGCTGAGGAAAAAGGTTTAACCATTGATGAAGCAGGATTTGAAGCTAAAAGAAAAGAACAGCAAGACCGTTCAAAAGCAGATTCAGCTCAGAAAGTGTACGACTGGGTAACTTTAGAAGAAAAACCGGAAAACTTTGTGGGTTACGATAAAACGGAGTCTGAAACCTACATTACAAGATACCGAAAAGTAGAAAACAAAGACGGGGAATTTTATCAGGTCGTGCTGAGCGAGTCACCTTTTTATCCTGAAGGTGGCGGACAAATTGGTGATAAAGGTGTGCTTGAAAATGCGGTTGAAAGTTTTGAAGTTTTGGAAACCAAAAAAGAAAACGGATTGATTATCTCTTTAATCACCGGGCTTCCGAAAGATGCAGGTGCTGTTTTTTATGCTAAAGTCAACGCAGCAGAAAGAAAAAATTCTCAGGCAAACCACTCGGTTACCCATTTATTGCACGAAGCTTTAAGAGAAGTTTTGGGAACGCACGTGGAGCAGAAAGGTTCATTTGTGGGTCCGGATTATCTTCGTTTCGATTTTTCACATTTCAGCAAAATGACGGAGGAAGAATTGAAGCAAGTTGAAGATAAAGTGAATGCGAAAATCAAGAAAAGTATTGCGTTGCAGGAATTCAGGAATATTCCGATTCAGGAAGCTTTGGACAGAGGTGCAATGGCTTTGTTTGGCGAAAAATACGGTGACAATGTAAGAATGATTCAGTTCGGAACTTCAATGGAATTGTGTGGCGGAACGCACGTAAAAAATACCCGCGAAATCGGTCATTTCAAAATTGTTTCCGAAAGTTCTGCAGCAGCCGGAATCCGAAGAATTGAAGCGATTTCAGGAGACAAATCTGCTGAATATTTCAAAAACTTAGAAATACAGATTACTGAACTTTCTCAGTTATTAAAATCTAAGGATATTGTTAAGTCTATTGAGAAATTGATCGAAGAAAACACTTCACTGAAATCTGAAGTGGAAGCGTTCAAAAGAGAGAAAGCAAAAGGCGAAATCGGAGACTGGAAAAACGCTTACCAACAGAAAGGTGACAAACAGCTTCTGGTAAAGAAAACCTCTTTGGATGCCGCTTCGGTAAAAGATATTGTCTTCCAGCTGAAAAGAGAGATCCCGACTTCGGTTACCGTTATTCTTTCTGATGCAGACGGAAAACCGATGATTACGGTGGGTGTTTCCGATGATTTGGCTGCGAATTACCAGGCGGGAACGATTGTAAAAGATTTAGCCAAAGAAATCCAGGGCGGCGGCGGAGGAAATCCGGGCTTCGCAACAGCAGGAGGAAAAAATCTTGATGGTCTGGAAAATGCGTATCAGAAAGCGTTGACTTTGTAGGAGAATTTGATAAGAAATTTATAAATAATCCCTTTCAGTTTTTGGAAGGGATTTTTTGTTTATAAATTTTAGTGATTGTCTGTTTATGAGTCTAAGGCTTCGATAGACTTATCCTGACATTGCTAAAATTTAAGCGTTTAGTATTAGAGTTGTCACACTGAGCTTGTCGAAATGACGGAAATCGAAGCGCAAGTGTTCAGTTTTGCATAAAAGTTCAATCGAAGAACTGAATTTGAATGTAGCGCTGGATCCGCCATTTTGCCAAACTGCTGTTGTGTGACTGCCTTTATTTATTCGGTTAATATTTTCCATAATCCTAAAATAAAAATTATAATAAAAAAAGCTAAAACACGACTACTTGAACTTTTTTCACCTTCATTGAAATTGTCCTCATTGAATACGATGTCTGATTTATCGTTTTTTAAGTAATAGATCGGAATAACTTCATTTTCTTTATTTAATTTATTCTCGTTGCTTTCGTGAATTCTAATTTTTATTTTTGCGTTTTGCTGAAGTGTCTGTGTCACTTCAGTCCATCTTCCATAAATTCCACCAACATAAATCCCAAATCGATTAGAATACTCTTTAACATTAAAGTAGAGTTTTATTGGATTTCTATTTCCTCCACTTTTCCATTCTTTATCAACAGTAACACTTAATTCGACTAGTTCATTTTTCTCAATTTCAAATGGTGTATGTGTTATATAAAACAACCAACTGAAAAATGTAAAGAAACAAATTAGTTTAAACCACCTCTGTTCATAGAACTCTAATTTAATTTTCTTTTTATTATCCAAGTTTGTAATTTTAGCTTTTTCAAGATATCGCATAACGGCTCTTAGATTGTATAAGTGGTTGATTTGTAGTTACTTATCTTTATTTTAGTACTAAACTTCACTAGAAACCCGAATGTTCAACTTAGCACTGAACCCTCCATTTTGCCAAACGCCTGTTAGGTGCAGTTTATTTAAATATAGCGGATTCAAAATCATTTTCAGATATCATTTTATTATTCTCAATCATATAATTTACCAACTCCGAAAGTAATTTAAATGAACCTACCAAAGCATTTTCGATTTCAACTTCTTTAATGTTACTTCCATGAACTACTTTTGAGCGAAGATTATATAGTTTTTTAATTTCTTTAAATTTCTCAATTCTTTTCTCTCCTCTGTCGTGAAGTAATGAAGATATACTTAATGAAAGACGATAAGTAATTTCAGAAGAGACATCAACAATGCTTTCAATTGCTGCCCAAATTATTGCAATAGCACTTTTTAAATCAACGCAATATCGCCAAGAGTTTAAAACTTCCAATGAATATCTAAACTTTTCATGTTTAAAAGCTAAAATATTTGCTATTTCAAAATATTTATTAAGCCATTTAATATCGTTGTCTTCAATTTTAAGTTCACTTAAGCTACTTATTTTTAACATTTTTATATGATAATCGCAAAGATTTGCTTTAACATCATTTATGTCTTTAAGATTATTCCATGATTGATTTAATAATGCAATTGAATTTATAGTTGTTTTGTTTCTTAAAACTAATAACGTATTTAACAACCAAGCACGGTTTAAAATGTCATAACTAAAAGTAGAATCATTTTCAGAACTAATAATTTCAAAGTTGTTTTCAAGATAACAAAAAGGTTCTATTAATGACCATTGTTGAAAACCCTTTGCTCCTAAACCAGCTAATTCGAAAACTGATAATTTATTTATTTTTCTTAGCTTTAAATATGGTAAAATTTCAACTTCATCTTTTTCAAAATAAATTCCATTTCCTAAAATAAACCATGTTTCTTTAATTGTCATTTGAAATTGAGTGTTGTTTTAAATTGCACCTAACATTTAGATTCACGCAATTCGTCAATCCAAACAATAGCTTTGTTAAAAATAATTAAAATATTTTATCTAAAACAATTTTATTTTGAAACTAAATAGATCTTACGCTTTTTTAATTCTTAGCATAATTTTATGATGACAAAAACCCTTAAAATCTCTTAAATAAAATTTAATTTATCAATCATTCGGGAATTGAATAATGTAAAAATAAACGGTATTCAATTGATAGCCAACAGATTTTATTTTTAACAAAAGTTTATATTTTCTGCTGTAGTATTGTAACTTTCTTATCAATAGTTTTGTCTCATTAATAAAAACTATATGACAAAACTTTTATCTCCATTATTTTTACTGTTGGGTATTGTGATCTTTGGTCAGAGTCAGATTAAAGTAATCAGCAAAAACAGTAAAAAACCGGTAGAAAATGCAGCGGTCTATTGTGAGGATGAGCTTCTGGGCAAAACCAATTACGAAGGTATTCTGAACTTTAAAACCAAATGTAAAAAGGTTGAAATTTTAGCCAACAATTTTGAAGATGAAACAGCCGATGTAAAAAAGAATATAGAAGTGATGCTCAAACCGTCGTCCGAAAAAATGAGCACCATCGACAAAATCATCATTGCTGACAAAAGCGATCCTAAAGCGCTGAAAATTCTGGACGAATTCAATAAAAGAGAAAAAGACAATTCTCCCAAATCATTAGATTCTTATCAGTTTAAATCGTACACCAAATTTTCTATTGATGTAGACAAAGATTCTGTAGATATTTTTAAAAATTTCCTTGTCAGCCGAAAAGATTCCCTTTCAAAAGTTGAAAAGAAGCAGGAGTTTAAAAAGAAAAATGAAGAAAAAGATTCTTTGATCGGGGAAGATTTTCTGAATGCGGCTAAAGACAGCCAGATGTTCTTATGGGAAAAAGCGACCGAATATAAATATTCACAAAAGTTTGGAGATAAAACGAATATCATAGACAACAGGATGTCCGGTTTTAAAAATCCGATCTATGAAGCTCTGGCGATCAATATTTCTAATCTCAACAGAACGCCGAGACAATTGAGACCGGAAAACAGAAAGCTGTTTAATTTTTATGTTACAGATACGATCCAGATTGACGGACGAGATACTTTCGTGATCAAATTCAAAGAAATTACCGACAAAAAAAGGCAGAACCCAAGAAAATTTAACGGGAAAATTTATATCGACACTCAGACTTTTGCGCTTAAAAAATTTGAAAGCACCAGTAAGAAAATCAATGAAGGAAATATCGTTTCGGTCTGGAAACCAATTAACAACAAATGGTTTCTTGCCTATGAAGATATGAAAGTAAAATTGGGTGATCAGACTTTTAATATTTCCAAAAAAGACAGCGTAAAAACCGATACATTAAAGAAAGGTCAGTATCTGAGCGACAGAAAAAAGTACCACCAAAAGACATTCGGAAATTATCTTTATGTAAAAAACAGGTTTTTTGATTACGAAATCAATCCTGAGCAAAAAGCTTCCGAGTTTAAAGGTTATTCGCTGGAAATGAAAAATTCTGACGGCAGTCTTTTGCAGCAGTACAGAACCGACAGTCTTACCGCAAGAGAATCCGCAACCTACACCAATATTGATCATTTTGTAGAAAAACATGAGTTTGAGAAAAAATTAGGATTTTTAACCCAGCTGGTGCGCGGAAACATCCGCTATAAAATGATAGATTTTGATCTGACTAAGCTTTTAAGCTACGATAAATACCAGGGTTTGCGCTTGGGAGCAGGATTGAAGCTTAACGAAAAGTTCAGCAAGACCTTTTCTCCGGACGGATATTTTGGATACGGTTTTAAAGATCACCGCTGGAAATATGGTTTGGGGCTTGATGTAAAACTGTCTTCCAAAAGAACTTCGGTTTTCAGAATAGATTATGTGGATGATGTTTTTGCAGCAGGCAGATTCAGCAATACGATGTGGGATATGATGATGAAACTTTCGGATATTAATCTGGATCTTCACAACGCCAATTTTTACAGAAACCAGAAATGGGGAGCCTCTTATCTGTATGATATTTCCAATTCACTCAGCATGAGAGTTGCTGTGAATAAAGAAAAGCAGAAAGCATTGTTTGATTATCAGTACAGAGATTTAGGAAACAGCTTTGATAACGTAAGCACAACCTTATCTTTCAAATATTCTCCTAATGATAAAAACATCATGACACCAAGCGGAAAATATACCTACGAAAAAAGATTTCCGCAGTTTTATGTAAATTTTGAAAAAGGATATAATGCTTTAGGTGGAGATATGGATTATCAGAAACTGGATGCCTTAATCGTTCATCAGTTCAGAACCAAGTTAGGGTATACTAATGTGAAGCTTTTCGGGGGAATTTCTTCGGGAACAGCTCCGATCTGGAAAAACTTTGAAATTGCGGGACAAACCGAAAGGGGTCTGGATCATTGGTACTCAAGCATCAGTACACCATCCAATTTAGGGTTTGCCACCATGCCTTCGGGAACTTTCTTTGCCGATAAATTTGTGGCGTTTAAAGTTTCTCAATACCTTCCTTTCAGATTCAGAACATTAGGAAAAAGATATTCTAATATTGAGCTGGAATATCAGGCAGCTATCGGAGATTTCAAAAACAGAGGAGATCATCAGTTTGATTTTATACCGCTGGATCATTACTATCAGGAAGTGGGACTGATTTGGAACCGTTTTTTAGGAAGGAATTTCGGGCTAGGTTTTTCTTACCGTTTGGGACATTATCAGACATCAGTATTTAAAGAGAATATAGGCATTAAGCTTAGGTTTAATTTGCTTAACTAAAATAAGATTAAAAAGCAGAAATCGTATTCTGCTTTTTTGTTATCTTTCCGGAAAAATAATCTTGCTCATACATCAATAAAAATTTAAATCCTGGTGTTTGCAAAATTTCATTAATAATCATTGAGAACATTTCAACCATGAAAAAACTTTTTCTTCTATGCGTTACAGCAATTCTTCTTGTAGCGTGTCAGTCAAAATCTGACAAAGTACAGCAATTTGTAAAGATTTACAACAACTCATCCAAGATGATGACAAGTTCGGTAATCAAATCTACCACAGCTTCTTCTAAAAGTCCTGAGTCTATTGATATTGAGGTGAATACAAATACAGACAGTGATGATATAGAAACCGGGCTTCTTACTTCTGCTTTGCCTGAATTGATCGAACAGGCTATTAAAAGCGAAAAAATCGGAAAAGAATTGCTGGACAGCGGAGTGAAATTTAACCTGAAAGTGTACGGATCCGATACAAAAGTAATTTTGGAGGAAGTAATAGACAACAGCAAGCTTAATAAAAATATTGATTTTAAAGCGATTGCTTCCGGTAAGAAACCTAATAATGTGGAACTTAATCAAATGCTGGATGCTTTCAATAGAAATCTTCCGATAGTAGACGAATCTACGGGAACAAAAATTATGAGCATAAAAGCTGATGAAAATAATAATATTGTTTACACTTGTGAAGTGACCGATAGTTTTGCTTCAATGATTAAAGTAGACGGGGCAGAGCAAATGATAAAGGATGAAATGCTGAGGTCACCACAAATACAGCAGATTTTTCAGAAAACATCTGTTTTGGGAGTAAATAATATAAAATATCTTTACAATGACAGTAAAGGAAATCTGATAAAAGAAATTACTATCACTAAACAGGATTTAAAATAATGGAAGAAAAAACTCCTGTTTGGCGCATTTTGTTAAGTGTTGTTTTTGTAATAGTTGTGCTAGTACGAATTGTAAGCAGATGCAGCACACCCGAACGCACTTCATATAGTAGTGAAGACTATACAAAACTTACCAAAAGTCTTATTACCAACCGTGGTGTGGAAGAAAGAAATTTTGAAGAATCATCAAATAATCTTTTTTATGAATCTTATGACAGCATCGGTAAACTCTATGAAGAAAATGCAGGGAATTTTCATATCACTAGGCTTGAAAAAGATTCGCTGTTTCCTTTGGATCTTTCAGCAAGAATTAATATTGAGAAGAACAGCTATATTCAGAAAAGTTATGATGATACTCTTAAAATGGCAATCAAACTTCCAGATAATACCAGCATTTTTGTCCATTCATACGAAGGAGCAGGAGATATGATAGAGAACTTTAAGAAGGTGAAAAATCATTTGAGTTTACAAAATATCAACGTTAAATTAGATAAACCGGAGACAAAATATATCAGTTATCATTATTTGAAAAACGGCAAAAAGTGTTTTGGTTATGCTTTACTCGCACAGGAAAATAAGTATTTTTCTTTTGTTGAGATTGAAAATAGTTCTATTCCGAAATCCAGTCTCGAAAAAAAAACATTTAACTATATCATGCAGATGACCCGTTAAAAGCTAAACCTCTGAGAAAATCAGAGGTTTTTCTGTAATTATTTCCAAAATTTTTCAGACAGAATAAATATCTTTACTTTTGACAAGCATTTTTGTATGAAAAAGGGAATCTCTGTCATATTTCTGTTGGTTTTTATTTTTGGTTTTTCACAATCAAGAATTACGGTTTTCAATGAAGATGATTATAAACCGATTTCTGGTGCAGAAATTTTCTGTAACAATAGCATTCTGGGTAAAACTGATGATGACGGTTTTTTGGAATTTAAAACAAAGTGCAGAGATATACAGGTCAAAGCCGACGGATTTTACACCGAGAATATTACGGTAGAAAAATCAATGAGCGTTTACTTGATCAGAAATTCATCCAGAATTACGGCAATAGAAACCGTGATACTTCATGATAAGAGTGATCCTGAAGCACTGGAAATTTTAAGAAAAGTCGAAAAGCATTTCAAAAGCAACTCTCCCGAAAGCTTAGATTCTTATGCTTATAAATCTTACGAAAAATTATCTTTCGATATAGACCAGGACAGTATTGCGGTCTACAGAAATATATTCAGCAGAAATCTCAGCTTTTTCAGAAAAAATAGAAACGGGGATTCCATTAGCGATTTGTCATCAAAAAAAATTCTTTCCCAAAGCAAGCTTTTCCTGTGGGAAAGGGCACAGGAATTTATTTATTCAAAAAAATATGGTGAAAAGATCAATATTCTGGACAATAAAATTTCCGGTCTGAAACAGCCTATTTATGAGCTGATCGCATTGCAGAGCAACAGAAATAAGATACCGGAACAGATTAAACAGGAAAACCGTGGCTTGTACCGTTTTTTTCTTACAGACAGTGTTCAGATTGACGGACGGAAAACGCTGGTGATCAGATTCAGGGAAGCGAATTATAAGAAGCCGATGAAAAGAAGAAAATTCAGCGGAGCTATTTATATTGATGCAGAAACTTTCGGAATCAGAAAAATTGAAAGCACGAGTAAAGAAAAAAATGAAGGATATATTACGAGCAGCTGGATGTACTTTAATGGCAAATGGTTTTTGGCAGAAGAAAATGTGAAACTCAGGCTCAGCCGTCTGAAATTGGGGCAGGAATACATCAATAACGAAGAAAACAAAGAAGAGAAAAGAAATTTCGGAACGTATGCATTTCTGATTTCAAAATATTTTGATTATACTTCTCCCATAGAAGAAAATTCTGCAGATTTTAAAGGATACACCTTTTCTGTAAAAAACACTTCAGGTAACACCCTGGATCTTTATCGTCAGGAACCACTTTCTGTAAGGGAAGAGAATACATACGCAACCATCGACAGTTTAGGTAAAATATATAATGTTGACAGAAAGGCCAGAGTTCTGACAGGTTTAATCAATGGTCAGGTTCGTGTAGGAAGTTTTGATTTTGATATTGGTGAGATTATAAATTACAATTTATCAGAAGGTTTCAGAGTAGGTTTGAAGGGTAAGCTTAATGAAAATTTCAATGCGTATTTTTCGCCGGATTATTATTTTGCCTATGGCTTCAAAGATGACCGCTGGAAGTACGGAATTGGTCTTGATATGAAAGCTTCTCTGGAAAAAAACAACTTTTTCAGGATTGAGTATTATGATGATGTCAATTCTTCGGGTGAATTTTACCGCAGGCTTTGGACATTCAGAATGAGGATGATGAATTACGGAAACAATATCAATAATGATAAATTCTATCGCTATAAAGGCGTTTCTTTATCGTATCTGAATGATATTAATAATGGTTTGACCCTGGCTTTTGCTGCCCGAAGAAATTTTGAAGCGGCGCAGTTTGATTATGATTTCAGAGGAGGAGGAGATGCCTTTGAAAATTTTAATACGCTGGTTACTCTTAAATATTCTCCCAACTCTACCAATATTATGACGCCACAGGGAAAATCTTTAATTGACCAGAATTATCCTGAGCTCTATTTTAATTATGAGCAGAGCGTAAAAGTTTTTGGCGGTGATTTCAATTATACGCGTTTTGATGCTCTTTTTGCGCACAATTTCAAAACCAGACTGGGAAAAACAGGATTGCGCCTGTATGGAGGTGTAGTGTTTGGCGAAGCACCTATATGGAAGCATTTTACGATGAACGGGTTGGCGTCTCCGAGTCGTGATATTAATTTTAACCTGACTTCTTATCTTGGTTTTGCAACTCTGGAAGGCGGGAAATTTTATAATGACCGTTTTATTGCCTATTATCTGACCCATAAAATCCCGTGGTACTTCAAAAGTATAGGGCAGAACGTATCCAGCTTTGATTTTGTGATCCGCGGAACCATTGGTGATATGAAACATCCGGAATATCATGATTTCAGATTCAGAAAACTGGATCGTCTTTATCAGGAAGTAGGACTGGAATGGAGTAATTTTTTATCTTCGTACTTCAATCTCGGATTTTTTTACCGAGTCGGATATTATACAACCAATAATTTTAAACAGAATTTTGCTGTACAGTTTAAATTGAAGCTTCTGGAGTTTTAAAATTCCCCTCCTTTGGAAATCGAGGAACGAGATTCGCCGAAACAAAAAATCAATTAATAATATTGAGGCACTGGTGGCAAAAATTCTAAGAATTTTTGACGGGGTGGTTAAAGCTAAAACATTAATTTTAAAAGTAGAATATGAAAAAAATAGAAATAAAAGCGGAGCAGTTTTTTGAATTATTAAGACTTAAGGACACTTCAATGTGGTCTGTATTTGCTCAGATGATAGATGGTGAAGAAAAAGAAATCATTTTTCTGGACAGCGGAGATAAAATTCTTTTCAATTATATACTTCCCGCTAATGCAGAAAAGCTGGAAGAAGACAGAAAAGAATTTTCTAAGCAGTTTGCTGATAAGATGGCGCATTTCAGTTAGATATTCGTAACTCCTGATAAATCATATAATTTACGGCACTTTTTTTGTCAGAAGAAACCTTTGTAAGCATGATAAATGTGTGCTTAAGGAAAAAGGGTTTCTATGAAAAATGTTTTTATTATTTTACTTTTTTTGTCTTTCAACATTGCTTTTTCGCAGTCTAAGATTGTGGTGAAAAGCGCAGTTGATGAAAGTGCTGTTTCCGGAGCGGTGGTGAAATGCAACAATCAGCTGATTGGAAAAACCGATCAATCAGGAACTTTAGTTTTCAAAACGAAATGTAAGAAAGTGGAAGTTTCTGCAGCCGGGTTTTATCAGGATGAGGTGGTAGTAGATCAGCTGATGGAGGTTTTTATGACCACAACAGAGGTGAAGACCCGGGAAATCCAGACGGTGGTTCTTCAGGATAAAAGTGATCCCAGAGCATTGGAAATCCTAAGGAAAATCAATGATAATTATAAAGAAAATTCACCACAGAGTTTAGACTCATATTCTTATAAATCTTATGAGAAAATATCTCTGGATTTTGACGAAGACAGCATTAAGGCATACAATAATTATATTGCCAACCGGATAGATTCGTTGAAAAAATTACCTCAGCAGCCCATGAAAAAACAGCAAGAAAAAGATTCTTTGCAATCAGTCGGGCTGATGAAACTGATGGGCGAGAGTAAAATGTTTCTTTGGGAAAGAGCTCTGGAAAATTTATACTCAAAAAAATACGGCGAAAAAACTATTGTGTTGGACAATAAGATTGCCGGTCTGAAAGAACCGATCTACGAATTGATGGCTTTCCGTTCCAACAGAAATAATATTCCCAAAGAGATCAAAGAAGAAAACAGAAATCTTTACCGCTACTATCTCACAGATTCTATTGAGATTGACGGACGTGAAAATTATGTGATCCGTTTTCGTGAAGTTAATTACAGACAGCCGGTCAATAAAAGAAAGTTTAACGGCTATCTCTACGTGGACAAGGATACTTATGCATTAAAAAAAATTGAAAGCAACAGCAAAATCAAAAGCGAGGGAAGCATTACCAGTATCTGGAAGCCCATTAATAATAAATGGTTTCTGGTAAAAGAAAACTACAAAATTAAGTTGGGTGCTGCTTCATTTGCTAATGTAGAAGAGTCTGGAAAAAAAACTAAACAGGAAAAAGAAGCTGAAAAACAGACCCGAAGCCAGTTTGGAACATACGCTTTTGTAACGGCAGATTATTTCGATTTCAAAACTCCTATTGAAGAAAAAGCTCAGGATTTTAAAGGATATTCTATGGAAGTGGAAAGCTCCGACGGGAATATCATCAATCAATACAGAACAGAAAGTTTAACCAAAAGAGAAGAGACAACATACCTTAAAATCGACAGCTTGAGCAGCAGATACAAGCTTGATCAAAAGGCAAAGGCATTAACAGGTTTACTGAAGGGTAAAATCAGATTGGGAATGCTGGACTTTGATCTTGCCAGAATTGTTGGGTACAACAAATATGAGCATTTTCGTTTGGGTGCAGGGGTGAAACTGAACGAAAAATTCAGCAGATATATTTCTCCGGATGCGTATTTTGCTTACGGTATTTATGATAAAAAATTCAAGTTCGGAGCAGGGGTTGATGTCCGTACTACGACAGAAAAAAATTCTTTTTTTCGTGCAGAATATTTCAATGATGTAATGGCTGCGGGGCGTTTTTCAGAAAATTTATGGAATTTCAGAATGAGAATCATGAATTCCGGTGTTGCACTCAATAATGGAGTTTTTTACGGCTATGAAGGTTTTAAGCTAAGCTATGAAAACGATATCACCAACGGACTGACCCTGAATATTGCAGCCAGAAAGTCAAAAGAAGATGCAAAGTTTGATTATGATTATAAAGGTCTGGGTAGTGAATTTGACATTACATCATCTATTATCACTCTGAAATATTCTCCCAACTCAAAAAATATCATGACTCAAAACGGTAAATATACCTATGAGCAAAATCTTCCTGAGTTTTATTTTAATTACGAGCAGGGATTCAGGTCTTTAGACGGAGATTTCAATTTCAGCAGGCTGGATGTACTTTTTGTACACAATTTTAAAACCAGATTAGGAGTTACAGGATTGCGTGCCTATGGGGGAATTGTTTTTGGAGACGCACCGTTATGGAAAAATTTTACGATGAACGGATTGGGAAAAGCGAATAGCGGGCTCAATTTTAACCTGACTTCCTATCTTGGTTTTGCTACTATGGAAGGCGGAAAATATTATAATGACAAATTTGTGGGAGCATATCTTACCCACAGATTACCGTGGTATTTTAAAAGTTTTGGCAAAAATGTTTCAAGTTTTGATTTTATCTATCGCGGAATTATCGGAGATATGAAAAACCCTGAATTTCATCAGTTTGATTTTAAAAAATTAAACCATCTGTACAATGAGGTGGGACTGGAGTGGAATAACTTCCTGTCGACACAGTTCAATCTTGGTTTTTTCTACAGGGTAGGGCATTACAACACAGCCAAATTCAAAGACAATTTTGCTATTCAGTTTAAACTGAAGTTATTGGGATTTTAGAATGAAAGGCTATTACAGAAGCTTTCGAATTACGTTGTAGAGTTTTTTTACTTAATTTTTCAAAAACTCATCAACCGTTTTTTTCGCTTCCGATACATCGTGTACCCGTAGAATTTTCGCACCTTGTCTTAAAATCTTCAAATGAAATCTTTGAGTTTCTTCATTGATGTCTAAAGGAGATTTTCCTAGTGGTTTATAAATGAAAGATTTTCTTGAAATCCCAATAAGCAAAGGAAACTGTCCGAAACCAAAAAACTGTGTTTCATCTATCATTTTCATCTGGTCTTCAACTTTTTTTCCGAAGCCGAAGCCGGGATCCAGAATAATGTCTTTGATGCCTCTTTCCAGTAATTCCTGAATTTTTTTAGTGAAATATAGATTGATTTTCAATGCAATATCATCAAAAATGATTTTTTCGTGCATCGTCTCATAAGTAGGATTTACATGCATTAATATGTATGGAAGTCGGGTTTCCGAAACAGCATTCAATAAATCTTCATCAAACTGACCGCCGGAAATGTCATTAACAATATCAATCCCCTGATCATAACCGAAACGGACAGTCTCAGCATAAAAAGTGTCTAAAGAGATTAAAGCTTCCGGAAACTTCTTTTTAATTTCAGAAATCACTTTCCCGATTCTTTTTATTTCTTCTGCACTGGTAAGAAATTCTGCTTTTGGTCTGGTAGACTGTGCGCCAATATCAATAATTTCTGCACCCTCTTTCAATAATTTTTCTGCATGCAGCAAAGCAGATTTTTCATTATTAAACTTACCGCCGTCTGAAAAAGAATCAGGAGTAAGGTTGAGAATTCCCATGATTTTTGGCAAATTCAGATCCAGCAGTTTTCCATTACAGTTGATTGAATGAAAATTAGAAGATAAAAAAGAATACTTATTTTGAGACATCAGTTCAGATGGTTTTATTGAGCAAAATTAAACTAAATAAGGTTATGTCTCAACCAGCTTTTATATTTTAATACTTTAATGAATTAATTTTAATTTAAAGATTAATTGTATACTACCCGTCAAAAATTTCCCTGAAATTTTCGCCACCAGTGCCTCAATATTATTAATTGGTTTTTTGTTTCGGCGAATCTCGTCCCTCAATTTCCAGAGGAGGGGAATTTTAAAACTCCAAATGCTTAAGCTCTCAAATTTAAATGATCTAACTCTGTAACCCATTCTCCTGTCTTGAAAAACAAAATTTTGTATCTTTGAAAGATTAAGGAAATGTATGTCAAAAACTTCAGAACAGTTTGGTGAAATTATCTCGGAATGCAGAGATTTATTCAGTAAAAAACTTCAGGATTACGGTGCAGCATGGAGGGTTTTGCGCCCAAGCTCAATTACTGACCAGATTTATATCAAAGTCAACAGAATCCGTACTTTACAGATGACGGATGTGAAAATGATTGATGAAAGTGAGGAAGGAGAATTTGTTGCAATTGTCAATTATTCTATCATCGGGCTTATTCAGCTTGAAAAAGGACTTTCGGATGATTTTAATGAAAATAAAGAAGAAATATTACAGCTGTATGATAAATATGCCTTTGAGGCAAAATCTTTAATGGAAAAGAAAAATCACGACTACGGCGAAGCGTGGAGGGACATGAGGATTTCATCTATTACGGATTTAATTTATCAAAAAGTTTTACGGACCAAGCAGATAGAAGACAATCAGGGCAAAACTCTGGTGTCTGAAGGTCTGGATGCCAATTACTTTGATATGCTGAATTATGCAGTTTTCTGTCTGATCAAATTTTCGGAACGGTCACAAAAATCTGAACCTTAAACGACTTAAAAATGATAAAAAATTTACTGCGCTTTATTATTGCTGTTATTTTCATTCTTTCGGGGTTTGTAAAAGCAGTAGATCTGGTTGGCTTTTCTTTCAAAATGGAAGAATATTTTTCGCCTTCTGTTTTCAATATGCCATTTCTGGAAAAATTTGCACTTGTTTTTTCAGTAATTGTTGTGGTTTTGGAACTTTTTCTGGGACTTATGCTTTTGTTAAAGATAAAGCTTAGATTCACACTCTCCGCATTGATTGCCTTGTGTATTTTCTTCGGATTTCTCACCTTTTATTCAGCCTATTACAATGTAGTCACCGATTGCGGATGCTTTGGTGATGCTGTAAAATTTACACCTTGGGAAAGTTTTGTGAAGGATATTATTCTTTTAGCAGGTTTAATCATTTTATTCGTTCTCTATAGAAAAGATTTCGTAAAAAAGGATTCATATGGTGCTTATACCGAAAAACCTGAAAACAATAAGTTTAAATCTGTATTTTTCGGAATTTTTACAGGAATAATGATTTTTATTATGGTTCAGGGAATCATCAATGAGCCAATCATTGACTTCAGAGATTACAAAGTAGGAACAGATCTGAAAGCTGAGAAAGAAAAAATCAGCAAGAACCAGTCGGTTTATAAAACTTTTTACTCTATGAAAAACACGAAAACAAATGAAATAGTAAGAGTAAATCAGGATGATTACGTGAAAGAATCTAAATATTGGGAAGAGGGTACACCGTGGAAAATAGAAGAAGGAAAGAATGAATCGGTTTTGGTAAAAGAAGGTTACAAATCTGAAATAGCGAAATTTAAAATTGAAGATCCGACAGGAGTAGATTTAACACAGGAGATCATCAATGCTCCAAAAGCAATTCTTATTTTTTCTTATCATCCGAAAGAGGCATCTAAAGAACTTTTGACTAAAGTAGAATCAAAGGTAAAAGATCAGAAAGCCAGTGTGGTCTTCGGAGTTTCTACCGATCCTGCTACCTTTACAACAATCAAAAATACATTAATGGATGGTACGGCTATAAAAACCATTGCCAGAAGCAATCCGTTTGTACTGATTCTGGAGAATGGTAAAATTGTAGACAAGCAGCCTGCAAAAAATTATGTTGACTAAATATGGCTGGATAATTAATTCTCTGTTTAAACCGCTTAAAATATTAAACATACAATTTAAAACTAAATATAAAACAATGCATAAATCAAATAAATCCATAGCTGGTTATCATTTGTTAATGATTCTATCTTCTGTAGACGGAGAATTTGCACCGGAAGAAGGAATGATGGTTCAGCGTTATCTCGCTGATGAATTTCCTTTCAAAATGAATCTGGATAATGAACTTGAAACAATAGCCCTGCTTCAGCCTGAGGAATGGAAAGACCATTTTGAGTTTCATGCGCGTTGCTTTCTGGAAGATTCCACCGAAAAAGAACGCATCAAGTTTGCTGAGTTTGCAAAATCTCTAATAAAAGCTGATGAGATTGTAACCGATGAAGAACACACTTTCTACAGACTTCTGAAAAATCTTTGGAAATTGGATTAAAGAAAGAATTAATGTCATTTAAAACAACAATACAATAAACTATGAGAAGAAAAATAGTTGCAGGAAACTGGAAAATGAACAAAAACGTCATTGATGCCCAACAATTGATGATGCAGTTATTAAGCTATAAAAATAACAATGCTGCCAACTGTGAAGTTTGGATAGCACCGCCTTCTTTATATCTGATGATGGCAAAAGATATTTTTGAAAAAGATGAAATCGGAGTTTTTTCTCAGGATATGAGCGAACATGAAAGTGGAGCGTACACAGGCGAAATTTCTGCAGACATGCTTGAGTCTATTGATGCAGCAGGTTCTCTGATCGGTCATTCTGAAAGAAGACAATATCATGGCGAAACTGATGAAAGCTGCAATAAAAAAGTAAAATTAGCTTTAGACAAAGGATTGATTCCTGTTTACTGCAATGGAGAAACTTTAGAGCAAAGGAAAGCTGGGCAGCATCTAGATGTGGTAAAAACCCAGACTGAAACTGCACTTTTTACTCTTTCAGCGGAGGAAATCAAAAAAGTGGTGATTGCTTACGAACCGGTTTGGGCAATCGGAACCGGAGAAACAGCAACTCCGGAGCAGGCACAGGAAATTCATGCACATATCAGAAACAGTATTGCTGAAAAATACGGACAGGAGGTTGCAGAAGAAATTTCCATTCTCTACGGAGGTTCTGTAAAACCGGATAATGCTAAAGAAATTTTCTCTCAACCCGATATTGATGGTGGTCTTATTGGCGGTGCTGCACTTAAAGTAGAAGATTTCTCTAAAATTATTGAAGCCTTTAATTAATCCTAAAATAAAAATTACATCAGACAAAAGATGAAAAAATTTTCTCTGCTTTACCTCGCAATTCTTTTGTTTGATGTAATTTATTCTGTATTATATAACGCTTTTCTTACAGATTTTGAGAACGAATACCTTAGGTATCCGTTCTATTTCCTTCACTATATAATAAGCACTCCGGCAGTTTTTTTCAATAAGCTTCTGCCGTTTTATCTGCCTTTGCCTGCATATCAGCTGATTCTTATATTTCTTGGAAATGTCTTCTTTCAGACATTATTGATGTACAGTCTTTTTTTTAGAAAAAAGGATCAAAATATAATTAACTGATCAGTTTCATCACTTCAAGAGCTACTTTCAGAGCTTCGGTTCCGTCTTCCAGAGAAACTTCTACATTTTTATTTTCAGTAATAGCTTTAGCAAAAGAATTCAATTCATCCAGAATAGCATTGTTAGGCTGAATGTTTGGGTATTCAAATAAAATCTGATTTTTTTCACCTTCTGCATTTTCAATAATCATATCAAATGGAGTAGGGTTCTCAGGAGCTTCTTTCATGCGGATTACTTCAGACTTTTTCTCTAAAAAATCAACGGAAATATAAGCATCTTTTTGGAAGAAACGGCTTTTTCTCATGGCCTTCATAGAAATTCTTGAAGTCGTGAGGTTGGCAACGCAACCGTTTTCAAATTCAATTCTTGCGTTGGCAATATCAGGTGTTTTGCTCACGACGCATACGCCGCTTGCGTGAATGTTTTTTACAGGAGATTTTACTACGCTCAGTAAAATATCCAAATCGTGAATCATGAGATCCAAAACGACAGAAACATCGGTTCCGCGAGGATTAAACTCAGCCAGACGATGAATTTCAATGAACATCGGATTCTGAATATAATCTTTTGCGCCTATAAATGCAGGATTGTATCTTTCTACATGTCCCACCTGAGCTTTGATGGCATTTTTTCTGCAAAGCGACACAATTTCCTGTGCCTGCTCAAGCGTTTGTGTAACTGGTTTCTCAATAAAAAAATGAAGGCCTTTTTCGATAGCTTTTAATGCATAATCGTAATGGTAGATGGTTGGAGTTACAATATCCAGCATCTCGATCTTTTCTAATAATTCATCGAAATTTTCAAAATATGTATATCCGAATTCGGCTTCCAGCTTCCTTCCGTTTTCTGCATCTTTATCGTGAAACCCGATCAGTTGATATTCTGTAGACTCATTCAGAAGTCGTAAATGTATTTTTCCCAAATGTCCGGCTCCTACCAAACCTGCTTTTAACATAGCTTTTCAAATTTTTGTAAAGATAATAATTTGTTGATTGTTGTCGGTTGACAGTTATCAGAAATTTGAAAACCGTTAACTAACGGCTGTCAACAAATAGCAAAATTTCTTATTTTTGTGATATGGTAGATTCATTTGTACACAAGGGAAAAAGAAAGAACTTGATTGAATATCTCAGGCGGAAAATCGGGATTTCTGATGAAAATGTTCTTGCCGCAATGAATGCGGTTCCGAGGCATCTTTTTATCGAAAGTATTTTTGAAGATTTTGCATACGAAGACCGTGCCTTTCCTATTTTGGCGCATCAGACTATTTCTCATCCTTCCACGGTAGCAGAACAGTCGGAACTTTTGCAGCTTAAATCCGGAGAAAAAGTTTTGGAAATCGGGACAGGTTGCGGTTATCAGACAGCGGTTTTAATTGCCATGGAAGCTTTGGTTTATACCGTAGAAAGACAAAAAGATTTGTTTGATTTTTCTAAAAATAAACTTCGTGAAATGAATTTTTACCCAAAATTTCAGAGTTTTGGAGATGGTTTTGCAGGTCTTCCTACTTTTGCCCCGTTTGATAAAATTATCGTGACCTGTGGAGCTTCTGTTTTACCAACAGAACTTTTAAAACAACTGAAAGTAGGCGGTAAAATGGTTATTCCTTTAGGACCGACAGATGAACAGGTTTTGTACAGATTTACCAAAATTTCGCCAACGGAAATTGAAAAAGAAGAATTCGGAGCGTATAAAGTTGTTCCGATGCTCAATAATACCAATCAATAGCAATGATAAATCCGGAAATTAATCAATATAACGAAAATCAGCAAAATTCAGACAGAGATATTTGCCGTTTCCTTGCGGGTTTAATTGGTAATGAGCTTCACGAAGCCGAAAGTAAAATCTGGCATTCGCATCCGGTCTGGTTTTTAGATGAAAATCCTATTGTCGGTTACAGCAAACAAAAAAACGGAATCCGTTTGATGTTTTGGAGCGGAAAATCTTTTGATGATGAACAATTGACTGTCAAAGGAAATAAATTTCAGGATGCATCAGTATTTTATAATGATCTGAATGAAATTAATAAAGAAGATATTATCCGTTGGCTTCGAAAATCAAAAGAAATTCAATGGGATTATAAGAATTTAGTAAAAAGAAAAGGAGAGCTGATTCGTTTAAAATAAAAACTTGCGGGTATTTGGAATCATTTTTGTCTTGTTACTTTCATACCAAAAAAATAGCATTATGGAAGATAATATCAATGAGCAAAACAGAAAACTAAAGGAAATGGATTATAATCCTGGAGAGGATATTTTCAACAGAGAAAAACACATCCCTTTAGATGGAAACGGAAATCCTATTACCAATCCCAATCATGTAAATGATGAAATGCCTTACGGGTTGGATGTTCCGGGAGCCGAAGATGACGATAACTTTGAGCAGATCATCAGTCAGCTTCCTGATGAGGAAAACAAGCTGTACAGCACAAGCGACAATGAAGATGATCACGAAGAAGAAAACGAAGAAATAATTTTCTAATATAATCCCGCTGGTTTTGAGCGGGATTTTTTTTTGTATATTTTATAATAATTGATTTTTAATTAAACACCAAAAGATAAATTAATTAAAATGATCTGAAACGAATTTTCAAGTTTCATTCGTATAATTTTGTATTAAATACTAACTTTGGCAATCTTTTGAATTATTCAATTCAAGTTTTTTTAAATGTATATAATATGAAATTGAAACACAGTCTGCTGGCTTTGGCAGCTCCTCTTCTGATGAATGCACAACAAGTAATGACGCCCGAAATTCTTTGGACTTTAAAAAAAGTCGGAGTTCAGGCAGTTTCTCCGGATCATTCTTCGCTTATCTATAAAATAGGACAAACTGATTTAAAAACGGAAAAGACAAAAAACGAAAATTATTTTTTAAATATTGTTAATCATCAGTCAGCGAAAATTGATTTAGGCAAAAAATCTTTAATTCAATGGGATAAAAATGGACTCTATGCTCAGGAAGGCGAGAAAATTTTCCTTTCAAAAGATAACGGAAAAAGCTGGAGCGAGTTTTATACAATTGGCGAAGCTGATAATATTGTTATTTCTCCGGACGGAAAGAAAATAGCTTTCAGCAAGCAGGTTTTGGTAGAAAAAGTGATGGGGAAAGACAAGTATTCTGATACTCCGAAAACTACAGCACAAGTTTACACCGATTTGAATCACAGACATTGGGATTATTTTAATGAAGGGAAATACAATCATGTTTTTGTAGTGGATGTTTCTTCTAATGTAGTTTCTGCAAAAGATTTACTGGAAGGTAAAACCTGGGATTCTCCACAGAGACCTTTTGGCGGAGCAGAAGATTTTATCTTTAGCCCGGACTCTTCTCAGGTTTTATATGTTACAAAACCTAAAAGTGGAAAAGAGTATTCAACAAGCACGAATACCGATATTTTTGCTTACGATTTGGCTTCAGGAATAACTAAAAATTTAACTGAATCAAACAAAGGCTATGATGTTAATCCAAAGTTTAGTCCGGACGGAAAATCTTTGCTATGGCAAAGCATGGAAAGAGATGGCTATGAAGCCGATAAAAATGATATTAAACTGATGGACTGGAAATCGGGAAAAACTTCAAATCTCACAAAAAATTGGGATGAGAGCGTTACCGGTGATGTATTCTGGAGCGGAGATTCTAAATCAGTTTATTTTACGGCAGCTTTTAAAGGAACTAAACAACTATTTTCATTAGATCCTAAAAATTCAAAAATTCAGCAGATTACAAAAGGTAATTTTGATATTAATGAAATTTTTGCTGATCAGAAATCCTCACTGTTAGTCTCAAAAACAGACATCAATCATGCTTCAGAAATTTATTCTGTAAATCTGAAAAATGGGGAGCTGAAACAGGTTACCGATGCAAACGGAGATGTGTATGTAAAATTAGCTCAGGGAAAATCTGAGCTCAAAATGGTAAAAACGTCAGACGGAAAAGAAATGGGAGTGTGGTTCCACTACCCGCCGAATTTTGATCCGAATAAAAAATATCCTACTCTTGTCTATTGTCAGGGTGGTCCTCAATCTGCATTGACGCAGTTTTTCAGTACGAGATGGAATTTCTCTTTAATGGCAGCGAACGGTTACATTGTAGTGGCGCCAAACAGAAGAGGAATGCCGGGTTGGGGAACAAAATGGAACGAAGAAATCTCAAAAGACTGGGGCGGACAGCCCATGAGAGATTATCTGGCAGCTACAGATTTTGCAAAAACATTACCTTATGTAGATGGTGAAAGAGTAGCGGCTGTTGGTGCAAGTTATGGAGGTTACAGTGTATTTATGCTGGCGGGAATTCATAATAACCGCTTCAAGACTTTCATTGCACATGATGGTTTATTTGATATGAAATCCTGGTATCTTACAACAGAAGAGCTTTGGTTTGCTAACTGGGATTTGGGATCGCCATGGGAAAAACCGCTTCCAAAAGCTTATACAGAATTTAATCCAAGCAATTTTGTAGATCAGTGGAATAAGCCTATCATGATTATTCAGGGCGGAATTGATTTTAGAGTGGGCTATGAACAGGGACAGGAAGCTTTTCAGGCAGCACAACTGAAAGGGTTAAAATCTAAATTTGTGTATTTCCCGAACGAAAACCATTGGGTTCTGCATCCTCAAAACGGTTTGGTTTGGCAAAGAGAATTTTTTGACTGGCTGAAAGAAACATTGTAAGTTTTAATCTCACATGCTGAATTCCCCTCCTTTGGAGGGGTGGCAAAAATTCTACGAATTTTTGACGGGGTGGTTAAAGCATTCGGACAGACAAATTAATATCAATACTGCGGGCTTTAGCCCGCTTTTTGTTTTGGAATCTGAGGCTATACTAACTTTATAATTGAATGATGCAAAACCGGATCTCTTCATTTCCTCCAATTATCAACGCTAATTCTAAAATTTTAATTTTAGGATCAATTCCCGGGGTAAAATCTTTGGAAAAACAGCAATATTACGGTCATCCTCAAAATAAATTCTGGAAAATTATTTTTCATTTGTTTAATGAAGACTTTACAGAAGATTATATTCAGAAGATTAATATTCTGAAGAAACATCGCATTGCACTATGGGACGTTATTGATTCCTGCGAAAGAAAAGGGAGCTTAGATTCTGAAATTAAAAACGAGGAAGCCAATCAGATCCCGGAACTTCTTCAAAAATATCCTAACATTCAGGCAATATTCTGTAATGGTGGTAAATCTTACAAAAATCTGCAGAAAATGCTTGGCAAAACCTCTATTATCCCGTTTTATTTACTGCCGTCAACAAGTCCGCTGCACACCATCTCTTTTGAAAAGAAATTAGAAAGCTGGAAGAAGATATTGGATTATTTATAAATTTCAATTTTACTTTTAAAAAAGTATATATTTGTAGTTCACAAATAAGATAATTTACGATGAAGAAAAAGTTTTTACTGTTGTTTTGCTTTGTTTCAAGCTTTGTATTTTCACAGGAGTATCATTTTGATTATAAATGTTACAATTTTGAAACTCAACTTAAAGGCAGTTACAAGGGGAATAAGCGAACAAATATTATTTATTTCAATTCAATAAATAAAGATATTATTGGTTATGATTATTTTTTCTCAAACCAGCCTAATCGTAGTTTTTTGTTATATGATTTTAAGTTAAGTAATTTATATTCTTACTCAATAAATCAGGAAAGCAAATTTTCAAGTTTAAAATTAGATCAAATTTATCCAATAAAAATTTATTCTGATGAGATTATAATAGGAAGGGCAGAAGCGACTAAACTTTCAGAAAATACATTTTTAATTAAAACATTTAAATCTCTTAAAAATGGTAAGTCAAATTTAGAGCTAAAAATTTTGGTTGAAAAAACTTCCTACCCAATGCCTAAAGTTAAGTTTATGGATCTTACTCCTAATATTCATTCTAAGGTTTATGATGCATTACTATCAAAGTTAGATTCTGAGTACTACAGAATAGTAGAAGTCACAACAGATTATAAAAATGACGTAATTATGCATGATGATTTTTCAAAATGTGAAAAAATTAACCTAAAAATCCTAACTGATAGTGATTTTATGTTAGAATAACAAACCACTGAAAACCATAAGGATATACCAATTTTTAATTTGTTTATTCTTTCCAAATTTATTAAATTTTGATTCACGTCATAAAAATTACAATAAAAATATATCTTTGGATATTGATTACATGAAAAAAACTTTTATTCTTACTTTCTTTTCTTTCAATTTTAACATTTTCACAACAATTCTATTTTGATTATTTTATCAGAGAAAATTCGTTTGCTGGTAGTCCGAATGCAAATAAAAGATCTTCAGAATGGTTTTATAATTCCAGAACAGGTTCTCATCTTTATTTACAAAATACAAACAACAAAATTATTGCAGTTCTCTATCAGGAGGAGGATAATTATAATTTAAGACATACTTTTGATGTGAGAAGTATAGGCAATAACATTAAATTTAATTATAAGCACTCTAGGAAAATAGACAAAAAAGGCGAATTTAAAAGTAACAACAAAAAAAATGAAGTTTTTGAATTCAATAAACTAGATACGCTGAAATATCGTCTCGTTGTGTTCAAAAACGAAAAACGAAAAAAAGTAATTATAGATGCCGTATTAGATTTAGAAGCTTCTGAATTCGATTATATTAATTTTAGGATAGATCATATCATAACTCGTGAGGCTGAAGAAGGGTTAAATAGATTACTTAATTCAAGAAATAATTTTATCATTAAGAAAATTGAATATAAATACAATTCAAAAGTTTCTATTGTAAGTTCCTTAGATGTGATACAAAAAGTGAATTTAAATCTAGTTATACCAAAAATTCTTAAAGATCCTCAAAATTGGTATGATTTTGAATAAAATTAGATTTAACGAATATCAAATGTTTAATTAAATTTTGAAATTATTTTCCAATTATAGAAAATAATAAAGTTCGGCTGGGAACAAAAACTTGACAAACCCCTTCAAAATATCGTATATTTGCACCTCCAAAAATTACAGTCTGTAATTTTACATAATTTTTAAACCGTAATTTAAAAAAATGAAGACATCCGATTTTAATTTCGACCTTCCTGCTGAATTGTTGGCAGAACACCCTTCAGAGCACAGAGATGAAGCAAGATTAATGGTTCTTAACAGAAAAACTGAAACCATTGAGCATAAACTTTTTAAAGATGTAGTTGATTATTTCGATGAAAAAGATTTGTTCATCTTCAATAATACTAAAGTTTTTCCTGCCCGTCTTTATGGAAATAAAGAAAAAACAGGAGCGAAAATTGAAGTTTTTCTTTTAAGAGAATTAGATAAAGAAACTCGTGTTTGGGATGTTTTGGTAGATCCTGCAAGAAAAATCAGAATTGGCAACAAATTATTCTTTACCGAAGACGAATCTTTGGTGGCGGAAGTTATTGATAATACAACTTCAAGAGGAAGAACTTTAAGGTTTTTATTTGATGGTTCTTATGAAGAATTCAGAGCTAAATTGAAAGAGTTAGGAGAAACTCCGCTTCCTAAATACATCAAAAGAGAAGTTGAGCCGGAAGATGCAGAAAGATACCAGACTATTTACGCAAAAGTGGAAGGAGCTGTTGCGGCACCTACTGCAGGTCTTCACTTTTCAAAGCATTTGATGAAGAGACTGGAAATAAAAGGAGTTGATTTTGCTGAAATTACCCTTCACGTTGGTTTAGGAACATTCAATCCGATTGAGGTAGAAGATCTTTCCAAGCACAAAATGGAATCTGAAGAGGTAATTATTGATGAAAAAAATGCGGAAATCATCAACAGAGCCGTGCAGGAAAACAGAAGAGTATGTGCTGTAGGAACTACAACAATGAGAGCTATTGAAACATCAGTTTCCTCAAATAAAAAAATATCTGCATTTCAGGGCTGGACAAATAAATTTATCTATCCTCCGCACGATTTCGGAATTGCTAATTCAATGATTACAAACTTCCATACACCGAAATCTACTTTAATCATGATGATTGCTGCATTTGCAGGAAAAGATTTTGTTATGCATGCATACGAAGAAGCCGTAAAAGAAAAATACAAATTCTATTCTTACGGAGACGCAATGCTTATTTTATAAGAACGGAAGCTGGAAGTTGGGTGCTGGAAGTTTGCAATTCGGTGCCCAATTTTTCTTTCATCTTCTGACACCCAACATCCAACAACATAATGAAAGATATCAGAACTTTATCACTGGATCAGCTCAAAGACTATTTTGTTTCTTTGGGTGAGAAGCCTTTTCGTGCGAAACAGGTGTATGATTGGCTGTGGAGTAAAAATCTTCATTCTATTGATGAGATGACGAATCTTTCCAAACAGCTTCGGGATAAAATTTCTGAGGAATATACCATTAATCCTGTTTCAGTTGATTTACTTCAAAAAAGTACAGACGGTACCATAAAAAATGGTGTGAAGCTTCATGACGGATTATTGGTAGAATCTGTTTTGATTCCGACAGAAACCAGAACAACAGCCTGTGTTTCTTCACAGGTAGGATGTTCTTTGAACTGCGAATTCTGTGCTACAGCAAGACTCAAAAGAATGAGGAATCTTGAAGTTGCCGAAATTGTAGATCAGGTTGCTCTGATTGACAGTCAGAGTAAAATGTATTTCAACAGACCGCTTTCCAATATCGTTTTTATGGGAATGGGAGAGCCGATGATGAATTACAAAAATGTGGTGGAAGCCATCAGAAAAATAACCCAACCGGAAGGTTTGGGAATGTCACCCCGAAGAATTACCGTTTCTACTTCCGGAATTCCAAAGATGATCAAAATGTTGGCAGATGAAGGACTGAAGGTAAAGTTAGCGTTGTCTCTTCATTCAGCCATTGAAGCTAAGCGGAATGAAATTATGCCTTTCTCTGATAAATTTCCACTAACGGAAATTATGGAGGCTCTACAGTATTGGTATAAGCTGACAGGTTCTGTTGTTACCTTTGAATATTGTGTATGGAAAGGAATTAATGACGGTGATGAAGATATTAAGGCATTAATTAAATATTGCAGACAGGTTCCTTCAAAGGTCAATTTAATTCAGTATAACCCTATCGGTGACGGAAAATACGATCAGTGCAATAAGCAGGCTGAAGAAAACTATAT
>VFQP010001319.1_pt1 | contig 33958 bp, 43 predicted proteins | sample 3512351 | NCBI WGS metagenome assembly VFQP01 (sample SAMN10412372, study PRJNA504923) | tailings metagenome | isolation source: Relicate 1 Philex TSF1 revegetated site | place: Philippines: Tuba, Benguet | collected 2017-08-29
ACACACACACACACACACACACACACACACACACACACACACACACACCTTGGGCACATTTCCATATGCTTGAAAGTGGGCAAACAGCTGTTGTACTGCTTCCAACAATTGTGCTGCCTCTGCATACTCGTGACGCTCTACTGCATGTTGTAGCTGATCTGCGGTGGTGGTGGTGATGGTGGTGGTGGTGAGGAGGAGGATGAAACATACAAGTATGTTTGTGTACATGCATGTATAGGTGGTGTATAGAGTGCACTATGGAAGATGCTTACACACACACAATAACATGTTAATACACACAATTACACACCCCTACAATCTCACACACCCACATCCAAACATATCCCCAATCAAACAACCACACACGCACCAACAGCATTAACAAGCATCGAAAGCCTACGCAAGGCGGTTATTGTCGCAGTCAAGTGACGCTTTGCATGGTCCAGTTTTTTTATATCCCTGCATATCTCCTCCACCATGGTTTCAGAGTGTTCTGCCTTGCGTCGTATTTCTGTTATTTTGGAAAACAGCTCTGCCATTTCCTGCTTGGCGTTTTCTAAATCTTGCCTGTGGTAGGTTGTATGTGTAGTTTGGGGTGTGTTTTTACGTCTGTATACATTGTGGTGTTTTTTTGTGTATACTGTGTTGTGCTTTTCTTTGTGCTTTGTGGTGGTTTTCTGTGTGTTTACTTTGTGGTGTGATTCTTGTGTGTGTGTGTGCTTTTTTGTGGATGTACACAACAATCCAGGGCCATGTGTGTTGGATCCATGCTATATACCCAAACATATTGTACACCCAACCACTGACATACCGTGCACGATGACCAGAATTGCTTTGTTGTCGTACTGCTGTGAGTATCTTTGCATCCACCCGTGCAATCTGTATGGAGGTGGGGTTGTGTTTGGAGGTGGGGTTGTGTCTCGTGTGGTGGAGGGCTCACATGGCATCACACCGACACACCTGTCGTTTGAGAGTGGTGATGAGGGGGTCCAGTCCTACCAGTGATTCCTCTGTGTACGTTGATTTGCGTGATAGTACACAGTACACTGCTGATACGCCTGTACACACATCAATGCGACCACCAACACGCACCGGTGGGGAACATCTTGTTGATGTATTGCACAGGATTAAAGTCTTCACGATCCAGCACATCCAGTGCACTTGCAGGTGCAGTTGATGCTGCTGGTGCATCATGCAAGGGTTGGGAAACTGCTGGCATGGTGAATTCAGATGTACTGCATGGGGAGTGCTGGGGAGTGCTGTGACGCTTGTGATGCTCTACATACGCCTGGCTGATATCACCGCAGACTCATGCCGTTGAATTGTAGATGCTGGGTAACCTCTGCTGTACCAAACGGTGATTGATGATCATCAACATCAACGTTGATGGGAACAGTTGATTGCCGCTTGATGATGATAAATGGTAATGATTTCCTGTTGTACCACGTGTGTTGTTATTGTGGTGTGTTGATTATGGTTATCATTACCATAAACAAGCAGCAGTGTAAGAGTTGTGCAGCGTTGTTTCCACACCCACACGCACAACAACAACCCCAAAAGCAAACCAGCACATCAGCAACGCATCTGCTGGTGAAAAGCACGACAATAATTCCAACCCTGGTTGCAGGTCCTTGTTCCCATCACCACCATGCACGGGCGCCCAAGGGAAGCCAAGCATGGAGAAAAAGATCCTGAAAAACGGGCAATAGCTGAACAAAAGGTGTGCTTTGATCATGAGAAATAGTCACACGCACCAATCAGGTGCTTGCATCACGGTGATCATCACCATGGGCATCATCCCCCATCACCCAGGCGAAAGCATTTGGCGAGCTCTGCAACCAAGTTATCACTCGACGTAGAGCAAAGCAGTATGATGCCAAGTCCCTTGCCATGTGTGCTGCGCTGTTGGAACTCAACCCGGAGATGTACAGCGGGTGGAATTATCGTAGGGAGGCAGTACAAGATATACTGGCTGCAGGAGGAGATGCAGCAGTAGAGGTGTGTTGGTGTGGGTGTAGTGTTATGCTTGTATTATACCAGGCAGGAGGGTGCATGTATGAAGTTGCGGTGCAATGTTGTTGCAAACGGATGTCAACCCAACATGTGGTCAACCACATGTTGACACATGGTCAACACCATGTGCAGTAACCCTGTCAACCCGCATTATCAACCAGGCAGCACAAGCAGAGCTGGCACTGACAGAGCGTGCTTTGCGTAAAAATCCCAAAAGTTACTCTGCATGGCATCATCGTCGATGGGTGGTTGGGCATGGCCTCTGTTCACTAGACCATGAGCTGACGCTGGTTGCCAAGTACGTGTTTTCACCCCCCTGTGTGATGTTGGGGTTGTGAAGGGGTGTGTTGGGGTGTGAGGGAATGTGAGGGGGTGTGTGAGGGTGTATATGGATGTGTGCATGTGTACATACTCCACTACCACCATAGAGCATACACATCGCACATACACTATACACACAACACACACACACACATGCCGGTACTCCCACCCCTACAAACACCACCAACAACCCCACCCCCACACACAAAAGGCTCCTATCACTTGATGATCGCAACTTTCACGGCTGGAACTACCGACGCTTCATCACATCCCTCCAACACACCCCACCTGAAGAGGAGCTCCTATACACGAAAAGCAAAATCAACAGCAATTTCAGCAATTACAGCGCCTGGCATACGCGCACCTCATTGTTACCCAAGGCACATGCAACACAGCCTATGAAGACATTATCTGAGCTATTGGCGGAGGAGAAACAGGTGTGTGGGTGCGTGGGTGGGTGTGGGTGTGGTGTGTGGGTATGGGTGTGTTGAAATTGTACTGCATGTGTTGTTGTTGTTGTTCTTGTTGTTGCTGTTACATTGGTTAATTGATGAGCGCACACACGCCGTCCCCCCTTTCATTTCCTTCTTTTCTCTCCAAAACCACCCAAAAACCTTACCCACCTCGCCCCCCCCACACCTTAGCCCCCACACAACACCCAGGCCACCACAAGTACAGCAGCAAAGCCTGTGCTGCTTCCTTCTTGGGTGGTCGATGAGGAATTTGAGCTAGTGAAGCAAGCATTATGGACAGAGCCTGAAGACCAGAGTGGGTGGTTGTATCATACGTGGTTGCTGGGTGCTGCATTGGCTGCGAGACAAGCAGCACAAGGTGAGGGGTGGGGTGGGATGGGGGTGTACTGGGTGGGTGGGTGGGTGTGGGTGTGGGTGTGTGATTGTGTGTGGTTGTGCGTGGTTGTAAAGAAAGAGGGGTTGCTGTGTTTCCTTGTTGTATTGTGCAAATGTGTGTATCCACACCCTATATGTCAGCGGGCAAGAAAACAGCACCAGAAAACGACCACTGTTGCAATGAGCATCCTCCCCTTCACACAGGCACCTCGCAGCAAGCCACTGCACAAGAAACACTTGTCACAACCCTCCAGAGAGAAGCAACCATGTGCCAAGAGCTGCTTGATATGGAACCTGATGCCAAGTGGCCTATGCTCACCAAGGCACGCATCCTTCGCGCACTGGGGCAGTGGATTGGGGATGATGATGGGGCATCCCACGAAGCGGCAGCACAGGAACTGTATGAAGTGTTGCAGCAGGTGGATCCAGCACGCAAGGGGTATTATGTGGATGAGGTGGAGGGGCGGTGTTGTGTATTGCTTCGAGCTGCACCGTTGAGGGGTGGTTGATGGGAGAGCGACACCTGATAATCTCTCATGTGTGATTTTCTTCTGCATCAAGTGATGATGCATTTCAATACACAATTTTGGCACACGTTTATCTAGCTAAAGCAACAATATGGTAATGACATGGAATTCGTCGGGACACGGTCCTGTCAACATGGACCTTGCATCGTTGCGGGCACTCGCTATTGATTCTGGATTTATCGTGCAAATCAACAACGGGGACAGCAAGGGTACACAGCGTTCGCAACCACCCCGTGCAGACCTGCAACGTACGCGCTCCATCGCCCATCAATCCATCCATCAAAAAAGCCCCTCATCCAGCAAAACCCCCAAACCACAGGGATGTTTGCCCACTATGGTGTGACATCTCCCACTGCCTTTAAGCACCTGTTTTACACCATACGCCTCCCACCCCCGGGCGACCCATGCACCATGCCCACCCCACCCCCTCCGCGCCACCTGCAGCACACCCCCGCTTGGCACTGGCTGCGCACCGCCCACGGCGTATACGCGGGGCAGGTGCTTTATGGCATGCCGCATGGCTTGGGGTGGCAGTGTGTGCGCTCCACGACGGGGGTCACACAGTATTGGGGGCACTTTGCACATGGCCGCTATGAGGGGCTGGGTGTGTTGCTCAATGAACGTGGCGACAAGTGTGAGGCGCAATTCAGGCATGGTGCTGCATGGGGACCAGGTGGGGTGGTGGTGGGGTGTGTGACATGGGTGTTTTCATGCATGCACATCATGGGTGAAAACTACACAGCTGCATGTGCATATCAACACGTGCTCATATCATGCTCATAACTTGCGCATATCAACACATGCTACACACAGGGGTGCTGCAATATGGAGAAGGCAGCACACACATGTCCACATCCAACCATACAAGGAAAGCAGGTGCACGACGTCTGCGCTTTGAGGGGATGCTTCGAGAGGGGGGACCAGGTGGGCGGGGTGTTTTTGTGTGGGCTGCGCAAGCGGGCAAGGGTGGCAAGACGGTGGTGCCAGGGACAGTGACACTGGTGTGTGTGTGTGTGTGTGTGTGTGTGTGTGTGTGTGTGTGTGTGTGTGTGTGTGAATGTGTATTGGAGTGTGGTGTGTGGGATTGTTGTGTTTGTTGTGTGTGTTGTTTTTGTATACACTGTATTTGTTGTGTGCTTGGTATGTTTGTTGTATATAGTGCACAGCACATGGTATATACACATTCTACACACACACTCTCCAACACACATACTCTACACACACACTCTCCAACACACATGTAGGAGTATGGTGAGTTTGTGGTGGATCGTAAAGTATGTATACTTCATGAAGCAGCATGTGCAACAATGGTGGCCTTAGCCAAGGCAAGTGCTACAGCTGCTCGCAAGGTGTGTATAGGGGAGGTGGTGTATAGGGGAGGTGGGTGGGGTTGCTTTGGGGTTTCTTCATTCGTGCATATACCCATGCGTGTGTGACTTTATGTTTGGAACATGTACATCTTGTATGTACACACATACATTGCCCACTGTTACCAAGCACACATAGCCATGTATGTACCATGGAATTGCACATTTCTTGTTGTTGTCCAGCATACATGTGGTAATCATACAATAAACATGCACACGCCCCTCACATACACACCCCTCACATACACACCCCTCCCACACATCACTCCACCACCATCAGGTGCACAAGGAGGTGAAGCATGGTCTCTCAGCACATGGCCTGAGTGACATCACCTCCCAGCTCCCCTCGGCCTCACTGGTACCCCTGGGTACACGGGCTGACAACCCTCATGCTGCTGATGGTATCCCAATGACTCAAATGGCTATTGGAAATGCTGCTGGTGCTGCTGTGACTGCAGTTGATACAATGCGAGCTGCAGCAGTGCAGGCAGTGGTGGTCACAGGGAGTAGCAAACGCACCCATGGGAAACGACTCATGACGTGAGAGGATGGACACGAGCGATACCCCAATGAGTGATGTCCATGAGCAAGGAATGATTCTCATGAGCAATGTGGGGCAGAGATACCCAAAGTCATGATGATGTAGAACCGATATTTATGATGATGTATGTGCAGTATTCTGTCTTCTCCATGCAATGATTGTTGTGCACTGTTGGCATGTTGACCAATTCGTTGACCAGCAAATATCAATGACTATGTGCATGTTACAACAAAAACTTATTGATATGCCAAGCAAGTTTTCAGGGGCCCAAGAGTGTTTTGCCAAGAGTGTTTTGCAGAATAATTATATATGAATTACATGTACGCATTTGCACAACAGTCGTTTGTACAAGAAATATGACGCTGCCTTTCTGCTGTTTTCCCTGAGATTTCCCATCTTCTTCCTATGCCTCCCCTTTGTTTTTATGCCCCCCATACCTCCAACCCCATTCCCCTCACCATCCTTAGGCCTCAACACCTGCCAACCAATAGGTATCCCTCCTGGGTGACATGAGGCTAAAGTCGGGTGCATCCACTGGTTGATAGGGGGGCTCCTCTCCCGCTGGCAGGGGTTGACCATTTTCGTCCGTAAAAGCCCATTGCCAGCAAAATCCGGGCTTGCGCACATCCTGCTTCTTGGGTGTCACTGTGTGGGAGAGTCATTGTTGTGTGAGGGAGCAATAGGGGTTATGCAACAAGGGGAATGTGCTGCTGCGTGTACATTTGTGACAGGAGTGTTGTGCACAGGAGCAAGTAGAGATTGGCGCAAGAACGGGCCACACAAAACCTCCCTCAACACACACCACTCACACGCAGCAGTATTCCTTGTTAATCATCACCACGGCAGCACCAGCACGTACCAGTATTCACATGAAGCCCCTGGAGTGTGGTGGTCTTGACCTCGGGTGCATAGGCATCAAACTTGGCCCCTGCATCCGTAGCATATGGAGGAGTGATGGTGTATGCTGCATGGGATGTCACGACGGCACGCTTGGCACGTTTCATTTGGGTTTCGGTCACTGGTTGACTGTGGAAAATGTTGAAAGAACCAGCGTGTTCAACACGGGCCGGGCGAATGGGGGTGCCACGTTGCTCCTGGACTGCCTTGAGTTCCGTGACTGCCTTGGGTTCAGGGGCGGTCTGGGGCTTTTCTGTCTGGGCTTCCACAGGACTGGGGTGTTGTACAGGTGTTGGAAAGTGTGTTGTATAGGCCCATTGGTATGGTTTTTGAGACACAACAGCAGCATACACCACGTACGGCAGCACAGCAGAAGTGTGGGGTCCACCCACTGCCAGTGCCTCGGAGTGGGCCTGGATCTGCTCGCGTTCATGCTGCAGGCTTTCCTGCGATGACTTCCCCGCATGGCGACGACGGGGGACATCGTCGATACTGTGACGTGTTTTCTTGGACATGATGCTACCTGTTTGTGGTAGGTGATTGCTTATGATGAGATTGCGGTACGTTTGCCAAAGTATGGCGGTGGTGTGGGTACAACATCCTTCCGATGAAGTGCAACGGTAGTTGATATCGATGTGTTGTTCATGAGAGGATTATGTACGATGCGATGCTTGCACCGTATGACTAAAAATCACGTACGATGGTTTCAATCAGTCTGTTGCTGAGGATTGCGCGATGCCGTCTCGATGATGTAGTCGTGTCGTGTGCGTGATCCTGTCAGTCTTCAGGCAAGAGCTTATTACACGTGATAGCTTACTTATATGATTAGAGGTAAAGAGCAGGAATAAAATAGGTGTGGTACCCCGTAAGTACCCACCTTACTTTTCACTCACGGGCAGCTTGGACACATTCCAGTCACTGTGTGTGTATTGGGGGCCATCATATTGTTGTCATTCTTGATGCAAGATGGACCTTTGGGTGGTTTTCAATATGCATCCCCACTCATGTCCCCCTCTTGTCACACATCCCCCCTCTTGTCACACACACGTACATGAGGCCACCCCGCACATGGTAGAGACGAGCAAACCCTGCCTCCCGAAGCTTATATATCGCCTTTAAGCTCCGTGATTGAAACCCAGTGGTTACACCTGGCTTGTTATCCAACGAGCCCCCCATTTCACACAGCACCTGTATTTCGTGATGTAAAGGAGTGCATGTTGTGTGCGCATTGATGACAACACCTGCAACCGTGTTCATCAGCCAATCATACATAAATGTCCTTGTCCTTGGGCAAAGTAGAAAGTGCTTGTGTAGAAAACTCACGATTGAGTTCAGTACCATAGATGCCAAAGAATGCAAATCCTGCTCGTCTGATGATCGATGGGATGTCCCACTTTTGTATGGGAATGTACAGGGGGACATTGACTGCATTGACAGGATGTCCCTGGGTGTATTTGCGCTCCATGCGCACGTCCAGTAGGATACCACGCCTGCGCATGGTGATGGTACATGAGTTGATGTGTGTTTGATTGTACAGCATGATTGTACAGTATGACGCAGAATCAACGGTGTGGACAGTGTATACGTACTGTTGTGGGCAGTGTTGGCGAATTGTAATGTACATACACAACAGAAAAATACATACCCGTCCTTGGTTTGTGCATAAGCCTGTTCTGCTGTGACACCCTTCACCCCTCCCTGGGCGCACAGTGTGTTGTAAATCTCACGCCAATCCAAGTCCTCCTTGAAGTTGTCCTTGAAGCGGGGTGCAACACCAAATGTGCCAACAAAACCCACAGCGCCTGTTGTGGTGGCATGTGACTGTGTGTAGGGCATGGCGCCCTTTTATGTTTGCACACATGAAAGCATGTCGAAGTAGTATCATCGACGCGCTACCTGCACCCAACGCTCCGTACGCAGCAAGCAAGCCAGGTTCTAGTTCAGGTGTCAGGGCATGCAAAGCAGAAGAGTATTTGCGAGCACTGCGTTGCGCCAGCAGAGATACGTGTTTTGAATGTTGATGAACATTGCCAACGCATCTATGGTGCTTTGGGGTAGGGATGCCGTGTTTCTGCGCGCTGGGGGCAGTGATGCACGATCGCATAGTGGACAAGTTTTGAACACAAACACGTTGAGTATAACTTTACTATAATATCCGCAGCTACAATATTGAATATTTACATTGTTTGCTTCTTATGTTGAAGCCAAACATGTACATAGTCCGGCGCATGTGGGTGGGTGTACAACTACACCATCACACAGTGCAGCAACGGATAAGCATCACGGGAGCAATACAATAGCAAATTGTTGTCATGCATCATCACACAATCAGGAGACAACATGTGGGTCGTGGCAGCCAATCGCAGATCAGTGGCCACCACCCACAGCAACCCACACATGCACTTGATGAAAAAACAGCGCTATTCACAAAAACAGCAACGTGCTTGGTGTTGACTCACACAAGTTGTGAAAAAGAACATACTTGGGTACATGGGGCTACATGCCATTTTCAATAACACACCCCCTGCACATGGGACTTTATCACACATGGGGCTTTTTATCATATTCTTATACAAGGAAGGTTCAAGTGCACACAAAACACCATCAGGGGAGAACAACACATATACACACATGATTCTCATGATTGCCAAAACAACCACAATTGAAAACAACCATGATTGTCAACACAACCACAATTGAAAAAAAACATGATAGAAAACATGATGGAAAAAATGGCAGGAAAACACACAGCAGGGTGATCACAGCAATAGGAAAAAACGATGATACGACATGATTGCTTGAGCACATTGCATGTTTGGTGATTATGATGATGATGGTGTTTGGTGTCTTGATGAGGTTTGTTGTTGTATCTTGAAAAAGGTTGGATACAGTTTTAATAAAGAGACACATGAAAACAACAGAGGTGGTGAATGTAGACACCCACACATAAAACAACACACAACACAACCAACCCTCAACACCACCAGCAGTACACCACCAGCATACCCACAACAACCCATGCTGCTATTGCAGTCACGACATTGCACCATCATGATTTCCATTAACTTCCCACTGTCATACCCCTTTGTTTCTACCTCCTGTTCTTACCAAAATCTCCCCCCAACCCCGTCTGTCCATTGCCCATACCCTCACTACCCTCACCCCCCGCCACCCCCCCCCCACTGTCAGACATAGCACCAGCGGCAGTGGTGGTCAACACCCCACCCGTCCTCAACGTCGCAGCCGTCGCAGCATCAGCATCCACCACCCTCCCTACTGCCTCAAAACCACGCAGCATTTTAATCACATGCGCACTCCCCCCCTTGTTTGCTGGTAACCGCCGCCCTCGCAACCGTTTGACTGCAGATGCAGCAGTTATCGTTGACTTTTCTTCATCCCTTGGAGCAGGTTGGTATGCATGATCATGACCAAACGCATGATCATGACCAAACACATGCTCACTCCCACCAGCATCCATGAGCTCCCCAAGCCCCAAAACCACTGCCCCTTCCCCCTGTTGACCGCGCCTGTGACTGTCTGTGTCAGCCAGGGTTCTCCCAGACATTGACACACTCGCAGCTGCTTGAGCAAGCATGTTTGCCTTTTCTAAATCACTCACAAACCCAGCATCATCATCCTCCTGCCATGAGGCAGCATCCCCACCACCAGCCTGGGTGGTGGTTTCGGGGTTCCCACCAAAGAGGGGCCTGCCGGCTTTGAGGACCCCCTCGGCTATGTGGTTGACCTTGCGGAGCTCCTCGGCACGTCGTTTTCGGTGCTGCATGGCGGCTGCATGCTGTGCCTGCTGTGCGAGCATGTCTTGGGTGGTGTGGGTGGTGGCGGGGAGCACCAGCCGTGGGTCCTGTGTTGTGTGGTGGTGGGGGGGAATGGGTGGGTGCAGTATGTATATGTATAGTGTATATGTACACTGTATATGTACACTGTATCTGTATACTGTATCTGTATATTGACTGTATATGTATGCTGTATATGTATACAGTATATGTATGCTGTATGTACGCTCATATGTATACACGTCAGTATGCATTGAACCACGTAGCCACACACCTTGGTTTGGGTGAGTGTGGCACCCAATGGGAGGGCGTCTGTGTCTTGCCGCCACTTGGTCGTGATTTGTGCAGCGCTCACTGGCACTCTAGTGGTGGTATTCTGTTCCAACCTCAACGGGGTACTGCTGCTGCTTGTTGGTACATTTTCTAACTTATGCACTGTTGTATGGGGAGAGGGTTGTTGCGCGTATCAGCTGCCAATCACACCAACCACATCCTCATATATGTACAACATACCTTGTTGGAATGAAGTATTGATTGCGCGCAGACCCGCAGCATAGACAAATATGATGCACATGAAAAAGCCTATCAGGAGCGTGAGTATGGGTCCACCAGGGTACTGCCAGCCCTTTCGAATCTGCAAGGACACGCAACATAGGTAACTTGAAAACCCCGGGGTTCCCCACTCCCATATGCTCGCCAATCATTTACCTGCATGTGTGGCTTACTCCGTGGCCCTGGAGAGGTCCTGTGCAGTCTCTGTGCACTTGAAATCCTCTGCATCGCAACCACACGTGACTACAGAACTTGCGTATGAGCGTGTTTTATGTCTGGTGGTGTTTATAATGCGTAATTGGTTGTATATATGGTGTTGTATGGCTGCGTTTCGTACTGCAGCTTGAGAACAGGTGAATCCTAGGACAGATTTACGGTCCCCCGCCAATAACCGCCGTCAATATTCGGTCAGTGCCATCAGCTCGTTAAACACACTGTGAATTTGAGGGTCTCGTGCACATTTGCACCGCGCCAACTTTTTGAGCAGCTAAACAAACTTTGATTTTTATGTGTACCTGCTTGCAGCTTCCTGTTGTGCCGTATAATTTCTGTTGTGTTGTATAGCCGCGTGTCGCGTCTGGTGCATGCTCATAACACCCCTGCTGTGACTGTGATAAAGCACACTGGCGTTTTTCTGATGGTGCATGGCAAGTGTGGTCAAACAGTTGTGGCTGCTGCCTTGCAAATGCCTTGACACCCACGTGCTATCTTGATTGACAGCACGACAGAGTGTTACCAGCACACTTTGTGCACTCGATTGCACACAACAACATCAAGCATGACGGCAGCCACCCCATCGTTTGCAGACATCCACATCGACCCACGTCTGCAGCGTGCACTGCTCAAGCAAGGGTTTGTCACCCCAACCCATGTACAACAACATGCCATTCCCAAGGTGTGTCTAATGGTGCATACAGCACCAACCGCCTTTGTTATGTACGTCATTCACATGCAAAAAACACCCCACCCGCCAAACAACAGCTCTTGCAAGGCTCCGACATTGTTGCATGTGCCCACACCGGCAGCGGCAAAACCCTCGCCTACCTCCTCCCAGCCCTCCACAACATCCTCACCAACACCCTCGGGCGTGCCGGGTGGCAAGCCCTCATCCTCGTCCCCACCCGTGAGCTGGTACAGCAGGTCACTGACGAAGCCACACACCTCGCATCCCACATCGATGGCGACCTACGCATCACCGCACTCGCCAGCACTACCCAACCCTCCACAGCCGCCCTCCAACGGGCCGCTGTGAGCACTGCGGGACAGGTGGTGGTGGCCACCCCGGGCAGGGTTGCCCAGGCACTGCATGATGGGAGCCTCACAGCACGTGTGTTATCTACTCGGTTACACACGCTGGTGCTGGATGAAGCGGATTTGCTGATGAGCTATGGATACGAGGAAGACATCGCAGCCTTGGCGCCCCTCGTACCACGAGCATGTCAGTGTATACTCGTGAGTGCAACCACCAACGAGGATATGCAGCGGCTTACGAAATTGGTATTGCACAACCCCACGATGTTGGATTTGCGGGGGGTTGGTGGTGGTGCACAAGGGGGGGGAGAGGAGCACAAGGGGGGGCCGGCTATTGTGCATCATGCAGTAGAGTGTGTGGCTGGGGATAGGTTGCTGGTACTCATGGCTATGCTCAAGCTTGGTCTTGTGCGGTATGATTTGTGTTTTGGGTGTGTGTGTGAGGGTGTGTTGTGTGTGGGGTGGGAGGTGCACCTGTACACTGTTGGGATGTTATTGGGATGTTGTTTTTGCTTGTGTCTGTGCGCTACATCCCTGTGTACATCTATCAACCAACCCAACATTCATACATCCCAACAGTGACCCACCCCAAAGCACCCACACCCCAAAACACACACACCCAAACACCCACACCCACATCCCAACACAGTAAGCGTGTGTTGATATTCGTCAACACCATCAACGAAGCATTCCGTGTGCGTTTGTTTCTAGAAGCATTTGGTCTCAAGGCTGCCTTGTTGAATGCAGAGCTGCCTATTAATAGCAGGCAACATATCCTGCAGTCATTTAACAAGGGCATGTTTGATTATTTGATTGCAACTGATGAGGGGAATGATGTATCAGGGGAGGAGGGGAGTGTGGGAAAAAATGCAGGAAAGGAGGATGGGAGTATGGGAAAAAATACACTAGAAAAGGACATGGGAGAAGAAGAAAAGGGGGAGGATGATACAGTGGTGTTGTTGAAGAAGAAGAAGAACAAGGAAGAGAGTGGGGGTCAGGGGGGGAAGGGTGGTGGGAAGAAACGCAAGGCTGATGTGGCGTTCGGTGTGACGCGGTAAGTTGAGGAGGAGGAGGAGGATGGTGCTATGTGGTGTTGATGTGATTCGTGATGGTGCTGGTGTTGATGGTGTGTTTTGTGATAATGTTTGTTTTTACCTTGAGGTTTCCTGGCATCACATGGGATCACATACACACATCATCAGCAACAAGACCACTCCATCCCTTCCAACACCCCCACAACACCCCCACAACAAACAGGGGTGTGGACTTTAAAGGTGTGTGTACCGTCATCAACTACCAGGCCCCCGCCACCATTGCAGGCTACACTCACCGTGTTGGCCGCACTGGTCGTGCAGGCAAGTCTGGCATTGCTGTGTCGCTATTCACACCAAACGATGCCCACATACGTGCCGCCATAGATGCACACCTCGTCGCCACACAACCCACCACCACGTCCAAAAACACCACCAACAATCCCGCCACCAGCACCACTGCCAAGAACACCACCTCAGCAGCACAAGGAGGAACAGCAACAGCACAACAGGGCCGCAATGGTGTATTCACACCCCTCCCCCGATTAACCAAAGCAGCAGTAGAGTCCCTTCGATATCGTGCAGAAGATGTCGCTCGCAGCATAACCAAGCTTGCAATCAAGGAAGCGCGAGCAAAGGATTTACGACAGGAATTGCTCAATAGTGAACGGCTTGCAGAGCATTTTGCAAGCAACCCCACAGAGCTCAAGATGCTGCAGCATACCACCCCATTGGGGACCCTGCAGGCGCCTTCTCATCTGAAGCACGTACCTGCGTATTTGAGGGACCCTGCTGCGGGGAGTGGGCGACGGAGTTTTGGGGGACGAGGTCGAGGTGTGTTGATGGTGTTGTTGTTGTTGTTGTTGTTGTTATTGTTGTTGTTGTATGAGAAACCCCTGTTGTGTATGTTGTTGTATGGCGTTATGCATCGACATGTGGTGCATACAACCCACGCACTACTATGCATTGCCCATCACATCCATCACATCCATCACCCATGCACACAGGTGTATTATCAAGGAAAAAAGCAAAGACACTGGCAGCTGGGAGGGACCCTGTAAAGGGGTTTGTCAAGGCCCCCAAAAAGGGAGGGGATGGGGATGAAGCACCCACAGACATGGAGATCAGAGCAGCTGAAATTGCGAAAAAGGTAATGAGGATTTGATGGGGAGTGTGGGGTGGGGTGTGTGGGTGGTGGTTGTCGCGATGACCAATGCAAGGATGACCATACAAGTGATGATGCCAGTGTAATGACGCTGCAGGTGTCCCAGTATTTGTGCTGCACATCAACACACACACACACACACACACACAATACAACGCCTGTTTTGTTGTGCATACCAATGTCTGTCACACACAGGATGCAAAGAAAGCTGCGAAAAAGGAGGGAAAAGTGTTGATTCACAAACAAAATGTGCGGCGCAATGTTGGGCGAAAGCGATGATGTTTTTTTTTTGGGCAGCACGGCCGGTTGTGTGGTGGTGCTTCTTTTTTGTTTATGACACCTGCAATGGCGTCCCTCATGTTACAGACAGTGTATACATTGGATTTAACAATTACAATGACGAAAATGCATACAATATCCGACACATGATGATGATGATGAGCAGCAGCAACATACATTCCCCTTTTCATTCTTCGTTTTTCCCCCAAAAATATCCTACATGTTTTACAGGCTCCCACCTGCGTGGCACCCACCCACAAATGGGGCCCATGCCATGTTCACACCCCATCACACACTCAACTAGCCCCACACAGCCCCCTCTGTTCAAACAAGCACTTCATAGCCTCCCCCATTTGTGCGGGTGAGGACACCACAGTGACACCAGCAGCTTCAAGGGCAGCGACTTTGTCAGCAGCAGTACCCTTACCACCACTGATGATGGCACCTGCGTGACCCAGGCGCCTGCCAGGGGGTGCTGTTTTCTGTGTGTTTTGGGGGGGTGGGGTTGTATTGGAGGTGGTGGTGTGTTGTATACAAATGAAAAAGCAATTATAAAAATGCAACAAGCAACACATCATGCAAAACCACACGTATAAGCAACACCATCAACAACATTCTCTCTCTTTCTTTCTCTCTCTCACACACACACACACACACACACACACACACACACACACACACACACACACACACCACATACCCCTGCAATGAATGATACAACGGGCTTCGTTGTACCACTGGCTTTAATAAAGTCCGCTGCCTCCTCCTCCGCTGTACCACCAATTTCCCCAATCAATATAATGCCCTCTGTTTGTGGATCCTGTACAAAACGATCTAGGCAGTCGATAAAGTTGGTGCCATTGAAGGGATCCCCACCAATGCCCACCACGGTGGATTGACCCAACCCATGTTGTGTGGTTTGAAATACAGCCTGTGTGTGGGGGGGTTGACAAATGTGTGTTGGGGGTTGACAAATGTATGTGATATCAAGTATACAGGAGAGCGCACAGAGGAGTACACGAGCATGACATCCACCATGACATCCACAGTCCCCACCCCAATCCCCACCCCCACATCCTCACACCTCGTAGGTCAATGTACCAGATCGTGATACTATACCAATGCGTCCAGGTGTGTGAATATACCCAGGCATGATGCCAATCTTACATTCACCTGGCTTGATGATGCCGGGGCAATTGGGACCAATCAAACGTGTTTTTGTTTGACTCTGCATTGCTTTCTTCACCCGCACCTGTGATGTGGAGGAGTTAATTTATGCAGAATACATGTGTGCACAAACATAGGTAACACAAACATAGGTATGGGTTGTTGTGCAGCTGTTCTGTATATGTACTTCCCCCCATCCCCAACCAATTCTAACAACAACACACCATGTCATGTTGTGGGATCCCTTCTGTAATGCACACCACCAAGTCCAGTTCTGCTTCCACAGCTTCTAGAATTGCCTTGGCAGCAAAGCCTGCTGGTACATACACCACCGAGGCATTGGCACCCGTGGCATCCTTGGCTTCTTGCACCGTGTTGAACACGGGCAAACCCAGGTGCGTGGTGCCGCCCTTTTTAGGTGTGACACCACCCACCATTTGGGTGCCATAGTCGATGGCCTGTGATGATTGGGGTTGTGGATGTGTTGGGATGGGGCTGCCATGACGTTATCAATGCACGCACGTGGTGACCTGTCATCATACCTGTTGGGAATGGAATGTGCCATTCTTGCCTGTAAAGCCCTGGCAGATCACCTTGGTGTTTTTGTCCACAAACACGGCTGGTGCCTGTGTTGATGATGAGGGGTTTTGGTGTACAGGGCACGGATGTGAATATCCATCCTATCTGCCACAATATCCTCCTCCTGACTGAGGACCATAATGTTCTGTGATTGCCCAAACAACACAACCCAGGACACTGTGTGATTATTGATGACCTACAAAAGATGCAGCAGCCCTAATCACGCACCTGTGTTGCTATACATCGTGCCCATTGCCCACCAAGCAGTTCTGCGCTCCGAAAAGCTGATGCGGCAAGCAACCTGTGTACAGGAAACAACACACGTCACCATGTATCGAGTGATCGGTTTGTGGATCAGGGTATCCCACACCTGCTGAGCATTTTTGCTTGTGTGTGAAACTTGCTTGTGTAGAGTTTGTTATTTTCTCGTATTGCACCCTCCTATATATGTACAAAAACAACAATTGCAAGGAAAAAACATCGAAATGGCATCGGCGGCGGCCTTGCTGAGCTCGTTGTGTGAGTGTACCCACTCGTTCAAAAACATAATTGGAGCCACCTCACAAAAGAAAAAACTTGGCGGACACCGCTGGCAGTAGGCAGGGCAGCCCCCCGCACCACCACCAGCAGTACCAAATGAGTAAGCGTGGTCCACAACACAGTGTGGTTCACGTATGCTGCTGCTTTCTGTGTCTTGGAGGGTTGCTTCACATGTGCTTATGCCTTGTGGCACGATGCACAACCACACGAGGAGGGGCATGCGCACGAGTCCCCGCACGAGCACCCGTTTGCACAGGCGGTGCAGGTACCCCCTGCTGCTGCGGTTTTGCCACAGCATTTGCAATTGTCGCCGCAGTCACACGCGTCACCGCAGTTGCAACCGTTGCTGCACTTGGCACAGCCACAGTCGGCACATGTGCATCTGTACAATTTTCAGGGGGGTGATGTGTGGGACGCTGCTGTGTGTGCGTAAAAGTGCTGTAAAAGTGCTCACATATTGATGGGTATTTGTTTTGAACAGAGTGCACACTGTTGCGCTCGACTAAATTGCAATACGACACGGAATCATCTAAGATCCAGAAAGTTTCGCTCTGCATACATACCCCTGCTCGCACTCGCAGTGGTCGCCACAAGAGCAGCCATTTTTGCATTTAGTGCACACCATCGTGAACCTGTGCGTGTACGTGTGCGTATGGGCGTGCTTGGCAAATGCTTGGCTGAAACACCCCCAACGTGTTACCTTGCTTGTAACCAAGGGACGTGCAAATCGATGTATGTGGGACGTGCAGATAAATGTATATGTTAACACTGGAAACGAAATTCGCAGTTGGTCAGAATAATAGACATATTTCATACCAGCTGATGCCCAGTTGGTAGCACCGGTTGGTTGCAATGTTGGTTGCAACAATAAAAACTATCCTGTCAGAAAATCAGGAAGCATGCCATCCTTGCCTTGCACTGCTGCACGTGTATCAGGCAAACACTCCCACCCTGGCAACGGATTGACACTGCCATCTTGCCCCACATGCACAGGGTAGGGCAACAGGTGGCCATGTGGCAGTGGCACCGCCTGCACTCCTGTGTAGGCTGCCCAGTTGGCCTCTGCCATCTGCCGCATGTGTCGTGCACATGCTGCTGTGTGTGGTTGGTAAAAGCATGGATCCACACTGCCACCTGTGTGTTCCCGCCACAAAAACATGCGAAAACCATGGACGTGGCCTCGTGGGAGGTTGGGCGGGGTGGCTGTGCGTGTTGTGTACCCCGGTTGGTAACCTGTAGGTGGAGTGTGTGTTGTTGACAAACAAGGAAATTCAATTGTGTAGGGGTGGGGGAAGCAACCAGGTGGTATTGCAGCATGCATGTGTACACACACTCTTCCATCACACGTACATGCCACTGCAATTTCCGTATCACGTTGTCCTGTCAGACTGCGATTGTTAATGTTGGCACTGCCCACAATGATGTACTGTTTTCGTGGTGGATGAAGGGTGAAAAACATTCGGTGAGAGGAATTCTTGTGTCTTGTAACACAACACACATGTGACACAACACAAATGTGACACAACACACATGTGTCATGCCAACCACAACCACACCCACAACCACCCCAACACACACACCTCGTCATCCACAATCATCATCTTGGAATGTACATAAATCATAAACCGCCGTGTGGCAGCAATACGAAGCACCCGTTCGTTGCTCTTGGAGTTGCTTCCCGTCCGCATCGAAGGAGGGGCCCCTCCCGCAACAGAGGAACTTGCGCTTGCCACTGAAGCCTGTGATGGTTGTGCTCCTAGAGAATGTGCACTACCATGCTGTGCCGTTGAGGTGCTGTGCTGGAATGATGCACTATGCTGGTGTGTTGCGCTGTGTTGGTGTGTTGGATTATCAAGTTCCACAGGTGGGGTGGGGTAGAGGGGGGCGGTGGGTGTGGTGGGTGTGGTTGCGCTGGGGGTGCTTGGGGTTGGGGAGGGGGCACCAGTGGCAGTAGGTGTGAGGAGATCTGTTTCCCTGTGGGGGTATGGTGGGAGTGTGCTGGAGGTTGTGGTGGGAGTGTGGTGGGAGTGTGGTGGGAATGTGGTGGCTTCAGCACAAACATGTGGAAGATATTTTGTCGTGCGCCTCTATTGTTTGTGTATGCTTGTGTATTCCTGTATGCTTGTGTATTCATGTATGGGCTTTCACATGCCCAACACACTCCAATCCCTGTAGGATGACCATATCTATACAATACCCATGACCATCAACACAGACCCATGACCATACCCCACCTGTTCCCTAAGCACCACACTTGAAAGAAATCAAAAGGGGACTCGTGTGCCCTCCCTGCATCCCGCAGTGCCTGCCCCACCATGCGGTACACCATGGATATGGTGCGGTACTGCCAACACATCACTTCTTGTACTGCTGCTGAGTGAGGGTCACCTGAGGTAATTGGGGGGGGGGGGGTGTAGATTGTGTGTGGGGGGGTGGAGGTTGTGTGGGGGGTGAACAAACACACGCACACACACAAAAAAACATACAAAAAAACACACAAAAAAACACACAAAAAAACACTCAACAAACAAATACACACCATCTGGGTGCATGGGTACAAGCACATAGGCACAAAATGGCTGACCAGCAGCAATCATGGAACATATCTTTAATGCCAATTCCACAGGTACCAAGTTGTCAGTGGGTGCACCCTTGGGCTGATCTGCCTTGGGCCATACCTGCGTTAATTGTGATATGGTGTGATTTTGTATGATATGGTGTGTGGTATGATGTATGGTATGGTGGGTGGTATGGTGTATGGAATGCACACAATACAACGTACATGACAGCTCCCAAGAAAGTATTGGTTCTCTATGTAGATGTACCGCTGTGCACTGCGTATTGCATGAATGAAAGCAGTGTGTATCGAAGTGTCCACCATTTCCTTCTTACCTGTGTGTTGGGATGTGTTTTTCATATAGGGCATGAAATTTCATGCAGGGGTGTGTTTCATGCGCATGTGTGTTTCATGCAGGGTGTGTATTGCATGTGTCCATACACATGATGTGTTTGTGTGCATATGTGTGTGTGCATGAATGATAACACAAGAAGCTTTGGTCAACGGTCAACATGCATGGTCAACAGGAATGTCTCTCCATGTGCACCCTCCTCCTCATCACCAACACCCCCACTATCACACTTGACAGAACACATCGCACACATACTTGTGCGAATACCACGTTTATATGCTGTTGCATTATCACTAGGCAGCCCATGTGCTGAATTGCTATCAATAGAGCGAAACACCTGTACTGACCATACACCATCCTCCTTGTCATACACCCCGTGCGTTGTCCCTTTGCCTACCCCATCATGCTTGCCTACATGTACCACACTGTGTACATTTCCCTTGCCTTGTTCTTGTTCTCCCTTGCCTCCTTCCTCATATACACCCCTGCCCTCCTCATACACCCCCTTGCCCTCCTCATACACCCCTTTGCCCTCCTCTTGCCCCCCTGCACTCTGTTGATATCGTTTTATATCCTCCTCCAGCCTCCCCCTATCAACCAGTCGTAGTCGATGCTGCACCCCTGCTTGCTTTATCCATCGCTGCTCAAAGTTGATCAACACGTCCATTGCAGCACCACCAGTCACTCGTGAGTGGATGTCATGCCAGGGACATCGACATGCTGTGGGGGGTGTGTGGGGGTGGAGTGTGGGGTATGGTGGGTGGGGGGGTGGGGGGATGAAAATAATAGACAGCACTCTCTTTTCCTTAACACATCAGTATCTTTAGTGACGCAGCACTCTGTTCTTTTTACACAACACACACACATACACATCACACACAAACACACACACCCAACACACAACCAACACATCATACCGCCTCCCTCTGCAGATGACCCAGGCAAGCACTTGTTCAAAAAATCACCCGCATGTGTCGACTCCAATGACCCCCACAATGCATGACAGGCCGAGTCATAACGCCCATGCGTCAAGTCCAACCCCCCCACATACGCAATCACATCCGCAGCCGTCGGTGGTGCGCTGGACAGCCGTCGGCCCAACAGTGCATCTGTGAGGGAGGTGAGGGACTGCAGCATGATCCGGGAGCCCTCCCGGACCCGCCATGAGGAGGATTCTTGGGACCCTGTGGTCGTTGGGGGGCCCGGGGGGGGCGGGGGTGGGGGTTCGTCGTCGTCCTGCACGGGCGAGGGGGAGTGGGGGGCAGTGGGGGGGGGTGGGGGGTGGGGTGGGGGGGGGAGGTCGGGCATGGGGGATGCAGAGGCAAAGGGGCTCTCCGAGGGTGGGAGTGTGTCGGGTGGGGGTGCGACGGGTTGGGTGTCTGTGGTGGTGGGTTGAGGAGGGGCTGCATCTTGCATGGGCATGGGTGGAGCGGAGGGTACAATTGGCGGTTTGATGATGCGTGTAGTATTGGCAGTTATTGCACTGCGTGGTGCTGGTTTGTCACAGATGACGAATTTTTGGTGGTGCCTGTTGAGTATAGTGTGTATTGTTAGAGGTGGGCATGTGGTGGGTGGTGGGTATAGTGCAAACAATACATTCATACAACACATACAAACAACAGACACAAACAACACATACGTAAACATGGTTTGCATCTTGACATGAAGCCATGCACTGCTACCCCAACTACCAGTCCTGTGTGTGTGTGGTGGTGGGTGGGGTATGCATGGGTGGGGTATGCATGGGTGGGGGGTACATGAGAGTCAATGCATGGTCAACAAACCTGTTATGTGGTCAACAACCATGCATATAACAACAACAATAAGTACACAACCACACAATACACGTACATATTCACATCACGTCAATGACATGGTAGGCATACAAGAAGCGACATATACACAGACCAACTGCACCAAAGACCACGTACCGTGGCACAGTTCTACAGCATACCCCAGAGTCCTTAAAAAACTTGAGTGTCTCATCACACCTGGTACCCATAACCCCTGTTTGATCATCCCACACCAATAACAACACAGTACACCCCTCTGATGCCTTGAGCTTCAAGAGTTCTCCCAGAGTAAGACCACATTCGTTGACCAGGGGACCCTCACGGACCAATTGCACGTTGACCCATACACTCCAGCCTGGGTGGGGGGTATGATGGGGTTTTGATGGTGTTGTTCATTGATGCATTGACTGTGTTGACTGCACATTGACTGTATTGACTGTGTTGACTGCATTGACAAGAAATGATAGGTTGCTGTGAAAACTGACCACTGGGTTGTACCATTGTACACACAATTCACACAACCAGCAACAGAGATATACAGCAACATATAGCAAAATCTTTAAACACACAGAAACATACACAGTTGATTTGATAGTACCACCATCGCCCCATTATGTCCCCCCCCCCCCCAACCCCCCCCACACACCTGCAATATACACAAACTGTCGGGCCCTCAGTATATCAGCATACATGTCTGCCCAACACCCCCGTGGTGTGTAATACCCACCCCCTTCTAGTGGGATATCGCGTATGGGTGTGCCTGCCTCTGTACAGTGTGCATCTGCATACAACCGCACAGTACAGCCTGGGTGTACCTGGAAATATGTGCCTGGTATATGACCATAGCTAGGAACACCTGCGCTGTACATACTTGCATCCTGTGGTGGGAAATATGAGGGGGTGTTTTGCATGTGGGTGTGCACAAGGGGTGTTTGCGAGTGGGTGTGCACAATGGGGGGTGCTTTCATGTGGGTGTGCAAGGGATCGTACGAATGGCGTGTTGTGCGTGAGAGAGAGTGAAAAATGAGAGGGAGCATTGTGAGAGGGGACATTGTGAGAGGGGACATTGAGCATGACAGTGACATACATGAAAGACACACACACACACACACAACAAGAAACACACACAGCAAGAAAAACACACATATACACACAAGAAACCAATACATCCCCATACCCATATCCCCATAAGCATCTCTCCCAGTGTATCATTCCACCATACTCCTCTCCCCCAATGTCCCCATACCCCCCCCAATGTCCCCATACCCCCCCCAATGTCCCCATACCCCCATACCATTTGCACGCTACGATACTGCACTGTGAGCTGTACTCGTGTGAGTAGCTGATTGTTATCGACCACTGCAATGCCATCCTGTGTGGTGAGTGTGTAGGAGCCCCTCACCAATTGTCCACTGAGCAGGGGTGCATCTGCTGGTATTGAGAATCTGCCTATGTATCCTGCCCCCACCTGTGTACATGACATGGGGTGATGATGATGGATGGTAATGATGATGATAACAACACATTACCACAACTGTAATGACAGTGATGGCAATAACAATGATAATGATGATGATGATGATGATGTTGTTATGTGCATGAGTGCATGGTGATGACAACAATAACACAAGTCAACACCACACCACCCTCCTTGAACACCACACCACCCCCCACCACCCCCCACCACCCTCCAACACACCGCATCATGGTCTTTCAGCTGAAATTCCAATTGTGACACAAAATCAGCCACTGGCACTGCAAACTGCTCATTCCACACAGGATGACGTGAGCTCTTTATACTTGTGCGTAGACGTGATTTGCTGCCTCTCAAGTTGAGTGTGAGGTAACAATCACTGTCGGTGTTGGGTGTTGAGGTGGGTGTTGAGGTGGGTGTTGAGGTGGGTGGTGGTGCACGAGGAGTGGCTGCTTGTGAAATACATGCACACACACATAAACATGTGTGTGTTAATGCATGCATCAAGGTCAACCAGCACATATACACACCCTGGATATGCCATACCTCGCACGCATTTGAGCTGTCACGTTTTTCAATGTGGTATCCACTGTTATGTGTGTGTGTGTGTATTTGTATGTGTGTGTGTGTGCATAGCAATATACACACAAACATAGCAGACATACAACACATACCAGAAGACAACAGCCCCCCCACCACTGGCAGCTTGGCACCATGGCGCAACATGCGAATGTGGTCACCACAGACGTTGGAGGCGTGCTCCACGGTGATGTACAAGTAGCCATGCAGCCATGTTCTGGGGACGGTGGGGTGGTCGTCGGCACGGCTCAAGGTGCTGCTGCCCTGGACGCCTGCAGCAGAAGTTGTTGCTGTTTTGAGTTTGTTGAATCCTGATTTGAGCTTGTCCATATTTGGGTATAGCTAGTTGGCAATGCTATGCAATGTGCGTCGAAACACGAGGCAGGAACCCACGATGCAAGATCTGACTTTCGCACTTGATCACCCCAGCAGTTGAAAGAAATAAAAATTGTAACGCTTTACCCGTAAAACACGTTGCGTTGAGGTGCACTAGGAGTAATCAACAGAGCGCTGAAAAATAACCAGAAAAATAACCAGAGACCAAAATTGCAGGCGCTGCCTTACCACCACTACCAAGAACTATTGCAAGCGCTGGCGGTAGTGTTCCATTCTCTGCAAGCATTCAAGCATCGCCACAAGTGTCTTTTCCAACTGCGCACCACATGCTGGAAGCTGTCCCTGTTGTTTTGATCAAGTACCGTGACCTGGTGCTACTCCCAGTACACCACCCAACTACACACACCACGCACCTCATCTGCGCCCAACAGCAGCCCCTGCACCACTGCACAGTGCTGTGCCAAAGCTGCGTTTTCCAAAAGCATTTGACGTGCAGAGGGATGCAGGGACACAGTGGCAGCCGCCCCGGGCACACCACCAGCAGAAGATGGTGGGCGCTCTGATGGGGGCCACTGTGCAGAGCTCTGCAATTGCTCTGTGGATATTGTGTGGATATTGTGTGTGGGTATTGTGTGTGGATATTGTGTGTGGGTATTGCGTGGGTATTGGGTACGTGGATGGAAAAGGTACATGAGATACAATATGATATATACATATGTATACATGTTTTGCAAAAATGATATGTGCATAGTGTTCAACACATGGACAAGGCACATGCACATCCTCCCCTACCTCGTATATGCATTTGCTGCAGCTGCTGCCCCACACTCTGCAGCGTACGGGTGCCGCCCCCCCCCCCCGCATGAGGGGTCCCCCCACTGACGCGCGGTGAAGAAGAGGGGCCCGTTGCCCCTGCATACACGCCATGTGTTGCTGATGGTTGCTGTGCTCCTGGTGTGGAGGGCTGGGGGTCGGCAGAGGGGGTCCGCCGGTGGAGGGGGGCCCCTCCGTTGGTGGGTGCGGGGTCCTCGGGGGCCACTGGTGCCTGTTGCCCAGCAAAACTCACCATGCTGTGTTTATTGGGTGTTGGGGTGTTGCGTGGTGGTGTGTTGGGTGGGGGGTTGTTGGGTGTAGGTGTGTTGTGCGAAGAAGGTGTGTATGTGTGTGTTGTGGTAGCTGCTTTTGCAGCACCCTACCTACCACACCCCTGTGCACACCCCACACCCACCCCTTCACACACCCCTGTACCCACCCCATGTACACACACACACACACACACACACACACACACACACGCACCTTTCATTTGCGTAATCCCAGTCATCATCATTCCCCCCCCCATCTTCTTCATCAACAGCCCTGTATGTAGATGTGGGCCCCTCCCCCACCAGCCATGCTGCCTCCTTACACAGGCTCCGAATTCCTTCATCACTCTGTTCACAACGAATAAGTGTCTGTTGCTCAAATAACAAAGGGGTTGTTAGTACAAGCTCTGCATAATCAGCAGGCCTGAGTGAGGGGGATGGAGGGGGGATGGAGGGGGTATAGAGACAAAACATCACACACCACACAACACATCACACAACACATAACACATCACACAACACACAAAACTACACAAACCATCACACAAAACCACGCACACCACACAGAACCACACAAACCACACAAACCATCACACACCACAAAAAACACTACAAACCACACAAAACATCACACATACATATCTACTTGCAGCCATGGGTCTGCCACAATATCAGGCACACCCAGTCGTGTTGCTGGATTGGTACACAGCAGTCGACGTAGGAATGCTACACACTCTGGTGTACACTTGGCCAATCTACGTTCTTCAAAGTCACCTGTCTCCAACATACGCTGTGTGTGTGTGTTTGTGTTGGGTGTGTGTGTGTGTTGGGTGTGTGTGTGAAAGAGAGAGAGAGAGGGAGGCAGAGAGAATGGTTGTGTGTTCGTGTGTGTGTGTGAGAGAGAGAGAGGGAGGGAGAGGGAGAGGGAGAGGGAGAGAGAGAAATCGTCATGCAACCACCCCTCTGTACATACACAACACCACCCTTCTCTCTCCATATACGTAGAAAACCCAAAACACACCACCCCAAAACACACCACCCCAAAACACACCACCTTAAACACCCCACCCAAAAACACACCCATCCACTCACCACACCTTTTGTGCAACTTGCCATTGCTGTATTTCCTTGAGTTCTTGTGCTTCTAGAGAAACATGTGGGAAATGTGCCGTCAATGCAAAATACAATGTCACACCACAACACCATGTATCTGCTTTTGCTGCGTCGTATGTTGCGGTGGGGACTTGTGTCTTTAGATTGATGTGTCCTGCTCGTATAACCTGCATTTTGGTGTGAGGAGGGGTGGTGTGAAGGGGGGTGGTGTGTGAAAAGGGATGGTGTGTGAAAAGGGGTGGTGTGTGAAAAGGGGTGGTGTGAAGAGGGGTGGTGTGTGAAAAGATGCCTATCAGCTGGTGCACAGGAAAATACCACAGACCAAGCTACAAACACAAAACCTCCTACATACCGACAAGATACACAGACACATCCCACAAGATACGCATGCAAACACACACACACACACACACACACACACACACACACATACCCCCCCCCCCACACACACACAAATAATAATAACCTTCTACCCATACACACACACACACACAACACCATACCTCTGGTGGAACGTAAAAAGGGGACCCCACAAGCGTTTTGGCTTGATTGGTGTTCCCAGTGAATCGCTTTGACAACCCAAAATCACACAATTTCACATCCATGTGTCCATCGTCTCTCAAGGCCAAGAGTGTGTTTTCGCATTTGATGTCTCTATTGGCAATGCCCTGGGTGGGTGGGATATGTGGGTGGGAGCTGGTGACTCTCTCTTTCTCTCTCTCCCTCACACACACACACATACACACACACTCTCTCTGTCTCTCTCTCTGTCTCTCTCTCACACACAACACACACACGCGCGCGCACACACACTCACACACTCTCACGCACTCTCACACACTCTCACACATTCTCACACACACTCACACACACAAAAAACACAACACACCTTGGCATGACAATAGGCAACAGAGGCAATCAGCTTTTGAAAGAAGCTCCTTGCATCACTCTCACCAAGGGGCCCATGTCGCTGCACCAGGGCCCTCAGGTTCCCAAAGTTGACATACTCCTGCACAACACCCAAGTAATGTGTCGTAACAATGACCTGTTTTGTGGTGGGATAGTGTGGGTGTATTTGAGTGTGGGTGTATTTGAGTGTGGGTGTATTTGAGCGTGGGTGTATTCGAGTGTGGGTGTATTCGAGTGTGGGTGTGTTTCAGTGTGGGTGTGTTTCAGTGTGGGTGTGTTTCAGTGTGGGTGTATTTTAGCATGCATTGCAACTTACCCATCCACATGTATTACACAGCACACCATGTACACACCATGTACACAGGAGGATGTACACACCCCATGCAGCAAAACCAAAAAAACACACCTCCTTGAGACCAACAACGTAGGGGTGCATGAGGGACTTGAGGTTGAGCAGCTCTGCCTGAAATTGCTCTATTCGCTGTGTGTGCATGACGATATGGTGAGCATGGCAATGTGTGCATGACTACGATGCGTGTGATCGATGATGTATGATCAGACATGTGTGCGATCAGACACAACACGTTGATCCTCCTTGAGCACACATGGCAGTATATTTTCTGCACATGTATACAGCAAACCACATACCTTGGGTCCATCCTGCCCCATACCAAACCCACGCTTGATGAGCTTGATCGCCCATTGCGTTCCACCTGTGTCCCGTGCCAAGTACACTGTGCTGCTTGCACCACTTCCTAGCAATGAGATCTGAGATAGAAAAGTGGATTTTGGGTTGGTGGATGGGTGTGGCACACAACATATAGGGTTGTCCACACGCCACACGCACCAGCTCATATTCAGGATGGTGAAAGGGCAGCTGTGCACCTTGCCCAGCCATGACGTCGTGGCACACACGAAATGGTCAAATGGTGGCGAGTTTGATAAATGAGGGTGTGAGCAGGGAGGTTTGGCGCGATGGAGTTGTTCGCTCTGGTGCGCAATGGTTGTTTTCGTGCTTGTTATGTAGCTTGTAGCTTGGTAAGTAGCCTGGTATGTTACCGTGATTACCTTCCCAATAGTTTTTGAATTTACACGAAAACCAGCGAAAAGCAATCAACAAAAAAAAGAGGCCCGTGTTGATGGCTTCACAACCCACAACACCACATCACATGCTCTTGGCTTCACAACCCACACAGCCATGAATTTACTATCAACCACGTGGCTGCTGCTGGTTGGCCTGCCCGTCCTCACCCTGGGTCTGCCATGCTGCCTCGTCAATCCTTTTGGGTACATGGCTGCATGGGCTGTCTGGTTTGGCATGCTGCTCTTGGCCTTGTGTACGCCCATTGTGCCAGTCACATGAGCAGCACATCACTTGGCGCACATCACTTGGACCCCTTGATTACAAAGTCAATCCCCTTGGCGATGGAGGATTGCAGCTCTGGCTTGAGCTTGTCCAATGCTTGCTTTTCAGCGCCGCTCAACTCCCCCAATGGCAAAAACTCTGTGTGTCGTTGTTGATACTGATGTTGATAGTTGAAATACTGTGTAACAGCACGACGTACGTGTGGCATCACAAGATGCATTGCGGGCATGGTCGTAATCATCATCAGATGCTGATCAGCGCGGAAAACCACCTCAACTCCTACACACCTGCAATTCCATTGGGTCCCAGCACCAGCGGTGATGCAAAATACGGCAGCCCTGGTAAGAGCGCCGACTCTACATAGGCACACAATCGAACAGGTGCTCCATCCATCGCCAGCAAACACATTTCCGCAAAACGATACGCTGCATATGCCATAGAAAGCGTGGCTGACCCTGCACCAGCCTGGCGGTATGAGGTGATGTATTGTGCGCGTTGTGTGTGTACATCAATGGACGAGTGTGCACCATCAGGTGTACACACCAATTGCTATACACATCACTTGCTATACACGCAAGAAATCAGTACCTTGGCTTTTACAACCTCTGTGCCTGCATCCTGTATACGTGCAGTGAGCTGCTGCAGGGCGGGTGCATCTGCAACCAATCGCGGCTGTGCCTATGAGATGCGATGATGGATGGATGAATGGGACAATCAAGACAAGCTCAACATCCTTGTTGTACTACACTGACTCGATGCTTGTCACTGTTTCAATGCTCATCACTGCCAAACTGTGACAAGCACCCCCGCAAACCTGAGAAAGCAATGGCAGGATGGTGATGCCAGCATGCCCACCAATCACGGTCACATCCACAGTTGCAGGATCCACACCAAGCGCCTGCCCAACAAATGTCTGCGCACGCACAACATCCAAAGTTGTGACACCAAACAGCTTGGTAGGGTTGTATGTACCAGCACGACGAAGCACTTCTGCAGCAATGGGCACGGTGGAATTGACAGGATTGGAGATGATACCCACCCATGCTTGTGGGCAATGCTGTGCGATGCCTTCACACAGCGTCTTGACAATACCTATCATATGGGTGTGTTTGTGTTTGTTTTTCTACTTATAATGTGGACCATTGTCTGCCATAGGTACATGTAGTGTGTACAATATAGAGCCCACACCACAACAGAGCGTACACATCCCACATCCCAACCCACCTGCGTTGATGTTAAACAGGTCATCTCGTGTCATGCCGGGCTTGCGTGGCACACCCGCTGGGATGAGCACCAAGTCACAACCATACAGTGCTTGAGGTAGTTGTTCAGGTCCCACATAGGCCTTGACTGTTGCAACGGAATCAATGTGGCTGAGATCTGCACCGACGCCCGGGGTGTTGACCACATCGTACAGGCTCAACTCATGCACACGTGGGTTGCTGTGGGGTGATGGGTGGTGTTGGGGTGGGTGGAAATGCATCATTGGTTGTTGAACTGGTCACGTACAGTTTCATCAGCAGAGACAGCGGTTGGCCAATACCCCCAGCAGCCCCTGTGTTGATACATGCCATTTAATAGAGTGTCCGCAGAGTGTCTTCCATATGTTCCATACATGCACAAACATACCAAGCACAGCTACTTTTTTGCCCTGCATGTTGCCAGCAGATGTGGGTTGTGCTGTTGCTACTTCCAGGCGTTCATCCTGTGCGTGTCAATTTGTACAGTGTCGGGCGTGTATACAGAATACATTCACAAGTATCGGAACTGTTTGTATCGTCTACCTGTGAAGGATTGAGGTGTGATGCAATCCTTTCCAGTCGGTGCATGGTGTGTTTGACACGGTATCGCAGGATGAACTGGTAATAAACAAGTTGACACTATTGCAAATTTTAGATTGAAAATCTGAAAACACACATAAAGGATTGCCAGCACGGACGCAGCGTGCACAGCACTCACCAAGAAATTTCACAAGCTCGTAAACGTGTTGCGCATACTCAAATACGCTTCAGGTACCCCTACTGCCAAAAGTCGCTCTCTCAACAGCTGTGCCTGCTCCTCTGGTGACCCAAACGACCAGAGAAAGTAGGGAATGGAAACCATGCGCCACCCCTGGGCACGAAGCAGTCGGCGCCGCAGCAGGGTGGCCCCCGTGGGACTGGGAGGCCAGTTGAGGAGATAGTGATATGAAAAATCAGTGGACAATGATTGTAGATGTATGTGTCAGTAGGCTCGCATATGCTGCAGGGATATCGACCACCAGGGCTGTTGGGCAGATGCCAGCGCACGCACGCGCACACACACACACACGTCAAAAAAAAATGCACCCATAGACATACCCTTGCACATGGTGTACAATGGTGGCTGATTATATATTTTAACCTAGTAAACAAGCAAATTGTGGACACGTGTAGTGAGAGATTTTGGGGTTTGAGCACCACGTACTGCGCACCGACAACCAAATCATATGTGGCAGCTATCTTATACCCGCGTGCTGATATATTTTGCCCGTATAGGAACAAAAGCATGGCTTGCTGTAGACCATGAGTTACATACGTAATCGGCAACAAGCAGCTCCTACATCTTGTTCATATCATCGTGTGGGCACTCACTCAGCATGCTCTTACATGCCCTACTGGACCCGGCTTCAGGTGTGATACCACTAGGCTTACATAACACAGTGCTGCAACAGCACTAGGGTGCCCTAGCACTAGCTTGCCCTGAAACAAGAACAGGTCCTCTGTCCATCGACAACACCCTCGCACACGGCCTCGGGTGCACGTGGTTATTATTTTGATGCCCGATTCTTAGGCATGACCTTATTCTCCAGGACGGGTGGCTTACTGGCCGGCTTCGATGTCACACCAGTTGGCCGAACAGCGCCATTGCGATCCAGGGCAGCCTTGAGCGCGACGCCAGCTGTCACTGTGCTCGCCAAAATAGCAGGACCATTTGCTACGACAGCCGTGGTGACACAAACGGGGCAAACCATGGCTGATTTGAGAATTTACAATAGTGCAGCACTTGCGCAGCACTTGCGCAGCACTTGCTACCGCACAGAATTAAAAACAATTCAACATTCTTTCGCTCTTCTAGCGCCACAAGCCGCCATGATGCTCGTTCAAGCAACCTCCACGCGTATGCAGCCGCAAACCCGCGTGCAGCCGACCACCAAGAGGATCCCAAACCCCAAAGTGGTAAGCGTTGCATGCCCTACACACACCCCTATCAGCAGCTGTGCAAAAATGGATGTGAAAACATGTGTGATACGCACCATCACGCTGTCCAGGCAACTGGACTTGCTGGTCTGGCTGCTGCCTTATCCATTGCTGTGCACCCTTTCAACGCTACTGCTGCAGACCTCGCAGCTGGCAAAGTGGTGTTTAACAACAACTGTGCCGCATGCCACGGAGGCGGTGGCAACAGTGTTATTGCTGATCGTACACTGCAAAAGGAGGCTATTGAAAAATATTTGGAGGGAGGGTTCAAGGTGGAGGCAATCATTTACCAGGTGGAGAACGGCAAGGGTGCCATGCCTGCTTGGGTTGGGCGTCTAGATGAGGAAGAGATTGTAAACGTGGCCAACTACGTATACTCTGTTGCGAGCAAGAATGGCTGGGCCAACGAATGATGTTGTGTGTGCAACAGTGTGTCATTGCAAGGGGCTTGTCATCAAGGGGCCGTTCCTTTTTTGAACCTTGCGACACGTTGCTAAGGCATAAGTGCCAGCTGTTTAATGAGATCGTAAAGACACCAATGTACGACATGTGCTCAACGCATCCCTCCATGCAGCCAAACGCCCCCTGCGGCACCATCACAGCAACACAGAGCTGCTAACATTGGATGTTGGCACGCTGGTGGAGGATGGCGTACATGGGGTGGTGGAGGGAGCAGCAGCTGTGGGAACAGCCAGGGAGAGGGGACGCATGGGAGCAGCAGCAGGAGCAGCAAGGGGGGGCAAGGGTCGGGGGGGGGATGCGAGTATGCATGGGGAGGGGCACGGCCATGCAAAAGAATGCACAGCATGGTGGCAAGCAACATCATGGGAAGCACCAGGCAAAGGGCAGCAGCTTGGCATTGAGGAGTGGGAGTGTGGTGGATGCTGGTCGTAGGTGGATGGGTGGCGGGGGAAGCAGTGGGTTCCATCGGAGTGAGGGAGGGGTGGGGAGGTGTCGGAGAGGGATGAGGATGATAAGGGGGGGCAGCTGGTGTTGGTGATGGCTCGTGAGTGGGCAAGTGATGGCAGCTGAGGATGCTGTGGGTGCCTGTGGTGTGTAGTACATGTTTCACACATGTTGCAAGGACCGGTGGTGTCTTTTTGGGTACACGTGGGTGGGCGGGCGCTCACGTGGGATGTTATTGTCATATCAATATGGTGTACAACCAGCACCCAGTGTCTTTTCAACAATAGCAACACATTTGGTGTATTTCCTATTTTTTCATACTCACTGCACGCAGTATGTTTTTGTCTAGCTGCAACTGACATGTTGCTGGTGGGTCATGAGTACATGTTGGTTGACCGTTGACCAACAGAGGCGCAACACTGTCATGTGGCACACACCACACACTCTACTACACACACACACACACACACAAACACACACAGTGTGCCCCCTGCCACCGCCCTCCCAAATCACACCTGCAAGCATCATGTCAGCATATCATACATCATGTGCAATGTGCCTGCACCATCCCTGTCATCACCACCACCACCAGCATCCACCGACATCATCATGTATTGGACCTGTACCCACAGCCCCGCTGCCTCACACATTTGCTGTTCCACACCCTCCATCACCGTCGACCCCTGCAGTGCCCCACACACATCACACGTGTACAAGGTGTGCGTGTTGTGGTGTGTGGTCTCGCCTGTGTGTGTGTGTGTTTGGTGTCCACTGCATGGGGGCGTGCATCTGTGGGGGTTGTTTGTGTTGTGAGGGGGCCCAGGGCCACCACACCAGGCCCCTGCATGGGGGGGAGCAGCACACAGCCGGTGTTCCATGGTGGTGACTGTGGGTGGGGAGGCCATGCATGGTAGAGATGGGATGGAAGATTTTCAGTTCCCCCTTGAGACTCTCCGAATTACCGTGCTCCATGTGTTCCATTGTGGCAATGCATCATCAACATACCAAGCACAGCTACTTTTTTCCCTGCATGTTGCCAGCAGATGTGAGTTGTGCTGTTGCTGCTTCCAGGCGTTTGTCGTGTGTTTGACATGGTATCGCAGGATGAACTGGTAATAAACAAGTTGACACTATTGCAAATTTTAGATTGAAAATCTGAAAACACACATAAAGGATTGCCAGCACGGACGCAGCGTGCACAGCACTCACCAAGAAATTTCACAAGCTCGTAAACGTGTTGCGCATACTCAAATACGCTTCAGGTACCCCTACTGCCAAAAGTCGCTCTCTCAACAGCTGTGCCTGCTCCTCTGGTGACCCAAACGACCAGAGAAAGTAGGGAATGGAAACCATGCGCCACCCCTGGGCACGAAGCAGTCGGCGCCGCAGCAGGGTGGC
>VFQP010001320.1_pt1 | contig 33952 bp, 31 predicted proteins | sample 3512351 | NCBI WGS metagenome assembly VFQP01 (sample SAMN10412372, study PRJNA504923) | tailings metagenome | isolation source: Relicate 1 Philex TSF1 revegetated site | place: Philippines: Tuba, Benguet | collected 2017-08-29
AGATATAAATTATTTGGAAATCAAAAACAATTTGATTATCAGTTTTCAAAAATAAAAAGTTTAGGGCAGGATTTTAATAAGTTTACTTATAAAATCAATAAGTAGTCTTATAATCTTAAAAAGATTAGTATTTTTGGAAAAAATATTTACAATGAGCTTAGGAGTAAAACTGAGAAATCTGAGACACAGTAAGAATTTTTCGCAGGCAGAAATTGCAGAAAGGCTAAAGGTATCCCAGCCTGCCTATCATCTTTGGGAAACCGATCAGGCAAAACCTACGACTGATAATCTGCTTAAAATCTCCGAGATTTACAATTTAGATCTTTACAATTTATTAGATACACAAGACCAAAATATTATCAATAATTCTACTTTTCAGGATAACAGTTCAGTACAACAGCAGTACTATCCTACAATTAATAATATGGCTCCGCCGGAGCTTATGGAAAGTGTTTTGAAAAATCAGGAGCAGATTACCTTACAGCAGCAACAGATTACACTTTTGATAGAATCTCAAAATAAGCTGATAGAAAGCCTTTTGAAGAAATAAAGAAAATGATCTTTTGATCTTTTTATAAATAAGACGTGTAAACCGATAAATTTACACGTCTTATTTTACCAAATTACACGTATGATTTGATCAATTCATCCGCATCAATCCAGAAATTAGTATGGAGGAACTTTTAAAGTAATTAAGCCGCTTTAGAAAAAGGTGCGCACCTTTTCATTAAAACCTAAGCATCTTTTCAAAAAAAGATACGTACGTTTTAAAATAGATTTCTTTATGCAATGCAAATCGAAATCCTTGAGGAAAAAGTCAGTCAGACTTCCAGTTTCTCTTCAATTTCATTCGGGTTCTCAAGGCAGTATTTCAGCTGGTCTTTATCCAGTTGTTTTTCCCAGTTAGCCACCACTACTGTTGCTACCGAATTTCCGATCACGTTGGTTAGAGCGCGGCATTCGCTCATAAATTTATCAATTCCCAAAATCAATGTCATTCCGGCAATGGGAATTTCGGGAACTACCGCAAGAGTTGCCGCCAAAGTCACAAAACCGGCTCCGGTAACACCGGCAGCTCCTTTTGAACTCAGCATTGCCACTAAAAGAAGCATGAGCTGTTTTTCGATGGAGAGATCAATGTTTAAAGCCTGCGCTATAAAAAGTGAAGCGAGTGTCATATAAATATTGGTTCCGTCAAGATTGAAAGAATATCCGGTAGGGACAACCAAGCCTACAATGGCTCTGGAACAGCCTGCTTTTTCAAGCTTTTCCATAACGCCCGGAAGTGCAGATTCAGAAGAGCTTGTTCCCAATACAAGAAGCAGTTCTTCTTTCAGATAATACATTAGCTTAAAAATGTTAAAGCCATTATACCACGCAACAGCTCCCAATATTACAACCACAAATAAAATTGAAGTAATGTAAAATGTTCCGACAAGAAAAATTAAATTGAGAACAGAAGCTAAACCGTATTTGCCTATAGTAAAAGCCATTGCTCCGAAAGCTCCGATAGGGGCCAGTTTCATAAGCATATGAACGATCTTGAAAACGGGAGCAGCAAGTGACTGTAGCAAATCTGTAATTTTTCCGCTTTTTTCTTTGGTTAAAACCAGGGCAACACCCATCAGAATAGCAACCAGAAGAACCTGCAGGATATTATCACCGATCAGCGGACTGAATAATGTTTCAGGAATAATATTCATCACAAAACCGATAAGTGTTGTATCGTGCGCTTTTTGCTGGTATTGCGAAATATCTCCTGATAAACCCGCAGGATCAATATTCAGACCGGAGCCAGGCTGGATGAGATTCCCTACGATTAAGCCGATAATCAGAGCCAGAGTGGAGAATGTGAAAAAATAGATCATTGCTTTTATGGCAATTCTTCCAACTTTTTTCAGATCGGTCATGTGGGCAATTCCCAATGTCAGGGTAATGAAGATCACCGGTGCGATGATCATTTTTACAAGCTTAATAAAGCCGTCACCAAGCGGTTTCATTTTCTCTCCGAGTTCGGGATAAAATTTCCCTAATAAAATTCCTAAACTAATGGCAATAATTACCTGAAAATAGAGCTGATGATAAAGTTTTTTGGTTTTCAAGAACGTATTTATTTAAAAATAATCCCGAAATGTAGTCAATTTTATCAAAATTATTGATATAAAATTATTGGCTTATCCCTTTCACTAATAAAGGCTTCGACAGGCTCAGCCTGACAATGTTAAAATATTGCAGTTAGTATTCGAGATGTCACCCTGAGCTTGTCGAAGAGCTACTATTAGAAAACCATTTATTAATCGTTATTCTCCAATATTAATTAGATGGACAAGTCAATAAAATTATCTTCTGAAGCATCAGATCAGCTATTGTAGTAACTATCAGGCTTTTAAACCGTTGAAAATAAACATATAAAACACTTATCATTTGTGTACATCCAAAGAATAATCAAATTTTGATGTTAATTCATCATTTTGTTTTCTTATCGCAGTCAAAATTTTTACTTTTGCTTTTCATCAATTAATAATAAATAAAAATGGAGTCCTTCACGGAAAAAATACTTATTACAGGAGCTTTAGGACAAATCGGGACTGAGCTTACCAACAGACTTGTAGAAATTCACGGGGCAGAGAATGTGGTTGCTTCAGGCTTAGACAGATATCAGCAGGGTATTACCTCAGCAGGATATTATGAAAGAATGGATGTTACCAATACTCAGCTGGTAAGACAGGTTATCAAAGATTACGAAATCACCACGGTGTATCATTTGGCTTCTCTTTTATCCGGAACTTCAGAAAAACAGCCCATTTTTGCTTGGAAGCTCAATTTGGAGCCTTTGCTGCATTTTTGCGAAATGGCAAAAGAAGGACTGATCAAAAAAATATTCTGGCCTAGCTCTATTGCTGTTTTCGGCAAGGGAATTCCTAAGCAAAATGTAGGGCAGGATGTGGTGCTGAATCCTACCACGGTATACGGAATTTCCAAAATGGCAGGTGAAAAATGGTGCGAATATTATTTTGACAAGCATGGAGTAGATGTAAGAAGCATTCGTTATCCGGGATTAATTTCATGGAAAACTCCTGCAGGCGGCGGAACCACAGATTACGCTGTTGAAATTTTTTATGAAGCCATTGAAAAAGGAAAATACACAAGTTTTATTTCAGAAAATACAGGAATGCCGATGTTGTATATGGATGATGCCATCAATGCTACTTTGAAGCTTATGGAAGCTCCTAAAGAACAGGTATCGGTTCGCTCTTCTTATAATCTTGGCGGAATGTCTTTCACCCCGAAAGAACTGGCAGAAGAGATCAAAAAAGAAATTCCTGAATTTGAAATTGATTATCAACCGGATTTCAGACAGGCAATTGCAGATTCCTGGCCGGCTTCAATAGATGATTCGGTAGCGAAGCAAGATTGGGGACTTTCCTATGATTTCGGAATTTCTGAAATGACAAAAGATATGATTAAAAACCTTAAGGTTAAGTTAAATAAAAACTAATATTTCTGATACCATCCCTGTATGATATTACTTACTTTCAACATCATTTCTATTGAAGCTGAAACTAAAAAAGGTTTTGAGATTTCTGATGAAGAAAGATTAAAAATAACGGAAAGCAATACCAGAGCAATTCTCAGAATATTGGATCTTCATGATCTTAAAGCAAGTTTTTTTATAGAAATTTCTATTGCTGAAAAGCTGCAACAACTTTTAAAGGCAATTTCGGTTCAGGGGCACGAAATTGCTTTTTATTATCAGGACGGCTCACTGGAATATTTAGAGGAAGTCAAAAAAAACACTCAGGATTTTCTTGAAAAAAGCATACGCGGAGTCCGTTATCAAAATACCAGTCTTTCTTTAAATGAATTGAAACTTTGCGGATTCAACTACGTTTCCAGTATTGATCATGCAGATATACTTTTTCCTTTAAAAAGACTCAAAAAATCTCCGGAAATTACCGAAGAAAATGGGTTAAGCATTATTCCTGAAAGTATTTCTCCTTACAGTCAGCTTCCTTACAATGATTTTGTATTTCAGATTTTGCCGATGCAGTATTATCAGAATATGGTATATGAAACACTGAAAAACGATGATTTTGTTTTGATTTATTTAGACTCATGGCAGTTTACAGACGTAGAAAAATATCATTTTAAAATACCTTTTTACAGAAGATGGAATACGGGAAAAAAAATGGAAGATAAGTTGGAATCTTTTCTCAGCTGGATTAATGAAAAAGAACTGGCAACATCAAGAGTTAAAGATTATATTTTTTAAATTGCAAATTAAAGTCAGGTCAAATGAGAAAATATTTTTTTGCTATTGTCGCTTTGCCTTATATTCTTTTTGCACAGGAAGCTCCGAAACTTACAGATGAAATGGCTGTAAAACTGGCTGAAAAACCACTTCACTGCATCAGTCAGGAATATCCGAACAAAACGGCACACATCATCAACAATGAAAGCGAGGTTGCTCTAAGTCCGAAAGATCTTCATCCAAGCTTTTACGGATGCTTTGATTGGCACAGCTCTGTTCATGGTCATTGGATGCTGGTAAGGCTCCTTAAAACAAAACCCAACCTTTCGGTAGCAAAAAATATTGAAGAAATTCTGGATCATTCATTTAAAAAAGAACATCTTCAGACTGAAGCAGATTATTTTACTAAATATCAGCTTACCGGAACTTTTGAAAGAACCTATGGATGGGCGTGGCTTTTAAAACTTGATGAAGAACTTACTGCGTGGAATCATCCAAAAGCTAAAATATGGCATCAGAATTTAAAACCATTAACCGATAAAATTTTAGCTTCCTGGAAAACCTATCTTCCCAAGCAAACTTATCCTAACAGAACCGGAGTGCATCCCAATACCGCTTTTGCGATGGCATTTGCGATCGATTGGGCAAGAGCAAACAAAGATTCGGAATTTGAAAAACAGCTCACAGAAAAGGCAAAATATTTTTATCTGAAAGATGAAAAGACACCGGCATATCTGGAACCCGATGGTTCAGATTTTTTTTCTCCGAGTCTGGAAATTGCAGATTTGATGAGAAGAGTACTTCCGCAAAAAGACTTTGTACAGTGGATAAATAAATTTTACGATAAAAGAAGTCTCGAAAACATTAAGAAAATTCCCGTTGTAAGTGATTTGAATGATTATCAGACTGTTCATTTGGTGGGTTTGTCATTTTCAAAAGCAAGGTGTATGAAAGGAATTGCGAAAAGTCTCCTACAAAATCATCCTTTGAAGCAAGATTTCATAAAAACAGCCAATACCTTCCTTCATAACGGATTGTCTTTGCTTTTCCGCGGGAATTATGGTGGTGACCACTGGTTGGCAAGTTTTGCCGTTTACGCATTAGAAGATTGATTAAATAGAGTGTAATGTTTTTTGAAATACTGCCTTCATTTTTGTCATAAGGCTTTTATAATCACTAAAAATTCTTATTTTTAAGAATTAAAGATGATTGTATGAAGTTAATACAGCTTGCAAAAGAACTGGATGTTTCTCCCGAAGCCATCAAATGTTTTATTCAGGATTTTGATCTGGTTTTAACAGATTGTATCTCTGCCAATTTTGAAGTAAAGGAAGATTTCGAAAAATTCATCCGGGAAAATGTTGATTTTCTTAAAGAATACGAAAAAGATTTAGACAAAAAGAAAACTGTTGAGCAGATTGCCGAGAAAATCAATCAGCCTAAAGAACAGATAGAAAAAGCCATAAAGGAAAAAAATATCTTCGATAATGGTTTTTACCGCTCTTCTGTTTCAAGCTATGGGATTGATAATAGATTGGGCGGAAACTATAAATTTGTCTATGATTATTTCGGAAATAAAACCAGTCTTCAGCAACGTGATTTTATTGGTTACAGAGATTTGTTCTTTTATATTTCAGGTGTTCTGGAACCTTTTTTAAATCCTCAGCAGATCAAAGATTGGGGCATCAATAAACCTGCCGGAATCATTCTTTACGGACCTCCCGGAAGCGGGAAGATCTTCTGGGCAAATAAAATCGCTGAAATCATTAATTATCAGTTTAAAGAGGTGAAAAAGCATTATCTCGGAACATCTTTTGTGAACGGAAATCAGACAAGTTTCAACGATTTTCTTTTAACCATGATGAAGAATGACCGCGTTTTGCTGTTCCTTGAAGATTTTGATGAAATAATGATGCAGAGAAAAGCAGATAATGATATTGCTTATACCAATCTGGAAACTCAGGAAATAGTTTTGCATCATATTTCTAAGTTTGAAAGTGAAAATCTGCTGATGGTGGGATCTGCAAACTCCGTCGCGGAAATTGATGAGGAAATACTTGCACCCGGAAGATTTGATGTGATAATTCCTATTTTTCCTCCAAATGCAGCTGAAAGAGCAGAAATTATTTTGTTTCATATTACCAGAAACCTGGATCAAGATTCTCTTCTTTACAAGATCCTCAAAAAAAATCATGCAGACAAAGTTCCGTTCTGGAGTGATGTTGCCTCAAAAATGAAAGTATTCAGCAATACGATGCTAATTGACTTTACACAAAGTCTTAAGAAAAGAATTAAAAATGCTTATCAGCGTACCAGAAATGAAAATCTTATCATAGATGAAACTCTCCTTCACGGTGCTTTAAGGGATGCGGCTGCCAAACTTACGCAGGAGTATCTTAATCTTGTGGCAAGATTTTTAACCGACGTTGTAATCAATAATTTTGATTATTTTCAGAAAAGAGTTCAGGACATAAAAACAGAGCTTCAGACATATCAGGTAGTAGAAGAACCCAGAAGAGCTATCGGCTTTCAAAATAAACAGGAAAAAGATGAATAATTATATGTCCCAAATAACTGTAGTTTTAAGGAATATTATAATTGTCTTAAATGCTTCATTTTCAATAGTTTATTTGGTGTTGGGTTGATGTTTATTAACCATTTCCGTTAATTATGTTAACTTTTTATCATTTTTTTTAACATTTTTTAACACCGTGCGTTAAGTTGCCTATTTATAGGTTTTTATGAAAATATTTAACTTTTATTTTGTATTTCGTTAACACTTGTTAACATTTAAAATAGGCGGATAAAAAGTTTCAGTATACTTTTGCCTAGTCAAACAAGTAAAAGTTCAAAATGATGAAAAGATTCATTCTCGTAATCATAATGATGATTTCAACCTTCGGTATTTATTCTTTCAAATATAATGCCGCAGATGCGAAGAAAACAAGTTATGCGTCGTACTACCACGATAAGTTTAACGGTAGAAAAACAGCCAGCGGAGATGTTTTTGATAATTCAAAACTTACTGCAGCGCACAGAACGATTCCTTTTGGAACTGAGGTAAAAGTTACCAATCTGAATAATGGAAAAGAGGTGATAGTGGTGATTAATGACAGAGGACCTTTCCATTCGTCAAGGGCATTAGATATGTCTAAGGCGGCGTTCGATGAGATCGGAGATGTGGACCACGGTACCATTCCGGTTGAATTTGAAATTGTCGATTAATTTATGATTTAAATTAAAAAAATCGGACTCAAACAAATTGAGTCCGATTTTTATTTTTAAGTGTTTCTTATTTGAATAAACTTATTCTGTCTGATTTGAATTAAAATAATTTCGAGTCTAAGTATACTTTCATATATCTTTATATAATTTTTCATCAATCATTATCTTTGATGGTTTCGATAAAAAAATCATTAACTTTGAAGTTCAATTTTAGAAATGGAAAATTTAGTGCAGGATACAACGGTTCAGAAGCCAAAATGGATCAGAGTAAAACTTCCGACAGGAAAAAATTACCGTGAACTCAGAACTTTGGTTGATAAATATAAATTAAACACCATTTGTCAAAGCGGAAGCTGTCCGAATATGGGGGAGTGTTGGGGCGAAGGTACTGCAACATTTATGATTCTTGGGAATATCTGTACAAGAAGCTGCGGATTCTGTGGAGTAAAAACCGGAAAACCTCTAGATGTAAACTGGGATGAGCCGGAAAAAGTGGCTAGATCTATCAAACTGATGAAAATAAAGCATGCAGTGCTCACATCGGTGGATCGTGATGATCTGAAAGATATGGGATCTATACTTTGGGCAGAAACAGTGAATGCTGTAAGAAGAATTTCTCCGGGTACAACTATGGAAACTCTGATTCCCGACTTTCAGGGGATCACAAAACATATTGACCGGTTGGTGGATGTAGCTCCTGAGGTGATTTCCCACAATATGGAAACAGTAAAAAGACTGACCAGAGAAGTGAGAATTCAGGCAAAGTACGAAAGAAGCCTTGATGTATTGAGATATCTGAAAGAAGCTGGACAAAGACGTACCAAAACAGGAGTAATGCTTGGCTTAGGAGAAACGAAAGATGAGGTTTTTCAGACTATTGAAGACATTAGAAATGCTGATGTGGATGTTATCACTTTAGGACAATATCTTCAGCCAACAAAAAAGCATTTACCGGTAAAAAGGTTTATCACTCCGGAAGAGTTTGACGAGTTAGGGAATTTTGCGAGAAGTTTAGGATTCAGACATGTGGAAAGTTCGCCTCTCGTAAGAAGTTCTTATCACGCAGAAAAGCATATTCACTAAAAATAATGACAGCTCAGAAAATTTTCTGAGCTGTTTGTTTATACTGCCGATGTTTCTACTTCATTTCCGTTTTGACACCAGAACAATGCGTTGTAGAGATTCTTTTTGGGAAAAGATTTAAATTCTCCCGGCATCAGTACACTGAAAATTTCTGTGAAATTCTGAACACCTTCTTTGTCGGTTACAATGGCAGCCCGGTTCCATCTTGTAAGATTTTTGATTCCCAGCAAAGCATCCTGAAACCATGCCCCTAAAGTAAAATTACTCAGGTCGGTATCTAAGTATAGCAAATAATTAAGTTCGTTAAACTGCTCTACCTTTTTCTTCACACGCGGAATTACAATATTTTCGAAATCTTCCTTAGTTATCTCTCCTGTAGCACAGAATGCAGCTACATTTTCCGGTGCATCATTAATAATTGTGATCATAAATTTTAATTTTAAATGGTGTATGCTGAATTAATTTATCAATAATTAAACCATAATTGTATATTAACATTATTTAAGGCGCAATTATTGATAAGTCTTTGAAAAATATTTTTTATGAACCTTAAATCTAATGAACCTTTTTGGCTGATAAAAAATGGCTTGGTGTCTTCTTATCCATCGCTGAAATCAGACGAAATATGTGATGTGCTCATCATTGGCGGGGGAATTACAGGGAGTCTTATAGCTCATCAGATGATAAAAGATGGCTACAATACTATTTTGATTGATAAAAGGGAAGTTTGCAATGGCAGTACTTCTGCAACCACATCTATGCTGCAGTACGAAATTGATACTCCGCTTTACAAATTAATAGAGATGATTGGTGAGAAGGGAGCCGTGGAAAGTTACAAAGCCTGTTCAAAAGCAATAGATCAGCTGGAAAAACTGACAAAAGAAATTAAATCCAGAGCAGGATTCAGGAAAAAGCAGTCACTTTACTATGCTTCTAAAAAGAAAGATATGAAATGGCTGGAAAAAGAGTTCGAAGCCAGAAAAAAAGCTGGTTTTGAAGTTTCTTGGCTTGGAAGCGAAGATGTAGAAGAGCGGTTTGGCTTTCAAAATACATACGGAGCTATTCTGTCTAGACAGGGTGCAAGTATTGATGCATTTAAATTTGCTCATGAACTGCTGAGATTTAATGTCAAAAAAGGTCTCAGAGTATATGATAAAACAGAAATGAAATCTGTAAAATATCTGAGAGATCATAATTTAGCCTTAACGACGGAAGGATTTAATATTAAAGCCAAAAAAATCATTTACTGTGTTGGTTATGAAAGCAGCACGATGATCAAAGAGCATTTTGTGAACCTGAAAGTTACTTATGCCGTTGTTTCTGAAATAGATCAGGATCAGTTTAAAAATATAGAAAACACATTGGTTTGGAATACAGATAATCCTTATATGTACATGCGTTCCACAGATGACAACCGGCTTTTGATAGGAGGGGGTGATGAAGATTTTTCTAATCCTGAAAAGAGAGATTCATTATTGAATAAAAAAGAAAAAGAGATTTTAAGAATATTGAAAAAGATTAAACCAGATTGTCCTTTTTACTCGGATTTTGTATGGGCAGGAACCTTTGGTGAGACAAAAGACGGACTTCCTTATATAGGAACTCACGAAAATTTTAAAAACTCGTATTTTGTTTTAGGCTTTGGCGGTAACGGAATTACTTTTTCGGTGACCGGAATGGAAATGGCTTCGGCATATTTAAAGAATAAAAAACATCACCTGGCAGAATATTTCAAATTTGGAAGATAAACTACTATATAAATGTTCAAGGTTCGGCAGAGCCGAACCTTGAAACTGATAAACAATATTAAGCTATAGCTGCTGTAACTAAGCATATTATTAAAAACTATATCCGTTTTTTCTGGCAATTTCAGCAATAGATTGCTCAATTGCTTTTCCAAGATCATCAGCGTCTGAATTTCCTCTTTTTTTCATTTCCTGATCTATGAATTCCTGTCTTTTTTTGGCTAGAAACTCAATCTCTTTTTGAATTTTTTCCCGTTCAGAAGCTTTTTGAGCAACAATTTTTGTAATTTCAGCTTTAGTTTTACCTTTCAGTTCAGACGGCAGTTCCTCTTCTTTTATGGATGAAATGTAGCCTTTGTCTTTTTCAACTTTATCCACCAGGTCCCAATGATCGTTTTTGTAGGCATTTTTTTTAGACTTACTTACAACTCTCTCCACAGCATTTGATGAAGACAGCGATTCAGCATTCACGTCCTGCAAAGTTTGTTTGTTTTTCATTTCATACCCGCGATTTCCGTAAGAAATATAAGTGTCATTGAGCTGAGAGTTATAATGTGAAATTTTTATGTCATAAGGCGTTTCAATATAAATAACCTTCTGATTGCTGTCGATATTAAAATATTTGCCGTTTCCCAGACTTGCTCCATTTTGCCAGAAGCTTCGGATACCTTCTTCTCTGTTTCCGCAGAAAATAGTATTGATATAGATGTTTTTATTTTTAGCTTGGATAATAGCATCTTTGTAATTGATATTTCCCTGATCAAAAGGCTCATTTCCGGCAATGTAAATCAGTTTCATGCTCTTTTCATTTCCGTCCCATTTGAGATTATTGGATGCATCTCGGATTACTGCACCGCAATACTCACTTCCGCCGTTGGTTCTTAGTGCAAAAAGCTTTTCAGACACAAGATCCAGATCCTGTGTAAGAGGTGTAACCTGTCGTATGTAGTGTTCATCCTGCAATCCGTCATTTCCGTATTCATAAAGAGAAATTTCTATCTGTGGAGATTTTCCGTTATATTTTAAAGTCGTTAAGGTGTTAACAATATTCCAAAGTCTTGATTTTGCCTGATCAATCAGACCATCCATACTGTTGGAAGTATCCAGAAGTAAAGCTACCTGAATTTTATTATCCTTTGAGACTTCCAATAGTTTTGGTAATCCTTCAGTTTTACTTTCTGTTTCATTTCTTGCGGTGGTTTTGTTACTGCATTGATTGTCGGATAACTTAGCTGCGCTTAAAAATGCAGCTATGCCGGCTGTAATTGTTAAAATTTTTAAAGTATTCATGTCATTTGTTTTAGAGAATTTCATATTTTGTTTTAATGCTGTATTTAAGTTTGATGTTTTCAATATTGTCAAACGAATAATCAACATTTTGATCAGCGATTTCCAGCTGTATATTTGCTGTTTTACTTTTGTAGGCAACAGGAAGAACCGAATCGCTCATGTAATCTTCAATTTCGATAATTTCAATTGGATCTCCAGATTTTTTGCTTATGCTTCCTAAAAGATAATCTGCTTTTTCCTTAGCTGCCTTTAATGCATTGATCTTGACTGTTTTTCTGAAGTCTGCAATCTTCGTATTTTTAACTTCGGCAATATTCAGGTTGCTTACCCATTTCTGGTTCAGATCTTCAAAAAGCTTGCTTATATTGGTTTTAGCATTTGCCTTGAACTGGAAACTTTTGGTAAATCTTGTTGTTTTCAAATACAAATTCTGATGCATTGATTTGAATTTGATGTCTTCATTTTTGATACCGCTTTTTTTCAGGGTTTCAATTAAAAGTTTTTCATTGTCAGCCAATTGATTTTTGTTGTCGGCTTTTATTCCGATATTAAAAATAATTTCATCAGGTTCCAATTCCATTTCCGCAACTCCTGTTACTTCGATGAAGTTTTTCTTTATTTCCTGCGCATTCATTAGACTTCCTGCAACGAAAATTCCTGCTAATAAAAGATGTTTCAGTTTCATAATGTTTATTATTTAAATTTCTAAAGTAAAATTACCACGAACGAACGCTGAAATTTTGAGAACTTGGTGAACGGAAGTTTTCACTTGGTGAATCTCAGAAAATAAAAAAAGACAACTCGCAAGAATTGTCTTTTATATTGAATGATGTACATTTTATGAAACAATACATCTGTAATAAGCTGCAGAGTAGAAATACATTTTTCTAAGGATTGGTAGAAAAAATTGAACCATTAGCGATCATTGCTCTTCTGTTCATTTTAAGAATATCTCTTACCCATTCGGCAAAATCTTCAGGCTGAAGTACTTTTTCCGGATTTCCGTCGGTAAGACCTCCCTGAATTGACATGTCTGAAGCTATAGTACTCGGTGTTAAAGTGATGACTCTTATATTCTGTTTTCTCCATTCGGCCATCATTGACTGTGAAAGTGAAATTACAGCAGCTTTAGAAGCAGCATAAGCAGACATATTGGGTCCGCCTTTCAGACCTGCAGTTGATGCAACATTGATAATGTCACCCTGTCCTTTCTCTTTCATATAAGGATATACTGTTTTTACAGCATAATAAACTCCGAAAAGGTTGGTTTTTATTACCTGTTCCCAAGTTTCTGTCGGCATTTCTTCAATAGAACCAAAATCACCGATCCCGGCATTGTTGATGAGAATATCTACACCGCCCAGCTGTTGAGCTAAAGAATCTAATCCTGCTTTTACCTGAATTTCGTTATCCATGCTGAAAACTGCGTAGTGTGCATTTACACCCAGTTTCTGGATCTCGTCCACCGTCATTTTCAGATTTTCTTCATTTCTTCCCGTAATTCCTATGTTTACTCCTTCGCTTGCAAGAATCAACGCAACTGCTTTTCCCAAACCTCTTCCGCCTCCTGTAATGATGGCACTTTTTCCCTGTATTTTCATTAATAATAATTTTACGGAACAAATTTACGCAAGATTAATTTTAATTATGTTAAATGAAAAATCAATTTATCAATCAGGGCTAAAACTATTTTCAATGATCAGTTTCTGATCCATTTCCACAGCTCTTTCATTGTTGCCTTGTTTCCGTACATTAGAATTCCGACACGGTAAATTTTACCGGCAAGGAAGATCATAAAAATAGTGGTTCCTAAAAGAAGACCAATAGAAAGTGCAATTTCCCACGCCGGAACGCCAAAAGGAATTCTTGCGATCATTGCGACAGGAGAAGTAAACGGAATCATAGACATCCAGAATCCTACCGGACCGTCCGGATTATTCAGAATAGAAAAACTCCCGTACATTCCTAAAGTAAGGGGTAAGATTGCAAATAAAGTAAATTGCTGCGTTTCAGTTTCATTATCCACAGCCGATCCGATTGCGGCATATACAGAGCTGTAAAAAATGTAGCCTAAAAGAAAATAAACGATAAAAACAAAAATGATCAGAGGGAAATTCAGTTCCAGCAGACCATGAGAAATCTGGGTGGCAATCTGAGGGATATCTAGTTTGCTGAGAGCTGTTTGATCTCCACCGGGGATATTTTTCTGAATAGAACTGAAACCTGTATTTAAAATAAGTGCCCCAACAACCGACATAGAAATCCAGACTATAAACTGGGTAAGAGCAACCATGGTCACACCCAGAATTTTTCCCATCATCAGTTCAAAAGGTTTTACCGATGAAATAATAATTTCCACCACGCGGTTATTTTTTTCTTCCAAAACACTTCTCATAACGCGCACACCGTAGATGATGATAAACATAAATGTAACATACATAAGGATCATGCTCAGTCCGCTTTTGATCCCTACAGCAAAATCAGAATCTTCCTGATTGTTTTCGGAAACATTAATGGTTTTCAGGGTGAAACTTTTATTAAGATTTTTAAGCTGGCTTTCCTGTATTCCCAGCTGTTTTATCTTCTCTTTTTTGATGACGTCAGTAATATCTGAAACAATTCGCTGCTTCGTGTCAAATCCAATTTTTGTATTGACGACAAGGCGGGTGTTTTTTTCAAGATCATCAAAGTTATTTGTTGCTAAAGCAGGTAAAACCAAAATTCCGTCAAGATTTTCGTTGCCTTTTAAAGTTTTGATTTTTGACTGTTCTTCGGCTGAAGAGATAAATTCATAATTGATTTTATCGTCAGACTTCAATTGGTCTTTAAAAAGTCCGCTGTTGTCTACTACTTGTATTGCTACATGAGACTCATTGGCTTTAAACATGACCCCGATGACCGTACCAAAAGCAATAATCATCAACGGAGCTAAGAGAGTAAGTATAATGAAAGATTTTTTCTTAACCTGAGTAAGAAATTCTCTTTTGGTAATTAAAAAAATATTATTCATAATCTAAGAATGATTGCTTACAGCATTAATAAATACTTCGTTCATGCTTGGAATTTTCTCATCAAACGATCTTATTTTGCCTACAGTGATAAGGTCCGACAAAATAAGATTCTGATCGTTTTCATTCTTCAAATCAAATGAAACAAGCTTATTTTCGTTGGTCACATTAAAGATTCCGTACTTGTCTTTAAAATAATCAAACTGCTGCTCGTTCACATCAGATAAAGTCACTCCGAAAATATTTTTTTTAAATTTTTCGCGAACATCAAAGACTCTTCCGTCAATAATCTTTTTGGAATTATTGATTAAAGCTACATAATCACACATTTGCTCCACACTTTCCATTCTGTGAGTAGAGAGAATAATGGTAGTACCATTATTTTTGAGCTCAATAATCTGATCTTTGATAAGATTTGCGTTTACAGGATCAAATCCTGAGAATGGCTCATCCAGAATTAAAAGATGAGGTCTGTGAAGGACGGTAACAACGAACTGTATTTTCTGAGCCATCCCTTTGGAAAGTTCAGACAGTTTTTTCTTCCACCATTGGTCGATGTGAAGTTTTTCAAACCATTTTTTAGCTTCGTTCAGGGCATCGTTTTTTTTCATTCCTTTCAGCTCACCGAAATATAGAATCTGATCTCCGACGCTCATATTTTTATAAAGTCCTCTTTCTTCGGGCATATAACCAATATCTTTGATGTGTTCAGGATTTAGTTTTTGTCCGTTGATAAAAACTTCTCCTGAATCCGCCTGTGTAATCTGATTAATGATTCTTATAAAAGAGGTTTTGCCGGCTCCGTTGGGTCCCAGAAGCCCGTAGATGCTTCCTTTCGGAACATGGATGCTAAAATCATCCAAAGCAGTTTTTTTTCCTGCATTGTAGGTTTTAGTAATGTTTTCAGCTTTTAACATGCAATTGTTTTTACAATTAGTTTAAAAATAATCCGAAAGTTACGGAATAATTGAAAAAAATATTGCCAAAAGAAAAAATCCTGATGTTTATCAGGATTTAAGTTTTATTGTTTCACTATTTGTGTAACCTTTTGGGTATTATCACTCAGAATATATCTGATGAGATATTTCCCGGGTTTCAGTTTTTGGATATTAATCTCTGCGCTGTTGCTGTTAATATTATAACTCGCAACCTGTGTTCCTAAGATAGAGTAAAAACTCACATTCTTTATTTTCAATGAGGTATCTTTAGCTTTCACCATCAGAAAATCTTTAGCAGGATTAGGATATGCCGTAAGCACACCATCATCTGACTTCTGAGATAATGACGAAGGCTCTCTTGTCTGAGCTTTTGCACCGTCGGAAAAAGCGACAGAAGTAGTGATTAATATAATTAAAAGTAAAAATTTTCTCATCAACAAATAATTTGCTTAAATATTACTAACAAAAATAATATATTCTATAATACAATGCAACAGTTTTTTGCTTAAGTTATATTAAATTTGCAATAAATTATTCAAAAAGTATTCCAAAATGATATATTCTAGAAACAGAAGGCTGAGAGTAAACGAGTCTGTGAGAAGCTTGGTGAGAGAATGCAGTCTTTCTGTCAATGATTTTGTAATGCCCGTTTTTGTGATGGAAGGTGAAAATAAAAAAGAAGCCATTCCTTCTATGCCGGGAATTTTCAGAAGAAGTATTGATCTTACAGTAAAAGAATGCAAAGAGCTCTTTTCTTTAGGCATAAAAGCCGTTAATCTCTATATGAAGGTTTCTGAAAATCTAAAAGACAATACCGGAAAAGAAGCCTGGAATAAAGACGGACTGATGCAGAATACCATTAAAGCGATTAAAGATGCTGTTCCCGGAATGATCGTAATGCCTGATGTTGCCTTAGATCCTTATTCTATATATGGTCATGACGGAATCATAGAAAACGGAAAAATTGTAAACGATGCTACCAATGATGCATTGGCAAGAATGGCAGTTTCGCAGGCTGAAGCAGGAGCTGACATTGTGGCACCGAGTGATATGATGGATGGCAGAGTTTTAACCATCCGTGAAGCTTTGGAAGAAAACGGTTTTCAGGATGTTGGTATTCTGAGTTATGCCGCAAAATATGCAAGTTCGTTTTACGGACCTTTCAGAAGCGCATTAGACAGCGCACCAAAAGATACGATGGAAATTCCGAAGGATAAGAAAACTTATCAGATGGATTTTCATAATTCCCGTGAAGCCCTTAATGAAGTCTTTAAGGATGTAGAAGAGGGAGCAGACATTATCATGATCAAACCCGGACTTCCGTATCTAGATATTGTTTCTAAAGTTCGTGAAGCGATTGATCTGCCTATTGCGGTTTACAATGTAAGCGGAGAATATGCAATGTTAAAAGCGGCTGCCCAAAACGGATGGCTTGATAATGATAAAGCGATTATTGAAAGCCTTACGTGCTTCAAAAGAGCCGGAGCTGATATGATTTTTACCTATGCTGCAAAAGAAGCGGCAATGATTCTGAATCAATAAAAAACTGAAAGAATAAAATCCTTATAAAAACCTAAGGATTTTTATAATAGTTTACTCATCAAAAATAGAATCTGCTTATTTTTTTCTATATTATTATTTTGCTGTTCTTTTATATATTACGAAATCGTCTTCCGTTAAGAAACCGTAAATTTGCTTTAATTTACTACAAAAGATCTTTATGGAACAAATCATAAAAATACTTCAGTCCGGCGGAACTATACTTTATCCTACAGATACCATTTGGGGAATTGGCTGTGATGCAACAAACATTGAGGCCGTCAATAAAATTTTTGAGATCAAGAAAAGGGAAAAAAACAAATCGATGATTATTCTTGTTGAGTCTGAGAAAAGGCTGCAGGATATGGTAGAGGTTCCGGAAATGGCTTGGGAAATTATTGATCTCAGCGAAAAGCCTGTTACCATCGTTTATGAAAATCCCAGGGGATTACCCAATGAACTATTGGCAGAAGATGGCAGCATAGGAATCCGGCTTGTGAAAAATGATTTTTGCAAAAAGCTTATTTCCAGACTCAACAAACCTTTGGTTTCTACTTCAGCAAATTTCAGCGGAGACAAAAGTCCTTTGCGTTTTTCTGATATTTCTCCCGAAATAATCAGTCTTGTAGATTATGCGGTAGAGGAAGACAGAGAAAAAGTTTCAAAATATTCAGGCTCATCTGTTATAAAAATCTGGCATGATAACCGTATCAAAGTTTTAAGGGAATAAATGATTTCAGCTTAAGCCTTCAAGAGGTAATCATCAACTGTCTTTGTGGTTTTTGCCTTAAATGGTTATCTTTGTCATTCTAAAAACCATTAAGAAACCCGAAGATTACTTAAAAAAATGTCTTCAGATTTCTTAGTGGTTATGTATTTGATAAAGGCTTTTTAATTAAAATATCTAAGGTCTAAATCTGCAGTCAAAAATTTAACATCAGAAAAATGTTCATTAATCTCGCTCAAAATAAAAATCTCACACTTTTTAAGCTCATTTCTGAAGCTGCATCACGAAATAATCAGTCGGTTTACATTGTCGGAGGATATGTGCGTGATCTGCTTATGAAGAGAAAAGTTTCTACCGATATTGATTTTGTTACCGAGCAGAGCGGAATTGAACTTGCCCAAAATGTAGGCAAAGAAATTGATCCCAAAATGAAGGTCTCGGTCTTTAAAACTTACGGAACAGCGATGATCCGTTATAAAGATCTGGAACTTGAGTTTGTGGGAGCCAGAAAGGAAAGCTATACTGAAAACAGCCGCAAGCCCGAAGTAGAAGGCGGAACAATTGAAGATGACCAGAAAAGACGTGATTTTACCATCAATGCAATGGCAATTTCGCTCAACAAGAATAATTTTGGTGAATTGATTGATCCTTTCAACGGCATGGAAGATTTAAAGAATAGAATCTTGAAGACACCGCTTGAACCTGAACAGACTTATTCGGATGATCCGCTGAGAATGATGAGAGCCATAAGGTTTGCTTCTACTTTGGAATTTCAGATTGAAGAAAATTCGCTGAATGCCATCAAACAGGAAGCAGAAAGAATCAAAATTGTTTCTATGGAAAGGATTATGGTGGAATTTAACAAAATTATGCTTTCCCGAAAACCTTCAGTGGGGCTAAAGCTAATGGCGGAAGTTGGCTTGATGAAACTCATTATTCCTGAACTGATTGATTTGAAAGGAGTAGAAGAAGTAGAAGGTCAAACTCATAAAGACAATTTTTATCACACGCTGGAAGTCGTTGATAACATTTCTGAAAACACAGATAATCTGTGGTTGCGATGGTCTGCTTTGCTTCATGATATAGGAAAAGCGCCTACCAAAAAATTTGTGGAAGGAACAGGTTGGACTTTTCACGGACATGAATTTTTAGGGTCAAAAATGGTAAAAAATCTTTTTCAGCGATTAAAACTGCCATTGGGGAATGATATGAAATATGTTCAGAAAATGGTGAAACTTTCTTCAAGACCCATAGCTCTGATTACAGATGATGCTTCAGATTCTGCATTGAGAAGACTTCTTTTTGACGCAGGTGAAGATATAGAAGATCTCTTTACGCTTTGTAAGGCTGACATTACCACAAAAAACTCCAGAAAACAGGAAAAATTTAAAAAGAACTTTGAATATGTTGCGGTAAAAATAAAAGAGGTTGAGGAAAAAGATCAGGTAAGAAATTTTCAGCCGCCTATTTCAGGAGAAGAAATTATGGTCATGTTTAATCTGCAACCGGGACGTGAAATTGGTATTTTAAAGGAAAAAGTAAAGGAAGCTATTCTGGAAGGTGAAATTGCCAATAACAGCGAAGAAGCCCGGAATTTTGTGATTTCAGAAGCTGGCAAGTTAGGTTTGAAATTAGTTTAGAAGCTTAGTTATAAAATAAATTCGGCGGCATCTTTGATGCCGCCGAATTTGTTAAAAGAGGTTTTACAATTAGTTAGAATAAACTCCGTTTGCGCCCATTCCGACAGTAAATTTCTTAATTAAAGTTCCTGATGTGGTGTACACATTCATTTCGCTTGCCTGAGAAAATCCTTTCACATCAGAAGTGAAAATCCTTCCATCCATTACATTGAATCCGTATAAAGTATAATATTGTCCGCCGTCAACTGCTGTAATGATAGGAGCAGTAGGAGCATCTGTTGCATTCAAACCCATAGAATAGATTTTGTTTGCTGAACTGAAGAAAAATCTTCCACCATCAATCTGAAGATTGGTTGCATTGGGAATACTGGTCAATGTTATATTCTTTGTAATGGTACCTGCAGGAGAAATTTCATAAAGATAAGAATTGACAGTTCCTTCTGCAATTACATAAACATTGTTGTTGTAAGCAATTGTTTTGTTGATGTTTCCGTTGGGTACAGAAATAGGTGTGCCGTCAATTTCGTTGGTTGTGGTATTGATTTTAGTAAGGGTATTTCCAAAACCATAAGTAGCATTTTGCACAAAGATATTTCCACCTGCTGATACAACTCTTTCCGCAGTATCAGAAAACGGGATTTTTTTAACAAAAGATAAATCAGAAGTTTTATAAACACTTACATATTTAGCGCCCAAATACTGATCGTTGGAAACATACAGCATATTATTGGCAACTGCCATATAACGAGGCTGATTGATCTCGCTGGTAATAGTCCCGAGTTTTTTGAATGTATAACGGTTGACAACCTGAATTTTATTGGAATTGTTCAATAGTAAGAATGCTTTGTCTCCGCTTACTGCCATGGTTTGAAGAACATCTCCCAGGTTTTCGTTATTGTTGTTGGCTTTGTAAATATCATTTTGAAGAAGATTCAGATCTTTTGTAATGAAGCTAACTTCGGCATTCGGCTGTCCGTAATTTCCTTCATTAGTAATGAAATATCCGTTCTGGTAACTAATTTCGGTTATGGTTTCTTCATATTCTGATGTACAGGAAATTGAAAAAAACAGCACGAATCCGAAAATGATCTGTAGTAATTTGTTAAATTTCATAAGTATATATTTTAAATATTTTTAAAAATTAATTGATGCATAAACGCTGTAGTTCCTTTTAGGCATAAAGTAATACGCTACCGTTTCGTAAATGGTATTGGTAATGTTATTCACTCTTAATCCTATGTTGTATTTTTTGGCTAATGTCGCGGAAGCTCCTGCGTTCATAACAAAATACGGATAGATTGCATATTTTTTACTTTCATCGGAAGTGGTGTAAGTTAATCCGTTAAATAAGCCCTGAGCGTATATTTTTATAAAATCATATTCATAATCAATATTGGCAGAAAACTTATGCAGCGGAACATACATGAGCTGTTTCTGTGTTTCCAAATTGGTAGATTTTGCGTAGACATATCCTGCAGTTAATCTTAATTGATGATGATCCAGTTTTTTTTGATACATCAATTGGGATTCTAAACCATAAGATTCTACTTCCTGAGTATTAAATGCAGACCAGTAACCAAAAGGTGTCGGAAGCCAACGGATCATTTGGTCGATTTTCATGTAATACGGACTTACTTTCAGCGTAAAATCAAGGACTTTAATCTCATGGGTCATATCAGTTTGCATGGAAGTTTCAGGTTTCAGATTGAGATTTCCTCCTTGTTCCCAATACAAATCATTGAACGAAGGAAATCTGAAATTTTTTGAAAAACTCATTGTAAGCCGATACCATTTGTTTGCACTCCATTTGCCTGAAAAAGAATACAAAAACGGCGAATCTATATCTTCTACAAAATCCTGTTTTGCCCCGACTTCAAAAGAAAGTTTTGGTGAGGTAAAATATCTTAATAACACCGCAGCAGAACCAACATTTCTGCTTACCTCACCAATTCCGGATTGGTATCCTTCTCCTTTGTTATGCTGAAATTCTCCAATGATGTTAAGGTTTAGTTTCGGGATGATATAAAAATTAAAATCATTTTTCACTATATAGTTTTTCCCTGTTCCGCCACTGGTTTTAGAGGCATTTTTAATCCCGAAATACTGAAAATTTTCTTCAATATATGCAGCTTTCAGACTATTGGATATATTTGTGCGATTGAAATCCCAGGCAAGCAGACTTCTTACGGTCTGCGATTCGTATTTTGTACGGTTTCCGTTATCTTCAAAAATCGGATAGTTCTGTACAGCGTCATACCATTGGCTTTGCCATGAAACCGTGTTTTTTCTGGAAATCCTATAGGAAGCTCCGATATTGAAGGTAGCATTGTAAAATTTTCCGTTTCGGTTGATATAGTTTTCTTCCTCAACCTCATAATTATTTTCACTGATCAGATAATTGCCGGAAACTTTAAAACTAAAGCGGTCATTACTGAAAGATGCTTTTGTTAAATTATTGTAGGTATCAAATGAACCATACTCAGAATGAATAACTCCGCGAAAGCCTTCGTTAAAACTCAGTTCATTGTTGAGGTGAATGCTTCCCCCGATAGCACCGCTTCCATAGATCACACTTCCGCCGCCGGATTTTATTTCCAATTGGTCATATCCGAAAAGTGCAATATTATTTACATCACCTTGTCCCAGAAACTGAGAATTGATATTGATACCGTTCCACACAAATGCGGTCTGTTGTGCAGTAGTTCCTCTGAATGACGGTGAAGAAACAGCCCCACGACCATTTTCTTTGATATAGACTGGAGACTGAAATCTTAAAACTTCAGATAAATTGGAGGAATTTTTTTGAATATCTGATGCATTTAATGTGGTAACCTCATGAAAAAGTTTAGCCTTTTTCATCTGATTATCGAAAATGTAAACCGTATCAATCGGGGTTTCCTGACCGAAATAAAGGTCCAGACAGAAAAACGCAGAAACGAAGACGAATGATTTCTTTAAACTCATAATACATTTGCCTTTCCTCCGAAAGCAATTCTTTTTATGTTTAAAATTCTGGCAGGTCTCCTGACTTTCGTTTTTCTGCACCTTCCCGTTGTACACAGTGGTTTTTTGCAGAAAATCTTTATACGATTTACAGTTGCGGGGACAGTTTGGGATTTTCGCCCAATTCCCTCTTAGTTCCAATCTCTTGGAAACCAAAATTTTTGCAAAGATAAGTTTTTAAATGAATCTGACAAATGGAGTAGTATATACACCTAAGAGTTTTTACTGCAGAAATATCTGTCAGTAGGATATTTAGTACATTTATCATTTAATATTTTTATCAAGCTTATAATTTGAATGGAATGACTTTATCTGATTAAAGTTTCATCATAAAAAAGCATATAATTTAAATTTTATCTTATCAATTAAATGATGAATAATTAAATAATATCTATGGAAAATTATCTCGAAATCAATAAGAACTCATGGAATGCAAAGGTAGAAACGCACCTCCAATCTGATTTTTATTTTGTTGATGAATTTATAAAAGGACGAACTTCTTTAAATTCAATAGAACTGGAACTTTTAGATGATCTTGCAGGCAAATCTGTTTTACATCTTCAATGTCATTTTGGTCAGGATTCCATCTCACTTTCAAGAATGGGAGCAAAAGTGACGGCAGTAGATCTGTCTGATAAAGCCATTGAGGCGGGAATAAGTCTGGTCGAAAAATGCCATGAAAAAGTTGAATTTATCTGCTCTGATGTTTACGAGCTACCTAATATTCTGGATGAAACATTTGATATGGTTTTTACCAGCTACGGAACGATTGGCTGGCTGCCCGATCTTGAAAAGTGGGCAAATGTAGTTTCACACTTTTTGAAACCGGACGGACATTTTATCATGGCGGAATTTCATCCTGTAGTTTGGATGTATGATGATGATTTTACAGAAGTATCTTATAATTATTTTAACGAAAAGCCAATCTCGGAAACGTATGAAGGAACTTATGCAGATTTTTCAGCTGATATTGTTCAGGATTATGTAATGTGGAATCACTCTTTATCTGAAGTTTTGCAGAATTTAATCAGCAAAAATTTGGAAATCAAAACTTTTAAAGAGTTCGACTGGTCTCCTTATCCGTGTTTCAGACATATTGAAGAATTTGAAAAAGGGAAATGGCGAACCACAAAATTCGGAAACAAAATTCCTATGGTTTATTCCATTAAAGCACAGAAAAAGTCATCATAACGATGACTTTTTTCTGTATATAAATGTTTTGAATAATATATATAGCTTCTTAAATATTGGAAGCAGTATCTTCTACTTTTGTTTTGGCTTCATCCATTTTATTTTGTGCCTGAGAAACGACTTCATTAGCCTTATCTTTCAGATCATTTCCCCACTTGTTGATATTATCTTTTGCATTGTTGATTTTGTCTTTTACAGCCTGCTGCTGTTCCGGAGTAGATTTTTTATACTTCCAGTAAGCTAATGCACCTAGTCCTAATAAAGCTAAAAGTCCGCTTGTTTTATTTCCCATGATTTCTGATTTTTAAAATGTTATAGTATTAAATTGTTAATACTAAGTATGTAAAATACGTGCCAAAAAACCAGAAGACAGTAATAAAAATATGTTAATTTTTATTTAAAAACCTCAAAATCAGTTCCGTCGAAACTTGAGAAAACCATTGTGGGATGAGAGTCCTGATGAAAAATATTGCCGTTTCTATCAATTGCGATAGCACCTGCAAATCCATCAATAACTTTTAATTCGGAGAAAGTTTTATCAAAAGCATCTTTTAAGCTTAAACCATCTGTTACACGCGTTACTATTTTGGCTGCTGTTGCATTGCTTACAATATCTTCACCAACTCCGGTACAGCTTACTGCACAAAATTCATTGGCATAATTTCCTGCTACAGTAGCAGAATCTGAAATTCTTCCGGGAATTTCAAAGCCTTTTCCGCCAGTGGAGGTCGCAACGGCTAGTCTTCCTTCTTTATCTAACGCTACACATCCCACTGTTCCTTTTCCTCCATTTTGCAGTTTTGCCTCATATTCACTTCTTCGTTGGGGTATTTCTGTAGAAAAATTTTCAAAACCATGTTCGGAAGCATATATTTTGGCTCCGCTTCCGCCCAAAACCCTATCTTCTTCTTTCATTAGTTCCTGAGCAACAAAAATAGGATTTTTTACATCTTCAATATTGATGACACCACTCATTTTCTGGGTTTTTCCATCCATTAAAGCTGCGCTCATTCTGATGATGCCGTCACTTTGAATCTGCGAGCCTGTTCCTGCATTATACAGTTCGTCATTTTCTAAAAGTGAAACTGCAAAAGCAACCGTTTCTACAGCCGAATGATTTTTTAGATACTCAAAAGATTTTTCAGCAATATCTTTCAAAGAGTTCTGCTTGGCGATTTTGGTATCTTTACTCTGGTCGCTTTCGGAAAAAAATCCGCCGTGTATGATGATTTTCATAATGTAGTTTGATAAGCTGTTATAGATTAATCTCAGTTTAAGTTTGTGGAATCGGGTTAAACTGAGAATTTTCAATCGTTAATGTCTTTGTCTTCAGATCATAATGATCATTCATAGACATGACGTGAACAGTAAGGTTATCAATTGAAATAGGTTCTCCAAGATTAATATTGGTAAGATTGGTATCTTTTATGAATCTTCCGTCAACAATGATCACAAGTCCGGATCCTACTGCAGTCATTACATCATTGTGAATAAAAAGACCGGTATCTTCCCCAAGACCGATTCCCAAAGTTCTCGGATTGCTTACAACCGCCTGAAAAAGCCTTCCTATTCTTCCTCTCTGAACAAAATGCGTATCAACGATGACATTATCAATAAGTCCTAATCCCTGTGTTGTTTTTATTTCTCCTTTCAGCAAAGCTTCAGAACTGCTTCCTTGGTATATCATGTTTTCAGAAGCCGCCGCTGCGCCCGCAGAAGTTCCGGAATAGATAAAATCCTGCTCCTGATATTTCAGCAAAATAGCATCGTGAAATCTTGTTCCGCCAAGAATAGAAGTAAGTCTGAGCTGGTCACCTCCCGTAAACATTACCACATCTGCTGCGTTGGCTCTCGCTACAATAGCGTCAGAATTGGCTTCTTCACGGTTATGAATATCCAGGATATTTACATTTTTAGCTCCCAAAAATTCAAAAGCTTTCTTGTATTCTGCTCCTACGATTTGCGGAATCTGTGAAGCGGTAGTTACCACTTCAATAATAGAATTTTCTTTGTTTTTAGATTCAGTAATGATTTTCCTTAGAATTCCTCTTTCGAAAAAGTTAAGATTTTTTTCAACATTCTGATCGTAATCTGTTTCGGTAAAGCTGCCTTTATTCACCGCTCCGCCGATAATAATTAATTTTCCAACAGGTTTCATGCTTACAAAAGTAGAAAATTATTCATTGTTGATGAAATTTAATAAAGTTTTTTAGAGTAATTGGTTTGATTTTAAAGATCTTAACCATTAAATATTTTTTTTCATAAATCTTCAACGGTGGTACGTATTTTTTTCATGTTTTGCATTATCTTTGATTTGAAATGATGTATTTATTAATTAAAAAAAATTATTTGAACTAGACTATGAAAATTGAAAAAATACAGGCGCTTCGCGGTCCGAATATCTGGAGTATAAGAAGAAAAAAGCTGATTCAGATGAGACTGGATCTTGAGGAGATGGAAAATTTTCCTACCAATAAAATTGATGGTTTCAGAGAAAGAATAGAAAAGCTCCTGCCCTCGCTTATCAGCCATCGCTGTTCAGAAGGTGTTAGAGGCGGATTTTTCCACCGAATAGAAACCGGAACCTGGATGGGACATGTGATTGAACACATTGCTCTCGAAATTCAGACTCTTGCAGGAATGGATACTGGTTTTGGACGAACACGAGAAACAAAAACTCCGGGTGTCTATAATGTTGTATTTGATTATATTGAAGAAAATGCAGGAATTTATGCAGCTGAACAGGCTGTTGCCATTGCTGAAGCTCTTATTGAAAACAGAGATTATGATATCAATGCCTGTATTCAGAATCTTAAAGAAATCAGGGAACGTGTAAGATTGGGGCCTTCTACGGGAAGCATCGTAGAAGAGGCGGTTTCCAGAAAGATTCCTTGGATAAGATTGGGAAGCAATTCATTGGTACAATTAGGATATGGTGTTAACCAACAGCGTTTTCAGGCAACCATAACAGGTAAAACCAGTTCTATTGCCGTAGATATTGCCTGCAATAAAGAACTCACGAAAAGAATGCTTCATGATGCTGCTATTCCTGTTCCGATGGGAGATTTGGTAACAGATGAAGATGGACTAAGAAATGTTATCAGAAAAATTGGTTTTCCTGTCGTGATCAAGCCTTTAGACGGTAATCATGGAAAAGGCTCTTCTATTAATGTGAATGACTTTGACTCTGCATTAATTGGTCTGGAGCATGCTCAGAAATATTCTAAAAAAGTAATTGTTGAAAAATATATTACAGGTTACGATTTCAGAGTTTTGGTCATCAACAACAAAATGGTGGCTGCCGCAAGAAGGGTCCCTGCTCATGTGGTAGGAGATGGTGAGTCTAATCTTCAAATGCTCATAGATAAAGAAAACCAGGATCCGAGAAGGGGATATGGTCATGAAAATGTTTTAACAGAAATCAATATTGATAAAGACACGCTGGAATTGCTGGAAAAGCTTCAGTATACGCTGGAAACAGTTCCTCAGAAAGGAGAGGTCGTTTATCTGAAATCTACCGCGAATCTTTCTACAGGAGGAACTTCTATTGATGTAACCGACATGGTACATCCTGAAAACATTACAATGGCAGAAAGGATCTCAAAAATTATTGGACTTGATGTATGTGGAATTGATATCATGGCGGAAAATCTGACTCAGCCATTGAAAGAAAGCGGCGGTGCTATTATTGAAGTTAATGCGGCACCCGGTTTCAGAATGCACCTTGCTCCAAGCGAAGGACTGCCAAGAAATGTCGCTGCTCCTGTTGTTGATATGCTTTATCCGCCGGGAAAACCTTTTACTATTCCTATTATTGCAGTAACGGGAACCAACGGGAAAACAACCACAACCCGACTTATCGCCCATATTGTGAAAAGTAACGGTTACAGAGTAGGATTCACAACTTCGGATGGAATTTATATTCAGAATACGATGCTGACAAAAGGAGATACAACGGGTCCTATTTCAGCAGAATTTATTTTAAAAGATCCAACGGTAGAATTTGCAGTCCTGGAAACCGCAAGAGGAGGGATTCTTCGTTCGGGCTTAGGTTTCGGACAATGTGATATCGGAGTATTAACGAATATTAAAGAAGATCATTTAGGAATGAATGATATTCATAACCTCAAAGATCTTACAAGGGTAAAAAGAGTGGTGCTTGACAGCGTAAAGAAAAACGGATGGAGTGTAATGAATGCGGATGATGAATATTCTATGCGGATCATTAATGATTTACCAAGTCAGGTAGCTATTTTTAGTCTGGACGAAAATAATGAGCATATCAAAAAATTTGCAAAAGAGGGAAGGACTACCTGTGTTTATGAAGAGGGTTTTGTAACCATTAAAAAAGGTGACTGGAAAATAAGAATCGGAAAAGCTAAAGATTTTCCTATTACAATGGAAGGGAAGGCTAAATTTATGATTTCCAATATTTTAGCGGCAAGTTTAGCGTGTTATCTATATGGTTTCGGAATTGAGGATATTTCCAATTCTCTGCGCACTTTCATTCCCAGTGCACAACTCACTCCCGGAAGACTGAATGTCTTCAAATTTAAGAATTTTAAGGTTTTAATTGATTTTGCCCATAATCCTGCGGGTTATGAAGCTATTGAAGATTATCTTAAAAACGTAGAATCTACCAAAAAAATAGGAATCATTTCCGGAGTAGGTGACAGAAGAGATGAAGATATCAAACTTTGCGGGAAGATTGCCGGAAGAATGTTTGATTATATCATCATCCGCAATGAGAAACATTTGCGCGGAAGAACAGAAGATGAGATCAACGGCTTGATTATAGAAGGAATTCAGCAGTCGGGCAGAGATGTAAGTTATGAGATTATTCCCAAAGAAATTGAAGCACTTAAACACGCAATGAGCATGGCAGAAGAGGGTACATTTATCACAGCATTGAGTGATGTTATCTCTAATGCTATTGATTTGGTGCAGGATTATCAGGCAAGAGAACTTCTGGAGGACGATAAATTTTAATAAGTTTTACCCTTTAATAAATTTCGGCGGCATCTTCGATGCCGCCGAAATTATTTTCAAAATATGATTATTCTTCAGCAAAAAAAGCATTAGAACTTCCTATCCATATTGCATCTTTTTTATTAAAATCTACGTTTACCATTGCGGCTTTCGTCATTCTTCCGAGATTTTCCAAAAGAACAGGACGGTCTTCATTTTCTCTCCAGATATACAATAGACGGATTTCAGCTTTTGAAAATTCACCGTTGATGTCTTCAAAAATCGGTTCGTAGTCTACTTTTCTTTGTAAGATGTAATTTTCTTTATCCTGAATAGCATCAGTTATTTCTTTTGTCGGATTTAGGTTTACACCACTTCCTGCAAATGAAAATAGAGGTTTCAACACAAAATTTTCGAGATTTTCTGCTTCCGGAAACTCATGCAGAAAGTAACTTTTTGGCACAAACTGATGATTGAGCATGGGCAAAAGGAATTTTGAAATTTTGAAAAACCAGTTAGGATGGGTGATCCACTTTACATCAGCTTCTTCTCTGAAATTAAATTCAATTTCCAGATCAGGAATTTTATCCAGCTCATCAAAAATTACCCGGTTATAAATGCGTTTGATCTCAGTTTTCTTTCCCTCATTTTCGTAGAAAAGTTTTTTGCCTTCTTTTTTTACTTTGGTAAGGCAAACCGTTTTGATTCCTAAAAGTTTTTCAGTTAAAACAAAATCAATGGAAGTCTTTTGTTTTTCGGGAAAAATTTCGAGCAAAATAACATTTTCAGGATTCTCATCTCCGATAATTAATTCCGTTAAATGTTGTTTCAGTTCTTCCGAAGTCATTTTGTTTTTAATTTCGGAAAGAAAAGGGTAGACTTCACACAGTGTATCTTCAAAAATTTTCTGAAAAGCATACAAAGAAGGGAAAGCCTGAAGTTCTATCAGTTGAGGTTCAATCATGCCGTTCTCGCTTCTGCAGATTCCAAAATCTATGGTAAAAAAATGGGGCTGTTGTGTATCGTTCGGTACGTTGCAGTTCTCAGGAATTGCTTTTTCCAGAGTGCCTTCAGGTAATTTTTTGATTTGGTCGATGATGCTTTCGCTTGCATCCAGAAGTTTGGCTTCAAATTCTTTCGTCAGGAAAAGGGGACTTTCTGAAAGTCGAAATCCTGCTTCAATCCCGCTTTTTTCTTTGATTAAATTTTTTACCTTTTCATATTTTTCCTGCGAAAATTCCTGATTAAACTGTTTTCTGTATTTTGAAATCATATTCTTTTTCTTTTTTGTGATTTAAAAAATCGAGCAGTTGTGCTCGATTTCCATTGATTCATTTTAATTTTTTCAGACTAAAACTTCATTTTTTTTTAAAATATTCTTTTTTGCTGAACGTAAAAATCTTGGTAGAATCTGAGCCTGTGTCAGAACAATTTTATCTTCATCATTCATACGGTCAATTGTTTCGAGATATTTTTCCATTCCGAAGTTTTCAATCATTGCTTCCTTATTTTTTTCATCCTTTAGGTTTTCAATCATTCCAGAAGGGTTTGCTTCAGGATGAAATTGGGTTCCGAAAATCTCATCAGAAAAACGAACTGCCATTACCGCTCTTTCCAGATTAATATGCGGTCTGAATTTTTCAATCGCCACAATCTGCATTCCCAGTTCTTCAAAACGCTCTGCATCCGGCTCTATAAACTGATATGCTCTGGAATCTACTGCGTAGAAAGGATCCGGAAGGTTCTTGAATAAAAACTCGTTTTCACCTTCCTCGGTTTTATGAACAGGCATCACGCCAAAGGAATAAGATTTTCTTTTGCAGATATTGCCCAATTTCCAATGAATACTTGCCAATTGAAAAGAATGACAAATCAGGAAAAGATATTTTTTGTTTTCGTTTTGAAGATTATGATTATACACTGCATCCAGAAAACCTGCAAACTGCTCTTCCCATTCATGTCCTTCTCTGTGAGGGTTTCCTGGGCCTCCCGAAGAAATAAATATGTCAAAATCTTCTATTGCAGGAATCTCATTTTTGTATCTTACATCAAAAGTCTGAATAGAAATTTCTTCTTTCGACTCTTGCTTAAAAGCTTCCGAAATTTCCCTGATATTTTTAAATCCCTGATTGACATGGTTGTTGTTCATATCCAGCAACGCAATTCTTACCTCTGTCATAATTTTAAAATTTAGGCAAAGTTATTAAAAAATTACAAAGCAGTTTCGCTGTGGGTTATTCCGTATTCTGTTTCAGAGATCATATAATCAACTACTTTTTTCAGATCGCCTGTTTCCTGATATACTTTAAGCTGTCTGTCGGCTCCTGTTCCGTTTTCCAGTATTTTCCATGCGTATTCTACTTCTTGTCTGCATCCCAGATCATCTACTACGTCATCAATAAACTCCAGTAGTTCTTTCAGGAGATCAGGATAAGGTACAGATTCTTCTTTACCGAAATCTATCAGTTTAGAATGAATACCATCTTTGGAAGCGCGCCATTTGTTTTCATTCAGAAGCAGTCTTCTATAGCTTCTGAAGCTTAAATTTTGCTGATGAAGTTTGTAAATTTTTGCAACAAGACTCTGCATGATGGCAGCAAGACATACGGTTTCCTCAATTCTTAAAGGCATGTCGCAGATTCTGAACTCAATAGTCGGATAAAAAGGATGAACTCTGAGATCCCACCAGATTTTTTTGGCGTTATCAATCGTTCCGGTTTTTACCAAAAGATCTACATAGCTGTCAAACTCAGCCAAAGAGTTGAAAAAACTTGGAATACCCGTTCTTGGAAACTTCACAAAAATTTCCTGACGGTAAGATTTGAAACCGGTATTTCTTCCGATCCAGAATGGTGAATTGGTTGACAGTGCATAAACGTGAGGAAGAAAATAACGCATAACATTCTGAATTCTCACTCCTTCTTCACGGTTTGGAATCCCAATGTGAACATGCAAACCGAAAATCAGGTTTCCTCTTGCCACGTCACCCATGTCATCAACAATTTTATTATATCTTTCACCGTTGGTGATCGTATTATGTTCCCAATTAGAAAAAGGGTGGGTTCCGCCTCCGGATACACGCAGCCCCTGTTCGTGTGCGGTTTTGATGAGATGCCTTCTGAGGTTGGTAAGCTCAGCTTTTGCCTCCTGAATATTCTGGCAGATTCCGGTTTCCATCTCGATCATAGATTCGTGCATTTCGTGCTTTAAGTTTTCACTTAAGACAGATTTTCCACCTTCAATGATTTTCGAAACGTGAGATATTAAATCGCGGCTTTCAACATCAATAATCTGATATTCTTCCTCGATTCCGATAGTAAACTGATGCATTTTTGTGCTTTTTTTTATGGTCTGACTGAATTATTTAACTGAGTTTTTTACAAATGTTCCCCAAGAGATATTAGGTTTTCCCGGAACATATTCTTTAGCTTTTTCAATAGCTAATTTGGCAGCATGTTCTACAATCCATTCAAAATTTTCTTCCCCCACAGAATTTTTATCAGCATCCGGAGCAGGATTGCAGAAATCAATCGCGTAAGGAATGCCGTCTCTCACAGCAAATTCTACAGTATTGAAATCATATCCTAAAGCCTGATTCATTTTGATGGTATAATCATGTATCGTTTTCAATAGTTTTTTTAAATCCTCACCTTCCGTCTGGTGTGTTGTAGCATATCTCAAATGATGCGGATTTCTGGGTTCGTAAGGCATGATGTGAACGTATTTCTGTCCCAGACAATAAACTCTGTAATAATCCTGAAATACAATTTCTTCCTGAACCATCATTACCAACTGCTCGGTTTCGCGTAGTTTTTCCCAAAGATCTTCGGGGTTTTCAACTCTGTAAACGCTTTTCCAGCCTCCGCCATCGTGCGGTTTCATATAAGCCGGAAATCCTACATAATTAAAAATATAATCCCAGTCGTGAGGGAATTTCAGGTTTCTGAAAGATGTTTCTGAGGTGTTGGTCGGTCTTTCATGGGAAGGCAACAGTACTGTTTTGGGTAAAGGAATTCCCAGTTTTGACATTAATGCATTGTTGAAAAACTTTTCGTCTGCGCTCCACCAAAAAGGATTATTGATCACATATGTTCCGTTGAGTGCTGCGTTTTTTAGATATGCTCTGTAAAAAGGAACATCCTGAGAAATCCTGTCAATTATAACTGCATATCCGTAATCTGCGCCCTGCTCGAGTTTATCAATGTTTACAGGTTCTGCAGTGATTTCTCCGCCACCCATTTCATTCACTTTATCAATAAATGCCCAGGGAAAAGTATCTTCCATTCCGAATAGTATTCCTACTTTCTTTGCCATAATTTTTTATTTTTAATGTTTTTATTTTAAGTTTATTTTTAAGAGAAAAAAGCTTCTATATAATTAGGGAAAGTCATTCTCCATAAAGGCCAGTCATGGTTGATCCATTTTTTTTCATCATACCAGAAATCTATTCCTTTTGAAGCTAAAATTTCCGCCATTTCAATATTTTTATCTTTACAGATGTCTTCGTCTGAAGTGCTCAGAACAATGTGCATATGTTTATATTTCCATGCTTCATCATTTCTTACAAATTCGCGCGGACAATTAAAATACACCAGTTCATCAGAGTATCCGTCCATAAAATTTCTGATGCTGAAAGCTCCCGAAAGACAGAATAAGTGCGAAACAACATCAGGAAATCTGAATGCGAAATTAGCGGCATGATAACCGCCAAAGCTTGCTCCTGCAACGGCAACTCTGTGTGTCTGATGAAGTTTCTGAATGTAAGGAACAAATTCCTGTATTAGGAACTGGACATATTTTTCATAATTTCTGATTCTCTGCTGTGGAGATATTTTTTCGTCATAAAAACTCCATGCATCAATGGTTTGGATGTTATACAGCTTTACTTTTCCTTGTTCTACAAAATAATTGATGCTGCTGTTGAGATGGAAGTCGTGGTTTTGGGTGTATTGTCCCTGTGAAGTCGGAAACATGATGATAGGACAGCCATAATGTCCCGTAACCTCCACTTTCAGACTTATTCCAAGAATATGGGAATAATAATCAGTGTGTTCTATTTTTGGCATATAAAGTTGTAAATAATATTGATTTAATAATGATAGAGTATATTAAAGTGCAAAAGTAATTTTGTTAACTTCTCACTTCTCACTTCTCACTTCTCGCTTGTTAGCTTGTCGGTTTGTCTTTAGGAGGGATAATATTGAGAAGTTCCGCATGAATTTTTTCTGCAGTAGTATCCAGTCTTTCCTGAACGATGTTGGCATCGTTGGATTTGTACACGATCCCGACATGATAATCAATAGGGATAAATTTTACGGCCTCTTCACATTCAAAGTCCTTGTA
>VFQP010001321.1_pt1 | contig 33944 bp, 44 predicted proteins | sample 3512351 | NCBI WGS metagenome assembly VFQP01 (sample SAMN10412372, study PRJNA504923) | tailings metagenome | isolation source: Relicate 1 Philex TSF1 revegetated site | place: Philippines: Tuba, Benguet | collected 2017-08-29
CGCCGTTCTTGACCATCAATTGCGCCATCGCGCCGGCGATCTCGGCCGCCATCGGGTGAACCGCGCCGGTCATACGCGGCCCTCCGCCTTGGCGATGGCGCTGGCGATAATGTTGGAATGGCAGTCGTCGTGGTGCTGTATATCCGGCGCGTTCTTGCCCTTCGCGCGACACCACGCGCATTCGAGTTCATCATTCGCGTTGACGAAATGCGGTGTTGGCGTATCGCGCAAAGCCGCATTCATGCCCGGCGCGCCGGCGATCAGATAGGCATTGATGACGCCGGCATCGTCCCATTGCTCATCGACGAGGGCGATCCGAGCGCCGTTCGCGCCTTCTACTCTGTGCTGGCCGATCGAATTAACGTCACCGGCAACCACCCACGGTCCCGGCGTGCCCCGGGACGGGGTCCGCCGAACGGCGTTCGGCGCGGGGGCAACCTGGGGGCGAAGGGAAGAGGTCATCTTGTCCTCGGCGGTTCTGATGTCGAACGGCCGGGATGTTGCCGATATGGAAACATTGCGTCAAGCAAAAAGTTTCCGATATGGATACAGTCTGTCCATGAAACGGCGACTCGGGTGGCGCGAACGCCGTTCGCGGCGCCCTGTCCCCGGGGTCAAACGGCCCGCCGAACGCCGTTCGGTGAGCCTGAAATCGCCATATTTGGCGCCGATACTGCGGTCATGGCGGTTCCCCGTCTTTACGAAAATCGTAAGTCGCCACTTGGCTCGGTGCGGGGAGATGCGTTAGAAACTGGTGGTCGCACGTTTTTCGTGTCAGCGAAGAGCGGGCGGCGGGCGCCGCACCCGCCAGAGTCGAACGCCGCCGAGCGCACCCGAATCCAGGGGGGCGCTCGTGTCGTTTGACGAACGCGGCGCTCCACCCAGGGAGAGGAATGGATAAAATGTCTCGCAACACGGCCAAGAAGGGAGCCGGGCCCCAGATCGCCGTCGTGCTCGGCCGTAATGGCGTGTATCCCCGCTATCCGAAGAACGCGTCGGAGAGCTTCGACAAGCGTCTGCCCCGTATCGTCAAACGCGCCCGCCGCAACGCGGCTTCGTTCGTCGACAAGTCGATCGACATGCTGTTCAACGGCGTCGATATCCCCAATAACCGTTAATCGATGGAGCGGGACCGCCGGAACCGCGGCGGTCCCGGCGATGCCAAGTGCCGAAATTCCATAAGGCGGGCAGAACCGCCGCACTGATGACCATCGCCCGCGACATCCAAAAGCGGATCGACTTCCGAATTCAGAAGCTGAACAAGCCCGGACTTTCCGCCGACAATATCGTGCTGGACCCGAAGCGCATGGCCGCCGCCGTCGACAAGTACGACGCGCTATGCACCCTCTATAAGTTCCGCATCGATTACGACGACGCGGACGAGCGCGTGAACGCCGGCAAGATCGCGGCGTTGCAGGCCGTCGCCGTGTTGTGGGAGGCCCCCTGGATCCCGATGCCGCCGAGCAATCAAGCGGCCAGCCAGGTCGCCGGCAACATCAATTTCCTGTTCGCCGACTACATCATCCAGGAATTTCTGGAATTGAAACTGTCGAAGTTCACGATGGAGTGGCGCCGCCGCGTGCATGGCGTTCTCGGTCAGATCGCGTTGGATTCCAAGAAGACCGGCGCCGCCGCGCCGCCGGAAGCGCTGATCGACTCGTTCATCTTGAATTGCGAGTTGTTGCGCAAATCCTGCCGCTAGTGCCGCTTCGCCAGGGCCGCGCGCATTTCGCGCAGCTTCTCCCGCGCCTCGGCGAAGCCCGACAGATTATAGACGAAATCGGTGCCCGACAGGCGCCCGCCGACGCGCAGCAGGGCGGTCGCCGCACCGGCTTCGATCTCGGCACCGACGCGTTTATCCTCGCCTTCGATCGGCCAACAAACGGCCGCGCGCCCGGTGCCGCATCGCCCCATACTGGCGGGCTCGCCCCGGCCGATGCGGATCCAGGCGGACGGTAATGCGCCGCGATCAGCGAGGGCGACGATCGTCCGCGTCTCCTCGTGCCAGTACAACGCTGGCCCCGACGTCATGCGCGGGCTGCCCGGCGTGTCGCGGCCGGGCAGGGTCATCATGTCGCAGCTCGCTTCGTCGGTCATGCCGTCGACCTTGCAGAACAAGGTCCAGGCGCCGATCTCGCGCGCATCCATCCGGGATTGCGCGGCGGCCGCACCGGCATGCCAGGCGGCCGCGAATGTCAGCAAGAACGCGGCGATCGAACGCATCGGCGCTTCTCCGAATTTCCGGTTCCGAACGCAAGGGCGAAGAGTAGCGCGGCTTTACCGCCGCCGGTAGCGGTGATGTTCGACCATCGTGGCGACGATGCGGCCGGGATTCTGCCGGTCGATGCGCAAGGCCGGCCAATCGGGATTGAGGGCGATCAGCTCGATCGCCGCCCCTTTGCCGGTTCCGAGCGGCCGATATTTTTTGAACGTCGCTTCGTGCGCATCGTCGAGTTTCGCGACGACGAAATCGCCGGGCAACGGCGACACGGCCGGATCGACGATCACCCGATCGCCTTCGCGGAATTCGGGCTCCATCGAATTGCCCCGGATTTCCAGCGCGAAGGCCTTCGCCGAAACGCGGGTCGCTGGATGCACGACCGCCATGCCGTCGCCCTTGGCGTAGGGATCGACGGGCGCCGTCCAATCGCCAGCCTGGACGTAATCGATGACCGGAAGGTCGCGCCCGGCCGCCCCGGCGAGGCCTTCGGACCCGCCAAGGAGTTCCAGCGGCTCGCAATCCAGCGCCTTCGATAGCCGATCAAGCCAGCGCGGGGTCAGCTGGATCTCGCCGTTCTCCAGCTTCCATATCTGGCCGCGCGTCGTGCCGGCCAGTTTGGCGACGGCATCGAGGGTCATGCCGCGCGCTTTCCGGTATTCGGTTAAGCGGTTCTTCATGCGGCGATATTTCCTTTTTGGAAATATCCTGTCAGTGCCGGTTTCGGAAACGCGCTTGACAGGAATGTTTCTTATATGGAAACGTCTCGGCCATGACGCTCGATCAATGGCGAAACGCCCAGAAGCTTACCTTCGATGGTTTGGCCGCCTTACTGCGGTGCAGCCGCTCGACGGCGTTTCGTCTGTGCAAGGGAATGCGCCTTCCGGACCGCGACCAGATGACCGCGATCCTGGAGGTGACCAATCGCGCGGTGACGCCGAACGATTTCTATTCGGACGCCGTCGCGCCCGCACCTTCCGCCGAGGCGGCGACGGCCAATGCGTGAGGGTCGCGCCGAAATGGAATTGCCCGTCGTCCGGCGCCTGATCCGGCGACTGGTCACCCTGGTCACGGGTCATCGGCCGCTCCGGCTTCGCTTGAACCCGGCGCACCTTCCCGAAATCCATACCGCGATGGCCGAAATGGCGCGGGCGTCAACGCCCGGAAAGGGCGGTGCTGCGTGAGTTACGATTCTTCCGCCGAGACCATACGGGCCATCGATCGGATGACCGCCAGGGTTTGCGCCGCCGCGTGCGAGCAATTCGCCGGCAGCGAATCGTCGGTCATCGCGAAAATGCCGTCGGTCTCGGCGTCGGTCAGCACGCCCTTGGCGCGCAACACGCCGATCGTGATGCCGATGCAGCCGGCCATCGCCGTCAATTGCTGCACGAGGGCGTTCCACTCGGGGGCTTCTTCGGACATTCGCGACTCCATGGGTGGTTGGCACCGCCATGGTGGGGCGGCCCGGCCGCGCGCGCAACGGATCGTTGACGCCGAGGGCCGGGCCGTATCTCCGGTTGTTGCACTTGGTTTCCATACGCGGACGATGAACGCTTGCGCCGCGCGCCGCGACTATAAGCGCGCGTCGGATTTTGAATCGGCCCTCGGCGCGGGGTCGCGCGCATGACCGCGATCAAGCCGCGCCATCCGATCAGCTGGGCCGGGGCCTGCACCAAGATCCTGGGAACGCTCGGCCTGTCGGCCGGGACGGCGATCGGCAGAAGCGACGCGCTGATCCGGCGCTTCGCCGATCCCGATCTCGACAACGAGCCGAACCTGTCGCAGGCCTTGGCACTCGATGCCGCCTTCGTCAACGCGACGGGCGAAAGCGCGCCGATCCTGAAAGTCTACAAGGTGCGTTTGCGCGAATTGACCGAAGGTGCCGCGCACGAAGCGCGCGCGCCGCTGGTGGCGCTGGCCGACGCGATGTCGGAAGTCGGCGACGTGTCGCGCGCCGTGCTGGTCGCCGTTGCGGACGGCAAGGTCGCGCAGCACGAGCGTATCGCCGTGCAGCGCGAGATCGCCGAGGCGATCGAGAAACTGTCGCGCCTGGCGCGCGATCTGGATGCGGGGGCAGGGGCATGAGCTTCCGCCTGCCGCAGGATTGGTACGATATCGCGGCGCGGGCGAAGCGCGCCGCCACGAAGTCCGGCACGGGTTGCCGGACGCAAGGTGCGACATCTGATGCCGTCGAGTCCGGCAACTTGTCTGCCTTGGGCGTTTCCTCCCTGAACTGCTCCGCCGGTCATGCGATCGGCGGAGCCTTTTTCGGGGAAGGGGACGCGGCATGATCGAACTCGCCGGCGGCCGCAAGCTGATCAAAGGGTTTCACGGCGATCCGTCCTGGATCGATTTCGGCCATCGCACGATCGCGCAGATCGACGAGGAATTCGTGACGCGGGTGCGCCGGCGCGTGCCGTTGTGGGTGCCGGCGCATCTGACCGGCGTCTATGACGAGATCGCCCGGGCGCTGGGCGAGGAAGAAGCGGCGTCGCATGTGCGCGCGCTGAAGCGCGAGCCGGAGTCGCGGCCATGAACGCGCAGCGGGCGAAGCAGATCGAAGCGTTGTGCGCGCTGGAGACGCCGCCGGCGGGGTGGTGGTTCGGCCGTGCCGAAGTGGCGGCGCGTATCGGGATCACGGCGGTGAAACTCTCGCGCGGCCGCGTGATCGAGCGCGGGCCGTTCGCCGTGCATATCGCCGTCGACGAAAGCGACGCCGAACTCTGGCTGCGCTTGACCCATATCCCCACGGGCATGCGCATGGCGAGCGGGGCGGATCCGCAAGCGCTGGCCGATCTGGCCGTCGCGTGGGAACCAGCTTGCGATTGGCCGCGCGTTTTACCCGACGGCATTCCCGCCGAGGCGATCAAGGACGCCGAATTCGTCGCAAGGCTCGACGATCTGCGGCTCGATTTCGAAACCTGGCAGCGCGGTTTGGTCCGCGCGGAAGCGGCGGCGGGATGAGCGACGCTGTCGAACGCGCGGGCGAAGCGCTGATCAACGCCATGCGGGAATTCGTCGCCGCGCTGACGGCGACGACCGCATCCGCGCCGATCCGGCGCGGCGGCGGGGCCGACCAAGACGCCGCGCGGACAGGCGGCGGCCGCCCACCCTCGCAAGCCATTCCGCCGGGGTCGGCGGCGGAATATCGCGCGCGCGGCGTGCCGGACGATTTCGCGGCGAACCGCGAACGGATGACGGTCCATCAACTCGCGGCGCATTACGGCGTCAGCGCCAGCACGATCACCGCCTGGGTGAAACGTCTCGGCCTGCCGAAGAAATCGAACGGGTTTCGCCCGGACAAGCCGGCGGCGAACGGCGTTCGCCGGGCGGGGTCCGCGCCGGCCGCCTGGGCGCAGCCGGAAATCGGCGGCGGCAAGTTCGTGCCAACGCCTGCCCCGCGCAAGGACACCGGCCTGCCGCCGGCCCTTTTCGACGACACGCGCGTATCGTCGGCGGACACGCTGATCCAATTCCTGCGCGGGCGCGACGTGATCGTGGCGCGCTTGCCCGACGGGAAGTTCCGGATCGACGGCCGGCGCAACGTCGATCTCGCCGGCTTGCTCGCCTTGGCGAACGACAAGCGCGCGCTGATGAAGAAGCCGCCCTTCACGATGGAGGCTTAGCGCCATGCATAAGCACCAGATCCAGACGATCGCCGAATGCGCGCGCGACGCCGACGCGCTGGGCGCGCCCGGCCGCGCGATCGCGGCGAAACTGCGCGGCCTGGTGCGCGGCACGCTGGACGACGTCGACCGCGCGATGGAACGCGTGCATGCGGCGTGCGGGACGACGCCGTCGGCCAAGGCGCGCGCGCCCTATCTCGCCGGGCAGAATTTCGCCGAGGCGTCGCTTCCGCCCGGGGACCGGTGATCCATGCCGGTTCAGCGAACGCCGTTCGCCGCACTGCCCGAGGGCAAGTTCGGCGCGATTCTGATCGATCCGCCTTGGGCCTACGAATCGTGGTCGGGAAAACTCTCGGCCCCGACGCGCGCCAAAGGCGGGATGTACGACACGCATGACGTGGCGACGCTGAAGCTGTTGCCGTTGCGCGACGTGATGGCGCGCGACTGCGCGGTGTTCGTGTGGGTGATCGATCCGCATATCGAGCAGATGTTCGATCTGACCCGGCATTGGGGCCTCAAATACTCGACCAAGGTCTTCAATTGGGTGAAGCCCGCGAAGAACGGCGTCGCGAAGCCGGGCCTGGGCAAATGGACGCGCAAACAATCGGAGCTGTGCTTCCTGTTCAAGCGCGGATCGCCGCGACGGTTGCGCAAGGACGTGCCGGAATTCTTCGACGAGCCGGCGCGCGCGCATAGCCGCAAGCCCGACGGCCAATATGCGCGGATCGAAGCGCTGGTGCGCGGGCCCTATCTCGAGCTGTTCGCGACGCAAGTTTGGCCCGGCTGGACGAGCTGGGGAAATCAAGTGGGGAAGTTCGCGTGAAACCGCTGATCAAACGCACGACGATCTACGGGGCAGGGCACGCGGGCGTGCGAACGCCCTACATGACGCGCTGGGTGTTGAAGCTGGGAAGGCTCGGTTGCCTTCGGCTGCACCATATCCATCGGCCCGACATCGACGACGAGCATCACGATCATCCGTTCAGCTTCCTAAGCTGGGTGGTGCGCGGCTGGTACGTCGAGGAAATCGGTGGATGCCGGGAGCGGATCCGGCGCGGGCTGTTTTCGATCGCCTGGCGTCACCATTCCTGCGCGCATCGCATCGTCGAGATATCGCCGGGCGGCGTGTGGACGCTGTTGTGGACGACACCCAAGGCCGATCGCGATTGGGGCTTCTACACGCCGCGCGGCTGGGTGCCGTGGCGCGAATTCGTCGTCGATCCGGTGACGAACGAAACCAAAGACTGAAGGGGATTTACATGACCGTCGTCGTCGATCGCGCGCGGATGCGCCTGCCGATCATGAACCCCGGCGATATGGGGCGCGCGCCGCTGCGTCCGACGCGGCACTTGCTCGACATGTTCTCGATGATGGCGACGGGTCATCTGCCGTGGGGCGTCGGCTGGTGCGAAGACGGCGAGGGATGGATGCCGTTGAGCGGCGGCCGCTTCCTGATGTGCTGCAATCACACGCTGGCGAAGCGTCGCGGCTTGGAGCTTGTCGAGGCCGGGTTATGCCGTCTTGGTCGGGAAGTGCAGGAAGGCGACGAGATCGGCCGCCCGGCCCTTTACCTGACCGATCTCGGCCGCCAATGGCTGGCCGATAACTGGTCTCCGCAACGCCGGGGACGCCGATGACCGGCAACGGGTTCCGCTTTCCCGAGGGGTTCGTCGACGACGTGCGATCGCGCACGTCCATCGTCGATCTGATCGGCCGCGTCGTGCCATTGAAGTGCGCGGGGCGGCAGATGAAAGGCTGCTGCCCGTTCCATGACGAGCGCAACCCGTCCTTCTACGTGTCCGAGGATCGCGGGACGTTCAAATGCTTCGGCTGCAACGCGCAGGGCGACGCGTTCAAATTCCGCATGCGGCACAACCGCGAGAATTTCGTCACGGCCGTCAAAGAACTCGCCTTCGCCGCCGGCATGGACGTGCCGGGCGAGGTGCTGCGCGCGGCCAAGCCCTTGGCGCCGGTCGTCCAGCGCCGTCCGGCCGACGACGACACGGAACACGAAGCGCAGATCGCCAAGGCGTTGAAGCGCTGGCGCGAGAGCGTGCCCGTCACCGGCACGCCGGTCGAGGCGTATCATCGCGCGCGTCGGATCTCGATCGCCTGTCCCGAGGCGCTGCGCTGCCATCCGGCCTTGCCCTATTGGTACACGCGCGAAGGCGCGGACGCGCCGGAATTGCTCGGCCGGTTTCCAGCGCAGTTCGGCTTGATCCAATTGCCCGACCGGCGCGTGATCGGCGCGCATCAAACCTATTTGCAGCCGGACGGTGCCGCGAAGCTGGTGCTGCTCGCCCCCGACGACGGCGAACGCCTGCCGGCCAAGAAGATGGTCGGCCGCGCCTGGGGCGGGGCGGTGCGGCTCTGCCAGCCCGCCGAAGAAATGGCGTTCGGCGAAGGGATCGAAACCTGCCTGTCGGTGATGGAAGCGCGGCCCGATCTTTCGGTATGGGCGGCGCTGTCGCTGGGCAATATCGCGGGGGCGGGGATCGGGCAGGGGGCGCGGCGCGCGGCCGACGATCCGAAAACCTTGGCGGCCTATGCGAAGCGCCAGCCCTGGCCGCATCTGGAAAGCGAGATCCCCGACATGGCCAAGCCCGGCCTGGTGCCGCCGCCGGGCACGAAGCGCCTGATCCTGCTGGCCGATGCCGACAACGCCGATCCGCCCTTGGCCGAAGCGCTTCTGCGCCGGGCGACGACGCGCTTCATCCGGATGGGGCTGACGGTGTCGATCGCGCGGCCCGAGGACGGGCACGATTTCAATTCGATGCTGGACGCGAAAGCGCCGGCGGAAGCGGGGGCGGGGTGATGGCGGCACTTCATCTGAAGATCGATCGCGCCGAGCTTGCGCTGCTCCAGCGAGACCTTCGGCGTATGACGCGGTCGATATTGCGAAGCGCGTTCTTTCGGAACCCGCTTCTTTCAAAGCCCGCGCGCGGAACGGCGTTGATGTTCACGCCCGACGAACTCGACACGCTGCACACGGCGCTCCATAGCTGGCACCTGCGCTTGATTCACGATCGGCGCGTCAAAGGTCTCGACACCAAGGACAACCAGCTGCGTATGGCGCGCCGATTGCGCGATCGCGTCCTTCGTGCGGTTCGCAAGAAGAACGGATGGCGCAAAACGTGACCGATCGCGACGACGACACGAAGCAAGACGACAACGCGGCGATGGACGAAGTGCGCGCGCGGATCCGCGCGGCGCGGCTGGTGCCGCCGGCGGCGGGGTCGATGCATGACGGCACGGGGCCGCTGGACCTGCCGCTCTCGCGCCTGGCGCGCAACGATATCGGCAACGCCGAGCGCTTCATCCGGCGCGTCGGCCAGGATTTCAAATTCCTGCAGGAAGGCGATTGGATGCGCTGGGACGGCCAGCGCTGGGACCGCGAGCTGGGGCCGGTCGAGGCGCAGAAAGCCGCGCAGTCGGTCGCGATCGCCATCCGCAACGAGGCGAATGCGCTGAACCTGGAGGGGCCCGACTACGATTCGGTCCCGCAGCGCTTGAAAGAGACCGAGAAGGAATATCTGACGCGCGTCGCCAATCTGCACGATGCGCGGGTCGAGAGTTTGCGCAAGCACGCGAACACCAGCGGCAACACCGGCAAGCTGACGGCGATGCTGGGCGAGGCGCGCCCGCATCTGTTCGTCAAACGCGACCAGGTCGACGCGCATCACTGGCTGTTCAACACGGCCGATATGACGATCGAATTGCTGATCCCCGGCGTCGATCCGGCCGAGGGCGCGTTGCCCTTCGTGGCGCGTCCGCCTGCGCGCGACGATTTGATCACGTTGAAGGCGGGGGCGAAATTCCCGAAGGCGATTTTCGAGAACGCTTTCGATCGCGCGGCATTGGAAGCGGCCGTCGCCGCCGCAGCACCCGAATTCCATAAATTCCTGGCGCGCGTGCAGCCGCCCGATCCGATGCGCGCCTATCTGCGGCGCGTCGCCGGGTACATGCTGACGGGCTCGACCGCCGAGCAGGAATTGTTCCTCAATCTCGGCAAGGGGGCGAACGGCAAGGGCACGTTCTACGAGGCCTTGGCGTTCGCGATCGGCGACTACGCCACGCCGCTGCCGATCGAATCGATCCGCCAGGACGCGCAGCGCAGCGGCTCGGGCCCGCGGCCGGAGCTGGCGCGGCTGCCCGGGCGGCGCTTGGTCTATATCTCCGAGGCCGAGGAGAACGAGAAGCTCGCCGAAGGGCAGGTCAAAAAGCTGACCGGCGAGGACATCGTGACGGTGCGCGATCTGTTCAAAGGGCAGATCGATTTCCTGCCGCAGTTCAAGATGGTGATCTATCTGAACGGCAAGCCCGCGATCAAAGGGACCGACGACGGCATTTGGCGGCGTATCCGCCTGATCGATTGGCCGGTGAAGATTCCCAAGGCCGAGCGCGACAAGCACCTGAAGGAAAAGCTGCGCGCCGAAGCCGACGGCATTCTGGCCTGGGCGCTGCTCGGCTTCATGGAATGGCGGGAGATCGGCTTGGCGCCGCCCGACAGCGTCGTCCAGGCGACCGACGAATACCGGGCGGAGCGCGATCACCTGTCGCGCTTCGTCGAAGACCTGCTGCTGCCCGCCCCCGGTTTCGATATCGGGGCGACCGAGCTCTACGAGGTCTACGAGAAACTCTGGTGCCCGGCGAACGGCGTCGATCCGATGTCGCTGACCGGGTTCGGGCGCGAGATCGTCAAGCGCACGGCGCGCGACGCGTCGGGCGAGGGGCCGATCGCCAAGGCCAAGAAGGGCACGATCCGCTACGTCGATCTGATCTTCGACGACAAGCGGCTGCAGGCGCTGCGCGACGCGCGCGCCAGCCACAAGGCCGCCGCCAGCGGCGCCGATCCCGGCCCGCAATCCGAAGACGATTACGGCGAGCCGCGATGACGACGCGCGCGCCACGCATGATGACACCGCCGCGACATGCCGCCGCCGCATTCCGCGCGCGCCAGCGGCGGCGGCGCCGGAGGGTTTCCGGAGGGTAGGGAGGGTTTGGAGGGTTGCCGTATTCCCCCGCGTGAGTGGCTCGGGCCGGGCTGACTCGTGCGAGGCTCTAGGGGAACCCTCCAAACTCTCCAAACTCTCCAAACCCTCCAATGAAAATTGGAGGAGAGAAAGATGACGGTCTATATCCGGCGGTCTAGCGCACTCGCCCAGCATCCGGCGTTCCTGGGCGATTTCGCCTTGAAGGAAGACGGCGCGCGCGGCACGGCGCGAACGTCCGGCGAAGGCAAGGCGCGGATCGCCGAGCTGCGCGCCTTAGCCGAAGCCGAGCGCATCGAGAAGGAAGGGCGCTTGCGCCGCCCGGCGCGCGATGCGCTGACCGCCGAGATCGCCGATCATCACGTGGCGCGCGTCGTGCCGGTCGAGCCGGACAAGCGCAACGGGCTGTCGGGCCGCGCGTTGCGCTTCGGCTATGGGATCGAGCGGCAGGTCTACAAGGGCAATCTGCCGATCGCCGCGCTTCGGGCGTGCGAGCTGTTTCGCCGGGATTGGGAAGCCGCGAATTCGGGCGGTGCGGTCGCGATCATCAATCCGATGCGCGTGCGCGTCGATACGTCGATCCGCAATCGCGAGGATCCGGGCGGACGCGTCGGATCGCGGCGCAGGTTCGATGCAGCGTGCGAGGCGCTTGCGGCGTTGATCGATGACGACGATTGCCGCGCGTCCGTCTCGATCGCCGCGCCCGTCGCCGTGCATTGCATCTGCGAGGGTAAGCTGCTGAAGGACTACGCCGCCGCGCACAATCTCGATCCACGCAAGACGACACGCGCGCTGGTCTACGCCGCGCGCCGGTTGATCGCGCACTACGATCCGAAACCACAGCGCGACGACGGGGCTTGACGGTCTGCATTTCGCGGGCCTATACCTAGGCATCCTGACGAATCGCGCCCGCCCGGCCCCGCCGCGGCGGGCGTCGTCGTTCTGGCCCCTCACGAACGCCGTTCGCCACCCCACCCCCCTTTGGGTCCTTCCCCCGTCTCCGCAGGATACGGGCGGCAGACGTCCGCGAGTTCGCCAGTAGCCGGTGAAAATTTTAGGTGAAGCGAGGTGAAGCCGGTTAACCCCGGTGAAATCGCCATGGGAGCGCGCATCCTGAACAAATCGGCCTACGCCGAGCATCGCGGATGCGCGCCGTCTTACATCACGAAGCTGATCAAGACGGGGAAGCTGACCGCGCCGGCCCTTCGCGACGACGGGAAAATCCTGGTCGAGCTCGCGGACAAGATGCTGGCCGGCGGCGAAGTCGAAGCCCCCGCCGCCCCGTCGACGCAACCGGACGGGCCGAAGATCGAAACCCGCGCCGAGGCCGAAGCGCGCAAAGCGCGCGAAGACGCCGACGCGCGATCGATGCAGAACGCCCAGCGCCGGGGCGAGTTGTGCGACACGGCGAGCGTGCGGGATGCGGGCGAAGCGATCGGCCAGGCGCTGCAGCAAGCGCTGACGGCGCGCCGCCGCGATCTCGCGATGACGTTAAGCGCCGAAACGGATTTCAACCGCGTGCTGGCCGCGATCGAAGATGCGGACCGCGCGCTGCTGATGGAGATCGCCGAGAATGTCCAACGAAACGTCGCCAAGCTCGACGCCGCAGCCGATGCCGACGCCGCGTAAGCTGCTGGGCTGCGCGCTCGGTCTGTCGGTGCTGCTGGCCGGCTTTGCCGCCGGCGCCACGCCGCCCGAGCGCGTCAGCGTTTCGCAATGGGCCGAGCAGGAGCGCCACGTCGCGGCCGAGTCCGGTTCGCCCTTCCCGGGCAAGTGGAAGAACGACCGCGCGCCCTATCTGGTCGAGATGATGGATTGCATGGGGTTCGATCACCCCGCGCGCACCGTCACGGTGAAAGGCTCGGCGCAGACCGCCAAGTCGGAAGGCGGCGTCAACGCGGTCGGCGCGTCGATCGACCGCGAACCGTCGCCCTTCCTGATCGTCCTGCCGTCGATCGAGGAAGGGTCGAAATACAACAAGACCAAGTTCCAGCCGACGGTCGACGCCACGCCGGCGCTGAAGCGCAAGATGCGCGACACAAACAGCCGCGACGAAAACAGCAGCACGGCGACGTTCAAGAAATTCGCCGGCGGCTTCGGCGTCATCACGGGCGCCAATTCGTCGAAGGGCCTGCAGATGATCTCGGCGCGCTTGCGCGTCTACGAGGAAATCGCGGAATACCCCGCCGATGTCGACGGGCGCGGCGATCCGATCGAGCAGGGCGAAACGCGCGGCCTCGCCTGGGACAAGAAGGGCCCGAAATCGATCTTCATCTCGGCGCCCGGCACGCGCGTCGAGAAGAACGGCCAGAAGATCGGTTGCCGCATCTCCGATCTCTACGATCTGTCGGACCGCCGCCGCCTCTACGTGCCGTGCCCGCATTGCGACACGTTCCAGGTCCTGACGCACAAGGCGCTGAAGATCGAACGCGCCGCGAAACCCTACGGCGCCTATTTCGTCTGCGCGTCGGGCAACGGCTGCGTGATCGAGGAAAAGCACCAGGAAGCGATGGTGCGCGGCGGCTGGTGGATCAAGACCTACGACGGCGGCGCCGCCAACCCGCCGCCGCCCGCCGCGTTGACGCGCGAAGAAGCGATCGCCTGGCGCCTTCGCGACGGCGGCCCGCGCGGCCTCGCCGCCGGGCGCGATCCCGGCTTCGCGATCTGGCAGGCCTATTCGCTGTTCGTGTCGTGGGACACCTGGGTCGATCGCATCGTCAAGGCGAAGGGCAAGCCCGCGCTCGCCAAGGCGCTGTGGCAGCAGATCTACGGCGAAGCCTACGAGGAGAATGGCGAGGCGCCCGATCACGAACGCTTGTTCGAACGCCGCGAGAAATATCCCGCCGGCCGCTTGTTGCCCGGCATCCTGTTCACGACCGGCGCCGTCGACGTGCAGGGCGGCCGCCTCGAATGGGCGATCTGGGGTTTCGATCGCGACATGGGGCAGACGCTGATCGATTTCGGCATCATCGAAGGCGATCCCGAACAGGCCGATGTCTGGCGCAAGCTCGATCCCGTGATCGACCGCCGCCTGACCGACGCCTGGGGCCGTCAATGGCCGGTCGATTGGTGGGGTGTGGATACGGGCTACGCCACGCAAAGCGTGTATCGTTTCGTGCGCAGCCACGCGATGTCGGGCCGCGTCTTCGCGCTCGACGGCCGAGCGAATTGGCGCCTGCCGCCGCTCGGCGCGCCGTCGGTGAAGGATGTCGACCATAACGGCCGCAAGGTCGGACAGGTCGCGTTGTGGCCGGTCGGCACCTGGGATCTGAAATCGGAACTCTATTCGGCGCTGCGTTTGACGCTGCAGGGCCCCGACGACGACGGCGTGTGGCCGAAAGGCGCCGTGCGCTTCAACGAACGTTGCGACAAGAACTGGCTGCAGCAATTGACGGCCGAGCATATCGATATCGACAAGGGCGGTGCGCGGTCGTGGAAGAAACACCACGAGCGCAACGAGCAGCACGATCTGGCCGTCTACGCGCGCGCCGGTGCGCGGCACATGACCGACCCGCTGACCGAATCCGATTGGGACGATCTGGTCGCGCGGCGCGTCGCGGGCGGGCAAACGCAAACCGATCTCTCGGCCTATTGGACGCCGGGCCTCGCCGCGCGCGCGGGCGAAGCCGCAGCGCAGGCGTCGGCCCCGACGCCCGAACCCGCCCCGGCGAACGCCGTTCGCGAAGCCGCCGCCGAACCGCAAACGCCGGCGTGGCTGCCGCCCGCCGACGATTTCTGGAAGGGCCGCGCCTGATGGCCGATCCGGCCGCGTCGATCGCCGCCCTCGAAGACGCGCTCGCCTCCGGCGAGCTGACGGTCGAGATCGAGGGCAAGCGCATCACCTATCGCTCGGTCGCCGAGCTGCGCCAGGCGCTCGGCTATTTCAAGACGAAGCAGGCCGAGCAAGCCGGCGGCGCGTCGTCGTCCTACGTGTCCTTCGCGCGGGATTGATATGAAGCCGACCTGGTTCGACCGCTCGATCGAATACGTGGCGCCCGTCTGGGGTGCGCGTCGCGCGGCCGCGCGTTTCGCGCTGGAACAGGCGCGCGGCTACGCCGCCGCCGGCAACGGCCGCAAGACCGAAGGCTGGCGCGCGGCGAACACGTCGGCCAACGCCGAAATCGGTCACGGCGCCGAACGTATGCGGTCGCGCATCCGTAGTCTGGTGCGCGACAATCCTCACGCCGCGTCGGCGGTCGGAAAATTGTCGGCGAAGATGATCGGGGCGGGCATCGTGCCGCGTCTGATCGCCGGCAAGGACGAGGTCGAGCGCAAGGCGGCGGCGATGTCGGCGTGGTCTTCCTTCGTCGACAACGCGGATCCCGAGGGCCAGCTCGATTTCTACGGTCAGCAGGATCTGCTCGCGAAGACGGTGTTCGAATCCGGCGAAGGTTTGATCCGCTTCCTGCCGCGCCCATCGTCCTGGAAATTGAAGGTCCCGCTTCAGACGCAGATCCTGGAGGGCGATTTTCTCGACTCCTCGAAGAACGAAGCGCTCGACAGCGGCGGCTTGATCATCCAGGGCGTCGAATACGACAAGGACGGCCGCCGCGCCGCCTATTGGCTGTTCGACGAACATCCCGGCGAAAGCGCCGTCGTGTTCACGCGGCGCCTGCCGGTCAGCCGCCGCGTGCCGGCGGCCGAAATCCGCCACGTCTTCCGGCCTTATCGGCCCGGCCAGGCGCGCGGCGTATCGATCTTCGCGCCGGTCGCGCTCCGCCTGCGCGATATCGAGGATTATCAGGACGCCGAAATGTGGCGGAAGAAGATCGCGGCGTGCTTCGCGGCCTTCGTCAAGAAAAGTGCGGGGGCGGCGGCGTCGCCTCTCGCGGGTGCCAAGGATACGCGCAAGGACGGCGATCGCCGGATCGAACGCCTGGCGCCGGGTCGCGTCGATTACTTGGAACCCGGCGAGGAAATCACTTTCGCGACGCCGGCCGAAGCGGGCGGATATGTCGAGTACATGCGCCACGAGCTGCACGCGGTCGCCGCAGGCCTGGGCATCATGTACCAGCAAATGACCGGCGATTTGAGTCAGTTCAACTATTCGTCGGGCCGCTTCGGTCTGATCGATTTTTGGGACATTCAAGATCAGTGGCAATGGCTGATCTTCATCCGTCAGGCCTGTGTGCCGGTTTGGAATCGCGTCGGATCGCTGATGGTCGTCACCGGCCAGCGTTCGGCCTCGACCGATTGGCGCGCGGCCTGGGCGCCGCCGCGCCGTCGCTGGGTCGATCCCAAGAATGAAGTCGCCGCCGCGCGCGACGAAGTGCGCGCCGGCTTCGTGTCGTTGCGCGCGAAGATCGCCGAGACGGGCGAGGATCCCGACGAGGTGATGGGAGAAATCTCGACGACCAACAAATTCCTCGACGATAACGGCATCGTTCTCGACAGCGACCCGCGCAAAATCGCGCGCGGCGGCAACGCCCAAAGCGTCGATAACGCCGACCCCGCCGAAACCGACCCCAAACCCGGACAGGAGTGATTCGATATGTCGAAAAAGGAAGCGCCCGCGGCCGAGCCGCTGGCGAAGGGCACGCGCGTCCATGTGCAGGGCGCGAATGTCGAGGCGACGATCGGCGATCTGGTGTTCGACAAGAAGGTCTTCGTCGAATACGCGGTCGAGGCGATTAACGCGCAAGGCCAGAAATACACATTCATGGCCTGGCCGGCGATCGTGCGCGATCTGACGCCGCCCGAACCGGAACCGGCGCCGCAACCGACCCAGCGCGAAGCCGCCGAAACGGCCGCGATCGCCAAATGGGATGCGGACGAGAAGCTGCGCGCGACCTGGAAGGACGATCGCGCCGCCTATCTCGCCGACGCGCTGAAGGATCTCGGCTGATGGCCGATCCCGCCGCGCGCCCGGGCACGATGCCCGTGCAGCGCCGCGACGCGAGCTTCGTGCCCGCGTCGTTCGATGAAGCCAAGCGCACGATGGAAGTCGTCTGGTCGAAAGGCGCGCCCGTCCAGCGGACGGATTGGTGGAACGGCAAGCGCTACACCGAAACGCTGTCGCTCGACGCCGCGCATGTCGATTTGTCGCGCATGAATGCCGGGGCGCCGGTCCTGCTCGATCACCGCGTCTACGAGGCCGACGCGATCATCGGCGTCGTCGAGAAGGCCTGGATCGCGGACGGCGAAGGCCGCGCGATCGTGCGCTTCTCCGAAGTGCCCGAGGTCCAGCGCTACGTCACGCAGATCCGCGAAGGCGTGCTGCGCAACATCTCGATCACCTATCAGGTCCGCAAATTCGAGATCACGGAGGAGGAGGGGAAGGACCCCGTCTATCGCGCCGTCGATTGGATGCCGTGGGAGGTCAGCTTCCTGCCCGTCGGCGCGGACCCCGATGCCGGCTCGCGCGGCGCCAAGCCGCAGGAATTCCCGGTCGAAATCGTCACCCGCGGGCAGCCCGCCCGCCATATCCAGGAGCAAGCGAACATGAGCGATCCGAAGAACACGGCGGGCCAGCCCGGCCCGGCCGAACAGACCCGTGCGGCCGTGCCGCCGCCGGCCGCACCCGACGAAAACGGGATCCGCGCGTCGGCGATCGAAGCCGAGCGCAAGCGCGCGGCGGACATCCGCACCCGCGTGCGCTCGGTCGGTCTGGGCGAGGAATTCGCCGACGATCTGGTGTCGCGCAACATCGAAGCGCCGGCGGCGGCGCAGATGATCGTCGACGAGCTCGCCAAGCGCGCCGCTCCGGCCGCGAAGCCGCACAACGTTTCGGTCGGCTACTCGCCCGAGGACCCGGACGTTTCGCGCGCCGTCGCGGGCGAAGCGCTGCTGGCGCGCGCCACGCGCAACCTGCAGGGCGACCAGCGCGTCGCGCCGACCGACCGGTCGCGCGAACTCGCGGGCTTGCCGCTGCTCGAGGTGCTGGCCGAACACGCCCGCGTTTGCGGCGTGAAGATCGCGCGCGGCCTGCGCGGCGCCCCGCTCTACGACGCGCTGATGGAACAGCGCACGCTGGCGACCGGCGATTTCCCGCTGATCCTGTCGGCCGCCAGCAACAAGATCATGGTGAAGGCCTATATGCTGGCGGCGCCGACCTATCGCCGGATCGCCGCGCGCCGGTCCTTCGCCGATTTCAAGCCACACAACTTCCTGCGCTTCGGCGATTTCCCCGCCCCGGCGCAGAAGAACGAAGCCGGCGAGTTCACCTACGGCGCGATCTCCGAGGCGCGCAACCAGATCTCGGCCGAGGAATTCGGCCGGATCGTGCGCCTCACGCGCCGCATGTTGGTGAACGACGACATGGACGCCTTCTCGCAATTGCCCGCGATGGCCGCGCGCCGCAGCGCCGATTTCGAGAACCGCCAGTTCTTCGCGATGTTCGCGCTGAACGCCGGTGCCGGGCCCACGATCTTCGAGAAGAACATGCCGTCGGGCCGGGCGCTGTTCCATGCCGCCGATCACGGCAACTATGTCAGCTCGGGCACGGTGATCGACGTGACCAATGTCGGCCTCGGCCGCGCGGCGATGATGAAACAGAAAAGCCTCGACGGCTTGCTGCTCAACACCGTGCCGCGCTTCCTGCTGACCAGCCCCGACAAATACACGGTCGCCGAACAGTTCTGCGCCGTGAACATCATGCCCGCGACGGACGCCAACGCGAATCCGTTCAAGGGCAAGCTGGAGCCGCTGGCCGACGCCAGCCTCACGGGCAACGCCTGGCATCTGTTCGCCGATCCGTCGGAAAGCGAAGTCTTCGTCTACGGCTATCTCGACGGGTTCGAAGGCCCGCGCCTGTTGACGAAGGAAGGCTTCACGACCGCCGGCATGGACATGCTGCTGGCGATCGATTGGGCCTGCGGCGCCGTCGACTATCGCGGCGCCTACAAGAACGCCGGCGCCTAAGCCGGATCCCGGACGCGGGCCCCGCCCGGCGGCGCTTGCGCCGCCGGGAAGCGTTCGCCGTCGCAACCAAGCAATCGGAGTAATCGAGAATGAAGAACTACGTGCAGAAGGGGGACGTGCTCCCCTTGACGGCGCCCTACGCGGTCGCCGCCGGTGCCGGCGCGCTGATCGGCGCCATGTTCGGCGTCGCCGTCAACGGTCTCGGCAACGGCGAGAAGGGCGATTTCATGGTGGCGGGCGTGTTCGACCTCGCCAAGGAAGCGTCGCTCGCGATCACCGCCGGCGCCCGCGTCTTCTGGGACAACTCGAACAAATGCGTCTCGACCACGACGACCGGCAGCTACTGCATCGGCTGGGCGGTCGAGGCCGCGGCCGATGTCGACGCGACCGTGCGCGTCCGGCTCGGCCAGCCGAACGCCTCGGCGGCTTAAGGACGGCGGGGCGGCGAACGGCGTTCGCCGCCCGCATCTTCCGATGACCGCTTCGCTGGCCGCCCGCGTCCACGCCGCGAGCTTCCGCAAATTCGGCCTCGACGGCACCTACACGCCGCCGGGCGAGGATGCGGTTCCCGTGCCGGTGCGCGTTCTCGAATCGCGCGAGGCGGAGATCGGGCAATTGCCAGGTGGTGCTGCATATGCTGCGACCGCATTCATCGTCGAGGTCCGGAAATCGGAACTGGCGGCGCCCGCGTCGAAGGGAATGTTGGTCTATAGCGCGGGCACGTTCCGCGTCGCCCGCGTCGAGGAAGACCGCAGCGGCCATCTCTGGTGCTTGATCTTGGAGCGGCAGAATTGAGCGATCCCGTTCCCTGCCGCGCGCAGATCCTCGCCGCGCTGGAAACGCTGCTCGGCGGCATCGTCGGCGAGGAAGACTTGATCGTCGACACCGATCCGCGCCAGCCGCCCGAAAAAACGCCGACCATCGTCGTGCGTTCGGGGGCGGAAACCCCGACGCCGGATTTCACGGGCGAGGATGCGTTCACCCTCGCGGTCGATCTCGAATTCTACGCCGAAGGGCAGGGCGCCGACGCCGACAAGGACGCGCGCGCCAAACTCGATCGCTTGCGCGCCAAGGCCATCGCGATCGTCGCGACCGATCCCACGCTGGGCGGTTTGGCGCGGCGCGTCGAGCCGCGCGACGAAACGGCGCCCGCCTACACGCCCGTCGCCGGGCACCCGGATATCCGCGCCACGTCGCGCGGCTACGAAATCGACTACGCCACGAAGGAAGGCGATCCCTTCGCGTTCGCCTGAACCCGCCAACCCAGGAGCAAGCAGACATGAGCGAGTATCGCAGCCGGAACCAATTGGTTCTCGTCGAGATCGAAGGCGCCGCCGGCGTCGAGGAAACGCCGGTCCCGGCGACGAACGCCGTTCGCGTGCGCCAGGACGCGCGCTTCTCGCCGAACCTCGAGCAGCTCGACACCGATTACGTTCAGGATTCGCTGACCAACTCGGCACCGATCGCCGGCGGCGGCGACGCCTCGATGCAGCTCGGCGCCTTCCTCGCATGCCCGGCCTCGCCCGGCGCCAACGCACCCGATTACGGCGCGCTGATCCAGGGTGCCGGTTTCGACGAAGAACAGCTCGCCGCCGATCTGACCGGGGCGGCGCCCGCCGCGGGCACGACGACGACCGTGCCGCTCGCCTCGGGCGCCTCGTCGGTCACGGGCACTTATGTGGGGATGGTGATCGAAGTCGGCGGCACGCGCCGCGTCATCACCGCCTATAATGGCGGGACCAAGATCGCCACGTTGAACGCGCCGCTGGAGAACGCGGTCGCGGAAACCGACGCTTATTCGATCAAGGCCTGCACGCTCTACAAGCCGATCGACGCCGCGTTCAAGACGCTGACCGCCTGGCATTACTTCCACCATCAGAACGGCACGTCGTCCAAGCGCCGGCGCATCAAGGGCGCGATGTCGGGCCTGCAGATGTCGGTGGCGCCGCGCGGCCTCGCCAATATCGACTTCCCGCTGCGCGGCCAATTCGTCGCGGCCCCCGACGACGTGTCGAAGCCGACCGGTGCGGTCTATCAGGCCGGCGATCCGCAGCCGCTGATCAACGCGCTGGTCTATCTCGGGACGAAGCCGATCAAGATGTCGAGCTTCCGTTTCGATCTCGGCATGCAGCCCGAGATGTTCGACAACCCGGCCGAGGCCTTCGGTTACGACCCGGCCTCGCCGACCAATCGCCGCGCGACCGGCTCGATCGTGCCGAACAAAGTGCTGAATTCCGAACGCGACGTGTTCGCGGATTGGGTCAACGGCACCGACCGTTCGATCTGGCTCGATTGGGGTGTGGCCGGGCGGCGCGTGTCGCTGTTCATTCCGCAGGCGCGCAACACCAACGTCCAGGATCAGGACGTGCGCGGCTACGTCGCCGACGCTGTGGATTTTCGCTCGATCGCCCGCGCCGCCGAAATCTACATCTGCCTGCACGCGTAAGGAGACGCATCTTGATCCTCAATCCCAACGAGCCGTTCCGGTTCGAGATCGCGGGCCCGGACGGCGACGCCGTCTTCCTGCTGAAGATGCCCACGCGCGCCGAACGCATCGCGCTCGACGCCGAGATCGCGGCGCGCGGCGGCCGCAACTACGGCACGCTCGATCTCGTGCGCCGCGCTCGGGCGGAGATCCTGCGCCCGTTCAAAGGCAAGGACGTCTACGGCGAGGCGGCGAATTTCGTCGCGGCGCTGACGGCGGTCGAGGAAATGATGATCGCCGGCGCCAAGCACGCGCTCGATCACGGCGCGAAGAAGGAAACGACAGACGCGGAGAACCGCGCGCTGATCGACATGCACGAGGCGATCAACGATCAGATGGCCGAACTCGCCCCCGTGTTCGATTTGATCGCCGACGGCTCGCCGGTCTTCCGCCAGATGCGCCGCGACGCCGCCGCCTATCCGGTCATCCGCCGGGTCGAATTGCTGCGCGCCTTCGTCATGGGCGGGGAGAATGTCGGCTTCCCGATCGAGCGCGGCGCCCGCGGCTTGACCGACGAGAGTCTCGACAAGCTGACCGCCTCGCGCTTCGGCGTGGTCGTCGCCGCGAAGCTGGAGGCGATGCTGTCGCCGGATATGGCCGCAAGAAAAAACTCGCCCTCGCCGTCGCCTATCGGCGGCGGCAAGACGATTTCGGCGACAAGTGGGAAGCGACGCTCGACGACCCGCTCGAAGGGGACAGCTTCGGCATCCCCGGGCTCGACCTCGACGGGCTGACCGTCCACCCCGAATGGATCCTGCCGCCGGAGATCCTCGACGTCGTCGATCTCTGGTGGGACTGCCGCGACCGGCCGCTGACATTGGTGGCGCCGATCGGGCCCGACGGAAAACTGATGCCGTTCCCGGCCGGGCGTTTGCCCGGCCGTTTCGCGTTCGCGGGCGGGGCGGCCGACCAGCCCAACTGGCTGGCCGAAGCCTTCGCGATCTGCGCGCAAACCTGGGAAAAGCTGGAGGCCGCCGAAAGGTGACCGACTACACGACCCGCCCTTACGGAAGCCCGAAGGCCGCGCAAGGTCCGCTGTTGCGGATCGAAACGTCGGATTTCTTCGCGATCCCGAAGGAGATTCGCGAGATCGCGGCCGCCGCCGTCACGGCCGGCGTGCGCGCCACGACGCGCGGGCTGACGCTGGAAATGCGCCAGCACGCGCACGCGATGGGCCTGGGCGACAAATTGCCCAACGCCTTGCGCGACGTGACCTATCCCAAGGCGCCGAAGAACAGCTTGCGCGCCGCGGGCGAAGTCGTGCCCAACGGGCGCAACGCGTGGCGCATTTTCGACGCGATGACGCGCGGCGTGACGATCGCGCCGAAGAATGGCGGTCAGTTCCTGGCCTTGCCGACCGAGAATTGCCCCGAGGCGCTGTTGCGCGCGCGTTTCCGCGAAGTATCGCCGCCGGCGCTGGAGGAGCTTTACGGCCGCAAACTGCGGATCGTGAATATCCGGCCGGGCCTTGCCATCATGGTGATGGACGATCTGGTCGCGGCGAAATCGGGGCGCGGCTTCAAGAAGGCGACCAAGCGCCGCCGCGCGCAGAAGCGCGAAGTGAAGTCGATCGTCATGTTCATCCTTGTGCCGTACGCGTCGCTGCGCGCGCGCCTGCAATTCCGGTCGATCGCCGAGCGCTGGGCCGACCGCCTGCCCGAATTGATCGACGCCGCCTGGCCGGAGGCCGCCTGACATGGCGCGCGAACGGACCTATTTCTTCCGCGTCTCGGCGACGGGGCTCCAGGATCTGGAGAACCAGCTGCGCGCGATGGGCGAGGCGGGCAACGCCGCCTTCGAAGGCCTCAAACAGAAATCGCCGCAATTCGTCGACGCCTGGAAGCGCGCGCAGGAGGAGATCGCGCGCGCCAAGAAATCGGCCGAGGAAGCGGCGGGTCGCGGCAAGGGACTGGGCGCGTTGGCCGAAAAGGCCGAGGAGCTCGACGCCGGATCGAAGCGCGTGGGCAAGGCGCTGGGCGACGTGCGCGGCGCGCTCGATCTCGTGGCCCCGGCGGCGGGCGAGGCGGGCGCCAAGCTCGGCGCGCTGGTCGGTCAAGCGCGCGGCGTGGCCGACGTGTTCGGCGTCATCGCCAACATCATCGGCCGCAATCCGCTGCTCGCCGCCGTGTCGGCCGCCGGCGTGGCCGCCGCCGCCTATCTCACGCTCGCCAAGGAAACCGACCGCTACGCCGCCTCGGCCAAGGAAGCGAACGAGATCGGCGAGCGCTCGCGCAAGCTGCTGGCCGATACGGCGGGGGCCGCGAATCAGGCGGCCGACGCCAAGCGCAATCTCGCCAAGGCCGATCGCGACCGCACGGCGGAGCTGGTCAACGAAGCCCGCGCGCGTCTCGCCGCCGCGCAAGCCAACAGCAACGACTATGCCGGCGTGGCGGGCGATCCGCTGGGCACCAACGCGCGCGACGAAGCCGTCCAGCGCGACCGCGTCAAGGCGCTGGAAACCCAGGCGCGCGACGCGCAACGCGCGCTCGAAGCGCTCGACGCCGCCGCGCGCGGCGAGGCGCTGGCCAAGATCGCCGCCGACGCCGACACGGCGTGGCGCAACCTCAATCCCGTCGCCGCCGCCTTGCGCGACAATACGACGGCCTTGCAGGTTCTGGACGAGGCCTACGAAGCTGGCCAGGTCGGCCGCGCCAAATATCTCGAATTCCTCGACCTGCTGCTCGGCCGCCAGCGCGCGGTCCGGGCGGAGATGGACGATTCCCTTGCTGCCTTGCGCGGCCTGGGGGCGGGCGAAGCGGGGATGATGGACGATGTCCGCTCGTCCGCCGACGTGGCGCGCGACCGCATCGCCGCGCGCGACCAGTTCCGCGATCTCTACGAAACGCTCGATCCCGCCGCGCGCGCCGCGCGCGAATACGCCGATGCGCAAACCCTGATCAACGACGCCGTCCGGCAGAACCCCGAACTCGCCGAACGCGCGCGCATCGCGAATGCGCGACTCGCCCAGCAATACACCGAGGCGGGTCGCGCGCTGCGCGATCTGGCGGCGGCGAATTCCGACGCGGTTCTCGCCGATCAGATCGAGGAATCGCGCACCCAGGCCGGCCGGGATCGCGTCGCGCAGAATCAGCGCGACATCGCGTTCGCCGACTACCTGATCCAGCTCGAGCGCGAAGCCGATCTCGCCAAGCTGACGACCGAGGAACGCGCGCTCCAGCTGAAGCTGATCGAAGCGCAGAAGACCGCCGGGCGCGACCTGACCGCCGACGAGAAAGAGCGCCTGACGAACGCCGTTCGCGCGCGCGAGGCCGCCGAGAAGACGCGCCGCGACGCCGAACGCGCCGCGCAGGAAATGGAACGCGCGATCGCGCGCTCGACCGATCGCGTCGTCGATTTTGGCGGCGACGCGATCTACAAGGCGCTGACCGGCAAATTCGAAAGCGCCTGGGATTTCTTCAAGGACGTGGGCTTGCGCGCGATCGCGCAGGTCGCGGCTGAAATGGTGTTTCGCCCGATCGTCGCCCCGATCATGCAGGCGGGCGTCCAGCTCGCCGCGCAAGCGGGGCTCGGTGCGCTGTTCGGTTTGCCGGCCGGCGGGGCGGCGGCGGGCGCGGCGGGCGCGGCCGGTAGCCTCGGCAATCTCGCCAGTGCTGGCGGGCTCGGCTATTCGATCGCGCAAAGCTTGGGTATCGGCGGGTCGAGCTTCCAGGCGGCGGGCGAGGTCGCGGCCTCGGGCGCCTCGGCGTCGATGCTCGGTGCCAGCGAAGGGATCGGCGGCGTGCTGTCGGCCGTCGCACCCTATGCGTCGATCGCGGGCGGTTTGTTCGGCGTCTACAACGCGATCAGTAACCCCACGCCGACCAATATCATCGCGGGCCTCGGCGGCGCTTATGCCGGCGTGTCGGCGGGTATGAGCTTGGCGGGATTGAGCGCTTTGCCCTTCGCGGGCCCGATCGGCATCGCGGCGGCGGCGATCGGTCTAATCGGCTCTCTGCTCGGTGGCAAGAAGGGCAAGCCCGTCGTGCATGCCAATCAAACCAACCGCGCGATGGCGTTCCTCGCCGACGGCTCGATCCGCGACGAAGGCGGGTTGACCGGCTATTACGGCGCGTCGCCGTCGTCCTACGACTATATCGGCGACGTCGGCAAATCCGTGCGCAGCGCGATCGAAGCTTTGGGCGGTACGGCGCCCGGCTTCGCGATTACGGCGGCATACGATTCGATCGCCTTCCCGCAAGGCCAGGCCTCGCTGCATTTGACCGATGCGCAAGGCCGCTGGGCCGACGCGTACTCGCCCAAGCCCGGCGGTTGGGCGATCGGCACCGGCCAGCAGATGGCGGTTGACACGCTGAAGAACCTGCTGCCGATCGCGGAAGGCATCGACGAAATCTATAAATCCGTCGCGCGCAATTCGACCGCGACGAAGATCGAGGATTTCGCCGCCGATCTCGATTTCGCCAAAAACCTGAAGGACAGCGTCGCCGCGATCGGCGATCTGGGGCAGGCGCTGGAACAGGTGTCGACGCGCGCCAAAGCGGCCGCCGCGGCGATGGTCGATAGTTTCGATGAAACATTCGATCGCGCCGACGCGCTTGGCATCGGCGATACGGCGAACGCGGCCATCGGACAGCAGATCCGCGCTTGGATGGGTGCGCAAGGTCCGCAGGAAACGCCGAGCCAAGTGCAGACCTTCCTCGCGCAGATCCAGGGCGCCTTCGCCGGCATTTCCGAATCGGCGGGCAAATACGGCGTCGCGCCCGAGGAAGTGCAGGCCGCGAACGACAACGCGATCCAGCGCGTGCGCGATTTCTACAACGACTCGATCGACGCGCTGCTAGATCCGTTCGCGGCCGCCTTGCGCGCGCACGAGAAATGGGCCGATCAGATGCGCCAGGATGCCGAGGATCTCGGCCTCGATCTGGTCGACGTCGAGCGCGCGATCGCCAAGCGCCGGACGGAAGTCGCGAATTCGGCGCTGGGCGGTCTCGCGACCGGCGTGCGGTCGGCGCTCGACGGCCAGGTCTTCGACGCCACGTCCAGCCTGTCGCCCGAAATGCGCTTCGCCGAAGCGCAGCGCCAATTCGCCGCGAATGTCGACGGCGTGCGCGGCGGCGATTCCTACGCGGCGTCGCGGTTGATCGGGTCGTTCCAAACGCTGCTGGGCGAAGGCCGTGCGCGCTACGGCTCGACCGCCGACTACGTCGCCTTCGAAAGCATGACGCGCTCGACGCTGGAAAATCTCGGCGCGCAGCAAGGTTGGGCCGGTTTCGAAACCGCGACGGCCGCGCAGACGACGCAGCTCGTCAACGCGATCTCGATCCAGACGGCGGCCGACGCCGAAAACGCGCGCGGCTTGCGCGAGGAGATCGCCAAGCTGTCGAACCGCTTGACGATGATGACGGCGCAGCTCGAGCAATTGACCCGCAAGGTCGCGGCATGACCTCGCTCGCTTATCCGTCGGGCGCGTGGCCGTTCCTGGCCGCCCCGCCGCCTTTGGTGCCGGTCGAGCCCGTCCCGGATCTGCGCCCGCTCGCCGGGGCCGCCCCGGTCGATGCGTGCTACGCGATCGAGATCGCGGCCTATGGCGGTTCCGGCGTCGATGCGCCGCCGGTCCCCGAACCGCTCGGCGCCTATCCGCTGCTCGCCTCGGCCTCGCCGTTCCCGGCGGGGGCCGTCGTCGATCTGCGCTATTCCGATCGCGGCCTGACGACGGCGCCGGACGACACGCCGGCGAATATCTATTTCGACTCGCGCCTGACCGATCCGTTTTCGGCGGTGCGCGCCGTGCCGTTGACGCCGGAGCTCGGCGGCTCGCTCGCGGCGCAGATCGGCATCGTTACCTTCGCCAACGCCGACGGCGCGCTCGATTCGATCGCCGATCTGGCGGTCGATGCGCGCCGCGTGCGCATCAAGCGCGGCCGGTTGGGCGATCCCTACGGCGATTACGCGACGTTGTTCGAAGGGCAGGGGCTGCGCTGGGAACGCGATTCGGGCGAATTGCGCTTGGTCCTGCGCGCGCGCGATTACGTTCTGGAGCGCCCGCTGCAATCGGACCTTTACGAAGGCACGGGCGGCGCCGAAGGCGGGGTCGATATCGCGGGCAAGCCCAAGCCGCAATGCTACGGCGTTTGCCCGCATGTGCGCGCCGTGCCGGTGGACGCAGATGCGCTGACCTATCAGGTTCACGATCGCGCGGTCGCGGCGATCGACGCCGTCTACGATCGCGCCCAGAGCCTGACCTTCGCGGCCGACTACGCAAGCTACGCTTCGCTCGCCGCCGCGCCGATCGCCGGCGGGCATTACGCGACGTGCAAGGCGCAAGGCTATTTCCGCCTGGGCGGCACGCCCGCCGGGATCGTGACGGCGGATGTGCGCGGCGACGCGCCCGCTTCGCTGGGCGGCTATACGTCGAACGCGGCGCAGATCGCGCGCCGCCTGATGACCGACAAGGGCGGTTTGAGCGAAAGTGATCTCGATCTCGACGGCATCGCGTTGACTTCGTTCCGTGTGCCGGGGGCGGGCGGGATCTATTTCGACGAACCGACGACGATCGCCGCCGCGATCGACGCGATCTGCGCGGGGGCCTGGCTGTGGTGGGCCGCGCGCCGCGACGGCAAGTTCACGATCCGCCGCTTGCGTCCGCCCGCTTCGCCGGAATTCGACATCGCCTTCGCCGATCTGGTGGCACCCATCGAGGAGATCGCGTTGCCGGACACGGTGGCGCCCGCCAATTGGCGCCGGCGCGTCAATTACGCGCGCTGCTGGACGCCGCAATCGGGGACCGAGATCGACAACGCGCTGCTCGATCCGGCGGTCCGCGCCTTCGTCGGCGCCGAATGGCGAACGGCGTTCGCCGCCGACGCGTCGCGGCGCACGCGCAACGTGCTGGCGGTCGATCCGCCGCCGGTCGACGGGTGGTTCCGCGCCAAGAACGACGCCGACGCGCTGGCGTTCAACCTGCTGTCGTTCTGGACCGCGTCGCGCCGCGCCTGGCGCGTGCCGGTGCGCGCCCCGGCCGAAGGCGTCGATCTCGATATCTGCGTGCGCGTGACGGCGCCCATGCCCGCGTCCTTCGCCGCCGGGCGGAATTTGCGCGTCTACGGACTGGACGAGCGGCACCGCGACGGCCGCATCGATCTGCTTTGCGTGGGGTGAATCATGCCGCCGCCGGCCTTCAATTTCCTGTTGTCGCATATCAATCTGGTCGACCTGCCGTCGACGACGCTGACGGCGTCGGGCGAATACGCGACCTTGCCCGCCGCGTTCCTGCGCGATCCGAACATCAATCGCGCCTGGCGTTGCCCGTCGCCGTCGGGCTTCGTGCGCGCTTCGTTCGGCGCGTTGCGGCCGGTGCGCGTGCTGGGCGCGTTCGGCGTGCCCTTCCTTTCGCCCGACGATACGATCCGCTGGCGCCTCGGCACCTCGCCCGATGCCGACGACGTGTTCGATAGCGGTGCCATCGCCTGCGGGCGCTTGCCCTATTACGCGCGTTCGCTGCTCTGTCTGCCGGCGGAAATGATGGCGTCGCATTTGCGCGTCGATATCGAAGCCGCGTCGCGCGATCCGGTTCCCGGCTGGTTCGACATCGGCCGGCTTTGGGCCGGGCCCGCCTGGCAGGGCGAGCGCAACTTCGCTTTCGGGATCGAGCGCGACATCGATATCGGCCTGTCGCGTCAGACGCCGTCGGAAGGCGCGCCGGCGACGTCGGTCTTCGTCGATCCCAAGGAGCGCGGCCAGACCGTGTCCTTCGCGCTGCCCGGCATGACCGGCGCCGAGATCTGGGACCGGTTGTTCGCGCTGAAGATCGAGGCGGGCGGCGATTCGCAGGTGCTGTTCGTGCCGAACCCGGTCGGCGGCAACGTCAATCGCGATTCCTATCTCGGCCTGATCCGCAAGGCCGATCCCGCCACGCAAATGAAATTCGACGTCCATTCGACCGCGCTGACCATCGCCGGCGGTCTGTTGAGGAGCTGATCATGTACGCCGATCTGATTCAGGAAAACGCGACCGTCACCGGCACGGGGCCGATCACGCTCGCCGGCAACGTGACCGGCTGGCGCAAATTCAGCGACGCCTTCGGCTCGGGCAAAAAGGTGCGCTACTTCATCCAGAACGAAACCCGCCTGCAATGGGAAGCGGGCGAGGGCACGTTCACGGTCGCCGGGCCCGACGTGCTGTCGCGCGACAAGGTTGTGCGCTCGTCGAACGGCAACAACCTGGTCAATTTCGACGACAGCGCGAAGATCGTGATCTGCTCGGCCGACGCCGACACGATCCGCTTCGGCGCCGGATCGCCGTCGACCGCTTCCGGCACGGCCGACGCGCGCACGGTGACGCATGATCCGCCGGTCACGGTCCTGCGCGACGGCATGCGCGTGCGTTTTCGCAACGGCGCCGCCGCCAACGCGACGACGTCGCCGACATTGAAGATCGACGATACGGACGCGATCGCGTGGCGTCTGCGCGACGGCGCGCAGCCCGTCGCCGGCGATTACGCCGCGAACGCGCCGATGGAAGTCGAGTATCACGAGGCCAGCAACCAATGGCGCCTGACCTTCGACCTGAAGGCGCAGATGTTGGCGACGATCTCGCCGGCGTCGCTCTCGGCCTCGCAGAACGATTGGAACCCGACGGGCCTGTCGGGGGCGGGGGCGATCCGCGTTACCTCGTCCAACGATATCGACATCACCGGCCTGACGGCGGTGGGCGATACGCGGCTACTGTGGATCCACAACGCCAACGCGTCGGGCGGCAAGACGATCACGCTGAAGGACGAATCGTCGTCCAGCACGGGGGCCAACCGCTTCGCCTTGGTGCGCGATCTGGTGCTGTCGCCCGAGGAATCGGCGGCGCTGCAATACGACGCGACGACCCAGCGCTGGCGCGCGGCGGGGGATATCGCCGGGTCGGGCGGCGGCAGTGAAACGATCACGGCGGGCGAGAGCCTGGCCGACCGCGACCTGATCTATCAGGACATGTTCAACCAGCGCGGCAACGGCGCCACGCGCTGGTACAAGGTCGACGCGGATGCGACCGCACCCGTGCGCATCTCGCCGCGTTTGGGCATCGCCTTGGCGGCGATCAGCAGCGGTGCTGATGGCGAAGCACAAGTGCGGCCGGGCCGCGTCGCGGGGTTCACGTCGCTGACCGCCGGCGGCGCGCTCTGGGCCTCGGCCACGGCGGGCGCGTTGACGCAAACCGCGCCTTCGGTGCCGTCCAGCGGCACGCAGATCGCGTCGCGGCTTGTCGGCGTGGCCGCCAGCACGACCGAGATCGAATTCGAACCCGACGACGACACGACCTTCGTTACGCGCAACTCGGCGCTGGCGGTCGATAGTGGCATCACGATCGAGCATTGGCCCGATGCGGGCGCGGCCGAGCGCATTCCCAACGCCTATCTGGTGCAGACGTCCAGCACGTCGCTGGTGTCGGGCGCCACGGGAACCGCGATCGGCAACATGTCGGGCGGCGGGGGTCTCGCCGCCGCGTTCAACGGATCGAACGATTCCAGCACCGGCGGCGCCGTGCTGTCGAGCGGGTCGGGCGATGCGACTTGCGGCAAGGATTGGGGCAGCGGCAACACCAAGAAGATCGGCCGTTTCCGCATCCGCGCGCCATCGGACAGCGGCGATTTCGCCAGCGGCGGCGGGACTGCCGTGTTGAAGCTGCAGGGCTCGACCGACAATTTCGCGTCCTCGGTCGTCGATCTCTATACCGGCGCGACTGGTGCGCCGGGGGCTGGTGCCTATACCGACGTGACCAGCGGCATCGATACGTCGACGGCCTATCGCTATCACCGCGTCACGATCGGCACTGCGGGCGGCGGCAACCGGCGTCTCAACGAACTCGAATTCTACGAAACCTCGGCCGCGCGCGACGAGAAGATCGGGCTCGGCAGCTACACGATCGACGCGGCGGCGACCAATCTGGTAACGACGCGCTTCGACGACGGGGCCGGCGCCAACGCCTCGACGAAATCGACCTTCGTCAACCGCACGGGCGCCACGCGCGACATCGCGGCGGAGATCGTTCTGTGATCCCCGATTGGCTGATCGGCATCGGCATCTTCCTCGTCCTGGCCGCGTGCGCCTTGGGCGTTCTCTATTTCTGGCCCCGCAAGAAAGGCTCGCCATGACCGAAAATCCCGAATTGATGCAGGGCGTCGCCGGTTTCGCGATGGCGACGGGGGCGGCCGCGACGGGCCGCCTTATGCATCACAGCGTGCAGGTGCAACGCGGGCGGCGGAAGTTCTTCTCCGCGCATCTGCTGCTCGAGATCCCCAGCGTGTTCGGCATGGGCTTGATCGGCCAAGTCGCCGTCTGGGCAATCGACGCCACGGTCCAGGCCGCCGGCATCGAACGCGGCATGCCGCCTTGGGTCGGGCCGGGGGTTATCGCGCTGTTCGCCTATTACGGCCCGCACGCGCTGCAAATCTGGTTCAACACCGGCATCGAATTCGTGCGCGCGCGCCTCGGCCTGCCGCCCAAGGAGTGATCCGACCATGACCGATGCGACCAACGGCCGGGCCGCAGGGCCCGCGCCGAATGCGGCGCCGCGCCCGGAATTCGTCGACGCGGTCGGCACCGCCTTGACCGCCGCAGGCTGCGCCAACGCGGTGCGACACGCCGAGTATCTCGGTCCGCTCTCGATCGCCGCACAACGCTTCCAGATCGCGACCAAGCTGCGCTTGGCGCATTGGCTGGCGCAGCTCGGCCACGAAAGCGAGAACTTCACGCGCCTGGTCGAGAACCTGAAATACACGACGCCGGCGGCGTTGAAATCCGCCTATGGCGATCGCTTCGCGACCGACGCGCTGGCCGCATCCTATCTGCGCAATCCCGAGGCGCTGGCGAACTTGGTCTACAGCCAGCGCAACGGCAACGGCGGAATCGCCACGGGCGACGGCTGGACCTATCGCGGTCGCGGCTTCATCCAATTGACGGGCCGCGCCAATTATCGCGCGGCCGCCGTGGCGCTGAATCTGCCGCTTGAATCCGAACCCGACATCGCCGCGAAGCCCGCCACGGCCGCACTGGTCGCCGGCTGGTTCTGGGTCAGCAACGGTCTGAACCGCGAAGCGGATCGCGGGGAAGCGGCGATCGGCGACATCACGCGCGCCGTCAACGGCAAGGCCAAGAGGGGCCTTGCCGATCGGCACGAACGATTCCGCGCGGCGATCGCGTCGATCGCCCGCTGGCCCGAAACGCTGGTGATTTGACCATGTGGACCAAGATCATGGGCTTCTCGCTCGGTGCGAAGGGCATCGCGATCGCCGCCGCGATCTTCGCAATCGTCGTGCTGTGGCATCGCGGCACGATCGCCGATCTGCGGACCGAGATCGCCACGCTGACGGGCGATCTCGATATGGCGCGCGCGAATGTCGCCACGGCCGTCGCGGTCAACGACCGCAACGTGATCGAGCTCGATCGCTTCAAGACCGACAGCACCGCACTGCGAACGGCGTTCGCGGGCGAGCTTCAACGCATTCAAGCGCGCTGCGCCAGCGCCGCGAAAACCCAGGAGGCCATTGCCCGTGCGAAACAGGAAAGCCCTGCGACATGCCCTGTCGCTGCTAGCGTTGCCGCTGCTGTTGACGGCCTGCGGGAACTCATCGCGGGAAGCGCCGATCGTGACGAAGATCGAGCGCGTCGCGATCCGCCCGCCCGCTGAATTGCTGACCTGCGCGCGACCGCCAATGCCGGCGGACGAAGCGCGCGTGAATCAAGACGCGCTGGCCGACATCGTCGAGCGAGTCGGCAACGCCTGGCGCGAATGCTTCGACCGCCTGCGCGCGGTCCGCGAATTCGTGGAGGCGACGAAGGACTAAGCCGTTAGGGGAGAGGCGGGCGATCCCCGGCCATTGGCCAGCAAAACCCGCCGTCAACGATCGAGGTGCCACATGAAACCGGAAGCGAACCCCTACCGAGCGAACGCCGGACCGAAGAAGAAGTAAGCGGCTTCGCTCGGTGCATGAAGGCCCGTCCCGAAAGGGCCGGGCCTTTTTGCGTTTCAGGGCCAGCGGTTGATAAGCCCCATCCGCTCGCACTCGTGTATTGCATCAAGAATTTTCGTGAGTTGGGCGGCCGGCACGTTCGTTCCGACGACGGGGATGGCGTTGATGATGGAGCCTTTTCCAGCGGCGACCGCATTGAGCAGGTTGGATATCGCGTTCTGTTGGTCGGGGTTGAGTTTCTGAAAATCCATGCTTGCCTCCCCTGTTCGTCAGCACCACGGCCGGCGGCGGCCGTCCCAGCGCCGGGCCAACCCGGCGGCGATCAGATCCTCGCCGAGATCCCGACCTTCGACCAGCACCCACGCCAGCGTGCGGCCGTAGCGATCGCGCGGCCGGCGCGGGTCCGGCCGGATCTCGATCGCGCCGGCGACCAGTCGCGCGGCCGTGAAGGCCTGGGCCTGGCGCGCCTTTTCGATCTCGGCCGGGCATTGCCCATGCAACTCGGGCGTATCGATATTCAAGATCCGGACGCGCTGACGGCCGCACTGGATCGTGTCTCCGTCGATCGCATGACAGACCTCGGCCGAAATCGCTGGCAGGGGCGTTGCCGCCGGCGCGCACGCGGCCGACAGCCCAACGAGAACCAAGGCAAAAAAAACGCGGAACATCGCCGAGATCATAACCGATCGACGGTGGGACCGGCGGTGGGACATCGTGCCCCAAATGGTCATGTTCTGGCCAACTTTGCCGGGGCTGTATCTCGATATTTCAACGGCTTCTAAAGTGACCGCCGTATTCCTAAACTGTAGGTCGGAGGTTCGATTCCTCTCGGGGACGCCACGCGCTTACG
>VFQP010001322.1_pt1 | contig 33928 bp, 66 predicted proteins | sample 3512351 | NCBI WGS metagenome assembly VFQP01 (sample SAMN10412372, study PRJNA504923) | tailings metagenome | isolation source: Relicate 1 Philex TSF1 revegetated site | place: Philippines: Tuba, Benguet | collected 2017-08-29
CTTCATTGAGCTGTTGTTGTTTTTCGGGGGGGGGTGGAGGAGAGGAGGGGGGTGGTGTATGGTGTGTTGTACAACCTGTACACACATGCACACACAAAACATCTAACACACACACACCCGTCTACACACACACCACCCAAAAAACGCACCTCCCATGGTCGTCCAGTTTTATTCAATGCCTCCTCCAACGCCTTCTCCGCTGCATTCCACTGCTCCAACTCACCCAAATACTTTTCAGGTCGTGTGGAGAGCTTCATGCTGTAATCCAGTCCAAATGTACCATACACCTCATCCAACATAGTAAGGAAGATGCCAATCTCTTGCTCCACTTGATCAGGGCTGTTTGTGTGTTGCAACATGTTGATGTTGATCATGTTGATCATCTGTTTCACACAGCATCATGTGCTGTTGCATACAACATCAAGTCCTGTTCCATACAACATCACACAACATGTGCTGCTTGCTCACAAACACACCACACACACCAACCCACATTCATGCACATTGAACAAGGCGCATACCGGCAAAAGATGTGGGCATCATCCTGTACAAATCTGCGCACACGTGTCAGTCCCTGCAGTGCCCCGCTGTACTCATTCCTATGCAGCACACCAAATTCAGCCAGGCGTAGGGGGAGCTCCCTATAGGAACGTACACGGCTGGCAAACATCAAGCAATGCCCTGTGTAGTAATCATTTTGTGTTGGCTGTGTGGTGGTACTCATTTTGTGTGGGATGTTGTTGGTGTGGTTGTTGTGCAGGCGTGCATGTGTCTTATACACAATGGTGTGTATTTGCATCACACATCTATACCTAATACCACCATACCCCACACCACCACACCCAACACCACCATACCCCGCACCACCACACCTACCTACAACACCACACACAATACCACCACACACAACACAACACCCACCCTATACACCTGGGCAGTTCATAGGCTTGAGTCCATATTCCGCAGCCTCCACATCAAAGGAAAACATATTCTCCTTGTAATGTTCTGCATGTCCACTCGTTTTCCACAAGTCAAAGTTGAAAATATTGGGGGACACCACCTCTTCGTACTCATAATCCCAGTACTTTTCTTTGACAAAGTCTACCAGGGCGTTGTATATGCGAGCCCCGTTGGGGAAGAAGAAACATGAGCCGGGGGAGAGTTGGTGGAAGAAAAACAAGTCCATCTGTGTGAAGAAGGGGGGGGGGGTTGAAGAGGTGGGTGGAGAGGGGGGGGGGTGGAGAGGGGGGGGAGAGAGTGAAGAGAGTGTGTTTTTGTTGTTGTTCATGGTGTTGTTGTTGTTGTTGTTCATAATGTTTTTGTTCATACAACTGTTTGCTGTGTTGTATCATGCACACACACACACACACACGCATACCTGTGTACCAACATTACGATGATCACGGCGCTTTGCCTCTTCCATACGGTGTAGGTAATCCTTCAGTGCTGCATCATCAGGGAACGTAACACCATACACACGCTGTGATTGGTGGTGGTGGTGGTAGTGGTGGTGGCATTGGGGTGCATGGTGTGGGTGATGAGAGCAGGTGTGGTGGTTGCAGGGTGCGTTGAATATATTGTATTACACTGGATGTGGTGTATTGCATACACACACATTCTCTCTCTCACACACACACGCTCTCACACACACACGCTCTCACACACACACACATGTATACATATATATATAGATACACGCACACTCATCATCCCCCTCACCCCCCCACACACCTGCAGGGGGTCCTTGGTAGCATCAGCCCTCCACATTGCCCTACTCATATTTGTCACTGCCACGGACTTGAGGTATGATGTATTGGGCAAATGGGGCCCCGTACACAGGTCAACCATGGGCCCCACCCTATATAGGGTAATGGTGGCCTCTGCAGGTAGTCCCTGAATGATTTCCACTTTGAATTTGTTTTCCTGAAACATGCCGAGTGCTTCATCACGTGTAACCACCACCCGCTCAAATACTTGCTTCCCTTTGACTGCCTGTGATGGGGGGGGAGGTTGTGGTGTGGGTGGTGGTGTGGTGGTGTGGTGGTGGTGGTGGTGGGGTAGTGGTGTGGTGGTAGAGGTACACAATTGTGAGTATGTTGTGAGTATGTTGTGAGTATGTTGTATGAATGCGTCTTTATCTTCTTCCATGCTGATACAGGTGCATGCATGTGCCCACTGTCAATACCACCCCAATACCACCAACCCAGACCACCAACCTCCTTGATACGCTTTTCTATGCGGGGTTTGTCCAAATCATTCAATGTACGTCCCTCCAAAAAGCAATCATAGTAAAACCCCTCCTCCAATGCAGGACCAATGGTGAGATCTGCACCCAACTCCAACTCGAGTGCCTGACCTAGGACATGGGCACTGGAGTGCCAAAAACACTGTGAGGAAGGGTGTGGTGGTGGTAGTGGGGCATGGTCGGGTATATAGGACTGAATGCAACATCTACCCAACATCTCTCCACACTGGCGCCACTATGAACAGTGCATAATGGACAGTGTGCACAAAATACACTACCAACCCCAATACCAACCCCTTCATCATACATTTTTGCCCTCGGGGTCTTCAAAGGTGTGGAGCTTGATGCTGCAATCACCCTCCAATGGACGAAACAGGTCCCATGGCTTGCCATCGACCGAAGCCACGAGCACCTTTTTAGCCAGGCTCTTGCTGATGGAAACTGCAATGTCCAGGGGGTTTGTCACATGTTTTACACCTGGCTTGGTGCTGCCATCTGGGAGTGTCACGGTGATGGGGACATTGGCAGCCTTGGCAGCCTCAACCTCTTCCACGTGACGTTTTTTGTACTCCTCAAAGAATTGGATGCGCTTTTGATAGTATGGAAGGCGCTCTTTGACTGCCTGCTCAAAGGTTTTCTCGGGTTGGTCTGCGTTTGCCGTCTGCCCATCGCCATGCTGCTCCAATGTTGCAGCTGCAAATGCAGCCTCTACTGCTTCTGTACCACCGCAGCAATCTGCTCCCATTTTTAGTTGTTGTGGGTGATTGTGGGGGTTGGTGTGTATTGTGATGAAAGACCACGAGTTGTTTTTGCACTGTACTTTGCTTGAAAAAACTGGTTCTCAATTAGCATATACACATGGAATGATCACAACAAACGCATCCCTCTAAAATACAGCCAACGTTTTCACCAGTGGCAATCCCAACAAGCAACAACAAGATGGGACGCAACAAACAGCGTTCACGCGGCCAGCAGGCATTTGAACAGCTCCTCCTGGGCGACAATGATGTTCTGAGTGCACAGCCACGACGTTCCAGTCAACGACCACGCGAGGAGAGGGGCAACATCACCATCATGTCACCACGGGAAACCAAGGCGATGCACCAGCTGGTGCAAATCTTCCCCACACATGACGAGCATGTGCTGGAAATGGTGTTGGACAGCTGCAATGGCAATGTACAGCGTACTGTCGAGGCAGTGCTGCGTATGGATGCCGCGCAGCAACCATCCAGCAGTGTCATTGATCACAATTGCCCCCCTGCATCCACCTCCACGCACCACCCACCGCCATCACCACACACTAGCCCATGCATGTGGGATGCACTCCCCAATGAATGCAAGCAGCTCATCTTTGCGCACCTCAACCTGCGCGATTTTGCACGCATGGCGGCCACATCCAGCGAATTTGCCGAAACAGCACGGCAGCTTCGCTCCCACATACGCCACATCAAACCACCACCAGAGGCCTCCTGGGAGAGCCTGCATGGCATGGTTGCTGCCCATCGCAATGCACAGCTTGTGGGGCTGTCGAAATGGGGTGCCATGCGGTGCAAGTATGGAGATGACTATGAGCGCTTGTTTCGAGCAGTGGCCAATGGCAGCAGGGCACGGTGTGTGTTTGTGTGTTGTGTGTGTTTGGGGAGGTTGCTGTGAGTATGTGTATATGGTGTCCATGCCTTTTCCATCACGTGCCCAATTCCCATCTACTTGTGCTACCTCATCCATCATCATCATGATTATGATCCTCCTCCTCCTCACCATCCTCCTCCTCCTCATCATCATCATCACCAACACAACAACACCACAGGGTGCAAGGCAAGCCTGTCACTGCAGTAGAACTGCGTAATGCCCCTACTCTACACGACACCGATGTTGCCATGCTGTGTCATTCCCTCACCACGTTGACCAGCATGGATTTGACCAACTGCACATCGTTGACTGATGCTGCATTGACTGCTGTGAGTCAATATTGTACAAGGCCAGGTGTGCTTGGGGTGACAACAGATACAAGAGGAACAACAGGTGCAACATCAATAGGAACAACAGGAACAACATTCAGTGGTACAACATCAACAGGAACAGCAGGAATATCAACAGCAGCAGCAGCAGGAACAGCAGCAGCAGGGGTGTGCACACAAGGGTTCTCACATGGTCCATCACTGTCATCAGCAACAAGCACCACTGCGTCGGGGCTAGTTCAGGGTGCCGCTGCTGCATTGGGTGCGTTGTCGATACAGGGCATTATGCATGCTGGTGCTGCTGGTGGTTGTGCTCCGGCTGGTGATGATACTGGTGCTGGTGGTGGTTTTCGTAGTGCTGGTGGTGTGGATGGTACCGATGACACCAACACCAGCAATACCACCAGCAACAATACCACACGCTCCAATACCACTGCACACGCCAACATCACCAACAGCGACAGCAATGTACAATCAGCTGGGGGTGGTTTGGTGCAGCTGAGGGTAGGGGGTGCAGGGCAGGTGACAGAGGGGGGTGTGAAATCACTGTTGACACCAGGAAGACCAAGTGCAGCATCGTTACAGCTGTTGGATGTGAGTGAGTGTGGGCTGGGGGCGTTGTCACTTACACTAGCACATCAGGTTGGGTGGGGGGGCTGGGGGGGGGGGGGTTGTGCAAAGTACACCCTACATTCATATATACCCACACCTATACACACATGCCAGACATTCACATACACTCACACACACACACAGCATGTATTATCTTCACACACACACACACCACACCACACACACAGCATGTATTATCCTCACTGATGGCAGCACGATGTCGCAACCTACGTATGGTGCGTCTGACAGATAGTGGTGATGGTCGCCTGCATAAAGTTGTGCTACAGGAATGTCCACAGCTGTCAGAGTTGTTTATCAGCAGCCGTAGTTTAATGGTATGTGGTGTGTGATGTGTTGTATATATGGTGTGTGGTGTGTTGTATATGTGTTTTTATGTGTGTGTGTATATGTGTGTGTGTGTGTTTTGTACAACATGGGTGTTTTGTACAACATGGGTGTTTTGTACAACATGGGTGTTTTGTACAACATGGGTGTTTTGTACAGCATATTCACATCCAATCCCCCCCAACACCTACCCCACATACACCCCCAAAACGAAACACAGGAGCTCAACCTCACAGGGTGCCGTTCCCTTGCCTACCTCACCCTCACCTGCCCCTCCCTCACAACCCTATATGCTGCACAATGCGCCCGACTCGAGAGCGTCCAGCCAGAGACCACATGCCCCAAATTACAACACCTAAACATGTTTCTCTGTAGAGCACTGCATGCACAGGGCCTGCAAACCCTACTGCAACCAGCCACCATGCTGCAGACCCTCAATGTGGGTGGGTGTGAGTCGTTGACGGGGCTGCATGCACAAACACACCCACATTTAGTGGAAGTCGATGCGCATGGCTGCCCCATGTTGACTGCAGTGGCGCTCGACATGTCGGCGTGTTTGACCACGTTGACCGTGCGAAAATGCACACGGCTGCAGCAGTTGAGAGTGGATTGTAGTGTGTTGAGGGAGTTGGATGTAAGGAATTGTGGGGCATTGGAACACGTGCAGTGCTTTGTGATGCATGAGAAACAACAAGAGAAAGAAGAGGGGGGGGGCCAGCGGAGGCGGGCACGGGTGGAGGGGTGTGGTCGGTTGAATGAGGGGTCACGACGAACATTGCAGCGACTGGGATTTGTGTGTCGTTGAGGAATGGAGTTGGCTTTATTGCAACATGATTGGTGTCTGCTACAGCAGTGTGTCACGTTGTGACATGTATCACCACCACCTTGGTCTCTGCGACATGGGTGGTGTGTTGCAACATTGTCATCGTTGTGATTATCACTGGGATTACCATCACTGAATCATGTAGTCATCATCATTATCATCAGTATATAAAGAAAACGCAACAGATAGAAGTAACATACGCACTGCAGTAACAAAATGCATAGAAATCAACCACCACCTCCTCCACCAACCACCACCAATTGTCACGACACATCACCGCAATCACGCCTCCACATGCACATCCCTCAACACGCGCACTGGCTTGCGATACCTCTTCAACAACAACGAAGAACACACCACACTTACAGAGCTGAGTGCCATTGCAATACCAGCTGCCCAGGGTGCCAATCGCCATCCCAAAGAGGGGTAGAGCACCCCTGCTGCGAGGGGTATCATGAGGACGTTGTATCCCAGTGCCCACAGGTAGTTGAGGCGGATTCTGGAGAACACAGCACGGGAGAGGTCTATTGCTGTGAGAACGTCCTCTAGGTCACTGTGAGAGTGTGTGTTTTGGGGGGGGAGTGTGTTTGGGTGTGTGTGTGTTTTTGGGGGGGTGCTTGAGGGATACTTGTGGTTGTAGTGAAAGGCAGAACGGTGGCCAACAAAAACAAAACACAACCGTATCTCTCTCCATGTACACAAACACAAACACACACATACATACGCAAACACAACAAACACAACACACAAACAAACACAACCTACCTCTTAATCAACACATAATCAGCAGCTTCAATCGCAACATCAGTCCCACTCCCCACAGCAATACCCACATCTGCTTGTGCTAGTGCTGGTGAATCATTGATCCCATCACCCACCATTGCTACTACCTTGTGATTCGCCTGCAACTCCTGTGTGTAGGGTGTGTGTGTTGTGGTGTGTTTTGTGGTGTGTGTGTTGTGGTGTGTTGTGTGGAGGTACGTGGTGGTTATGGTTACGATAACCCACCTCTACACATCCCTCACATACACCAACACACACCTTGACTGCACAACAGGCACACACACATTCCCCGTATAATACACGCACACACCATCACCAACACCACCACACACACCACCACACACACCTGTATACGAGCGGCCTTCCCTGACGGCAGCACCTCAGCCATGATATTACTAATAGCCAACTGCTCAGCTATCACACGTGCAGTGCGCCAATTATCACCCGTCACCATGTGACACTGTATACGCATGCTGTATAGGGCTGCAATGACACCTCGTGCTTCTGGTTTTGGTGGATCCTGTGTGGGGATGATGTGTTGGGTGTTGATGATGTGTTGATGATGTGTTGTTCATGTGTTGGTTGCTGGTATGTGTATGGTCAAAACAGACAAACACATTCCCCACACATTTCACTTACAATGTGTACTCATACAATACACATTAACACAACAACAGATACAACAACAACACATAGAACAGCAAAAACAAAGCAACAGCAGTTGTTATGCATGACACTATGCACCCTTACCATGATCGCAACGGCACCAAGCACACTATACTGTGTTGCCACCAGCACACATGTACACCCACGATCCTCCTGTCGCCTCACAAACGACTCTGTACCCTGTGTGTGGTTGAAGTCATGAGGGTTTGTATGTGTATGTGTGTGTATACCCTTTATGTAATCACAGTCATGTGAGTGTGTTTCAACACGTGTGTACACATGTGTTTGTACACGTGTGTTTGTACACGCTGTGTATCTGTGTTTACGTATGCACATACTGTACACGTACAATCAGTCACATACATGTTCATGTACAACTATTCTTCCCATGCCACCAACCCCAACACACCACACCCACACACACCCCCACACCACCCCCCCCACACACATACCGCAGGCACAGTCAATCCAGCACTTGTCACCAACTTCCTGCTCCCCACCATCATCTGCACATCCAACAACATCATGGTTCCATTCCCACCACCACCACCATTGACTGGCGCCATCCCCACACCTGGGGCATTGGCCACCAGATACCCCCTCCCCGGGGCAGGAACACGCACCCATCCCTTTATTCCCACCCCCGCTATAATCTCCACATCACGTGGTTCCAGTAACCAATCACTTCGACTCGGGCGCTGATAGGGGGCATGCTGCATGGACATCACCCCTTGCATTTCCCTACTCCACACAGGTTCCTCGTTATCTTCATCTGTGTCAACCCCATCACCCCAATCCCCCCAGTCCCACAGCGCCGTGCCCCACCCCCATCCATCCCCATCATTTGAGCTCTGCCGCCGACGCTTGTCTGTCTTGGATTTGGTTTTGTTCTGTCGGAGGAGTGTGCGGACGTCGTTGTCGCTGGCATCACTCGCATCATCGTCGGCATCGCAGTCGTCACTGTCCCCCGCTCGGGGGTGGGGGGTGCGGGGGGGTGGGGTGGTGTCGATGCCATGGTGTTTTGCTGCACAGAGGATGATGGCAGTGGCTAGGGGGTGTTCTGAGGCGTTTTCCAAGCTGGCTGCAAGGAGGAGCATGTCCTTTTCAATTACCTAGTGGTGAGATTGTGTGTAGGGGTGTGGGTGGGTGTTTTGGAAAGCATGATGGTGATGATGATGTGGTATGCATGTGTATTGGGAAGGATGAAGGTGATGTGGTGTGTGTGTTTGTACACACAATGCAATGTGTATGTACATCATGTACATCGACCCCCCCAATACTCCCCCCCCCCCACTCCCTCTCCCCTACCTCATCTGTTGCAACATGCACCGCCACCACCTGGGGTCTTCCCTCAGTCAACGTCCCTGTCTTGTCAAACACCACTGCGTTGACTTTATGACCTCGTTCCAGTGCATCCCCACCTTTTATTAGAATACCATGTTGTGCACCCACCCCTGTCCCCACCATCACCGCCGTGGGGGTTGCGAGCCCGAGGGCGCATGGGCATGCAATGACAAGGACGGAGATACCAAAGAGCAGGGCGAGGAGAAACCATGTGTGGCCGTTGGGGAGGAGGGTGGGATCAACCAAACCAGCAGAGCCAGCGGCATACCTGTGGGGGGTGGGGGGGGAACCATGGGTGTATGTATGCACAACATGTAAAAAATGCACATGTATATTATCAACATTATCAACATCCAACAATGTTCACATAAACACCCGCACCCCAACACACCCCAACACACATACCATCCCAGCCACGTCATGAACGCCAAGCACACCACAATGGGCACAAACACCCCCGATATCTTATCTGCCAATGCTTGTATAGGTGCCTTTGATAATTGAGCTGCCTCCATGAGGCGCACTATCTGAGAGAGGGTGCTTCCCTGACCAACACGCGTAGCTTCCATCCACATGGTGCCGCTGCCGTTGACAGTGCCACCCAGTAACACATCTCCCTCGGCCTGTGTGTTTTTGGGGGGAGGGGGTGTCAGGAGGGGTGGTGTGGGGGACAAGTGTGGGGGTGGTGTGGGGGTGAAGAAATCATGTGCGCATACAACGAAAAACAACGGGAGAAAAACAAGGGGAGAAAATTGGGGGGAAAAGGTTACATGCGCACTGCAACCCACCTTGGCCACCCCCATGAACAACCCCCCCCCCATACAACATCCAAACACCACCCCCACCGTCAACACCCCCCATAAACAACACACCTTGAACACAGGTCGCGACTCCCCAGTGAGCATACTCTCATCCACATACGAACTCCCACGGGACACCTGTCCATCCGCAGGCACCCTAGCACCTGGCAGCACCTTGAGCACATCCCCTCTGTGTATGAGGTGTGTTTCAATGACGGTTTCCCCCATGGGTTGACCGTTGACCGTTTGTTGTACAAGGATGGCAGTGGCGGGGGCAAGGTTCATGAGTTTGGATATGGCTTCACTCGTCTTACCCTTAGCCTGTGTGTTTTGTGGTGGGTGTTTTTCGTGGTGGGTGTGTTTTGTGGTGAATGTTGATTGGTGTATGTACATCATTGCAGCATGTTGATTGGTGTATGTACATTGTTGCAAGGTGTGCATGTCTGTATGTATGACATACACAACACAAATACCTGTACCTATAACACACAAACACCTGCCCAACATACAAATACCTCCCCAACACCCCCCCCCCCCAAACACCACCAAGACACACCTGTGCCTCCAAGTATTTCCCCAGCAACACAATGGTTATGAGCATCCCACTTGTCTCAAAGAAATCCGTTGGGTGGTATTGCACATGCAGCTTGTGCTCCGCAATCCAGTGATGCACCACACTAATCACACTGTAAAAATACGCGGCATTTGTACCCAGACTAATCAGCACGTCCATGTTGGCTGTGCCTCGTTTAAGTGCCTTGTATGCACCGACATGGAAACGCATGCCGATTATAAATTGCAGGGGAGTTGCGAGGGCCCATTTGAGGAGGGCACCCAGTGGGAAACCGAATAACAGGGCCTTTGTGTGTGGGGGGGTGGGGTGGGGTAAGGTGGGGGGTGATGATGAATGTGCTTTGAGGAGGGCATGTATGCAGCACTGCATGTGTGTGTATGATGTTATGCATGTATACATGTACATATGTATATATTTGTGTATTATGCTTACTGGTACTGGTATGTAAAAGTGCAGACACACATGTACACCCACATGTACACCCACACCCACATGTACACCCACACCCACATGTACACCCACATCCATAACATACATCAAGGAGCACTTTGAAGCATGGTATATGTGGAAGCACCATTGCTGTTGCCCATAGTGGTATGGTAAATATACAACTGGTGCGAAATAGGTCCCACCAGTACATCAATTCTGCGTGTTTGCTTGCTGCCAATGCCAAACTGTGTGGGTTTTTTGGGTGTGTGTTTTGGGAGATGTGTGTGTTGGGGTGCACATGCACAGATGCGGTGTTTGGTGTATTATTTCATGTTGTTATAACGTGTATAACGTAATATCTGCTTTGCAGCCTGTTGACCCTACTCGTTGGCGCTGCAAGACACATGGTCACCAAGCAGTCAACACCCAAACAAATGGTCAACGTACTGGTCAACGCTCGCCATGGGTTGTGCATCAAACCCGGCATCATCCACAGCAGCAAGCAGATCCCTTGGTCCACATGCATGCGAATCAAATTCCACCTACATGTGTTGACCATCGTGATGACCATGTTGATACATGTGTTGACTAATACATGTGTGTTGACCATTTTCAGTACATGGTATACATACAGTACACTCTCATATACCAGGAAACACATGAACCACACATGCACACAACAACCACACATGCACACACTCTGCACACCACCACCCGCCCAATGCAAATCACCAGCACAGCAACACCAACACAACACCAACACAGCAACATACCTCGGCCACACCAGTCAGCAAATTCACCGACGCTGCCACCACCCCCTTGGTCCCCTGCAGCGCACCTTCCACAGCACTTGCACACGCACTACATGTCATACCCGAAACACGCAGCGAGAGACGGTCGGTGGTGGGGCCGGTGGCTGTGGTGGCGTGTTGTGGTGCACATGATTGGAGGGTTGCACCAAATCCACATGACTCTACTGCGTTAACGAGGGTGTCCTGTTTGGTGTGGTGTGGGTAGAGGGTGTGGAGGGTGTGATTGTGTAATGTTGGTATTATGTGTCATGGTGGTACCATGAGTAATGGTGTGTGGCACACTAGGCGTTGTGGATACACTCACACAACAACATACACCGCACACACACAAAACAGAAATACAACACCACACACACACACACACACCACCTACACAACCACATACCGTGCTGCACACACTAGCATCAAACGCCACCTCTGCTCTATGCAAGGTGGCAGACACACTGGCAGATACCACACCCCGTGTGGCTGTGAGGGCCTTCTCAACTGCAGTGGAGCATGCTGTGCAATGCATACCCTCCACATGTAACTCTGCCACCTAGGGTGCGGTGTGTGTTGTATGGAGGGTGTGGAGTGTACACAGCATGTGGAGTGTATACAGCGTGTGGAGTGTACATTGTGTGTGGAGTGTACACAGCGTGTGGAGTGTACATTATGTGCTGTATACAGTGTGTCGAGTGTGCAGTGTGTGTTGTTGTATACAGTGTGTTGTCATGTACAGGGCATGCATGAAGAAAAAACACCACAAAAAAAAGTCATACCTGATGTGTAATTAAGGGCCCAACACCTTGTTGCTTGGATGTGCTGTGTAACAATCGTGCTTCAAATCCCACATCTTCAATTGCGTTGAGCATGTCGTTGCTGCTCACAACCCCTTGATCATACGTCACTTGTGCTGTCTTTTGCAATAATGAAACACTTGCTGATGTAACACCTGGTAGGGTCCTGTGGGATGATGGGTGGTGTGTATGGTGTGCTTGTTGTGGTCACTCCGTTCACATTGCATGTCACCCATTTCATAACACCCAATATACCGCAATGCGTTCTCCACAGCAGATGTGCATGCACTGCAGGTCATGCCCTCCACTTGCAGCTGTGAGGGTTGCAGGGGTGTATACAGATACCCACGCAAACACAGGCGGTTGATGCCATTCTACACAGCTACCCCATACCTGCGCAGTGCTCATCTGCCCCGTCTTCACATTGCTGCTACGTGATATAAGCGAAGTTTTGCTGGGTGTTTTGTGTATTGACTGCTGGGAACCAAGAAGTGCTGCGTGCTCTTCTTCAGATGCATCTGCCTCCGCTGACGAGCTGCTGCGCTTCTTGCCGCTGCCATTGCCCAATCCAACCTTATCAATTATACCCATTGTACTTAGAGTTTAGGTTGCATTGTCCTTTGCTCGTGGATTAGTGAATGATAACATTCGTGTGCTTGCACTTGTATGCGTGCTGCAATTTGGATACACACAAAGGGTAGGGGGAAACAATAGCAATGGGTTAAAGTGGTCCAGGAGGCCCTTTGAAATAATACAATAAAAACATAATCGAGACATTCCCAGCAACGACACATCACGCCCAACAGCTCTATAGGAAAAATAGACGACTCATCACTGCACCTCTATTGGCAGAACAAGAACCCACACAAACACCCACACACGATCATCATCATCATCAAAAACCATCAAGATGGCCAACCTAGTGGAACAGGCAGTCTTGCACGTCGCACAGCAATTGGAGCAGCAAGTGGATGCTGAGATCGGCAAGCTCAACCAGCTTGAGGAAGAAGATATTGAAACCATCCGTGCCAAACGACTGGAGCAGCTCAAAAAACAGGCTGCCCAGAAACAAGAGTGGCTCGCCAAGGGCCACGGCACTGTCACTGAGGTGTCCCTGGAAAAGGAAATATTTGAGCTCATGAAGGGCGAGGAGCGTCTTGTCATTCACTTTTTCAAGAGCAACTTGCCGTGCAAGGTCATGGACCAGCATTTGCAGGTGGTTGCGCGTGATCACTTGGAGACCATGTTTATCAAAATCGATGCAGAAAAGGCACCATTTCTGACCACAAAGCTCAAGGTACGCTTGAGAGGAGGGGTGATGATAATAAAGTGGTCGACCGTATACATGCAGTTACTACACAACACACATACACACACACACTGACAAGTACACACCATTCACATCCTCGCACCACCATCAGGTATGGATGCTGCCAACATTGGCGCTCATAAAAAACGAGCGAGTTGTTGATTACGTTGTGGGTTTAGATGAACTGGGTGGTACCTATGATTTTGAAACTGTAGCATTGGAGGATCGCTTGGCTGCCACGGGCATCATCTTTGACAATATTGCACGACATGCACCTGTAGCAGCACAGCAACCTGCACAGCGGTCAGTCAAGCAGGGTGGGTACAAGAAATCACACTCGGATGAGGAAAGCGATTTTGACTAATAGTGTGATGGTGTAAAAAGAGGGGGGATTTTGTGGGCGCGGGTTTTGGGATTGGTTGTCTTTTTTGTTGTAACAACATCATCATACCTCTGCATGAATGGGTGCATGTGTGTGCTCTTGAACAAAAAGAAATGCTTCTGGTGTATGGTATGTACATGGTGTGTAGGGTATGTACATGATATGGTCAACGATGCTTCAACAGTCAACAACAGTATTTTTCACAATTCTCGCTATGTGCTCCGTCATATTCTCTCATCATGCTCTCTCCATTGCCACACCATGCGTTTCCTTGCCATGATGTTTGCTTTGTGCACCTCAGTCCAATACCCATCAGGATCTGTGATGTAGTACATACATAGGTATTATACATACAGTCTCAGCTGATATTTTGCAGCTATTATCGACAAAACACAATACGATGATAGTATGGAGGACAGCAGCGGCTGTGGTATTGCTCGGTATTGCAATAGCATCTATATGGCCATACTTCGTGGGGGAGCGGGATGATGGAGACAATGGTTCTTGCCCACTGGTAGGGTTGGCCAACAACATTGGCAATACCAAACACGCACCAACACAACAAACACACGGCACACACAGGGTTACACCGTCGGGACACGACCAGCGCACACATACTCGACCCCATCCCTTACCATCGTGTATAATACAACCGCAATCTACACATCATGGCCCGCCCACCCACGAGCATCTGCCATGCTCATCAACACCAGCAGCGGAGAGATTGTACAACTGTCCGACAATGCAGAGAAACTACGTGCTGCGCATCCTGGTGCTGTGTTGCTGAATGTCAATGGTCGCCATGTCATTCCCGGGTTGATCGACGCCCATGTCCACTACATCCTGGGTGGGCTTGTATTACAGCAGCTGGATGTCCGTGGCATACGTACCAAAGATGCGCTTCAACATGCACTGCGACAACATGCTGGTGTGTTGTTTTGTTGTTGTTGTAGGGTCGCTGTACAACGTCCTCATCACCACCCTCATCACCACCCTCATCACCACACACAGCAACCTCCAAAACCTCATCCACATGGATTGTGGGTCATGGCTGGGATGATATCCTACTGGGACACCTGCCCGACCGGACATGGATTGATGACATCATCCCGGATCACCCGGTCATGCTCACCCGCATGGATGGGCACATGGTGGTGGTCAACACACGTGCGTTGACCATGGCGGGGCTGTGGCCTGAGGGGCATGATATGGGGGAGTGTGGTACTGTACACATGGGGGAGGATGGGCATCCATCTGGTATTCTCACGTATGTTGTTGTTGTTTTGGGGGGTTGTTGTACGTGTGTGTTTTGGTGTGCAGAGGGTCTTTGTGCACCACCAACATGGTACAACACACATTCATTGTGCGTAATGCACCACCCCACACACTCCCACCAGATCACCTCATCCCCCACCAAACACCCACCCACACATATAGGGAGGCATGTGCGATAGACTTGGTAGCAAACCTGGTACCAGAACCTAGTGTCACAGCACGCAGGGCAGCTGCTGATGCTGCTGGGGAATATGCATTGAGTAGAGGTGTGTGTGTGTGAGTGTGAGTGTGAGTGTGAGTGTGTGTGTGAAAGAGAGAGAGAAAAAGTGTATGTGTGTTTTGTTTGCTGCGACACAAAGTACCCTCATGTCTTCCTCAGGTGTCACAGCAGTACATGATATGGGCCGCTACCCCTGGGATGCCCTGGGCAGTCAACCATGGGGAGACCTCCATGATGTTTACCTCCCATTAGCACGTGATGGTCAACTGAAAACACGTGTGTGTGCGTTTATGCCACTATCAACATGGTGTGTGTAGATGCATGAGGTGTAGATGCACTGGGAAGATGTGTGTGTGAGAGAGAGAATGGGTGGGTGGGTATGTGTTGTGTGTATGCCAGTATCAGTGTGTCACGTATACTGACACACGCCCACCCACCCACCCACCCACACACACCCACATGCACACATACATACACGTCTACATCATCACACACCTCCACCCCCCCTCCTTTCCACCCACTCCCCACCCACTCTCCACCCCACCCACTCTCCACCCCACCCACTCCCCTCTCCACACACACTCCTCTCCACACACACCCCTCTCCACAGGGAGAAGCTAAAAACATTCATTGACACACACACAACCAACCCCGCACCACGTCTGTATGTAGGTGCACTCAAAGAATTTGCTGATGGTTCTCTTGGTAGTCGTACTGCACTGTTTTATCACCCATACAATGATGCTGCTGACACTGACACACACCAGCATGTACAACACACACCCACATCATCCGACACCACCCACGACAATACCCATGACACCACTCAGCACACCACCACCCATGACATCACTCAAGAAGGAATTGTGTATGGGACACGTGTCACACCCATCCCTACACTAGAGCAGTGGGCCCGGGGGGGCCATGCAGCTGGGTTGCAGGTGGCAGTGCATGCCATTGGGGACCGTGCGGTGGAGGAGGTGGGGGAGATGCTGGGGCGGGTAGGGGGTGGGGGGGGAGGGTTGAAGTGGCGGCACCGTATAGAGCATGCACAGCATTTGGCATCTGATGCAACACCAGCAATGCTCGCTGATGCAGGTGTGGGGTGAATGGGTGGTTCATGGGGATGTACTTGATGGTGGGGGGATGGGTGGACTTGTATGCACATGTGTACCTATTGCATATCCCCAAACATGTACACCCCCCATTTTTGTACACCCCCCCAACATGTACACCCCCTATCTCTGTAATAGGAATTGTAGCAGTGACCAACCCGCTGCATCTTGTGTCTGATTGGAGGATGATGCATGCACGCTTGGGATCCACACGTGCAGGTCCCAAACGTGCGTATGCATTTCGCTCACTGCTCTCAGCTGGTGTGCACCAAGCATTTGGGAGTGATTGGCCTGTGGTGGGAATGGATTGTATTGGCGCCATGCATGTTGCCGTGCATCGTGTTGCGCCCCATGGTAATGATCACCATGATGATGATGACTACGGCCACATGCCGGTGTGGGCAGCAGAGGAGCGTACAACAGCAGAAGAGGCATTGCTTGCACATACAGCATGGGCAGCAGAGGCATGCAGTGCTGGGGATGCACGTATTGGGAGCCTACGGTACATGTGCGGTTTGGGAAACAATATGCACTGACATACTGATGCCATGTCCACACACAGGCCTGGATATCGTGCAGATTTTGTTGTGCTTGATGGTGCCCCTGTGGCGCAAGGTGCGAGGGATGCACCCTCCAACGTTGCAGCAGTGTATATGGACGGTGTGCTCGTGTGGGGTGCCCTGTAATCAGGCTTTATACTCACTCGATTTATTTTTTGAATAGCTAGTTTTCCGCATGTTCTGCGCATCCAATTATAGTGACCAAACGGCAATATCACGGCAATATCACTGCAATATACATCCACCAGACCATACATACAAGACACCATCTAAAACACCCCATCATCATACCTATTGAGTTGCCACGTAACGTTCGTGATAACCCATGGTAATGACCACCTAATCAAACACGCAAGATCAATCACGAGCAATCACCATGCGCAGCCTTGTATTGCTAGCCATTCTTCAGTGTATTGCGCTCAATGCCCCACCAGCGTGTGCGTATCGGAAACTCCTCAAACGCACACGATACAAAGAGGGTGAACATATTAGCGTGTATGCTAACAAAGTAGGGCCGTTACACAACCCCAGGTGCGCGCAGCAACGCAATGGTGCTATTAGATTTTGTGCAAAAACCAAAAGTACAGTGCTGATTGCTTGCTACTTGCGTGGTTGCAGCTGTGTATGGTATTGCAAGTTGCATCGGGTTGTATCTAGCATGTTTTGTTGCCTCGCACTTGAGACATCTTACCAACTAGCATCCCCCCTCACAGCCAAACGTACATGTACCACGATCTCCCGCTGTGTCGACCAAACACCTTGCAGCACAAGCCAGAGTCTTTGGGAGAGGTGGTGGATGGCAACCGCCTCATCAACACCAGCTATGACATACATTTTAGGCAGGATGTCACCCAACAACGCCTGTGCACGTTGCAGCTCAAGAAGGATGACTTGGCCAAGTTGCGCAATGTATGTGGTGGTGGTGACGATGGTGTACACTACACTGATGTTTGAATGGGCAGTTGGTGCTGTTGTGTGCGTCATATCATCATCTCATCGTCATCATCAGAAATCAGAAATCAGAAATCAGAAATCACACACAAGTACTTGACATGAAACGTTCACACCTGCTATCACAGGCCATGGTGGATGACTACTACTTTCAGCTTGTGCTCGATGATATGCCAATGTGGGGGTTTTTGGGGAGCAAGGAGCATGTGGTGCGCAATGATGGGCCCAGGGCCCGATACTGGCTCAATACCCACTACCACTTTGAGCTGAGGTGCGACATGAGAAGAGGAGGGGTGTGTGTGTTGGAGGAAAAGTGTTCTTGTAGGGACGCGAGGGAAGGTGTTGGTACATGAGCATAACATCTTGGATGGCATCTTCCCCATGCCGTCATTCCATCTGACATATACACACACACAACCCCAATATGCATCCCCACCCCCTCACAACACAGTTACAATGGAGAATCAGTCGTGGATGTCAACATCATCACCCCTGACAAGCGGCGGGTGGATGTTTCTGATGATCCCAGGGATGGGATCTTGGCGGTGGAGTTTACATACAGTGTGCGTTGGACACCATCAGCCATACCCTATGAGCAGCGTATGGACAAGTACAGGCAGTACCAAATCAACCCACAGCACTTGGAGGTGTGGGTTGGGGATGTGGGGATGTCCGATGGGATTGATGGACATGGCTGATCACACATGCACCCTATCATCCTGTACACACATAGCAATACATATCAGTACAGAGCAGTACCTGAATACCACCACATGTGCAAATATACCCATGTACCACATACCAATACATATCAATACATACCAATACATACCAATACACCACACAGGTACATTGGTTTTCCATTATCAACTCATGTGTGACAGTGCTGCTCCTGATAGGGTTTCTTGCCACCATCCTCATGCGCGTGCTAAAGAATGATTTTGTGAAATACACACGCGATGATGAAGGTGCGTGGGTTGTTGTTGTGGACTTGGTGTGTATGTGCATGCATGACACATGTGCATACATGCATGACACAGACATGATGGTACAATGTGATGCAAATGTATACGTGATACAGACAACCACCACTACTCCACACACACAACCCCCCCCCTCACACACCACAGAGGATGTAGGGGAGGAAACTGGGTGGAAGCTGCTGCATGGTGATGTGTTTCGATTCCCCCCCAATCGTGCCCTCTTCTGTGCGCTCATTGGTACAGGTGCACAGCTGCTCACACTGTCAGTGGCAGTGTTTCTACTAGGACTGCTTGGTACATTTTACCCTCACAATAGGTATGTCTCTTCCCTACTGGTGGGGGCTGGGTGCATGATGTTGTGTATCATGTTGCTGTTGTGTATCATGTTGCTGCATACACAATCACATACACAATTGCATACACAGCCACAACCACAACCACATACACGACAACATACGCATACACAACCACACTGACACACCCAACACAGGGGTGCCATGTACACAGCCATGATCCTGCTCTACGCTGCCACCGCTGTGGTGGCTGGGTATGTTGGTGCAAGCTATTATAAACAAATGCAGGGGGCCCACTGGGCTCGTAGCCTTGTCTTGACGTGTGTAATTTATGCAGGGCCCCTGTTTGTCACCTTTTGCTTCAACAACACATTGGCTATTGTACATGAGGTGTGGGGGTGTGGGGATGGGTGGGGGTATGGATGGGTGGGGGTGGGTGGCTTTGGGTATGTCAGTTGTGTATCAGTTGTATTCTTGGTGATTTTGTGTTTCATGTATGTGAATACATATGCACATGCACATGTACACACATCCACAAGCACATACCCATATGTACCAAACCCCCAAAGCACAAGCCATCCACATCCACAAGCACATACCCATATGTACCAAACCCCCAAAGCACAAGCCATCCACATCCACAAGCACATACCCATATGTACCAAACCCCCAAAGCACAAGCCATCCACACCCACAAGCACACACCCACACCACCACCACCACACCTATTCACACACAGACCACAGCAGCACTCCCATGGCAAACCATTGTCATTCTCATGTTCCTATGGGCCCTTGTCACCATTCCCCTCACCATCATTGGTGGCATATTTGGAAGTATGTCTTTTGTGCTTGGTGTTGTGCTTGTTGTTTTGTTTTTGTTATTGATATGGTGTGTGTTGTTTTCCAGTTGCATGTTCTCACCATGACATGTTCTCACCATGACATGTTCTCACCATGACATGTTCTCACCATGGCATGTCCTATCATCACAGAAAACCGAAAAGATGAGTTTTACGCACCTGTACGCACAAGCAAGTACGAACGGGAGATACCTGCACTGCCAGTGTATCGCAGTACAGCAGTGCAAATGCTGATGGCAGGTATGTAAACTGTGTTGTATGTGTGTTGTATGTGTGTTGTATGTGTGTTGTATGTGTGTTGTATGTGTGTTTATGTGTGTTTATGTGTGTTGTATGTGTGGGGAGGGTGTATGTGGAGGGTGTATGTGGAGTGTGTGTCTTATGTATGTGGAGGGGGTGTGGGGGGTTGAAGAATGGTATGCAGTTACTGTGTACATGCATACAACAAAACCATGTCAACCCCCACCACACACCCACGACACAACACCCACACCAGGCTTTCTTCCCTTCAGTGCAATCTATGTGGAACTCTATTACATCCTCGTCTCTGCCTGGGGCCACAAACTCTACACCCCTCCCTTTTCCATCTTGTTTATCATGTTTGTCATCCTCCTGCTGGTCACTGCCTTCATCACAGTGGCCCTCACATATTTTCAATTAGCAGCAGAAGACCACCGATGGTGGTGGCGGTCGTTTCTGTGTGGGGGATCCACTGGGATTTTCTTGTTTGGGTATTGTGTGTATTTCTTTTTGTACAGGTCAGACATGCGGGGGTTTTACCAGGTGCGTGTGGTGTGGGGGGGGAGGGGTGCGTGTGGGGGGGGAGGGATGGATGTGGTGATTGGGGTACGTGCAACATATGTATTGTGACAATGGTCATGTTGACGTTCTGTACGTGTACAATGACATATTGAGAGTGCCATACACACACACACACAACACACACATCACAGGCAGCGTTTTTCTTTGGCTACATGGGGATGGTATGTTTTGCATTTTTCATCATGTTGGGTGCTGTAGGGTGGCGTGCTTCCCTAACCCTTAATCGTGTGATATTCAAGGCAGTCAAGGTGTGTGTTTTTGGGGTGTACTTGAGTGTGTGTATTGAAGTGTGTGGTGTGGTGTGGGATGGGATGTCCAGTATATGGTGTGTAATTTGGACAATAATTATTACTAATTGGCCCCTTACACCCCCTCCACAGTGTGAGTGATTGCTGTGTGACTGTGAAACCCCATGTGTGACTGTGATACCCCATGTGTGGCTTTGATACCCCATGTGTGGCTTTGATACCCCATGTGTGTGGCTTTGATATCCATGCACACACCATAACAACATACAATGAGTATGTGTGGTGGTTTTTGATGTTGTTATGTTTACACATGCTGTCGTGACACACGTGTTGTTTTGCACATGTGTGGTGTGTACGTCTTGTACATCACACATGTATGTCAAACTGTGGTTCTTACAGTAATAATAGAATGAATGAATTCGGGTAACAATAACATACATATGCAAGTACATCATCGCTATCATGATCAGAGACAACAGCCACATCACGCACAAGCCAACATTCATCAAATTAAAACAGCTCCGCCTCTCATATCCCCACGACGCTCTTCAAGACAGCACCCTCCTTGCTCATGTATGAACACCACCCTGCCCACCACCCTGCCGCCCACCACTCTCACATGCTGTCAATGCCTGTTGTATTTTGCGTCGTGCGTTTGCTTTATTTTCAGGACACGCAGCCGCTGCAAGTTGCAGCAATTGCTGTGCCTGTGAGGTCTGTCCTGCCTGCAGTTTGGCAACACCCGCTCTGTATGCCGTGTCTGCAACCTGTGTGAAGTGAGTGCGCATGTTGATGTAGTGTTGTTGCATGTCGGTGTTGTTGCGGAATCGTACCTTTAGGAGCAACGCCAGACGTTGTGTGGGGGACTGCTGCTCCAGTGCCTTGAGTGTCAACTGCAGTTGTGTAAGCAGCTGTGCATCTGTGGATGAGGGCATGGTGATGAGGCGTGTGCAGATTGCCAATGCTCGCATCATATGTATAGCTCACACAAACACACCCTGATGCTGTGTAGGCTGCTTAGGGCTTTGTAATTGCACGGTAGCATCAGTGCTGGGCAGTTGAGAGGCAAGAAGACCATCAACATTTAGGTCATCACACACCTTGAGCAACCCACAAAACCCTGTGATGGTTGGTTTACATGATCCAACCGTGTGCATTCATGTGATGCATCAAACAGGCTTACACGCACCGTCCCACGGTGGCTCTTTAAGGCTTTTGTTCATCTGTGCTGCAACAATCCTGCTTTCTGCAGCCTCCATGAGCCTGCTGGCTTCAAACAGTGCTCCATCCTTCATTCTTGGTGGTTTGGGGAATAAGAAACCAGACAAAAATTAAATAACAACGTTCATTTTTGGCGGCAATTGCAACGCAGTTATTTTGCAGTTTTCAGCCTGTGTGTTGCAGTTTTGAGCCTGAAACGCATACTATTGTATCGGTTACAAGTACACTAGCAAATACACTTGCAAGGACTCGCTTCTGTCGTAGCGCACTCGACACATTGTTTGTTGTTCAACATGGGCCGCAGCGAACGACCAGAGCACACTGCCCCCCCAGACATCTACTACAATGACGACGAGGCACAAAAGTACACAAACAACACGCGCATCATCAACATTCAGGTTTGTGTTGGGTGGGTACACATCTACCCATCGACCAGCCGCCCCTAACACCACACAACCACAGAACAAGCTGACGCAGCGTGCCATGGAGCTGCTTGCACTACCTGATGATGGCACCCCACGCATGCTGCTAGACGTAGGGTGTGGCAGTGGGCTGAGTGGTGAAGCCATCAGTGAGGCAGGGCACATGTGGACGGTATGTGTGTTGTGTACACAAACAACTGTGGCACACGCTGCATGCTTGTGAGAATATGCATGTTGGTATGCAGTCTGTATACAGCAGGGGTCTCATTATTGGGGTAATCCAGTATCATTATGGTTGCAGACATGCAACCACACCATACCCAACACCCTGTGTCCATACCACCACCACCACCAACCATGTTACCACCACGATCACCTTGTTACCACCATCATTAGGGCATTGACATAAGCCGATCCATGCTGGATGTTGCTGTGGAGCGTGAAGTGGAAGGTGACATGTGTTTGTCAGACATGGGACATGGCATGCCATTTCGAATGGGCATGTTTGATGGTGCTATAAGTATATCTGCTGTGCAATGGCTGTGCAATGCGGTATGTTGGTTGTGCACATATATTGACATATGTAGCATATGTGAATGAATGGTACACACAACAATGCAAAACACACACATGCAACAACACAAACACACACAAACAATATCCTCGCACATATGCACACCCTCACACACCCTCTCACACACAGGATACAGCAAGAGCAGACCCTCGAAAGCGCATGAGGAGGTTTTTTGATACCCTATACGGCTGTCTTGCCAAGGGGGCACGTGCTGTGTTGCAAATATACCCAGAAAATGCACAACAGGTAAAGGAGAGGGGAGGTGTGTATATGTGGGGTAGGAGGGTGCGTGTTTGCGTGGTGTGTATGTGTTTATGCGTACAACCATGCATGCTTGTTGCCAACCCCCCACATACCCCACCCCCCCCAGGCTGAATTACTCACACTCTCTGCCATGCGAGCCGGCTTTTCAGGTGGGTTGGTGGTTGACTACCCCAATTCCACCCGTGCCAAGAAATACTTTCTCGTCCTTATGGTGGGCGGCACAGCAGCGGTACCTGCAGCCAAGGGGGTGGGTGCTGATGCCATGGACACAAGCGATGTCGAATATGATGACGAGTATGACGGAGGGGAGGATGGGCAGGGGGGTGTGGGGGGAGGGGATGGGGTGCGGGTGGTGGGGCGGCATGGCAAGCGGCGGAAAATGGGGGGGGGGGGAAGGGAACATGGGGTTGGGGGGGGGAGTGCGCGGCACCCAGAGGCCAAGGGGCGGGGGTGGATATTGAAGAAGAAGCAACAGATGCGTGGCAAGGGTTATACAAATATACCAGGGGACAGCAAGTACACTGGTCGAAAACGCAAGGCACGGTTTTGAATGGTGGTGATTTTTGTGTGTGTTGCGCAAACAACTATGCTGACGGTTTTTGTAACAATGTGAGACAACAGCATTGTGTTTACTTCTTCTGTTTACATATATTGTTGCATTTACATGTTTTTTACATCACATCACCACGTTCTGTCCTGTACACATATAGCGCACCCCCCTGTAGACATGGCATCATGCAGCAGCCAGGGTGGGTGTGACAAATCGGATGACATAATCTTCACGTGCGGGATGCTCATCACATGGTCGGGCATATGGTGTCCACACAGGCTCCCCAACAAACAAACGCATTGCCTGTGGGTACATACGGTATAGAGGGTATAGAGGAATGGTGGAACACCACCACCACCACCACCACCAACAACAACAACAACAACAGCAACACCAAAACAAAAACAACAAGGGTGTGTGCCCGACATCACCTTTGCACATCACCATTGCACATCCTGATGGTGTCAACCCCCCTACACAGTGCCCCCCCCAACTACACAATACCTCCAACCTACCGTTGCAAAGTTGCTCTCATCCAATGTAAAGCGGTGATAAATACCAGCAGGCAACACAATCATATCACCCTTGTTCATGGCAATGCGAATCCACCTGTCAGCCTCATCACGCACATCAAAGTACCCTGTGAAAAAAAACACATATTGTATGTGTGGGAGTATGTATGTGGGTGGTGTGCAGATGGCAGTGATGCACTATGCAATCACCTTTTACTGCATATATATACAGTATCATCACACAATACCACCATACACACAAAATTAAACAACAAAATTAAACAACAAAATTAAACAACAAAATTAAACAACAACATGATCATCACAACCCACCCTACCTGAGCCCTCAAGCAAAAAGCGAATCTCCTCATCTGCATGCAAATGCTCTTCATAGAATTTCTTCAGGGTGGCCTCATAGTTGGGCAAGGAGTCCGGGCTCACACGCACAACATCCTATGGGGGAGGACAATGTTTCGGGGTTCAGGGGGTCATGGGGTACACCGCGTGCGCGAGTATCGTGTACAGTAATAAGTCTTATTGGTGGTAGAGTGGTACAGTACAGTAACAGGACAGTACAGAGGCATCATACGCCGCAGTCGAGTGCATCATATACCCATCCATATGTGCGGAAGAGCCACGCATGTACACAACAACCAACACGCACACCGTTGACACACACCTCGTAGGTGTATCCCCGCACTTTGCGGATGGCCGCAAGCTTGGGATCTGTCTTGTGGTTGTCAGCATCGAGGTTCCATGACACCACACCCAGCTGACGGAGCTTGGCCAGGGATACAGGTTCGTTGGGATTGCGCCTGTGTAGTTGATGTGTGTTGTTTGTGTTGAGCCAGGGTTTCTCAAATACACGTTGTCGGTACGCAACAACAACTATCAGTCGATGAACAGCTGTATTACTCCTACTTGTGTGGTTTGCGCTGGTCCTCTTCGGAATCATCCATATACCACGCAGCCAGATCGTGCTCAGCGTCTGGCTGTGCCAACAGCTCTTCTTCCGTCATTGTCATCGTTGTTGCTCGTGCGATTGCTGGGAATTGGGGTGCAAATAATGGACTTTTTGTTTGTCTCAGTGTGACATCAATTGGCACATCAATCATTGGTACTGCAACCAGCGTTACCGAGCGACACAGATCAATCATACATCAACAAAACACTAGGCCATCTCTGCTTCCAATGCCTCCAACTCCAGCTCCTCCTGTGTCTTGGCAGGTGCTGCTGGTGCTGCTGGTACACGCTGCTGTGGCACCTTGTGTGTTGGTACAGGTGCAGGTTTCATCAACTCGGCATCCAACTCCTCTGCCTCCATCTCCTGTGTTTGCCGAGTATTGTTTTGTGTGTGAATAAGGTTGTGTGTATAATTTTGTATGCATTGTTGTATGTATAAGTTTGTATGTATTGTGTATGCAAACAAACACCCCACATGCACGACATACGCCCCCCACACAAACAACCGCCTCAATTTTTTTTTTCCACCAGCCCCCCACACAACACGTACCTCTAGTTCATTCAGCAATTCATCATCATCCAACTCAGCAGCTGGACCCAATGGCGCCCCCAATGCATCCTGCACCATACGCAGCTGGTCATTTGTCTCTGTAATCTCCTCCAACACCTTGTCAACACGATCAATGTTGAGATCTGCCATGGCCTGTTTGCTGGCTTTGGTGGCTTGGTGCAGCGCCCCCACTGTCTCCATTTGTGTGCTTGTGCTTTCCAGCATGAGTTGGTTTTCGTTGATGCGTAAAATGTTGTTTTCTACTTGCTCTAATTGCTGTTCATACATCTTTTTCTTTTTCAATGCCAACAAAGCCGCTGTTTTGTGTGTGTAGGGGGGGGGAGTGTTGGTGTGTGGGGAGAGAGTGTGTGTGGGGGGGGTGAAAAGTATGACAAGGAGTGTACACAGATGACAAGTCGTATACATATCAACAATGTGTACCTTTTTTGTTCTTGTCCTTGGTGAGCTGTCGTGCACGCTGCATCTCTGCATCAATCTTCTTTTCAAGCAAATCCCGACGCTTGATGAGCAACTCCTCCGTCTGTGTGTGTGTGCGCGGTGTTGTACGTCCATCCATCCTGGTATCCACATCATCAACCTACCTCGCCAAGCTTTTGGATAGCATCCACTGTTTGTGAAGCTGCATTTGATGGTTTGAATGTTTGTGTTGGTGCAGCTGGGGGTGGAGCAGCTGTTGGCTGTTTGCTGCCCCCGCCAAACAGTTTTTTCATCATGGTGACCCGCTGACAAACCTGTGATTCAGGGTGTGTATACGGATTGGAGACTTGAAAATGTGCGTAGTATGATGCGTGATGTATGGGGGATGTTGGGAGCGAAAACAAAAGGATACAGAGGCAGCAGAAGTTGCTTACGTGCATGCCACCAGCACCATCTGGATCACGCTGTTGCCGTGTCGTACCTAGTGATACTCGTGCCAAAGCAATTTTTTGTGTGGTGGTGGGACTGTGCAGCCCTGAGGTCACGCACACGCCGTTTTGTAAGCGGTACTACACAAAGGGTTGTGAGTGATGGCAGTCTGGAGTGACTGTAGCTGTGCTTGTGGCGCCGTGGTTGTAATATAATTCACAACAACATGTATATGTGTGTGTCTTTGTGAGGGAAAACATGTGAAAAATAAATACACAATGAAAAGGGGACGCACGCAAACCGTGAATACACCAACACCCCCTATATTGAACAGTACATACAGCAAATATACTAGAATATAGAGTCTATTCGTAACAATGGCCCAGGCTGTGGATTCTGTGCCAATACATGCGCCACCGTGTTGGCCACGCTCGCAATCTCATCCTCAGGGTGCTGCATGTACCGACGCAGCATGGCCATGAAGCTATCACTGAGTATCAGCGTCTCCTTGACTGCACGTATAGGTGCCAGCATTGCTATGATGTCCAGTGATGCTGCGAGTGCAAAATTGGACACTGACTGATCTGACAACAGTCGGATCAATGCAGGCAACCCACCTAGTTGTGTGTGGGGGGTGGGGGGTGGGGTGTGTGTGTGGGGGGGGGGTTAGTGAGGATGGAAGTGTATGAGAGACAGTGTGTATGTGTGAAAATGGGAATACAAGAGCAAGGACAACAAAAAAGGTGTGTGCAAGGAAAGCACTTGACATCATGGACACATTCCTACCACCACCACCACCAATCCCATACCAGCATCAAACACACGTCGTTGGTTGTTGCTGTTGTGTTTGCACAGCACGCACAGCGTATCAGCAGCCAACTCAGCAAGCCATGTATCTTGACTGTCAAGCATACGTACAAGGGGTGGCATACCCCCCTTGGCTCCTACCAGGGAAGCTACGTGTATGTCTTCACCCAAACAACTCAGTGCACCTGGATGGTGGTGGGCGTTGGGGGGTGGTGATGATGTGGGGGGTGGTGATGTGGGTGGTGGTGATGATGTGGGGGGTGGTGATGTGGGTGGTGGTGATATGTGTGTGCACATGGCGGGTGTTGGTGCTCTTGAGGCACATGGATGCATGTAATTGGCATGTATATGCAGCCACATCAACACATGCATCACCACACATACATCACACACACACTTACACACAAAAAACAAACCAACCACCTACCAGCAGCATGCCCTTGACATCTCCTGTTGCTCGAGTGGAGCAATGCAATTAATGGTAATGCTGCACCTAGAGAGATTATCTCACCTCTGCAACCAGCATGAAATGCCATATACATCTGTGTGATATTGGTGGGTATGAGTGTGTGTGGGAGTGTTGGGTGTGGGTGGGACATGTTTACTGACAGTGCTGATTGAATGCAGCATTGTGTTACATACACATGCACATCAACAATACATATATGTATATGTATATGTATGTATACATAACACAAACACTGCACAAACCACACACACATACCACATACACATACCTCACACACAAACCACACACACAAATCACACACACAAATCACACAAAACACACACACATCCCACACATTCCAACCACACACACATACCAGTACACCAGCAGCATATGCCTGAGCAACAGTGTGTCCCTCCCTCACCACCGTAACCAGTGGCTGCACAGCACCAGCGTCTCTCAACTTGGGCAACACACGTGCATGCATTGCCAGCGCAAACATTGTAAACGCTGCTTTTTCTACCAGCTTCCGGTTGCTGTCAACAAGCATGACCATGAGGTGTATGATGATGCCTGTCGGAAAGATAAGAGGGGGGTTTGGGGGGGGGAAGGTGAATAGGATGTGGTGGTACTGCATGTACACACAAAACACACAACATATGGGTGGTGGGGCAACACATATGCCAAAACACCCCTACCATGGGTGTGAAAAACCAATACCATACATACACACAATATGCCACCCACACATACACCCCATTCTCACAAACACCCCACCCACACGCCCCCCGTGCACCCCCCCCCCAAACACATACCATCCTCCACCACTGCGGCTGCTACTTCATCATTCATAGCCATGTACCCCATCACCTCCATGGCATATGGTCGTACATCTGTGTGCCCCCCGTGTTGTTGTGCATGTGTTGCCAGGTGCATGAGGGGTGTGAGGAGGGGTTGCAGGTGTACAATGGTGGAGGCACTTGCTGTTTTGAGGAGGGCTGTGAGTGCCTCTGATGCCCTCACCTGTGTGGGGGGGTGATGATAGTGGTGTGGGTGATGATAGGGGTGTGGGTGATGATAGGGGTGTGGGTGATGATAGGGGTGTATTGATGTGTGGATGCATAGGTGTGTGTGGTATATTGATGTGTGGATGAACAGGTGTGTGGAAAAAAAGGTGTGTGGATGAATAGGTGTGTGGAAAAAAAGGTGTGTGGATGAATAGGTGAGTGGTACACACCTATACCACTGCACTCAACATCCCTCTCTCACCCCCACATACACACAAGTACCCCCACATATGCTTACATACACAACAAAATACACTCAAGTACACTCACATACACAACAAGTACACTCTCACACAAACACACACACACACCTGCAGCATGGCGTCTAAAGCAATGCTCAATGTGTGTAACAGGCGTTGAGGTAAGCCTGCTTCTAGTATCATTGGTTTGATGGCGGTATCACGACATAGGGGGGTGAGGAGACCTAGGGGGGTGGGGTATGTAGGGGTGGGGTATGTAGGGGTGGGGTATGAAGGGGAGGGTGTATAAAGGGTGTGTAGGGGGTATAGAGATACAGGGTACGTGGTGATATGGAGCAGGTTGTGTATAACTTGTATTACTACTTGCATGGATTGTACTGACACATGTAAACAGAATACACACCCACCCAGCCACACCACCTACCGCACACAGCCGCTTTTGCTTCATCGCTCCCACCACCCTCTCCACTCCCACCACTCCCATCACTCCCACCATTCTCACCAACCCCCTCCCCCAGCACAGCCCCCACTGCCTCCAACACCCCTTGCTTTACAAGACGTAATCGATCACATGCATCCTGCTCAGCGACATACTGCAGCACAGTGGCAGCCATGTGAGTCACTGTTGGGACTTGTACAAGGTGTACAAGGTTGGTCAACATGCGGTCACTGCTGAGGTCGTCAAGGGAGATGTCCAGGTCAGCAGCCATGTCACGTGCCTGGTAGGGTGTGTGGGTGGGTGATGATGGGTGGGTTGCAATGTACATGGTCAAGGTGAATAACGATGGTCAATGTGTGTGCATCGTATGTATTGAATGTGCATAGTTTCTCCATCAACACTCCATCACACAAGCACATACACCCCAAGCACCCCCATCACCTACCGCACACACAGATGGCATGCGAGGACTCCGTGGTGACTCTGACCCCTCCCCCTCCCCTGCCATCATCATCATCGATCCCCCATGATGTAATGCAGATCCCGGATGATGTAATGCACAAAAACGCCCCCGTTGCATCATCTCCTTGTGTTGCTTGGCTTTTGCAATAAGCTCGTCGATATCGTCATGTTTTGCACACTGCATGGCTTCTTTCTTCCATAGGGCAATCTCCCGAGCAAGGCGGGTGTTGCTGCAGACACCAGTTGATTGTAAAGGTCGGTTGGTGAGGGGACAACTCCGACGCCCTCGTGCAAACCATGCATGTATTGATTCCCTGGGGGATGTTCAGGGGGAACATAGGGTGTTTGGTGTGTAGGGGGGGATGTAGAGATAGATGGACATAAAGAGAGAGAGAGGCATGTAGATGTGAACATAGACATGTAGATGTGAACATAGAGAAGAGCATTGTTGCCCACCAAACACACCTGTCAAATGTTTGTCCGGTTTCAATGAGGACTGTGCGCAAGAGTGAGCGTGTGATCAAGTGTGAGTGACACGGTGTGGTCAAGTTCAGTTGAAGACTCGGAGCACACACATACACAATCATACACACACACACCACGACTTACCAGGGTCACACATCAATTCCAGTGAAATGGGGCAAATATATTCTTGTGGGGGTTGTGGACCAGTCCATGAGGTGGTTGCTTCCTCATTGAGGAGCGTGCGAGGTGTCAGCTGCCACTCTTCCTCATCACGTATTCTGCGTTGCTGAATCTGAGCAGCAGTGGCCCGCCGTTGTTGCTCTTGCTGCTCATTGATAATTTCATACACTTTTTCAGCTATTAAGAAGCCACCCCACACGAGTAAGACAGCCATTGGTGTGTTGGGGTTTGTGTGTGATGGATTGATGACCGTCTGGCTTGTGTCCAGCTGTGTGTTGTATGATTGTTGTACTCAACCACCGCGTTGGGTTTCTTCTTGCGATACTATGCTTGCGATACGGCTTGACGTGCACATATACACGTGCAGGGCAGCATGCATGAGGTTCAGTTGTTTATTCACAAGAGTTTTGATACACAGTGTTGTCTGTTCTGATGTGGTTTTGACATAATTAATGCACGTTTAATCCCAATACTATGCTCCACTGAGAGCAACCCCCGACACCGCCAACAAAAGAACACTAGCAACCACACCCACCACTGCGGGTGGTGGCTTCTGCCGCACATTGCTTCCCACAGCATGCCCAGCAGTGTACACCCACCGCCCTGCCAACTGCCAGCATGCCCATGTCACCACCACCCCTACCAAGAAATCAATGCTATAGTGCTGATATGTGGACACATCCTGTGGTGTTTTCGCATACATGTTTCCCTCCACCCCCACTCGTAATTCCCCCCCCCCACCCCATACCTTGCAACATGCATGTACACATGCCACCCACAACACCACCACCACAGCACGCCCCCCCACAAAATGGTACCATGCCAGTGGGACCACCGTCCACAACACCACATGCCCTGAAAACACCAAATCATTACACCCACCAGAGCCCCTCACTTTGGACAGGCCCACTCGGATAAACGACCACACATCCTCAGGTACATGTGCAGGAAAGCGTGCCGCATAACAGCCGGGGAGGGCCGAGGGGAGGACCGTTGCGGTGAAAAAAAAGGGGCGGATGAAAAATGCCAGGGCAATGGTGAGGAGGACTCGGCTTGCCATACCAAACCCCGCATGGTTGGGGAGCTGTTTGTGTTGAGGGAAGGGGGTGGGGTGGGGCAACAGATGGGTGGGTGAAAACAACAGATGAAGTGTGGGTGCTGTGTTGATGTGTCGCACTCTCAGACACCGACATATATGGAATACAGTAATGCAGTTGCACAATCACTTGACGATCACTTGAAAAATGCCCCCATGACTGACAGTCACCAACCACATATACCTGGTCAAACAGCACTGAGAGTAGCATGGCAAGCAAAACCACCAAAAACAACATGGTGTCTGCCCAGGGAGTGCGCAACACCATGTCGAGTATAGGATACGCCTGCAGTGCATGCAAGCCAATTCGTACATTGTCTTGTAATGGCATGTAGACATGCTTGCGCTGATCAGATGCCGCAACAACCCATGTGGCAACGTTCATCCATGCTGCGGCACAGAGCATGGCGAGGGCGGTGATGAGGAATGGGAGCAGGTGGGGACGCTCTTGGGGCCATCGTGGGTATTGGGAGACCTTGTACAGGAGGAATGATGCACCTGTCGAGGGGGGATGGGGTGTGTACAGGGTGGTATATTAAGTGTGTGCAGGGTGGTACGTAGATCAAGACGATGACCGAGGACAACCTGCAAAAAGCAGTGGGATTGTCAGAAACGCAGGCAAAGGCCGTGTCGCGTTGATCCATGCACCAAGAGTGAGTATTAGATACGCAGTAAACAGCAAACCACCAGTGTTGGGTGGCTGTTTTGGTGGTGTTTGTGTGCACGACTGATCATCAACTTGATCACGAAGCGAGGTATTATTGGAGCCCACTTGCAATGGCAATGTTGCATGAATACGCTGGCGCATTGTGTAAAGTGGTCGTCATGGTGATTTACTAGTGTGGTTTGGTATCAACGCTCAATATAAACCAAATACATTGACCATTGTTCTCAATTGCTACTTGGCACCACGAATTTAATTGGCAGCAACTGCAGTCCTATTGCAACAGTACCTATACTATTTGAGATAGCGACCGCAGCAAAAATACAATGTGTTGATGCATCCATGCCCAAATAAAAACCCAACACACAACAACAATCATGGTTGCAGATGACGAAGAAAAGCAGCCATTTATTGTGGAAATGGGAAGGCGTGGGACTATGGTACGGGGCAGTGCCCCCACCATCACCCACCCCGACAGCGAACCAAAACACATACCCTTTGCTGTCATCTTTCCAGTGTGGCTTCGCCATGCAGCAATGTGGTTTTATGCAGGTGGCATGTGGGGGGTGCATGTGGTGGAATACACTGTCAGGCAGCGCTGGATGCACAGGTTGATCACCGTTGACATCCCATCACACAGATCCTGCATCACAATGGCGTGCTCGTAGCTATGCAACCGGCAACCTGATATGCTGTGCATTCACAACACTTTTGCTTGTACGTATAAGCTATGCACAGCGTGATTTCTTCACTGCGTTGTCCGAAAAACAACAAGGTGTGTGTGTGTGTGTTTGGGGGGGGAGTTGTGAAACGCGCTGTGTGTACACATGATGATCACCGTGCACCCCACATGTATGTAACTTCTTCTTCTTCTTCTCTTCTTCTTCTCTTCTTCTTCTCTTCATTCTTCTTCTTCACACACACTACACACTACACACACACACACACACACACACACACACACACACACACACACACACACACACA
>VFQP010001323.1_pt1 | contig 33898 bp, 31 predicted proteins | sample 3512351 | NCBI WGS metagenome assembly VFQP01 (sample SAMN10412372, study PRJNA504923) | tailings metagenome | isolation source: Relicate 1 Philex TSF1 revegetated site | place: Philippines: Tuba, Benguet | collected 2017-08-29
GAGATCCCGCAGGAAGCCTTCATCGCCGCGCTCAAGATGGACGAGAACTAGGGGGGCGGCGCCCTTAATTTGTCATCCTCGGGCTTGTCCCGAGCAATTGTCGGTGGGCTTCGGCCAGCCGCGCCGCTGTGACGGTGCGCGGGAAGCTTTGTCCGGCCGGCTCGAACAGAAGATGCAGGCCGCGAACCGAGATGCCGAGAAGTCCGGCGACGAGGGCGGGTGAGAGATCGGGGCGGTGCAGGTTTTCGATTATGGTCCGGCGAGCGACGTGATACTGGCCGAAGTGGATGGCGGCCCTGCTTTCCGGTGAACCCGTTGGCGCGCGGCCGCATGCGAGAAGTGCCAATTGGCCAACATTGGCAACGGCTGCTTCCGGATCCGCGATTGCCGGACCTCGCTCGACAAGAGCGGCAAAGCCGGCGCCGATCAGCTTGGTGAGCCATAGGCCCGCCGCGAGCGGTTCGTGCTCGAGCGCGCGTGCGCCCTTAGCGAGCGTGTCACGTCCCTTCAATGGGATCTTCAGCATCCGGAAATGGAAGCCGTCGGTGCGGGTCGGAATGCCGGCGTAAGGAATGTCGGAATGACTGATGATGAGCGACGAATTGGTGACGGCACGTACGCGGTCGCGGCCGATGTCCATCCAACCCGGCCCGCGCACCTGCTCCGAGATACAAAGGCTGTCGCTCGCCAGCCGGTCGATGTCTGTCCTAGTCCGGCTGACGCGATACGTGGACGCGTGCATTTCAGCGAGCGTGGCGCCGCCGATCGCGGCGGCGGAGAAGCGGCCATAAAATTGAGCCCGCTGCGTTTTTTCGAGCTCGATCGTGACGCCGAAGAGCTGCTTGCCCCTGACCTCGACCCAGTGATCGAACCGGTCCTTCGCCGGCAGGTCGTCAGTGGAAAACGTCAGCATGCAGGCCTCTTGAGGAGCCGCACTGTCGTCCAGGACGGTGTTGACCGCAAGTCCAAGAGTTCCCAGCGTGACATTCAAAGAGGGCCGAACCTGAGATAGATTGTTCCGTCTCAAGACTGCTTAACCGATGGAGGCCCCTGTGCGCTTTCTAGTTCTAATGACGGTTGTCGCCATGTCGATTTCGAACGCAGCGCGCGCGGACGACGCGATGGCGAAATGCGAGAAATTCTTTGCCAAGTTTCAAACGTGCGTCGACGGCCTCAAAGGCGAGCAGCAGGAGGAAGCCAAGGTTTTCATGAAGACACTGCGCGGGACCCTCGGCATGGCGGATGGATTGAACCGCGGCGATCCCATGCTGACGGGCATGATGTGCGGCTTCACGATGGATGAGGTCAAAAAAGACCCGTCCGTGCAGAAGTATAACTGTGCGTGGTGAGGCTGCCGCCTATCGTTTCATTGCGTCGTACCAGTCCAGGACGCGGAGCGCACGGAGCGTATTCCAGCGACTGGGCTGGCCGACCGCGGTTTCCATCGCGACTGGTATTTTGATCCTCGGCTCGGAATGGATGGGTCCGAGTGGCCAGCGTCCGTCTTCACCCTTGCTTTCGCGAACCAGCTCGATGGCGCCGGCGATGCGTTCGTCAGGGGCTTCGCCGGCGCTTCGCAGGTAGTCCAGCGCGCGCAGCACGTCATACTGCCACTTGGTCGGGAATGAAAATTTGGTCCAGCGCTCGTTGATTACGGCTCCGGTGGAGAGCGACCGCAGCAATCGGCGCTCCAGGAGATAGGTCTCGCCGCGTTTGCGCGCGCCGGTCACGTCCGGTCTCGGTCCGCGCGCGTTTTCGTAGTCGAGCAGACCTTCCAGGACGCAGATCGTCGAGTGGAAGGAAGAGCGCGTGCTGGGAGGCGCTTCGCAGTTCCAGCCGCCATCCTCGAGCTGCTCACCGAGGAGGCGGTCGAGAAGCTTCTCCACCGGCGCGCCGAAATAGGCGCCCTCGCCGAGGATACGGCCGTTGATGCACGGCTCCGTCTCGCCATCGAAGAAGGGCTGTCCGTCCAGCTGCCACCATGTGACGCCATTCTGCGTGCGGTCGATGGCTGCGCGCACGCGTTCGGAAGCCGGGTCCGGCCCAAGGTCCTTCAACAAGGCCAGCACGTCCATGGTGGTCATCCAGCCATGGTCCGTGTCGTCGTTCCAATGTCCTTCCGGTGCCTGATGATCGAGCAGCGCTGCACCCCAGCCTTCGACGGCCACGCGAGAGCGCTCGGCCGCCACAGCGTCCTCCGAGGCGTCGGTGAGATCGCGCAGGGTCTGCCACCGGATCGCCGGGTCGCCTGCAAGCAACCACTCGATGACAGCCGTTCGATCCGTCATGGATTGTTCTCTTTCGCCGATGGAGCCGTTTGCTCAAGGAGTTACACGCCACTTGGCGCCAATATGTGACGTCGCCGCTCCTTTTCGTACCGGGCTCGCCGCCCATATAAGCGAAGACCTTTCCGCACCCTCCCCAGGAGCATTCCCCATGGAATATCGTCATCTCGGCGCGTCTGGTTTCAAGGTTCCCGTCCTGAGTTTTGGCGCCGGGACGTTCGGCGGGCAGGGGCCCTTGTTCAGCGCGTGGGGCACCACGGATGTCGCAGAGGCGACGCGGCTGATCGACGTTTGTCTCGATGCCGGTCTCAATATGTTCGACACGGCGGACATTTACTCGGGTGGGAAGTCCGAGGCCATCCTGGGCGCCGCGATCAAGGGGCGACGCGACAAGGTTCTCATCTCGACCAAGGCCACCTTCCGCTTCAGCGACGAGCCGAACGCCGTGGGCTCTTCGCGATACCATCTCATCAAGACGTGCGAAGATGCGCTGAAGCGGCTCGGGACGGACTACATCGATCTCTTTCAGCTTCATGGCTTCGACGCCAAGACCCCGGTCGAGGAAACGCTGTCGACGCTCGACGATCTCGTGCGCGCGGGCAAGATCCGTTACATCGGCGTATCGAATTTCTCCGGCTGGCATCTCATGAAATCGCTGGCCGCCGCGGATCGCTACGGGTACCCGCGCTATGTGGCCAATCAGACCTACTACTCGCTGATCGGGCGGGATTACGAGTGGGAACTGATGCCGCTCGGTTTGGATCAGGGCGTGGGGGCCGTCGTGTGGAGCCCCCTCGGATGGGGACGTCTAACCGGCAAGATCCGGCGCGGGCAGCCGCTGCCTGCCACGAGCCGCCTGCATGAGACGGCCGACAGCGGACCGCCGGTCGACAACGAATACGTCTACAAGGTCGTGGATGCGCTGGACGAAGTCGCCGCCGAAACCGGAAAGACGATCCCACAGATCGCGCTCAACTGGCTGCTGCAGCGGCCGACCGTTTCGACGGTCGTCATCGGTGCGCGCAATGAGGAGCAGCTTAAGCAGAACCTCGGCGCCGTAGGCTGGAACCTCACCAAAGAGCAGGTTGCAAAGCTCGATGCCGCGAGCAATGTCACACTCGCCTATCCCTATTGGCACCAGCGCTTCTTCACGGAACGCAATCCGGCGCCGGTGTGAGGTGGACGCTGGCGTCAGTAGGGTGGAGGTTTTGCAGCGCGTTGTATTTTAGCGGCCTCCGTCCACCAGTCGAGGTCATCGGCGAAACGCGGGAAGGATTTCTCGAGCGCTTGGCCCGCGCCCGATGCCGCCGGTTCGCCTTTTTCGTCGAGGGCTTCGGAGATCGGTCCGACTGTCAGCACGCTAGAGATGACGACCATGCCCATCTCGGACAGCGTGCCATGCCATGTCAGGTTTGCGCGCGCACCTGCGATGCGGCCTGCCGAGTAGCTGGCAATAGCCGCGGGACGCCAGGACCACTCTTCGAGGAAATGGTCCGTCAGGTTCTTCAGGCCGGGCTGCACGCCCCAATTGTATTCGCCCGTAACGAAGACGAAGGCGTCGGCCGCCTTGATCTTCGTCGCCAGTGCTTCCATGGCGGCGGGCGCCGATCCTTTCGCGTATTCCTTGTACATCCGGTCGAGCATCGGCAGGCCAACGGACTTGGCGTCGATCAATTCGACATCCGCGCCTTTTGCGGCCAAGCGTTTAACGAGGAAATCGGCGAGACGGATGCCCATGCGATCGCTGCGATAGGAGCCGTAAAAGACCAGAACGCGGTGTGACATTGCTTTCTCCTATCTGCAGCCGTTGTCATAAAAATTCCCCGCGGCGCATATGGTTCGCCTTCCTTCGCGCTATGACTTGCCGCACCAGCCCGGCAGATAGCTCGTGGCGGGCTCATGGCAAAAGGTCAGCGCTTCGTCCAAGGCCTTCTCGAAGTGCTTTTCGACGTGGGACCGCTTGATGCGGCGGCGGAGGCAATCGGCCCAGAGGAATTCGCTGAAGGGCGTCTCGTCCTTTGCGTAGCCGCCGGCTCTTCGGAGGGCGCCAGCGAGCGATCGAAAGGGGTCATCGGTCAAGGCCGCGATGGATTTCGGAATGTCGCTGTAGGTGCGGCGCACGCCGTGGTCGTCGAACGGATGAATCCAGTTCCGATTGTCGACAAAGACCCAGAAGGCGTCTTTCTCCAAATGGCTGAGATCGGCGACCGTCGTCGTTAGCACGAGTTCGACGCCTTCCTCGTGGAGCGCCCGGGCCAGATGATGATGATCGATCAGGTAAGGGCGCCGCTTAGGGCCGAGCACGATCGGGATCAGATGGCGGCCGAGAAAATCCGAGTCCTCATGGGCCGCCATGTCGCGCCACTCGCGGCGCTTTGTGGCGACCTCGTGCAGGCCGACGGTCATCTGCGTTGGCCGCAGGTCGTGAATGGGAGTTGGCTTGAGCAGGGGCTCCACAACGATCATGGATACGTCCTCGTGTTGGGCGCGCTGTTTCAGCGGCCGTTCAAGGTGCCGAGTGCGTGTTCCACGCTGTAGAAAACACGATCGCGGCCCAGGGTGTCCATCGTACCAAAGCGCGTTAGGGCGGCCTGCGCGCGCACGGACTCGAGCCGCGCGATCGCGAACTCGATGTTCTGCGCTTTGCAGTGGGCAATAAGCTCCGTCAGCGATTCGGCGGCCGTGAAGTCGATGTCGGCGATGCCGCCGGCTTCGAGAATTACAATCCGGGGCGGCGGCTCGATCGCGGAAATCTTGGAGATCATTTCGCTCTTGAAGGTCTCGGCGTTGGCAAAGAGGAGCGGGGCCTGGAACGCGATGACGGCAACGCCGGGAACTGTTTCTGCAGCATCGCGTTTGCCCGGCGCCCACCAGACGGTCGTGCCGGGGATGCGGCGCATCTCGACCGGGCGAGTCTGTGTCGTCATCCAGACGCCATGCAGGAGCGATAGGCCGATGCCGATCGTGACACCGATTTGGATCGGCAGCGCGATGATAGCGATGGCCGTCGTGAGGCCCAGCAGGCCTTCCACAGGTGCTTCGCGCGCGAGCTTGGCGATGATGCCGACGTGGATCAGCCGCTGTGCAACGAACAAGAGCACGCCGGCGAGCGCGGCTTGCGGGATGTGGGCCAGCAGACCGCCTCCCCAAAGCGACAGTAGAAGGACAATCACAGCCGCGACGAGGGCTCCGACTTGTGATGTCGCGCCTGCCGATATGGCGACAGCCGTACGTGGCGGGCTGGCGTCGATAGGGAAGGTTCCGAGCGCTGCGGCTGCAATGTTGCCTGCGCCGATGCCGATGTAGTCGCGATCGATGTCGGGTTCGCGAGCGCCCGGGTCCTTGAACGACTGGCTGACGGCCGCAGTCTGAATCATGATGACGAGCGAAACGATGAGGGCCATTGGCAAAAGGCTGCGGACGTCATCCAGCGACGGCAGCACGAAGTGCGGCAAGCCGCCGGGGAGCGCGCCGAGCGTCGCCACTCCCTGATCGTGCAATGCCAATGCATATACCAGCAGCGTGCCGAGTACGATGCCGATGAGCGCGGCCGGAATTCTTCCGTCGATACGCTCGGATACGATCATGAGGGCGAGGACGCCGAGGCCGATCGCGGCTGACCACAAGCTGGTATGGGAAATGTTGGCCGCGACGCCTGAAAGCCGGCCGAACAAGTGGCTCTCTGTCACGTCCAGTCCGAGAAGTGACGGGAGTTGCGAGACAACGATATGGACCGCAATACCCGCTAGGAAGCCCGTCACCACCGGTGTCGACAAGAGATTGGCGATCCACCCCAACCGAAGCACACCGGCAAGCATCATCAATACGCCGATCATGAGCGCCAATCCGATAGCAAGCGATGCGAGCGAAGATGCGCCTCCCGCAGCGACCGTTGCCAATGCGCCGGCGAAAATCGGCATCGTTGTGGAATCGGCGCCTGCCGTGAGCACTCTGCTGGCGCCGAAGAGCGCGAAGCCGAGCGTCGCGCCGACGAAAGCATAGAACCCGATGTGCGGCTCGAAGCCACCGAGACGGGCCGTCGCCATCTGCTCCGGAATTGTGATGGCGGCGAGCGTTAGGCCCGCGAGGATGTCGCGCCATAGGCCGGCGCGCTTCCAACCTTGGAACGACTGCAACAGAAGGGGTGCCTTGAGCTGCATGGAACCTCGGCAACGCAGCAACGTACGATCGTCAGCACACAGGGGCTTTTTCCCAGACTAATCTCATTTCGCAGGATTAGTCTCGCGGCGCCCGCTCGAGCTGATCAAATTTTGATCAGTTTTTTCCCTCCGTCGGAAGGATCGTGTGTCCGCCTGACATGAAGAAGTATTTCACTCGCGCCCATACTGTTGGGTCGCATTGACGTTACGGCGCGATTTGGTGTCCGGTGTCGCTTCGACCAATCATCGGAGTGAGTGTTGCCATGAGCTCGTCACCGGATGGCGAAACTCCATTTCTCGAAAGCGTGCTCGGACGTATGAACGGATTCCTCTACCGGTGCAGAGCCGACAAGGAATTCACCATGCTCGAACTCACGTCCGGCTTCCAGCGGTGCTTCGGCTTCGATGCGTCCGAGGTGCTCGGCAATCGCGTCCGCTCGTTTGCCTCTCTCATCCATCCGGACGATGGGGCGGCGGTCGATCTTGCCGTGGTGCAGGGGCTTCAGCTGCGCAAGAACTGGACGATCAACTATCGTCTTCTGCACGCCGCCGGTCACTACGTGTGGGTGCACGAGGACGGAGGCGGCGTTTGGGACGGGGCGGATAGCCTCGCCTATCTCGAGGGGGCTGTTTTCGACATGCACCACCTCTATGCCAGTCTGGAATCCCAATTCAGCAGCGGCGCCCCGGCATAAAGGAAACCATCGGATACTTCCGCTGACGGAAACATCCGATGGGCTGGAACTCAGCTCGCCAGCTTTTTCACGTTGCTTTCACGTTCGCTGTCGAGGTCGCTCTCGATCATCGGCAGCGTGAAGGCCTCGATCTCGTCGAGCGCCTTACCGGCGATGCCCTGGACGTCGCCGTACATGCCGATCGTGGATTCGATCACGATGCGGATCTGCTGCTCGCGCTTGGCCCACTGCTTGGTCATCATCTTGCGCTCGCGGTCGAGATCCTCCTGCATGTCCTTGATCTTCTCGACGATCGCTTCGACGCGGTGACGGAAGCGCGGACCGGTCAGGTACTGGTAGACCATCTCGGTCTTGGTCTGCTGACCGTCGGTTGCGTGACGCGCGGCCGATATCTCCAGCAGAGACTGGCGCAATGCGATGGCGACCGGCAGCGCGCAGCGGGGCTCCACGACCCACACGCCGTCTATGAAATCGAACGCCACGACATCCTTCGGCAAGGCGTTCGAGACGAGCAAGGCGATCTCGGCTTTTGCCCGGCGCTGATCCTCGCGCAGCTTGGCGAGCCAGCCGTCGCTCCAGTTCTTCGTACGCTTCGACTCCCACAGGATGGTGCCACAGTGCTGATCGTTGGGTCCATGCACCCGCTGTAGCACGTCGCCGCCGAATTCTCCCTTGGGCACCGGCTCGATGATGTCGCGCGGAAACTTGCTGCGGATCGACGCTTCCAGCTCAAGCTCGAGCACTTCGCCCTGAAGCTGCTGCGAGCCCTGCTCGGCCTTACGCTTCAACTCCTCGATCTGGCGCTGCATTGACGAGATCTGTTCTTCCTTTTCGAGCACGCGAAGCTTCAAGCCGTCCTCGGCTTCCTGCCGCGCCTTGTCGCGCACCACCGTCAGGGATTCCTGGACCTTCTTTTCGATCGTAAGGTCCATCTCGCGTTTGGCGTCATCCAGCTCACGCTGCTTGCGGATCAGTTCCGCCTGCGCTTTCTGGGCTTCCGCCAGCTTGACGTCGCGCTCACGCAGAACGTCCTGAAGCTCGGCGAGCTGCTTGTTTTTCTGCTCCATATCGGATGCTGCGAGGAGCTTTGCCTTCCTGGCTTCATCCGCGGCAATGCGCTCACGCTCGGCGGCGACCCGCTGAGCCACCTGCTCGCCGAGCGATGCCTTCTCCTTTTCCAAGGCGGCTTGCCTCGACTGCAAGGCAGTCTCGCGTTCGACGATCTCGGAATCCTTGCGGGCAAGGGCCTGCTCGTAACGCTTGCGCGTATCGGCGATCAGGGGCGCCGCAAGCGACTCCGTGAGTTTGATCTCGGTCCTGCAGTTCGGGCAGCTGATGGTGGGTTCGGTCATGCCGTTCCTTCCGACTCGATGTATCGACAAAAAATGTACTCCGGTGACGGGTGAGGCGCTCCGCGGCGCAGGGATCGCGCTGTGGATGTTCTTGTTATGTTCTGGCAATTTGGCTCTCCTGTCAACCCCGATCTGTGCCACCCATCAAAGAAAAAGCCCCGGTATTCCGGGGCTTTAGCCGTCTGATCTGCAACTTTTATGTGAACTCAGTGGCGGCCGGGGCCATAGTCCCAAGTCCGAGTGCCCTCGCGCCTGTCATCGCGTCTGTCGTCACGACGATCCCGACGATCCTCCCGGCGCTCGACACGACGCCAGCGATCCGGGGGCGGGCCCATGCCGCGCGGCGCGTGATAGCCTGATCGCCACCAGCCTGGGTGACGGGGCCCCGGAGGAGGAGCATGCCAACCCGGGCGCGGACGCCAGCGGAAATCGGCCCAACGTGCGCGGTCGCGGTACCAGGGCCGGCCGCGGTAGTAGCGGTCCCAGTAGTCGCCGGCAACGAACGTCACGACAGGGATGCGGTAGGCAGAGAGGCCAACGTCAGGAAGAGCGACGTACTCGCCGCGGCTTTCGAAAGCGATGTACTCGCTGTATACCCAGCCTCTGTTCCCGGCCCAGATCACATCGCACCAGGATTCGTCGCGGAGACAGCCTGCAATCTCGATCGGGTCGCCCTCAGGCACAACGCCGACGCTCGGAAAGTCGATGTCGGGGCCAGTTCGCATATTGACGTTGGCGGTGGAGAAGCCGGGCGACGCGCTGGCCGCAGACAGCCCCATCAATGTCAGACCGGCAATTGCACCGATCAGCTTCAGTTTGCTCATGATCACTCCAATCTCGGCGTGAGCGATCACAAAATCATCGAAACATGGGCAGACTCATGACGGCGCGCTGAGTCATGGCGCCGCGCGGGCCAACATCACACGATTGTATAGTGCTAAATCGCTATTCCCAGCGGCGGCGGAGGCGCTGAACCTGGGGCAGGTCCAGGATATCGAAATAGGGGCCTGTCCCGGGCGGGTAATCCTCGGCGTACTTATATCCGCCGTCACACCACGGATTACCGTAATAGCCGAATGGTCCATTATACGGCCGGCAGTCGCGCGCGACCTCACGTTCGCGCTTTACGCGCCTTTCGCCAGCGTCCGCGTCGAGCGGCAGCGAGATCAGCGCCGTCGCGCCAAGGGCTGCAGCGAGCGTTAGCTTCATCATGATGGCGCTCCTTCAGTTCGAGGGCCTAGCGTGAGGCCTCGCATCGATTCGTCTCTCATACTTAGGCTCGACCCGCCATTTGCGGGAGGCCTTCGTGGCCAGAGGCGCGTCCAAAGGGTATTTTTCGGCGAGCGGCGTTACCCATTCACCACGCGCATCATCGTTTCAGGATAGCGCGGGCCCGAGGCTGCACCCTTCGGGAAAGCGGCTTCGATCTCAGCAAGCTCCTGCTTCGAGAGCGTGATATCGACGGCGCGGGCGTTCTCGTCGAGATACTTCCGGCGCTTGGTTCCGAACAGCGGCACGATGAAATCGGCTTGAGCCAGAAGCCAGGCCAGCGCCAGCTCCGAAGGCGATACACCTTTCGAAGCCGCGATTTCGCGCACCTTGTCGACGAGTTTCAGGTTCTTGGCGAAGTTCTCGCCGACGAAGCGCGGACTCTGGCGGCGATAGTCATCTGGTTCGAAATCATCGGGGCTTTTGATCGCGCCGGTGAGGAACCCGCGGCCGAGCGGGCTGTAGGCGACAAAACCGATGCCGAGCTTGCGGCACGCATCGAGCACGCCATTCTCGGGATCGCGCGTCCACAACGAGTATTCGGTCTGGACGGCGGTGATCGGATGCACCTTGTTAGCGCGCGCGATGGTCTCGGCAGATGCTTCGCTCAAGCCGATGTAGCGCACCTTGCCGGCCTTCACCAATTCCGCCATGGCGCCGACGGTTTCCTCGATCGGAGTCTGCGGATCGACGCGATGCTGATAGTAAAGGTCGATGTGGTCGACGGCCAAGCGCTTGAGGCTGCCTTCGACCGATCGTTTGACGTAGTCGGGACGGCCGTTGATGCCCCGCGCTGCGGGATTATTCGGGTCGCGTACTATTCCGAATTTAGTGGCGATGAAGAATTGGTCGCGCTGTCCCTTTATGGCTTTTCCAACGAGTTCCTCATTGGTGTGGGGACCGTATGCGTCGGCCGTGTCGAGGAACGTAATGCCAAGCTCACGCGCGCGGTGAATGGTGGCGATCGATTCTTCGTCGTCGCGAACGCCGTAGAAGTCGCTCATTCCCATGCAGCCAAGGGCCAGGGCGGACACTTCCGGGCCTCTCGGCCCAAGTTTGCGCGTTTTCATGGGCAGGGCTCCATCGGATGCAAGGGTGTGACGGCGGGTTTGATATGGGACCGGCGCCCGCGCGCGCCAAGGTGCGATCCCGCGGTCGCGGTGCCGATTGGCTCATGAAATCTGCAAAAAGTCCCACGCAACTTTGCCGAGCCTGACCTTGTGAAAGCGTCGCACTCAGGCCCTGATTTACAGGGCAGCGGAAGCGAGCAGACGCCTCGCCGAGATCAGAATCCCGGCGAGCGGCTGGCCCGTGCCGAAGCGCCAAAGCTCAACAAGAGCAGAGCGAAATCATTTGGGAGAAGAAACAATGAGGAAAGTGTTTGTTCTGGCAGCCGCAGCCCTGCTTCCGGCCTCGGTTGCGATGGCCGATTGGTCCAGCAATTTTAAGACGCTTGACGCTGACGGCAACGGCCGGATCAGCCGCACGGAATACGAGGCGAACGTTGCGAAGTTGAAGCTCGATCCCGCGCCGACCTTTACCGCGATGGATGGCGACGTGAACAACGGCATCGATGAGGACGAATGGGCCGCGGCCGAAAAGATGGCAAAGGCCTTCCCCGTGTCGTGCAAGTCCGCCACCGAATCCTGGTGCCCCAAACAGTACTGATACTCTGACGCGACTAACCCGAAACCCGGTTAGCGAACTCCGGGTTTCGGGCGATGGCGCACTCTTGAGAAGGGAGTTCCTGCGTCCGGCCAGAGCGCGGGATGCGGCGCCTCGTGTCCGCCTGTCAGCGGGCAGGCTGGGGCCCTTTTTTCGTGCTATTTGCCGCGCTTCGCGAGCCAATCCTTCATGAAGGCGATTTCCGACGTTTGCGCCTTGATGATGTCTTCGGCGAGCTTTCTAGCTTCCGGATCCTTGCCGTACTTGAGCACAATCTCGGCCATGTCGATGGCGCCCTGGTGATGCGGGATCATGCCCTGGATGAAATCGACATCGGGATCGCCGGTCAGCGCGGCATTCATCCCCTCGTGCATCTTCTTGTTGGCGTCCTCGAAGGCTTTCGTCGCCTCGGTTTTCGGTGTGGCGCTCGTTTGCGCGGGGTCGTGGGTGCCGTGATCATGTCCCGAGTGCGGATCCTGCGCTGAAGCCGTTGCAGCCAGCAGAGCGGCGATGGGAAGTGCGAGCGCGGTGGTGCGTTTCATGCGATCTCCATGACTTGAATCAAATTCCCATGAGGCGTCGCTAGATCTCGACGCGGTTCAAGCGCAGCGCATTTGCGACAACGCTGAAGGACGAGAGAGACATCGCAGCGGCGGCGATCATCGGCGAGAGCAGGAGCCCGAAAACCGGGTACAAAATTCCTGCTGCGATGGGGACGCCTGCGGCGTTGTAGGCAAAGGCGAAGAACAGGTTCTGGCGAATGTTCGCCATGGTCGCCTCAGAGAGGGCACGGGCGCGCACGATGCCGGTCAAGTCACCTTTCATCAGCGTGATGCCGGCGCTTTCCATCGCCACGTCCGTGCCGGTGCCCATCGCTATACCGACATCCGCCGCGGCAAGTGCAGGCGCATCGTTGATGCCGTCGCCCGCCATTGCGATGACGCGGCCCTGGCTTTGGAGGCGCGTGACGACGCGGCTCTTGTCCTCCGGCAGGACCTCCGCTTCGACATCCGTGATGCCGAGCTTGCGGGCAACGGCTTGGGCTGTTGTGCGCTGGTCTCCAGTCAGCATGACAACGCGAATGCCGGCTTGCTTCAACGCCGAGACGGCGGAAGCCGTCGTCGGCTTTATCGGATCGGCGATCGCGATGAGGCCTGAGGCCATTCCATCGATCGCAATGTAGATAGCGGTGGCGCCATCCCGGCGCATTTCGTCGGCCGCGCCGTCGAGACCTCGAGTTTCGATTCCGGCGTCCGACATGATGCGGCGGTTGCCGATGACCAAGCGCTTGTTGTCCACCGATCCGAGAACGCCTTTGCCAACCGGCGAGTCGAAGTCTTTCGGCTCGGCCAACGTCAGACCGCGCTCGTGAGCGGCTTGAACGATGGCGGTGGCGAGCGGATGTTCGCTACCGCGCTCGAGGCTGGCGGCAAGGCGCAACAGCTCATTTTCGTCGATCGCGCCGTCCGCCCGGATGGACACGACGCGCGGCTTGCCTTCGGTCAGCGTTCCGGTCTTGTCGACGACGAGGGTGGTGACCTTCTCCATGCGTTCGAGTGCCTCGGCGTTCTTGATCAGCACGCCGGATTTGGCGCCACGGCCGACGCCGACCATGATCGACATGGGTGTGGCGAGGCCGAGTGCGCAAGGGCAAGCGATGATGAGAACCGAAACGGCGGCGATCAAACCGTAGGTAAAGCGCGGTTCCGGCCCCCATGTCGACCACGCGGCGAACGCAAGGAGAGCCACCAAAATGACAACGGGCACGAACCAGGCGGCGACGTGATCGACGAGGCGCTGGATCGGCGCGCGGCTGCGCTGGGCGTCAGCGACCATCTGAACGATGCGGGCGAGAACGGTATCACGCCCGACCTTATCGGCGCGCATGACGAAGGTTCCCGATTGGTTCGTCGTGCCGCCGATAACGACGTCGCCGACTGTTTTCGTCACGGGCATGGCTTCGCCGGTCACCATCGACTCGTCGATTGCGCTTCGGCCTTCCAATATCTCGCCGTCGACCGGCACGTGCTCGCCGGGACGCACCCGCAGGCGATCCCCGGAAACAACATGGTCGAGGCTTACGTCTTCGTCCGTCCCGTCCGTTCGAATGCGGCGCGCCATCTTCGGCGACAGATCGAGTAGCGAGCGGATCGCGCCGCTGGTGCGCTCGCGTGCGTTGAGTTCCAGGACCTGGCCGATGAGCACAAGCACGGTAATGACGGCGGCCGCTTCGAAATAGACCGGCACGGAGCCGTCGTGGCCGCGCATCGAGGCGGGAAAGGGCCCGGGCCAAAGCGTTGCGACGACGCTGTACAGCCACGCGACGCCCGTTCCCATGGCGATGAGCGTGAACATGTTGAGGTTGCGGGTCTTGATCGACGCCCATCCTCGCTGGAAGAATGGCCATCCGGCCCACAGCACGACGGGCGTCGCGAGGATGAGCTGAACCCAATTCGACGTTTGGCCGGGAAGCAGATGGAGGCCAAAGACGTGGCTCCCCATTTCGAGGACAAATACGGGGAGGGTCAGCACAAGACCGATCCAAAGGCGGCGCTTGAAGTCGATCAGCTCCAAGTTCGGCCCGGCGTCGGCGGTGGCGACTTCGGGTTCAAGGGCCATGCCGCAGATGGGGCACGATCCCGGACCGGCCTGCCGGATCTCGGGATGCATGGGGCAGGTATAGATCGCGCCGGGAGGAGCCGCTCGGTCCGCTGTGGCTTGCGCTGGATCAAGGTACTGAGCGGGATTGGCGATGAACTTCTCGCGGCAACGGGCGGCGCAGAAATAAAAAGTCTCGCCGTTGTGTGTATGCCGGTATTTGGCCGTTTCCGGATCGACGGTCATCCCGCAGACAGGATCCTTGACGGACGCGTGGCCGTTCTCGGGCTGTTGGCCGTGAGCGCCGTGATGCTGGCAGCAGGAGCCTTGCTTGTGCGTCTCGTGCTGCGTCATGTCCGATCCTCCGCACTCGATATACCCCTCGGGGGTATCGATTGACAGATATACCCCCATGGGGGATCCGTCAAGTATGTCGAAAGCCAACAAAGCATCCCGCCTCAAGAGGCTCTCTCGCATCGAAGGACAGGTGCGCGGTCTCAGTCGCATGGTCGAGGAGGATCGCTATTGCATCGATATCGTGACGCAGATCGCGGCGGTGCGGGCCGCACTCAGCCGTGTCGAGCAGGATGTGCTGCGGGATCACATCGGGCACTGCGTCGCGCACGCGATGGCAAGCGGAAACTCGGCTGATCAAAAACAGAAGATCGAAGAACTGATGGAAGTCATCGCGCGCAGCGCGCGTTGAAGTGGAAGGGAGCGGCGATGACCAAGTCCGTGTCGTTCAATCGTCGGGCCGTGTTGGGCCTGGTATCGGCTGCTTCATTCGCGCTCGCGCGCGCTGCCCGGGCACAGGCACTGCCTCCCATGGTCGTGTTTCGCGATCCAACCTGCGGCTGCTGTCATAAGTGGGTGGAGCATCTGGTCTCCAACGGCTTTGCCGTGACCGTCAACGACGCGCCGGTCATGAAGGCAGTCAAGGCGCGGCTCGGTGTTCCGCCGGAATTGGCCTCCTGCCATACGGGAGAAATCGGCGGCTATGTCATCGAAGGGCATGTCCCGGCCGTTGCGATCAAGCGATTGCTCGCAGAAAAGCCTGCGGCGCGGGGGCTCGCCGTGCCCGGAATGCCGATCGGGTCTCCAGGTATGGAGGGCGGCGAGCCGGAAGTGTACGAGGTCACGCTGTTCGGCGTCGGCGTCGCAAAATCGTTCGGCCGTTTCCGTGAGGATAAAGCCGTGTGAAGCCGTCACGGTCTCGCAATCGCGCTCAATCTGGCACGCCCCACCCACCAAGGATCGCTTAGGCTGATTTGGATCAGCTGTGCACGCGTTGCGTGGGTGGACCTATGGACCTGCGGCCAGTAAACATGGATTCGAATGCATCTAATGCAAGCGGGCGCACGATGACTTCGAGCGATATTGGCGGCTTGGTCGATGGACCTAGAGCGGGCCGCGAGTCCCAGCTTCTCTACGATCGCGCGGGCGGCGAGAATGGCCTCCGAGCTATCGTCGAAACCTTCTACGACATCATCGAGTTCGAGCCCGAGGGGCAGGACCTGCACCTCCTTCATATGCGCGGACATGGCGTCGCCCATTCACGTATCGAGCAATTCAACTTTCTGTCCGGATTTCTCGGTGGGCCGCGTCTCTATATCGAGAAGCACGGTCATTCCAACGTGCGTGAAATGCATGAGCACGTCGAGGTCACCGCGGCTGCGCGCGACGCCTGGCTCAAATGCATGACGATGGCGCTCGAGCGCGTGGGGCTGCCGCAGGATGTGCAGCGAGATCTCATGGTTGCCTTCACGCGCGTCGCATTCATGCTCAAGAACAGAGACTGATCGCTTTATTCAGAGCGAGTCCCAGCCGAAGCGCTCCAAGCCGACCCGATTCGGAGTTTTGCCCAAGACGTGCTCGGCGATCGCCTCGCCCATGGCAGCCGACAACTTGAAGCCGTGTCCCGAGCAGGATGAAACGATCGTCGCCTGCGGCATGTCGGGATGCCCGGCAATGAGCGATTTCGCTTTGGGCGTATTCGTGTAGCGGCAGGTCGCCGATTTTCTGAGGCGGGGGGTGATGCCGACAAAGCGGCCGTGCGCGTGCGTGTCGTACATGCGCTGGGCCTCGGCGTTCGTAGCCGGCGAGGAAAGTTCGTCAGGGTTCGCGACGATGTCGGCCGGGTCTTCGGTCGCAATTTTTATGGCGTCGCCGCCGAGTTGGCATGGGAACCCGTAGAAGAACGTGGCGGCGCCCGTGTCGTCGAGGTGGGGCCAGATGAAGTTCGGATGATTGGCGGCGGAGAAGGCGTCTGGCTGCTCGTGAACGAACCAGTAGAGCACCTGACGGGTGATGCGGAAACGCGGTTGCAGATGTTCCGGGATGAACCGGCGGACCCATGCACCGGCCGCAATGACGACGTGGTCAGTTCTGAAGACACCTTCATTTGTGCGTATTTCAACGCCGTTTCCGGAGGGTTCAATGGCGAGGACGCGTTCGTTCGTGCGGAGTTCCGCGCCCAGCTTACGCGCTTCGTCCAACTGCGCGGCAATGCAGGCCTCCGGGAAGAGGGTCCCTGAGCCTTCTTCGTAATAGGCGGTTTCGTCTCCACGGAGATCGAAGCCGGAGAATTTCCTTCTCAACGCGGCGTGGTCGTAGACCTCATGAGGAATGTCGAACTTTCGCGCCAAGTCGATGGTCCGCTGCAGGACCGAGCGTTCGCCATGGACCAGCGCCTGGGCTGATGCGGCGTCGGAGATCAGCGTAAAGCCGTTGGGATGAAACAGACGTTCGCCCCGGCGCGGTTGCGGGCTCGAGAAAATCTCGACCGCGCGGATCGCGGCCTGAACGTATTCTTCGCCCTCAAGCACCGCGAAGCGCGTTATGCGCGTTTCGCCTGTGCTTGAACCGAAAGCGTGAGGAGGCGTGAACTGATCGAAGCCGACAACGTCTGCACCGCGGCTTGCCAACTGGTACGCGGTCGCGGCCCCGTAAGCGCCCAAGCCGACTACCGCTACGCGCGGCCGTGCCATTTCATCCTCCAATCTGCGCTCGCTTCGCACTTTCGTTCAGTTGGCAGACATCCATGATCGAGACTAAGCTCCTCGTGCTGGATCTTTTCACGCGGATCTTCGTGACCGCAAGGTCTGTCAAGCCGCTGAAGAGAGGCTGTGTTCAGGTCGGTCCTTCGTTTCACGCTCAGCCTCTTCCTTCAGGATCTAGCAGGCGCGAGCCGGGACCCTAACGCACGTCGCGTACCCAAGGAGCCCCCGATGACTAGATCCGTAGCACTTTTAGGTATCGCCACCGCTCTCATGATCACGGGTTTCGGCCTGACATCCTCGGCGCATGCCGCCTCATTGCCCGTCGCTGCAGCCCAGTGCCTGAAGACGGACGCGGGCGCTGTTACGGAGGTCCGCTGCCGTCGCGTGTGCCGTTGGCGTTGCTGGGGTCCGTGGTGGGATCGTCGCTGCGGAAACCGATGCTTCCGGCGCTGCTGGTAGTTCCGGGCTGCGCTTTGCCATCGTGACGTCATGATCCGCATGTGCGCGGTGGTCAGTGCGGCTTGTCGATAGTCCGGCCCTAGGCGCCGAGACGCTCGAACGGGCCGAGCGTCTGCGCGGCGGATTTTCCCGCGCCGAGACCGAGCCGGGATTGCATGCGGATCAGCGTTTCGGGAAGCAGAACCAGATTGAGGAACGTTGCGGACGTTAGGCCACCCAATATCGTGATGGCCATCGGGGCTTCGATCTCGTGGCCTGGACGGCCGAGGCCTAACGCGAGCGGCACAAGACCCAATGCGGCCATCAGCGCGGTCATGAACACCGGCGCAAAGCGTTCTGCGGCTGCGATGCGAATGGTATCGGCCGACCAGGGGAGACCTTCCCGGTCGACGAGATGCTCCACGTGGGCGAGCATCATGACGGAATTCCTCGCGCCGATGCCGAATACCGTCACGAGACCGACGAGGCTGCCGAGCGTCAAACCGATGCCGCTGGCGACGATCGCCGCCATGCCGCCGATGAGGCAGAACGGAACGTTGATCAGCAATACAGCGGCCATTGCGCGGCGTTTGAATGCCATGGCGAGTACAACGATCACCAAAGCGATGCTGAGCGCGGTGAGCAGCGCCAGGCGGATCTGGCCGGCTCGCTCTTCCTCGGCTTGTCCCGCATACGACACGTACACGTTGGCCGGAAGCCTAAGCTCGGCGACCCGCTCTTTAACGTCGGCGACCGTCGAGCGCAAAGACCTCTCGTCCGATCCATTGAAATTCACGGTGACGCGGCGTTGCGCGCCCTGATGCTGAATGTTGGAGCGGCCGTCGGTCATCGTGATCGATGCGACGTTGCCGAGCAGCACGCGCGTCTTCGCGTTGCCGATCAGCAGATTGGACAACTGCTCGACGCGATCGCGCTCGTTGGGAGCCAGAATGACGACAACGTCGACCGTTTGCGCGCCGACGTAGGTCTGCCCGATCGTTGTGCCTGCGAAGGCCGTTTGCATGGCATCGAGGGCATCCTGTGCCGTGAGGCCGTAGCGCGCGAGCGCAGAGTGATCGAGCTTGACCGAAATGGTCGGCACCTTCGCGGCTCTCGGGATGCGCAGGTCCTCCACGCCTTCGATTGGAGCGATTGCCTTCTGAACCTGCTCGGCAGCGGCTTCCAGCGATTCAAGCTGTGGACCGGTGAGGTTGATCACCATTTGCGCCGTTTCACCGCTGAGGCTTTCGCTGATGCGGTCCCCGAGGAACGTCATGGCCTCCGTGCGGACTTCCGGGAAGCTTTCGAGGACTTCGCGGATCTTGTCCTGGGCCTCCGTTTCGGTTTCCTCGTGCTCGCCGGTGAGCTCGACGTGAAACTCGCTCTTGTCGGGGCTCCACGTATCCTCGCCGGCTTCCGCCCGGCCGATCTGGTGTCCGACGGCGCGAATGAACGGCAGCTTCAAAAGCTCATTGGAAATGCGCACGCCGGTCGCGACGACGTCGGCAACCGAGGTGCCCTGCGCCGCCGTCGACATCTGGATGACGAAGTGGCCTTCGCGGAATTGCGGGATGAGTTCGCTGTGCAGATAGGGGGCCACGGCGATGGCAGCCGCAGAGGCGGCAACGAGCGTGGCCACTGTCAATCGCCACTTTCTGCGTACCTGCTCCATGCACCAGGCTTGAGCCGCCTTCATGCGTTCGACGAGGCGCGGCGTTTCTTCAGTCTCTTCGCCGGTGAGGAGAAGGGCGCAGAGGGCTGGCGTCACCGTGAGGGCAACGACCATCGAGGCTATGACGGCAATGATGAACGTGAGCGCCATCGGCCCGATGAAGCGGCCCTGGACGCCACCGGCAAAAAGGATCGGCAGGAAGACGAAGATGACGGCAAGGGTGCCGTACAGCATCGAGCCCCGGATCTCTATTGAGGCGTCCTCGATCGTCGCAAGGTCGTCCGTGCGGCCTTCCGCCTTGGCGAGGCGAAGGCGGCGCATGATGTTCTCGATGTCGATGATGGCGTCGTCTACCAACACGCCCAACGCGAGAGCGAAGCCGCCCAGCGTCATTGTGTTGAGCGTCTGGCCGAACTCCGCGAGCACGACGATGGCCGCGAGCAGCGATAGCGGAATCGCGAGGAACGAGATCAGCGCGGCCTTCCAACTACGCAGGAATGCATAGAGAACGCCAAGAATGAGCGCGGAGCCGAGCGCCAGGGCATGCTCCAGATTGCCGAGGGCGCGCTCGATAAATGACGCGGGGCGATGCAGAAGAATGACATCAATACCGCGCGCGGAGAGCGCCGGCTTGAGGTCCATCAGGGCGCTTTCGACGGCCTCGGTGGCTTTTAGTGTGTTAGCGCCGAACTGGCTCGACACGGTCACCAGAACGCCCGGCTTCCCCATGATCGTGGCATCGCCGATCGGCACCTGAGGTCCGATCGTCACATTCGCCACCTGCCCGATGGTGACGGGCACATTGTCCTGCATCGTTACGAGGGCTTGAGAAATCGTCTCGGGATCGGGCGCCGGCGGGGGCGCGTCGAGCGTGATGCGCTGCGAGCGGGTGTCGATCGTGCCCCCACCGCGAAGAGCGACCGCCGCCTTGCCCGCTTCCATAAGTTCAGTGAGGGATATTCCCAACCCCGCGAGGCGATCGAGGTCGGGCTGGATCTGAACCTGCCGGACCGCACCTCCGTAAACGGTGACCCGAGCGATGCCGGAAAGCGCCAGCAAATGCGGGTTGATCGTCCAGTCGGCGATATCGCGCAACGTATAGGCGTCGACAGTATTAGAGACGAGACCGAACTTGAGCACGTCCATGGTGCTCGACGTCAGCGGTGTGAGCTTGGGTTGCGAGACGCCGGCGGGCAACTCGCTGGTCAAAGTCGCGAGGCGCTCGGAAATGCCTTGCCGGATCGTGAGCGGATCGACGTCGTCCGTGAAGGTGATCAGAACCACCGACAGCCCGTAGACGGACTCGGACCTGAGGGATTCGATGCCGGGCGCGCCGTTCACAGCGGCTTCGATGGGGCGCGTGATGATCTGCTCGACGTGCTCAGGTGCGAAGCCCGGTGCTTCCGTCTGGATCGTCACCTGGGGCGGGACGAATTCGGGGAACACGTCCAGGGGAGCGTTGAGCGCGAAGAACACGCCGGCGACGAACCACACCACCGACATCGCCGCCACGGCCACACGATAGCGAATCGACCATCGGATCAGCGCATCCATGGGGCGGCTCAGTCAGGATCGGAGCTGGCGAGAGGCGGACCGCTTTCGTGGTGCTCCGACTCTTTCTTGGACTTGCGCGCAGGCTTCTTTTCGCGCGGTCCGTCGTCATCGTCATCGTCGAACGCGGCGGGGTCCGCTTCACGCGACAACAGCGCCGAAGCTCCCTCAACGACAACTCTCGTGCCGGCCGCGAACTCCTTGGTGACGTAGCCGTCGGCAACGGGAGTCGAAAGGGTGATGCGTTTGCGTTCGAACTCGCCCGGTTCCTTTTCGACATAGCACCAGGAGTCGCCCGCGGAGACGACGACAGCGGACGCGGGAATAATGACCCCAGCCGTCGTTGCGCTGCGTTCGGCATTGACCTTGGCCCGGTCTCCAGGACGAAGGCCGGGGCCTGTCGGCATGATGCCGAAGAACGAGGTTCCCGGCATGGCGAGGCTGCCTGAAGGGGCTGGCCATACCGACGTCAGGGCCGCCTCCTCCCCACCGCCGAGTGCCACGATGCGGACGTTCTTCGGGTCTCGCTCGTCGGAGCGGGGGAAGTCCAAGCGGACCAGCGTCATCTTTCCCGACGACAGTTCGTCGACCAGCTTCTGGCGGTTGTCGGCAGCCAGAAACGGCGCGGTATCGCCCCAAGTGTTGCGAAGTTTCAATTCCAGGAGCGCAACTTGGGTGGCGTCGGTCGCGGCTTGTCGCTCGGCATTGTCCAGCCGATGCTCGCCAAGGGAGGTCGTTCCCTTGAAGCGCTCCACAGTCCGCCGGCTGAACCCTACAGCAATCTCGGCGGCGCGGATTTCGGCATTCAGCTGGGTCAAGGGATCGGGGCTCAGCAGCGTCGCGATGCCCGTGATTTTTGTGGCCATCTCCGCCGGCACGACCGCGGCAGTTACAGGCTTGAAATTGTTGCCTTGTTCTGGGCTATAGGCCTCAGAGCGCGGCTCGTCGCACGCGCCAAGGCCGAGGAGCGCGACAAAAGCAAAACTGCGCAAACTGACCGTAACTGCTTCCACCCGGGATTTCTTCCTTATGTTTCTAGGAAGAATGCCCTATCGGGGTTTGGTTTGCCAGCGTGGTCGTGGCGCGAGCTGTTGAATTTTGGATACAACGAGGCGGTCACGGCGCCGGCAGCGCAGGACCTGGGCAAAGGATGCAGTGGATTGGAGTGAGCAAGGGCGATGTATCGTCATCGCTCGATCATGCATGCTGGTGGAGCCGAGGGGAATCGAACCCCTGACCTCTGCAGTGCGATTGCAGCGCTCTCCCATCTGAGCTACGGCCCCGAACCCATGGGATCAAACCGTGCCTGGAGCCCTAACGAACCCTCTGAGGAGCACGGCCTAAGGTTTGGGCATTTACGGTCCGGCTGGTTACCTTGTCAAGGAAAGGGCCTGTAAGTCCGGCGGGTTTCGTGAGCCCAGGATGTGCGTGCGTATCCGCAGCGCCTTGCCGCGCCGCGCCCTAGCGGTTACACGTCGTCAGACCTTCCGTGACGCAGGATTCGGCGCCAAATGATTGAGCTGCTCGGCTTCATCAGTTATCTCATCGACCTCTACGTCTACATCGTCCTCGCTTCGGTGATCCTGAGCTGGCTGATGGCTTTTGGGGTCGTCAATCCATACAACCGGTTCGTAAGTGCCCTGGCACAGGGTCTAGCCGCCGTGACCGAGCCGTTGTTGCGGCCGATCCGCAATTCCCTGCCTGATTTCGGCGGCATCGACTTCTCCCCGCTGATCCTTCTCCTCGGCTGCTTCTTCGTGCAGAGCGTGGTTCTTCCGAATATCGCCAAGCTCTTCCTGTGACACACGCGGCCGGGACGCTGAACCCGGCCGACCGGCCCTGGCGACCGGGCGCCGGGTGCGTCATCGTGCGCGTGCGGATCACGCCAAAATCGGCCAAAGATGCAATCGACGGCATCGAGACAACGGCCGAGGGGCCTGCCCTCAAGGCCCGGGTGCGCGCAGTGCCCTCCGACGGGGAAGCGAATGCGGCGCTCTTGGCGCTTCTGGCTCAATGGCTAGGGGTGGCGAAGAGCAGCGTGCGGCTGGCCCAAGGGGGCAAATCGCGCGTGAAATCGGTCGAGATCACCGGCATTACAGAGGACATCGAGGCGCGGCTGGCTAACCGGCTGGCGAGCGTCACGTGAGGCATACAAAAGCGCGTAACGCAAAAAGAGGAAGGGGAGACGCCTATGGCAGCCCAAGTTATCGACGGAAAGGCCATTGCCGCAGAGGTGCGGGCCGAGGTTGCCAAGGACGTGAAGGCCCTCCAGGCGAGCCACGATCTGACGCCGGGGCTTGCTGTCGTCCTGGTCGGCGAGGATCCGGCCAGCCAAGTGTACGTCCGCAACAAGGCCGCGCAGACCGTCGAGTGCGGCATGCAGTCGTTCGAATACAAGCTGCCGGCGGATACGTCCGAGTACGACATCCTGGCGCTCGTGCAGCGCCTCAACGCCAACAAGAACGTCAACGGCATCCTCGTGCAGCTCCCGCTGCCGAAGCATGTCAATGCCGAGAAGGTCCTGAACTCGATCGACCCCGACAAGGACGTCGACGGCTTCCACCCGACCAACGTCGGCCGTCTCTGGATCGGCGAGCGCGCGCTCGTGCCCTGCACGCCGACGGGCTCGGCCATTCTTGCCAAGAAGGTCATTCCCGACCTCAAGGGCGTGAACGCCGTTGTCATCGGCCGCTCGAACATCGTCGGCAAGCCGATGGCCGCTCTTCTGCTGCGTGAAAGCTGCACGGTGACGATTGCGCACTCCAAGACCAAGGATCTGCCCTCGGTCTGTCGCGGCGCCGATCTGCTGGTGGCGGCCGTCGGCATTCCGGAGATGGTGAAGCGCGACTGGATCAAGCCGGGCGCCGTCGTCATCGACGTCGGCATCAACCGCATCACGACGCCAGAGGGCAAGAACAAGCTCGTCGGTGACGTGGCTTACGCCGAGTGCGCCGAAGTTGCGGGCGCCATAACGCCGGTTCCGGGCGGCGTCGGTCCGATGACCATCGCGTGCCTGCTGCAGAACACCATCACGGCGGCGAAGATCCAGTACAACATCAAGGATTAGATATGGGGCCGAAGGGCCCCATTTCTTTTTCTATAGGTGTGCGGAGGGGCAGCACCGGCTTGCACTCCGTAATCTAACCGCGGCTATTCCTGCCCCGCGCCACCTTCGCCGGAGCCTGCGCCCGTGATCGCGCCACCAGCATCGTCATCTTCCATCATCTGGAAGTGCCGCATTTCCATGCCGTCTCTCACGTCGCGAACTACGACGGCCGCCAGGATGCGCATTCGACGTTTCTGCGCTTCCGTGAGGGTGCCGTAAAGCGGCTGCCATGCATCCGCGAGCCTCTTGAGGCCGGCGGCGCGCTCGGCGAGATTTTCGGCGCGGTTTTGGAGAACCTTCACGAAATTGCGGTCAGGTTGGGGGGTGTGCATGCGCGCGACAAAGTCCGCGAACCTGTCGCGCCGCTCTTCCGCGCGCGCGCGGATTGCCTCCTCGATCGGGGGCCAATACTTCATTTGGTCGGACGTAAGCTGCAGAGCGTCTTTGACGACGTCAATGCGGGCGTCAGTCAAGTCCTTGGGCTCGGATTGCGCTTCCGACCGCATGCCCATACGGTCCTGCATCCCCATGGGGGATTGTGCGATTGCAAGTGATGGGGCGGAAGCGAGGATAGCCGTAAGAGTGCAGGCGACCAGTCTCGACATAGTGAACTCCTTTTCGGGTCACGATCATTCGCGAAGTCGCAGTGATGATACCGGCCGGGGGTGACCGGTGGAGCGCCTGAGACTAGACCTATCCGAGGGCGTTGCAGCATACGGAAGCGTATGTTTGCGTGCCGATCAGAGCGCTCAGTTGTTATCGAGTACCTCTTTCGGAACGTGCGGTCTGATCTCGATCAATCTTCCGCACTTTTACGCAGCGGTTTGGCTCCTCAAAGCCTCCCCTCGATAGGACAACGCTTCGGCAACGTGGATGCGGCCGACGGATTCCGCGCCGTCGAGATCGGCGAGCGTTCGGGCGACGCGCAGGGTGCGATGGAAGCCGCGCGCAGAGAGCTTGAGGGTGTCCGCAGCCTGGCGAATGAGCGCTAGGCCCGCGCCGTCAGGCTGAGCAAACTTTTCCAGAAGATGTCCGACGCATTCCGCGTTGGTGCGCAGCTTATCTGACCCGTGGGCCTTGAAGCGCTCGCGCTGGAGTTCGCGCGCGGTTGAGACGCGCGCCCGCACTTCGACGCTGCCCTCCCTCGGCGGCGGTAGTGTGAGGTCGGAGGCAGAGACGGCCGGCACCTCGATTTGAAGGTCGATGCGATCGAGCAGGGGCCCAGAGATGCGAGCCTGATAGTCGGCTGCGCATCGGGGGCCGCGTTTGCAGGATTGGCCCGGACCGCCACCGCAGCGGCACGGGTTCATGGCGGCGACAAGTTGGAGACGTGCCGGATATGCGATGCGGTGGTTGGCGCGTGCGATGATCAGCTCGCCGCTCTCGAGCGGCTGGCGCAAAGCGTCCAGCACGGCGGGCTGGAACTCCGGGAGCTCGTCGAGGAACAGGACGCCCAGATGGGCGAGGCTCGCTTCGCCCGGACGGGGACGCGTGCCGCCGCCCACGAGAGCGGCCATGCTGGCCGAGTGATGTGGGGACCGAAAGGGGCGCTCAGTACAGAGCTTGCCGCCCATCAGTTCGCCCGCGAGGCTGTGAACCATCGACACGTCGAGCATCTCTTCGGGTGAGAGGGGCGGAAGGATCGATGGCAGTCTCGCGGCGAGCATTGATTTGCCGGACCCTGGCGGGCCGATCATCAGCAGATTGTGCCCGCCGGCTGCTGCGACCTCGAGCGCGCGCTTGGCGCTTTCCTGCCCACGCACGTCCCGCAGATCGGGAAGTGCAGTTCGGTCGCCGTCGATCGCGGGCTTCGGGCGCGAAAGCGTCTGCAGCCCCTTGAAGTGATTGACAAGCGAGAGAAGATGCGGGGCGGCAAGGATTTTGACGTCTTCGCCCGCCCATGCCGCTTCCGGTCCACATCCCGCAGGGCAGATGAGGCCCTTGTCCAAGGCATTGGCGCCAATGGCGGCGGGGAGGCCGCCTGGAACTGCGCGAATCGAGCCATCGAGCGCGAGTTCTCCGATTGCCGCGTAATGTTCGATCGCATCCGGCGCGATCGCTTCCATCGCGACCATGAGTGCGAGCACGATCGGGAGGTCGAAGTGACTGCCTTCCTTCGGAAGATCGGCGGGCGCCAAATTCACGGTGATGTGCTTGTAAGGAAGGCCAAGGCCCACCGCATGCAACGCATTGCGCACGCGTTCGCGGCTCTCGGCGACGGCCTTGTCCGGCAAGCCGACAATCGCGAAGGCCTGCGCGCCGGGCGTCACGCGCACCTGAACCTCGACGGCGCGCGCCTCAACGCCGACGAAAGCAAGTGTGGCGATGGTTCCGTACATCGAACGCCCCCGGAGCTGATCCGTAGGAAGAACGTTCGCGCGCCTGGAATCCGTCGCGAGCGTGCGCGAACCTTTCGCATTCCTATCGCGTTCGTCGCGTACACTTTTGGGCATACTGGAATCGAGGGAACCAATGGCTGACCATGCGCCGAAATGCTGCCTTATCTCCTGCCTCGGTTACCAGGATGCGGACGCGGCCGTCGACTGGCTGGTCAAAGCCTTCGGGTTCAAGGAGCATGCCGTCTATCGCAATGACGCCGGCAAAGTGGTTCACGCGGAACTCGCGTTCGGCAACGGCCTCATCATGATCGGACCTTATCCGGGTGGCGAGTTTGGCAAGATGGTGATGACCTTGCCCGAGCGCGCCGGCGGCCGATGCACTCAGACCATTTATGTGATCGTCGACGATGTGGATGGCCTATACGCACGCGCCACGGCGGCAGGAGCGGAGACGATCATTGCGCCGCGCAGCGAAAACTATGGCGGGCGCAGTTGCTCGGTGCGCGATCCGGAAGGGCACGCGTGGAGCTTTGGAAGCTACGATCCATGGGCGACACCGGAGGCGACGTGAACGTGCGGTTCGGACGAGTTCTGCTCAAGCCCGATGCCACGGGCTGCAGAAGCCGCACGCGCACGCGTATTGCGCCGCCCTCAATTGGGCGGCGCTCGCTATTGGATTTCTGCCGATTAGATCTTGGCGAATTTTCCAGCAGGCCGGCATGACCAACGCTTGACCGTCCATTGCGGATGCTCGTCGACCCACTTCGCGATCTCCGGCTGTGCGCTCATCATGCACTGCATCGGCGTCACGCTTTCGGTGCCGTATACGAGGCCAACGTCCTTGCACTTCGCGGGTTCAGCAGCAAGGCAGGCGACTAAAGCAAGCTCGATCATCGTTTGGACCCTTTTCTTGGCGTTGAGCTCTCCCAAAGCCAGGCGTTCCGGGTCCCTCGTGGTTGTTTCTTATTGTTGGGATCTGCTCGCGTGACGCGGCAATCCATTCGAGCGGGAAAGTCTACGAGAGCGTGCAAGCATCCCCAACGAAGCAATTTAGATTTGGATTTCGGGCTCGCACTTCCAGTGCTTGGAATGCCGCACCCTTCCCGCATCTTAGTGAGTAGCGGGACGCCAACTGCCCGAGAGGGTGGTGTTTCGATCGCCTTGCGACAACATCGCACGCGGCTTCTCCAATTCACCGCACGGCTACCTCAATCCCGACAACGTCGGACGGCAACACGCGCACATGAAAACCTGCGTGTGCGGGTGTCCCATATTGTGCGAACTCGGGGTACGAAAGTTGGATCACTCACGGGCGAATTCGATCGGCGCTTCCGGCTCCTGTTCATCGTTGGCTGCGGCCATTTCGCCAGTTTCAGCGCTGCTCTTCAGCGTCGCGCTGCTGCTGGCGGGGAACGGACTGCAGGGAACGCTGCTGCCGATCCGCGCCAACATCGAACACTTCATTCCGCTCGAGCTCGGACTGCTCGGCAGTGCTTACTTCGCCGGCTTTACCTTGGGATGCATACAAGGTCCGTCGGTCGTAAAGCGCGCTGGCCACATCCGCGCGTTTCTTGCCATGACTTCGCTCGCATCCATCGTTCCGCTTCTGCACGTGATGGAAGTCGATCCGGTGATGTGGTGGGCCCTGCGCGCCTTCACCGGGTTCTGCTTTGCTGTGCTGTACATCGTGATCGAAAGCTGGCTCAACGCGAAGTCCGACAACAGGACGCGCGGCATGATTTTCTCGGTTTATACGATCATCAACCTCACCGTCATCACGGCGGGACAGATGATGGTGGGACTTGCGGATCCGCGATCGTTCGCGTTGTTCGGGATTGCTTCCATTCTCGTATCGATCGCCGCGCTGCCGGTGGCTTTCACGATCTCGTCCACACCGGCGCCTGCAGAGTTCGTGCGGCCTCGTCTTAAACGATTGTATGCGATTTCGCCGGTCGGCGTCGCCGCGTGCTTCGCCGTGGGTCTGGCAAATGGCGCGTTCTGGTCGCTCGGCCCCGTGTTTGCGCAGAACCAAGGACTGCTCGCTGCCGACGTCGGATTCTACATGAGCGCGGTCGTGCTCGGCGGCGCGCTCTCGCAGTGGCCGCTCGGTTTGCTGTCCGATCGAATCGACCGGAGACTTGTCATGGTGATCGCGGCGACGATTGCAGTCGCCGCTGCGGGCGCTGCGATGTTCGTGCCGGCGGGTGATCGCATTCTGATGATCGCGACCGGTGCGCTGTTCGGCGCAGGTGCATTCCCGCTTTATCCGCTGGCCGTCGCGCATGCCAACGACTTCGCCGATCCATCGGACTACGTTGAAATGTCGAGCGGACTGCTTCTGATCTACGGGATCGGTGCCGCCATCGGTCCGCTGATGGCCTCGCTCGCGCGGCATTACATGCAGGCGCCGTCGCTCTATGTCTTCACCGCGGGCGCCCATGTGCTTTTGATCGGGTATGTGATCTGGCGCATGACGCAGCGGCAGCCCGTCGCCGCGCCCGATCGCGTCGAGTATTCGGAGGCCGTGATCGCTGCGCAGACGGTGACGCATTTCGATCCGCTCAGCGTGCAGGCGGAGGGGGCGGACTCAGCGAAGGTGGCCGCGTAGGGCGCATTTTTCGGAAATGGCGGCTCTGTGAAAAATTGTTCCCCGCATTTTTTGCAGGCCAAGGTTGCATAATATCTGTCACACTTTTGCAACGGTTAATGCTCATATCGGAACCATTACGTAAGTAGGGAACTACTCCTATTTCCAAACCCTAGGTATCCCGCCAGTTTTCTAGCGTGTAACGTTATGGTGTTCCCGTAGCCAACATGTGTGGCCTACGGCACCACTCCGGAGTCCTCCTTCAGGGCTTCGGCGGGGAGGGGTTATGTATTGCGTACTCTGTGACACGACTCAGCGCGCCCGCGCGCAAAAATCTTCCAAAAGACGCGCTCGACGACCCTGGCCATGAGGTTGGGTCGCTTTAGCGCGTCAAGGCGCTGAAAGCGTTCACAAAATCACAAAATCTGAAGAAGCGTTGCCAACATCCTTTGATGGGGGAGGATATGACTCGTTTTGCGTACACCACGACCCGCCGCGTCGCCGCCGTTTCGGCTTCGGCTTCGCTCGCATTTCTGATGAGCTTGTCTGTTTCGCATGAGGCGATCGCCGCATGCACGGGCGCCGTAGGAGGCACCATCGTTTGCACGGATGAATCGGTCATCCCGTTCGACAACTCAGTCGATTTCTCGAGCGGAACCTCGTCCACCGACGGCAACTATACCGTCAAGGTGATGGCGACGCCGGGCAATGACGGCGAGGCCGTCGTCGAAAACTCCAAAAACATCGCCGCCACTTTGAACACGCTGACCGCCGCAAATACGCAGTACCGCGTATACGGCATGAAGGGTTCGGATGCTTACGGCATCGAAGAATGGCTCCTCGTTAACTCCGGGTCTATTTCCGCAACCCACAAGGGGCTTGGTGAGGTCGCGGGTGTATTTCTGCAAAACGATGCAGAAGCGTGGACAATCGAAAACAGCGGAACGATCTCCGTTGAGCGCGGGCCTCTCACAAATATTACGGTGACGACGGCTGGCGCGATTTCCGCAAGGGATGGTTTCGGCACGACCGGAACTCTAGGCATCGCAGCCGGCGTCTATAACAACGAGGAGGAGATCCGCGATCACAACGTCATCAACGACGGAACGATCAAGGCGACGGGTGCCTACTCTGCCGGCATCTTTACCCGCTCCAACTCCTTCGAGCTCGTCAACAATGGCACAATCACCGGCCAGGAGACGGTGGGTACAAACGGAACGGCCGCTGCCATCGTCACCTGGGACGGCCGGCTGCTGAAGCACATTCCAGATCCCGAAGTCGCCAACTGCGTTTCTCCCAACGTCTGCACGGGACGAGAAGCCGGGTTCGGAAAGTCCTTCATTGAGAACAACGGCAACATCAATGGTAACGTGATCATCACGGGCCTCAACGGCCTGCAGGTGATGGGCCGTATCGGAGCGGGCGCCGATCCGATCTCGCTCAACGGCGCGAACGGCGCCGTGCCGAACACCAACGTTGCTGGAGGTATCGTCGACCGTCGCGACAGCGAGATCGAGAACAACGGCACCATCCTCGGAAACATCTACTATGGTAACGGTGCCCACACTCTGATCAACACCGAGACCGGCACGATCAAGGGCGACATCGTCGTCGATATGCGTCGTGTCACAAACTATCTGGACGCCAACAACTACGGCGATACGGCCGCGCGGCAGATCAACGGCAACCCTTACAGTGTCTACGTTGCGGGCCGGAGCGCGGCCTTCGGCGAAGCGGAAGGTGATGACGATGATGATGATGCCGGCGGCGCGCCTGAGGTCTATACCTCAGATCCTGGATTGACCTACGCTCAAGCCCTCGCGAATGCCGTGGCCAAACTGGTTGAGGAGAATCCGGATCGGCATTTCACGTTCGAAAATGCCGGTGTCTACGAGGGCAACCTCAGCGTTCTCACGGTCAACCACCTCTATACCAACGCGACGCTGCTCGCGACGGCGGTGCCGACGGTGACGATCACGCCGCAAACCGTCGACCTCAAGCCGCATATCACCGGTTCTGGCATTGGCTCTAGCAAGGATGCGGCATCGGATCAAAGCGGCTACATCAACGGCAGGCTGGCGATCGGTGACGGCGCCATGGCCGGATGGAACGTAACGGGCCTCGCGCCGGACGGAAGCAGCAGCACGATCTCGGCTGATGGTGCCGGTGGCTCGACCAAAACCACCGTCACGCCCATCATCGACCACGTTGTTCACAGCGGCGAATGGTTCCTCGTTGCGAAAGAGCTCTACGGCAGCAAGCTGCCTGGCGTGGAAGGCAATACAGTCCTGGTGTCGTGGGAGATCGACAAGAATTCCAGCAATGCTCTTGTCGTAGGCTCGACTGTGGCCGACGCTTCCATCGTTGATGGACTGTCAAAGCCCGGTGTCGCGACCATCAACGCACTCATGTCGACGGATGGTAGCGACCCCGATCTCAACTCACTTGCGGTCGCGGTGCAGAACATCACCGAGGAGGACGACGTTCGCACGGCGGGTGAACAACTCAAGCCCGAGACGAACTTCGCCACGCAGCAGGCGGCCATCACGCTGAACCAGACGCTCGGCCAGCACATCGATACGCGTCTTGCCTCGGTCGGTGCGACGGGTTCCAGCGGCAGCTTCGCTCAGCCTTCGGGTCTTGGCATGACGCAGAAGGATCCCAATCGCTCGAACCTGGGCGGTGCGACGCCGACGATCGACCAAGGCCCGTCGGGCGGAAGCGCGTTGTGGGGCCGTGCGTTCGGCGCAAGTCTCGATCAGCAAGAGCGCGAGAGCGTGGACGGTTACAATGCCCGCCTCTACGGCATTCTGGCCGGCTACGACAACTGGGCTGCACCCGGTGTGCGCGTCGGTGTGGCCGTCGGCTACGCCAACACGACCATCGACGGCGACGGTTTCACCAAGCAGAACAGCACCGAAATCGACAGCTACCTGGCCGAGCTCTATGGCACCTACAAGGGGGCCGGCTGGTATGCGACGGGACGCACGGGTTACACGTGGCATGACTACGATACCCGCCGCGTCCTGACCGTTCCGGTCGCAGATGTCGCCAAGGGTGGCCATGACGGCAACCAGTATAACGCCGCGATCGAACTCGGTGCGCCCATGCGTGTCGGTGGCGGTTCGATGCTGACCCCGGTGGCCTCGCTGACCTACTCGCATCTCGAGCAGGACGGTTACACCGAGACCAGCGGTGCCGGAATGGCGCTTGCCGTCGGCAGCCAAAGCAACGACTCGCTCGTGTCCGGTCTGGGTGTGAAGGCTTTGATGCCCATCGCTCACGATACGGTGCTCGAAGCGCGCGCCTTGTGGCTGCACGAGTTCTCGGACACGGCGCAGGTCGTGACCGCGAGCTTCGCGGCGGGCGGCGGCGGCTTCACGGCTGCTGGGCCTGGCGTCGGGCGGAACTCGGCCGCACTTGGCCTCGGCCTGCTAGCCACGATCGGTGAGGAGTCCACCTTCCAGCTCAACTACGACGCCAATGTTCGCGAAGACTTCGTCGCGCACATCGGCTCGGCGCAGCTGACGGTTCGCTACTGATCAGATGGCGGCAAGCCGCCGATGACTAGCTTGGCAAGGGACGGGGGACTTAAACTCAACTGGTAGGATGCCCCCGTCGTTCTACTGGGTTTCACACCACCGCTTTTTCCTTGCTCGAGCCGCCCGCGAAAGCGGGCGGCTCTCTTTTTGGGGGGCGATCCCGGGTCTAGGCCGCTTCAGCGGTGCGGGCGGGCGCAAGGACACGAGGGGGATTGCAGCGAAGGCAATGAAAAAACATCGCGGCGATCACTAAAGGTCGCGTTGATCCAAAGCGCTTCCGGCTGAGACGCAGGTGTCAGCGGGTGGCCACCTTGCTCTCGATGGCATCCCAGATTAGTGCGGCGATGTCGGCACCCCCGAACGCTTTGACTTGGCGGATGCCGGTGGGAGACGTGACATTGATCTCCGTGAGGTATCCGCCGATGACGTCGATGCCGGTGAAGAGCAAACCGCGCCGCTTGAGCTCGGGACCGAGGCGCGCGCAGATCTCCAGCTCGCGGGCGGTCAGCTCCGTTTTGGCGGCAGTGCCCCCGACGTGCAGGTTGGATCGTGTCTCGCCTTCGGCCGGAACGCGATTGATGGCGCCCGCGACCTCGCCGTCGACGAGGATAATGCGCTTGTCGCCTTCCCGGACTTCGGGCCGGTATTCCTGCACCATGAACGGCTCCCGGAAAACGGTCTGGAAGAGCTCCACGAGCGAGCCAAGATTGGTGTCCTCGGGGCGGATGCGGAAGACGCTTGCGCCCCCATTGCCGTAAAGCGGCTTCAGGATGATGTCTTTGTAGGTCTTTCGGAACGCCACCACGTCGTCGTAGGAACGCGTCACCAGCGTCGCCGGCATCAGATCCAGAAAGTCCAAGACGAAGATCTTCTCGGGCGCGTTGCGCACGTGCGCGGGATCGTTGACGACCAGGGTTTTGGGATGGATGCGCTCCAGAAGGTGAGTTGTGGTGATGTAAGCCATGTCGAAAGGCGGGTCCTGCCGAAGCAGTACGGCATCCCAGTCCGCCAGGTTCTCACGCCGCGCTTCGCCCAGCTTGAAATGCGCGCCCTCCTTGTCGACGACACTCAGGCTGTGACCACGCGCGAGCAGCTTTTCGCCTTCGAGGGCGAGGTTCGGCGGCGTGTAGTAGAGGATCTCGTGCCCCCTGCGCTGGGCCTCCAGCAGTATTGCGAACGTGCTGTCGCCGCGGATGTCGATGCGCTCGATGGGATCCATCTGGCAGGCAATGCGAAGCGGCATGAGGCTCTCTCGGGATTGGCTCGGTTCGGGGGCGAAGGATTAGCACGAGTTGGCTACGCGCGCGCAAGACCCGCCGGATCACGCGGCGCGCGGGGCAAACCCTTATTTTCCCATCTGTTCCAGAGCCCGGCGAAGAGGCTCGACTGAAATGGCGATAGGTCCTTCGAGCGAATTGTCCATTTCGAGAACGAGGTACACGGACGCTGCCAAGGAAACGGCGCAGAGGAACACCACGGTGAGCACGAGCGGATTCCGGGGAGCGAAAAGTCCGTAACAGAAGAAAATCAGTGCCAGCCAGAACACCAGAATAACGAGAAACGGTATCGGCATGGTGCTGTCCAGATCATCGACCAGGAACCAGCGCGTTTCAGCGATCTCTCCGCTGACATCGAGCGCC
>VFQP010001324.1_pt1 | contig 33888 bp, 28 predicted proteins | sample 3512351 | NCBI WGS metagenome assembly VFQP01 (sample SAMN10412372, study PRJNA504923) | tailings metagenome | isolation source: Relicate 1 Philex TSF1 revegetated site | place: Philippines: Tuba, Benguet | collected 2017-08-29
TCGTAACAAGGTAGCCGTAGGGGAACCTGCGGCTGGATCACCTCCTTTCTAAGGAAGCAGCCTTACTGGCCTCGGACTTGTCCGACGCCTTATCGCCGCTTTTTAGAACAAGATGCTGAAAGTCATTTAGCATCGCACTTACAAAGCGGGTCGCTGCCGCCTTCGTTTCTCTTTCTTCGTGAATGACGTTTTGTAGCGCTCACGCGCGTGCCGTTCCGGCGCGCTCCGCGGGGGCGCGGCATGAGCCGCGACGGCCGGTCGGCCTTGCGAGACCTTGTCGGTCTCGTGGCGTCGGATCATCTGGAGCCGGCTTTAGGGCCTGTAGCTCAGGTGGTTAGAGCGCACCCCTGATAAGGGTGAGGTCGATAGTTCGAGTCTATCCAGGCCCACCATCACACCACCCTATCGGGGCCGTAGCTCAGCTGGGAGAGCGCCTGCTTTGCAAGCAGGATGTCGTCGGTTCGATCCCGTCCGGCTCCACCAAGGGTTTTGCCCCTGGATGGGTTGGTTGAAGTGTTCGTCATTCACTGAGAAAAAAGTTTGCCGCGGGCGACGTGATCGTCCCTGGCCTGTTCTGTATGACATCGTGAAGAGAAGATTTGTTCGGGTTCCAGGATTGGAGCCTGGCCCTGGGAGTTCCATAAACTCCTGTAAGCGGCCGGGTGACGATGATCCTGGTCCGTCGCATGGGACGCTCAATCCCATGCCCATGATTGGTTAGCCTAACCGCGCCACCGGGCAGATCTCGAGAAGCTGGTCTTTTCAAATGTCGATGACCTGAAAGCCTTGGGGCTGGATGGGCATTGGCAATGTGAACGATCAAGTGTCTTAAGGGCAATTGGTGGATGCCTTGGCATGCACAGGCGATGAAGGACGTGATACGCTGCGATAAGCGTCGGGGAGGTGCGAATACCCTTTGATCCGACGATTTCCGAATGGGGCAACCCACCTTAGATGCCTGGAAAATCAGAGCTGCTCGGCTGCAAGGTCGTGCGGTTGTGGTTTCCAGGTATCGTTATGAGGTATCTTATCTTCGAATACATAGGGATAAGAGGCGAACGCGGGGAACTGAAACATCTAAGTACCCGTAGGAAAGGACATCAACCGAGACTCCGCAAGTAGTGGCGAGCGAACGCGGACCAGGCCAGTGGCAATCATGAGACAAGCGGAACCGTCTGGAAAGTCGGGCCGTAGCGGGTGACAGCCCCGTACGCGTAATGCGAGTGATTGTCCTAGAGTAAGGCGGGACACGTGAAATCCTGTCTGAACGTGGGGGGACCACCCTCCAAGCCTAAGTACTCGTGCATGACCGATAGCGAACTAGTACCGTGAGGGAAAGGTGAAAAGCACCCCGACAAGGGGAGTGAAATAGTACCTGAAACCGGTTGCCTACAAACAGATGGAGCCCGCAAGGGTGACATCGTACCTTTTGTATAATGGGTCAGCGACTTAGTGTGACGAGCAAGCTTAAGCCGGTAGGTGTAGGCGCAGCGAAAGCGAGTCTGAACAGGGCGTTCAGTTCGTCGCATTAGACCCGAAACCGAGTGATCTAGCCATGAGCAGGTTGAAGGTAAGGTAACACTTACTGGAGGACCGAACCCATAACTGTTGCAATAGTTCGGGATGACTTGTGGCTAGGGGTGAAAGGCCAATCAAACTCGGAAATAGCTGGTTCTCCGCGAAATCTATTTAGGTAGAGCGTCGACCGAATACCCTCGGGGGTAGAGCACTGGATGGGCTAGGGGTCCTCACCGGATTACCAAACCTAACCAAACTCCGAATACCGAGGAGTACTAGTCGGCAGACACACGGCGGGTGCTAACGTCCGTCGTGAAGAGGGAAACAACCCTGACCGACAGCTAAGGTCCCCAAGTTATGGCTAAGTGGGAAAGGATGTGAGGATCCCAAAACAACCAGGATGTTGGCTTAGAAGCAGCCATCATTTAAAGAAAGCGTAACAGCTCACTGGTCTAAATAAGGGTCTTTGCGCCGAAAATGTAACGGGGCTAAAGCCATACACCGAAGCTTAGGGTTCGCAGCAATGCGAGCGGTAGCGGAGCGTTCTGTAAGCTGATGAAGCCGGATCCGTGAGGACCGGTGGAGGTATCAGAAGTGCGAATGCTGACATGAGTAACGTAAGGGGTGTGAGAGACACCCCCGCCGAAAGACCAAGGGTTCCTGCTTAAAGTTAATCTGAGCAGGGTTAGCCGGACCCTAAGACGAGGCCGACAGGCGTAGTCGATGGGAATCACGTTAATATTCGTGAGCCTGCAGGTAGTGACGGATCATCAATGTAGTTCAATCTTATCGGATTGATTGGGCTGCTGCGTGGTTCCAGGAAATAGCTCCTGCTTATAGTCCGTACCCGAAACCGACACTGGTGGTCAGGTAGAGTATACCAAGGCGCTTGAGAGAACTATGCTGAAGGAACTCGGCAAATTGCACGCGTAACTTCGGAAGAAGCGTGACCCTTTTGCACGCAAGTGTATGAGGGTGGCACAGACCAGGGGGTAGCGACTGTTTATCAAAAACACAGGGCTCTGCGAAGTCGCAAGACGACGTATAGGGTCTGACGCCTGCCCGGTGCTGGAAGGTTAAGAGGAGAGGTGCAAGCTTTGAATCGAAGCCCCAGTAAACGGCGGCCGTAACTATAACGGTCCTAAGGTAGCGAAATTCCTTGTCGGGTAAGTTCCGACCTGCACGAATGGCGTAACGACTTCCCCGCTGTCTCCAGCATAGACTCAGTGAAATTGAATTCCCCGTGAAGATGCGGGGTTCCTGCGGTTAGACGGAAAGACCCCGTGCACCTTTACTATAGCTTTACATTGGCATTCGTAGTGGCATGTGTAGGATAGGTGGTAGGCTTTGAAGCCGGGGCGCCAGCCTCGGTGGAGCCACCCTTGAAATACCACCCTTATCTCTATGGATGTCTAACCGCGGCCCGTTATCCGGGTCCGGGACAATGTATGGTGGGTAGTTTGACTGGGGCGGTCGCCTCCTAAAGAGTAACGGAGGCGCGCGATGGTGGGCTCAGAACGGTCGGAAATCGTTCGCTGAGTGCAATGGCATAAGCCTGCCTGACTGCGAGACTGACAAGTCGAGCAGAGACGAAAGTCGGTCATAGTGATCCGGTGGTCCCGTGTGGAAGGGCCATCGCTCAACGGATAAAAGGTACGCCGGGGATAACAGGCTGATGACCCCCAAGAGTCCATATCGACGGGGTTGTTTGGCACCTCGATGTCGACTCATCGCATCCTGGGGCTGGAGCAGGTCCCAAGGGTATGGCTGTTCGCCATTTAAAGCGGTACGTGAGTTGGGTTCAGAACGTCGTGAGACAGTTCGGTCCCTATCTGCCGTGGGTGTAGGAATATTGAGAGGATCTGTCCCTAGTACGAGAGGACCGGGATGGACGTACCTCTGGTGGACCTGTTGTGGCGCCAGCCGCATTGCAGGGTAGCTATGTACGGACGGGATAACCGCTGAAGGCATCTAAGCGGGAAACCCACCTCAAAACGAGTATTCCCTGAGAGTCGTGGAAGACGACCACGTTGATAGGCCGGGTGTGGAAGAGCGGCAACGCTTGAAGCTTACCGGTACTAATAGCTCGATCGGCTTGATCGTTCTCATTACTTGTGTCCACCGCGATGCGGCGGCAGACAAGAACAGCTTCTCGAAACATGCATTCCGCTGACCTGGTGGTTATTGCGGGGTGGCTGCACCCGTTCCCATTCCGAACACGGCCGTGAAACGCCCCAGCGCCAATGGTACTAAGCCTCAAGGCTTGGGAGAGTAGGTCGCTGCCAGGTCTGCAAAATGCATGTTCATCTTCTCGACGATTTCACACTTGCCTTTGACGCGGGGTGGAGCAGCCCGGTAGCTCGTCAGGCTCATAACCTGAAGGCCGCAGGTTCAAATCCTGCCCCCGCAACCAAGATTGAAAGCCCGCAGGTCCGCCTGCGGGCTTTCGTCGTTCATGTCCGGCGGTCTTATCGTCAGACGTAGATGTAGCCGCCGCTGACGATCACGTTCTCTCCCGTCGCATAGGTGTTGCGCGCGCTGGCCATCATCACGATCCACTCCGCCATTTCCTTCGGTTCAGCGGCTCGGCCGAGCGCGCTGGCCTTCGCGAGTTCCGGAAGGAAACCCAGCTCCTTTGCGCGGTCGGTGGCGAAGCCGGCGGGCGCGACGGAGTTGACGAGGATCTGATCCTTCGCACACTCCTGCGCGAACGACTTGGTGAGGCTTACGACGGCAGCCTTGGTCGCCGCATAGTGGGCATTCTGCGGGTGCGCCTTGAACGCGTCGACCGACGTGACGTTGACGATGCGACCGGTGATCTCCGGTTGCTTCACATGCCGGCGCATGTGCAGCACCGCAGCGACCATCATGTGATATGTGCCCTTCACGTTGATGGCGTTCTCAAGGTCCCAATCGGCGTCGGTGATTTCCAGGATGGGCCTGCGGGGATAGATGGCCGCGCAATTGACCAGCGCATGAATCCGCCCCAACTCGTCGGCGAGCCGATTGAAGCCGGCATGAGCGGGCTCGCCTCTGGAAATGTCGGCGCATGCCGTCGCGACCTCGGCGCCGGTGCGCTTGAGTTCTTCGGCAGCACGGTCCAGCAACTCCGCATTCTTGTCGACGAGACCGAGCTTGGCGACGCCGTGCTCGACCATCAACCGTGCCGTCGTCAGCCCGAGGCCCGAGCCGCCGGCCACGATCACCGCCGTCTGGTTTTTCACGTCTGCCGCCTTTCGCGCTGACTGCAACGCGCTGCCCATTATCCCAAGCTAGCATCCGCCGAAGCGCGCCGCGCTAGCGGCTTCAGCTATTTCTCTTGGCTGGGTCCGCGACCTTGCTTGCATCAACAAGAAGCCGGCGAGTGGCCGCCGACTTCAATTTTCCAAAACGCGCGGCGCCTACAGCGATCCAGAGTTGGCAGGAAATGCTCTAGAATTGCGCGTCAGATTACCGGCGCGTCGGGACGCCGAGCAACGTTGCCGGCGGCGTCGGGCGCTGCCTCGTCGGTGTTCGCATAACCCTTGCCCGGCGTGTCGCCCGCGATCCGCGGATCCTCAGCGTGCCTTGGGCCTCTGCGTGCATCGCCCGTCTTCCGTTCGCGGCTTGCCCGACCGTCGGGCGTCAGGTTCGGTATGCGGGATGCGTTCATGGTCCGATCTCCGTTTCGCCGTCAACGGGCATCGGCGGCTGGTGTTCCAAGATCGCCAGAATCTCAGGTGTTGCGGCGCTTCAATGCTTCCTCCCAGCGCGCGGCATGGCCGACGATCGTGTCGAGATCGTCCAGTTTGGGCACCCAGCCGAACTCGGTGCGAGCGCGCGAGGCGTCGGCTATGACGGCAACCGCATCTCCGGCGCGCCGACCCTTCATATGGACGTCAAAATCGATCCCGGTGACCCGCTTCACCGCGGCGATCACTTCCTTCACCGAGTAGCCGCGGCCATAGCCGCAGTTGGCGATGAGGCTTCCTCCGCCCTGCCGCATCCGTGCCAGGGCCAGCCAGTGCGCGTCGACCAGGTCAGAAACGTGGATGTAGTCGCGGACGCAGGTGCCGTCGGGCGTCGGGTAGTCGGTGCCGAAGATGTCCATGAAGGCGCGTTTGCCGGTCGCTGCTTCGGACGCGACCTTGATCAGATGCGTGGCGCCGGCCGTCGACTGGCCGGTGCGGCCGCGCGGGTCGGCCCCGGAGACGTTGAAGTAGCGCAAGGCCGTGTATCGCAGCGGATGCGCCGCCGCCGCGTCGCGCAGCATCACTTCGGTCATCAGCTTCGAGGTGCCGTAGGGCGATTCGGGCAAGGTCGGCTGGTCCTCGGCCACCGGCACGATGGCGGGGGTACCGTAGACCGCGGCGGTCGAGGAAAAGATGAAGTGCGGGACGCCCGCGCGCACCGCGCTTTCGATCAGCGCCCGCGATTTGACGGTGTTGTTGAGGTAGTATCCGAGCGGGTCTGAAACGCTCTCCGGCACGACGATCGAGCCGGCGAAATGGATGATGGCGTCGACCCTGCGCCGCTTGAGCGTCGCCTCGACCAGCGCCTGGTCGCCGACGTCGCCGGTGACCAGTTCCGCCTCGGGCGCGACCGCCCACTCGAAGCCGGTCGAAAGACGATCGAGCACGACCACTTCCTCGCCCTCGTCGAGCAGTTTCCAGACCATGTGGCTGCCGATGTAGCCGGCCCCGCCAGTCACCAGTACGGACATGCAATCCCTCGAGATACGGCGCGAATCGCAGCCGTGCCGTCGTCGATGCTAGTTGATTGCCTCGGACATGAGAATCGCTGCGGTCCGGCGGTCGGTCGGCTTGCCGTGCGGCACGTCGGGGTGCTTATCTCACTCTCCGGCCAGGCAGAGGGAGGGGATGCCGTTGGGAGGATTTCGTTCCGTTCAGGCGGTTGCGCTTGCCGTTCTGGTAGCGCTGTCGTGGTTTTCTGCCACCTCCGCGCAGGATCGGCCGGAGGCCCAGAAGGTGCTCAACACCTGGTACCGTCTGGTCCTGGAACTCGTCCGTCACACGCCGACCTATTCGCCGCCTGTCGCCAGTCGCGCCTTCGCCTATCTCGGGCTCACCGCGTTCGAGGCGACAGCCAGCGGTTCGGAGACGATGAAGTCGCTCGCGGGCCAGCTCAACGGCCTGACGCCGGGGCCATCCCGCGAGACGGGCGCCCGGTACGACGAGGCCGTGGTGGTCAACGCGGCGCTGACCTTCGCCGCCAACAATTTCTTTTCGAACACAGGCCCGACCGGCCAGCGGGCGCTGGCCGCCATGGGCAAGAAGATGGCGGCCGACGTTGCCCAGGGATTGCCGGCGGACATCGTCGAGCGCAGCGCCGCACATGGCAAGGCGATGGCCGAGCATATCCTTGCCTGGTCACTCGACGACGGCGGGGCGGTCATCGAGAACATGGGTTTCCCTCTCGAATACGAACTTGGGAAGGGTCCGTCGCATTGGGTTCCGACCAGCCCGATCCAGCAGCAGCAGTTCCCGCTGCTGCCCTATTGGGGAAAGAACCGAACCTTCGCGACACCGAACGGCCAGGAATGTCCCGTGCCGCCGCATCCGGCCTATTCCGAAGATCCGAATTCCGATTTCTACAAGGAGGCGCTGGAGGTCCACGACACGGTCAATTCGCTCACCCCCGACCAGCGCGCCATCGCCCGCTTCTGGTCCGACGACCCGATGCTGTCGCCAACGCCGCCGGGCCACTGGATATCGATCACCATGGCGATCCTGGCCCGCGACAATGCCGGGCTGGAACGTTCGGTCGACGCGCTTGCGCGCCTCGGCATCACGGTGGCCGACGCCTTCATCGGCTGCTGGGACGCCAAGTTCGTCTATGACCTGGTCCGGCCGGTCACCTACATCAAGCGCCACATCGACAAGAAGTGGGAGACGCTGCTCATCACGCCGCCCTTCCCGGAATTTCCGAGCGGGCACAGCACGCAGTCGGGCGCCGCCGAGGTCGTGCTGACCGCCATCTTCGGCGAAAATTTCGCCTTTACCGACGCCACGCACGAGGCCGACGGACTGATCCCGCGCAGCTACAAGAGCTTCCGCGAGGCGGCCGAGGAAGCCGGCATCTCGCGGCTCTATGGCGGCATCCATTACCGCGCCGCGATCGTGCTCGGGCTGGAACAGGGTCGCTGCATCGGTGCCTATGCGGTCGCGCTGAAGACGAGGAAGTAGCCATGCGCGGTGCCCTCCCGATCCTTTTCCTTCTGGTTTCGCCGGCGATGCAGGCATTCGCGGAGGAACCGCCACCGGTCGCGATCCCGTCCTTCGTGGAGGAAACGTCGAGCGCCGGCATCGACAGCACCTTCACGGGCGAGTGGGAGTTCATGGTCGGCGGCGGCGCGGCGACCTTCGACTGTGACGATGATGGATATCCCGACGCCTTTGTCGCGGGCGGGGCGGGAAAGGCCAGCTTCTATCGCAACGCCTCGACCCGCGGCGGGCCGCTGAAATTCGTGAAAGCGGAAAGCGGCCTCGAGATGGACAATGTCGCCGGCGCCTATCCCGTCGATGTCGATGGCGACGGGATCACCGACGTGATCGTGCTGCGCGTCGGCGAGAACGTCGCGATGCGCGGACTAGGCGGCTGCCGCTTCGAGCGTGCAAACGAAGCCTGGAATTTCGACGGTGGAAATGCCTGGTCCACGGCGCTCGCCGCGACGTGGGAGCGCGACGCGAACTGGCCGACGATCGCGGTTGGGAACTACATCGATCGCACGCAGGAGGCTTTCCCGTGGGGTTCCTGCACCGACAACTGGCTGCATCGCCCCGACGCCGACGACCGCCGCTTCGCGCCGCCGCTGGCACTGAAACCCAGCTTCTGCCCGCTGTCGATCCTGTTCACCGACTGGAATCGCTCGGGTACGCCGTCGCTGCGCGTCTCGAACGACCGCGAATACTACAAGGGCGGGCAGGAGCAGATGTGGAAGGTCGAGCCCGGCAAGGCGCCGGAGCTCTACAAGCCGGAGGAAGGCTGGCGGTTCCTGCGTATCTGGGGGATGGGCATCGCCAGCTACGACCTGAATTTCGACGGCTATCCGGAGTACTTCCTGACGTCGATGGCGGACAACAAGCTGCAGACGCTGGCTGCGGTCCCGACCGACGGGAGCGCGCCGAAGCCTTCTTACGCCGATGTCGCGCTGGCCAGGGGCGTCACCGCGCATCGCCCCTACACGGGCGGCGAGGTAAAGCCGTCGACCGCCTGGCATACCGAGTTCGAAGACGTGAACAATGACGGGCTGGTCGACCTGTTCGTCGCCAAGGGCAACGTCTCGGAGATGCCCGACTTCGCGATGAAGGATCCCAACAACCTGCTGCTGCAGAAGCCCGACGGCACCTTCTTCGAAGCCGGCGACAAGTCGGGCGTCGCCAGCATGGTGACGTCACGTGGGGGTGCGATGTCAGATTTCAACCTGGACGGCCTGGTCGACTTGCTGGTCGTCAATCGCCACGCGCCGGTGCAGATCTGGCGGAACACGATGACCGGAGCCGGCAACTGGGTTCAGTTGCGGCTGAAGCAGGACGGGCCGAACCGAGACGCAATCGGCGCCTGGGTCGAGGTCAAATGCGGCGACATCACCATGCGCCGGGAGGCGACCGTGGGCGGCGGTCATGTCGGCGGCAGCCTCGGCTGGCGGCATTTCGGGCTAGGCTCGGAGCGGCAGGCCGAGGTTCGCGTGATCTGGCCGGACGGCGCCGCAGGCGACTGGGAAAAGGTCGCCGTCAACGGGTTCCACGTGATCGAGCGCGGCAAGCCGGCTGCGGTCTGGACTGGTAGGTAGGCGCGCGACCAGCCGCGTCGACGAGCCTACAGGCGAACGGCGCGCGCCTGTGCCTCGATGGCGAGACGCGTCACTTTTCCGGCGTGCCCCGCCGGCATGGCCGTCGCGGTTCGGTCGCGCACATCGTTCAGGAAGTTCGCGAAGTAGGTCAGCTTCTCGTTGCTCGCATCGACATGGCGGGTGCCGGCCTTGTTGGACACGAAAAGATGGTCGCCGCCGCCTCGGCCGGCGATGTCGACATATTTCCTCAGCTCGATGAAGCCTTCCGTACCCAGCAGGAAGAGCCGTCCGTCGCCCCACACCGGCAGGCCGTCCGGCGTGAACCAGTCGACCCGGATGAATCCGCTGGCGCCGGGCGAGCGCAGCAGCACCTCGCCGTAGTCCTCGAATTCCGGAACGTCGGGCAGTCCGCGGTTGGCGGTGCTGCTCGAGACGATCTCGGCGTCGCCCGCGCCGGTGAAGAACAGGAACTGGTCGATCTGGTGCGACGCGATATCGGTCAGTATCCCGCCATAGGTGGCCGGCTCTAAGAACCATGCCGGTCGGATTGCGCGGTTGAGGCGGTGCGGCCCCAAGCCGACGGTCTGGATCACGCGGCCGATCTCGCCCGCCTTGACGAGCCGTGCCGCCGCCTCGCAGGCGCGGACCACGAAGCGCTCCGAGAAGCAGATCGAGAATATCCTGCCGGTCTCGGCCGCGACACGCTCGATCTCGTCGATCTGCTCGGACGCCACCGCGCCGGGCTTGTCGACCATCACGTCCTTGCCGGCGCGCATGGCGCGCACGGCGATCGCCGGACGGTCGCGGGGAATGGCGGCGCTGACGACGATGTCGATAGTCCGATCGTCGAAAAGCCTGTTTCGCGCGACGGGCCGGAGTTCAGGGAACCGCTCCTTGAAACCCTCGAGGACACGTGGATCGCTTGTCTCCGGGCAGTAGCCCGCGCATTCCGCACCGGCCGCGATCAGCTCGCCGACGAGATGGTAGATGTGGCGATGGTCGAGGCCGATCGCGGCGAAGCGCAGCCGGCTCATCGGGCGACGGCCACGGACTGTCCGGTACGGCCGGTCTCGATCAGCGCGTCGATGAGGCGATGCACCTTCAGCGCCTCCTCGCCCGTCACCTTCGGCTCGCGGCCTTCGCGGATCGCGGCCACGAAATCGGCCATGACCGCGCGGTGATAATCGTGCGGGAACGCCATCGGATCGGCGCCGGTCCCGCCCGCGCTCTTGTCCGCCTCGATCGCCACTTTCCGGCCGTCCTGGAACTGCACCAGCAGTTCTGTGCCGGCGAGCCTGGCCGTTCCGTTCTCGCAGGTCAGCACGATTTCCTCGAGGAAACCCGGATAGGCGGCCGTGGTCGCATCGATGGTTCCGAACGCGCCATTCTCGAAACGCATGGCGGCGCACACCATGTCCTCGGTTTCCATGCGATGGATCGGCGTCGTCGTGGCGAAGCCGGTCACCGTCGCGACCTGTCCGGCCAAGCCGATCATCAGGTCGAGCGTATGGATGCCCTGCGAGATCAGCACGCCGCCGCCGTCGCGCGCGAAGGAGCCACGGCCGGGTTCGTCGTAATACTTCTGCGGGCGCCAGAGACGGATCGCGGCCGAGCAGCCGACGATGCGTCCAAGCTCGCCGGCGGCAAGGATTTCCGCCAGCCTGACGCCGGCCGGCCGGAACCGGTGCTGCAGTACGACGCCCATCTTCACGCCTGCGGCGCGGCATCCTTCGACCAGTTCGACCGCCCGCGCGGTCGTGATGTCGAGCGGCTTCTCCATGAGCACGTGCTTGCCGGCCCGCGCGCAGGCGAGCCCGATGTCGCGATGCGTGTTGGCTGGCGTGTAGATCGCCACCGCCTCGACGCTGTCGTCGGCGAGAATCGTTTCCAGGCTCTCGCAGGTAGGGAACGGGAACTTCTCCGCGAACGCCATTCGCCGCTCCGCGCTCGGGCTGAAGGCGTGGACGACCTCGATGTCGTCCGCCAGGTCGACCAGCCCCCTGGCGTGCGGGGTCACGGCCATGCCCAGGCCGACGATCGCGATGCGCGTCTTCTTCACGTCTCTGCGTTCCTGTCTTCGTTCGACGGGTTCGGCCCTTACGGACCGAACCACTTCACCGGCAGCATCGTGAAGGCCGGCACATAGGCGATCAGCAGCATTACCGCGATCAGCGCCAGGGTGAAGGGGATCACCGCCCTGAAAGTTGCGCCCTGATCCGCGCCGCCGACGCGCGCCGTCGTGAACACCAGCACGCCGAGCGGCGGCGTCAGCGCGCCGATCACCTGGTTCAGCACGATGATGATGCCGAAATGGATCGGGTCGATGCCGGCGGCGACGACCAGCGGCACGAGGATCGGCACCAGTATGACGAGCGCCGCGATCATCTCCATGAACAGGCCCACGATCAGCAGGAAGACGTTCAGGGAGAGCATCAGCAGGACCGGGTTGTCGACCAGCCCGCCCATCGATGCGGCGATCTTCTGCGGTACCTGCTCGAAAGCCAGGATCCAGGCGAAGGGCGCCGCGGTCGCGATGATGACGACGATCAGGACGGTGTCGAACACGGATTCGCGGATGGCCGCGAGCAGGCTCGACGGGGTCAGCTTCCGGTAGAGCAGGAAGCCGCACAGGATTGCATAGAAGAAGGCGATTGCGCCGGCCTCGGTCGCCGTGAAGACGCCAAAGCGCACGCCCATGACGATGATCAGCGGCAGCGTCAGCGCCGGCAGGGCGAGCGCCAGCGAATGCAGCCGCTGACGTCCTGACGCCTTGGGCACGTCGCCGCCATAGCCGCGCTTCCGCGACATGACGTAGACGGTCAGCATCAGGGTGCCGGCGATCATCAGGCCGGGAACGATCGTCGCCACGAAGAGCGCGCCGACGGAAACCGAAGCCAGCGCCGCATAGATGATCAGGCCGAGGCTGGGCGGGATCATGTTGGCCAGCGTGGCCGCCGAGGCTGTCAGCGCGGCGCTGAAGGGCCGGTCGTAGCCGCGTTTCTCCATTGCCGGAACCATCAGCTTGGCGATGGTCGAAGCGTCGGCGGTCGACGAGCCCGAGATGCCTGCGAGGAATGTGTTGGCGATGACGTTCGCCTGGCCGAGGCCGCCGCGCAGGTGGCCGACCAGCTGCACGGCGAGATCGACGAGGCGCGGCGTGATGCCGCCGGCGTTCATCACCGCCGCAGCAAGAATGAAGAACGGAATGGCAAGCAGCGTGAAGGAGTCGAGCGACGCGGCCATGTTCTGCGAGATGGTCACCAGCAGGATCTTGGCGAAGGGCGCGAATGCCGCGAAGGCCCCGAACGCCATTGCGAAGGCTACCGGTGCGCCGATGACGATCAGCACGAGGCCGACGAGGTTCAGCACGATGGCGCTGCCGCTCTCGCCGTAGAGATGGGGGGCGGCGAAACGGATGGCCAGGTAAATGGCCAGGCCGCTCGCGACGATGGCGAGGCCCTTGACCAGACTGCGGCCGGGCTTCGGCCAAGCCAGGAAGAAAAGGTTGAGCGCGCCGCCGGCTGGGACGGCGAGGAAGTAGTACTTCATCGGCCACTGCATGGCCGGCGAGGCGGCGATCGCGCGCGACACGTACTCGTAGCCGTGAATGATGAGCATGAAGCTCGCGGCGGCGACAATGGCCTTGTTGAAGAAGTCGAGCGCCGCGCGGGGCCGCGGCGAAAGCAGGTTGGGCAAGGTGTCGATGGCGATATGCGCATCGCGCCCGGTGGCAAGGCCCATGCCGAGGAACACTGCCCAGCAGAACGCCCAGATCGCCAGTTCCTCAGGCCATGGCAGGCCGGAATGGAACACGTATCTCAGCGTCACCTGCATGCAGGCGACGACGACCGCGACCAGCATGAAAAGGACGCAGATCGTCTCGACGATCCTGTCGACGACCAGCGCGAAGCCGGTCGGCATACGATCCGACGCCGCACCTGCCGGTGCGGCGTCCGTTTCGGCATAGGCCCCCATCGTTCCGGACTCAGCCCAGCGCCCGGATCGCCTTGATCATCTCGGCGGTCTCGGGGCTCTTCGAGCCGAACTCGTCATAGAGCTTGGCGGTCTGCTGCTCCATCTTGGCCAGTTCTTCTGCCGGCAGCTGCTGGACCGCGACGCCGAGGCCCTTCAGTTCCTCGAGCGTGGCCGAGGCCTTCTCGCGGTTGATCTTGCGCTGCTCGGCGAACGCTTCCTTGGCCGAGGTACGAACCAGGTCACGCAGGTCTTCCGGCAGGCTGTCCAGCCAGGCAGCGTTGACGCGGACCGCCTTCGGGAGGAACCAGTGGCCCGTCAGGGTCAGGTTCTTGGCCTGCTCATAGAACTTGAAGCCGACGATCGAGAACACGTCGGAATCGATGGCGTCGATGATGCCGGTCGACAGCGCCGAATACTGCTCCGAATAGGGCAGCGGGGTCGGGGCTGCACCGAGCAGGGTCCAGAAATCGACCCAGACGCGCAGCTGGGGCACGCGGATCTTCAAGCCAGCGAGGTCGGCCAGCGAGCCGACCGGACGCTTCGCCAGGATGTGGCGGAAGCCGGTTTCGCCATAAGCGACGAACTCGACGCCGGTCTTGGCGCGGGCGATGTCCGAGGCCTTCTGGCCGAGCTCGCCCTGGAGCACCTTATCGACATGCGCCTCGTTCTTGTAGATGAAGCCCGGCGCGCCGCCGAGCGCCGCGATCTCGGGCGCGATGGCCTCTTCGGAGTCCGGGCCGGCCGTGGTGACCTGGATGGTGCCGATGCGGCTGCCTTCCAGCGCCTCGGCGAGTCCGCCGAGCTGCGCTGCCGGGAAGTGTTGCGCGTCGATGCGGCCGCCGCTCTTCTCGTTCAGCGTCTTCGCCCAAGCATCGAACGCGTTGGTGATCGGCGTGCCGATACCCTCGGTATGGGCTATCTTGCAGACGAACTTCTCCTGTGCGCGCGCATTGCGGATGAACATCGGCGCGGCGAGCGCGGCGGTGCCGGCGACGACGAAACCGCGCCGCGTGATCATGGTTGAGCCCTTGTGGATAGTCACCAAATCCTCCCTCGGTTGCCTCCGGAGCCTCGCCGCGCTGTCTTGCGGTATGGCACCATACCGGTATGATACAGTGATGAAGTCGGAACACAAGGGCTCGTGAGATGCAAGTCTCACTTCGCATGAAAGACCCGATCGCGCCGCAACTGGTTGCGGCGCTGAGGCAAGGCATCGCCGAGCTTCAATTGCGTCCGGGCGAGGCTCTTTCCGAAAAGGATATCGCGGCGCGCTTCGGCATCAGCCGGCAGCCGGTGCGCGAAGCCTTCATCAAGCTGTCCGAGGCCGGGCTCGTCGAGATCCGCCCGAGCCGCGGCACGTTCGTGATGAAGATTTCGGTGCGCGAGGTCGCCAATGCGCGCTTCGTGCGGGAGGCGATCGAATGCGACATCGCGCGCAACGCCGCCCGGCTCGCGACGCCTGCCGACATCGCGTCGCTGAGGGCGATCATCGAGGCGCAGCGGGAAGCCGCTGCGGTCGGCGACTACTGGCGCTTCAATGACCATGACGAAGGGTTTCACCGGGCCATCGCCGACATCGTCGACTGCGACTACGCATGGCGCGTGACCGAAAGCGCGCGGGTACAGACCGACCGCGTGCGCTATCTCAGCCTGCCGGAGACCTCGCCCATCCCGCTCCTGCTTCGCCAGCACGAGGTTATCGTCGAGCGTCTGGCGGCGCGGGACGAGGCGGGCGCCGGGCAGGCGATGAGCCGGCACCTGCGCGAGATCCTCGTCGCCCTGCAGCGGATCGCGGCCAGGCATCCCGACCTGTTCGCCGACGTGACCTTTCCCGAGCACACGCGCGATATCGTTCCCGCCGACGAGGCGTGACGCCGGACGGCGATGCCTGCCTCGATCCGGGCGAGCGTCCTGCATTTCTCACGCCATCCTTGCTGTCGACGGTCCGTATGGCGGGCGCCGCTACGACCTGACGCGGACCGTGCTAGGATCGTGCCGAAACGATCTTCTCCTGCATGTGCGAGGACCGGATGGGGGCTGTCGTCGGAATCGTGGGCGGCGGAGGATGGCTGGGCGGTGCCATCGCCGAGCAGGGGCTGTCGGCCGGGGTCCTCTCGGCGTCGTCGCTCATCGTCTCGGCGCGCTCGGCCCGCGGCGACCGTCTTGCCAGATGGCCGCAGGTCACCTGGACGCCGGACAATGCCGAGCTTGCACGCCGGTCTGACGTGGTGATCCTCTCGGTCCGCCCGCAGCAGTTCGGCGCGCTGTTCCTCGACCTTGAAGGTAAGCTCGTCATTTCCGTCATGGCCGGAGTGTCGATGGCGACGCTCAGGCGAAGACTGAATGCCGGACGTGTGGTTCGCACCATGCCCAATGCCGCTGCGGAGATCGGGCGCTCCTATACACCGTGGGTCGCCAGCAACCGGGTCGGGCCGGCCGACCGCGCGTTCGTCGCGGCGCTTTTCTCAAGCTGCGGCGAGCAGGACGAGGTCGAAAGCGAGGCACAGCTCGACTATCTGACGGGGCTGAGCGGCTCGGGCCCGGCCTTCCCGGCGCTGCTCGCGAAAGCGATGCTCGACCACGCCAGGGCGCGGGGCATCGGCGATCAGGTGGCGATCCGCGCGGTCAGGGGCGTGCTGTGCGGTGCCACGCCGCTGATGGACGGCGGCGCGTTCGATCCGACCGCCACCGTCGAGACCTTCATCGAGTACGCCGGCACCACCGCTGCCGGCCTGTCGGCGATGATCGCTGCGGGCCTTCCCGCGGCGGTTGGAATTGGTCTCGATGCCGCGGAAGCCGCGGCGGTGGAAATGGCCGCCAGGCATGAGCGCTAGCCGGAGCCGCGCGGCCGTTCGTGCCGATCCGAAATCGCAGATGAATTCTTGGCGCACCCGACAGGATTCGAACCTGTGACCTCTGCCTTCGGAGGGCAGCACTCTATCCAGCTGAGCTACGGGTGCGTCGGGACGGCTGGCGTCCGCGCCGGAGGATAGGGCCGGCAGCGCGTACATAGCCGATGCGGTCGGACGCTTCAACGGGATTGTCCGGCGCCTGCGCCGCCGCCTATTCGTATCGAACCGAAGGGCGCTGTCGGCTTCGGAGGCGTTGCAGGACGACCGCTACAGCATGTCGAGCGCGTCGATGCCCATGCCGCCGGACTGGCCCGGCAGGAAACGTTCGATCAGTTCGGCGACATGCGCGTTGCGGGCGCGGGCCGTGTCGCCGCCCATGACCACGACGATCAGTCCCTTGCCGCCGCGCTGCACCGAGGTGACGATGTTGAAGCCCGACGCCTTGATGTAGCCGGTCTTGATGCCGTCGACGCCACGGACGGACGTCAGCAGCTCGTTGTGGCCGCGCACGTTCTTGCCGTTGAAGGTGAACTGCGTGGCCGAAAAGTAGCCGTAGTGGTGCGGGAAGCGACGCTGCAGCGCCATGCCGAGCACCGCCATGTCGCGCGCCGTCGTGCGCTGGCCGTCGTCGGGCAGGCCCGACGCGTTGCGGAACACCGTGCCGGTCATGCCGAGCGACCGCGCCTTGGCGGTCATCGCGGCGGCGAACTGCTCCTCGCTGCCGCCGAGGAACTCCGCCACGGCGACCGCCACGTCGTTGGCCGACTTCACGCAGAGCGCGCGCACGGCGGCTTCGACGTCGATCGCCTGGCCGGCCTTGAAGCCCAGCTTCGACGGCGGCTGGCGGCGCGCCCTGTCGGAGACCGGGATCATCGTCTGCTTGCCCACCCGGCCCGAGTCGATCGCCTCGAACAGCAGGTAGAGCGTCATCATCTTGGTCAGCGAAGCCGGGAACCGCGCCTGGGTGGAATTGGCCTCGTACAGCGTCTTTCCGGATGCGGCGTCGACAACCAGCGCGGCGTATTTGGTCGAGACCGGGCGCACGATGGGCCGCTCGGACGCGGTGGTGCAGGCGGCGAGCGCCAATGCCAGAAGGAAAACGGCCATCGGGCGGGCGACAAGCCGGACCGGGTCGAATGCTGCCAACGCCAAAGGTACCCCGCCAGGAAACGCCAAGGATCGGTGGGAAGCGCGATCCCCCAAGCGGCCGCGCGGCCAGAGCACTAGCCGAATCGCACATGGCAGTAAACCAAGGCGAGAATGCGCCGTCCGCCGCGACTTGCCGGCCGCCCCGACGCCGCACGTCACTGATTCGCCCAAATCCGGCGCTCGCTTGCGGCTTCCGCCGGGCGACGGGCATCGCTAGGCTGGCGCCGTTGGACTGGGGCTTGGGAGGCTTCCGACATGCCGGAACAGATCGTCGAGGCGACGCAGTCGCTGATGCGGGCGTCGCTTGCGCGCACCGGTCGCTGGGCTTCGGGGCTGGCCTTCGCCGGCGGCCTGATCGCCGACGTGCTCAATCCGCTCGCTCCCTTCGCGGCCTATATCGCCCTGGCCGCCGCGATCGCCGCGCTGGTCATCGCGATCGCCGTCCTGCTCAAGCTGACGGTCGCCGAGAAGGGCGTGCCGGCGCTGGTCTTCGCGACGACGATCGCGGCGATCTCCGGCGGGCTCTACACGATCCAGAAGCAGAGCGAGGCGGAGGACGGGCTGCTGGCCAGCCTCGTGCCCGCCGTCGCCGACCTGCAGAAGTCGATCGGCGTCGTCGCCGCCAAGGTCGAGAAGATCGAAGAGACCGTCACCCAGACGCAGAAGACGGTCGAGGAAACGCAGGTCGCGGTCCAGGACGTCAGGAAGTCGACCGAGGAGATCGCCGAATCGCAGGCGCGCCAGGAGGAGACGACCGATCGCATCGCCGCCACGGCCGGCAAGGTCGAGGAACAGACCCGGCAGATCGCCGAGGCGCAGCAGGAGCAGGCCGCGACCACCGAACGCATTGCCGAGTCCACCGAAAAGCTGGTGCTGGCCGTCGACACCATCGCCAGGGGCTTCGAGACGCTGGCGCAGCAGGGCGGCATCATCGCCAACCCGACGCGGCCCGACGAGCACTACCACAACGCGCGGGTCTACGAGCTCGGCGGCGACATGCTGAATGCGCGGCGTTCCTATCTCGCCTTCGCGGCCTTCGACATCGACGCGGTCGATCCCTACCTGCGCTTCGCGACGCTGCTGCGCGTCCAGGATGGCCGGGCTGGCGCGCGCGAGGTTTTCGGCGCGCTGGCCGAAAAGGCGAAGGCGCCGGCAATCAGGCTTGTCCATGCGCTGCAGTTCGAGGACCAGCAGCGTCCCGGCAAGCTCGATGAGTTCCTGAAGGCGAACCCTGACTACGGCCCGGCCTGGTACCTCATGGCCGACGAGTATTCCGAGAACAGGCTGGGCTTCCAGACACTGGCCGACAAGCGCGCCGAAGCCGAGGCGCTGACCCGATTCCGCTTCTACGAGCCCGAAGGTGGGCTGCTGAAGTACTTCGTCGACCACGCGGTGCTGGCGGAGTGGCTGGACCGCTCGAAGAGCCGGCTCGCCGCGCTCGGCGACGTGCTCGATCCAGCGCTGTTCACGCCGAAGATCGTACCGATGCGCTCGAACGCCGACTGGATGATCACCGTGTCGCTGCCGGAGCCGGCCACCGGTCTGTCGTGGCGGCTCGGCGCCGACGGTGCGTTCGCCGAGACCGGTTTCCTGACGATGACCGACCAGCGTACCGGCAAGCCGATGCCGAACCCGTCCTTCGCGCTGCCGGCATCGACGCCGCCCGGCGTCATCGCAATCAAATATCTGGACATGCGCGGCCGGGAGACGGGACCGTTCGACATCCGCTTCGATCCCAACGCCATGCTGGTCGAGCAGAACAAGCAGTTGCTGGAGCAGTTCTGGACGTCGTGGATCGCCTTCGACGCCAGCGGCAACCGCGGCAACGTCTACTTTTCGCACATGCTGTCTTACCGCTGCGCGATCGGCCAGGTCCGCTACGGCTTCAATGGTGGGGGGCTGGACAGGCAGATCGACATGCCGCCGTGCAACGAGAAGGATCCCTACGCGCTGCCGGACAATTTCATGCCCTACTTCAAGGTCGGCGAGGACGTCACCGCCATGTCTGTGCAGATCACCTATGTCGACGGCAGCCAGTCGCCGGTCAGGGAATTCAAGCGCTGACAGCCGGCCCGGATCCGCGTTCTGAATATGCGTTAAGCCAAATGTAAGCATCGCGACTTAGCTTTCCCCTGGGACAAGGCAATAGGCTGTGGATCCCCGCGCCAGGGGTGGACGGGAACGATGCAATCACCGAAGCCGATGGATCGCCTTTCGGCGCGGGAGGTCAGCGACCTCGCCGGGGCGGTCAATCACATCGCGAACTATGTCGAGAGCCTGCGCGAGCGCATCCGGCTGCTCGAGGCCGTGATCGACAATTTTCCGGGCGGCCTGTCGCTCTACGACGACAATCTGCAGATGGTCATCTGCAACGAGCGCCAGAAGGCGCTGCTCGAATATCCTTCCGAGCTGTTCGCCAAGGGCAATCCCTCGATGGACCAGCTGTTCCGCTTCAATGCCGAGCGGGGCGAATACGGACCGGGCGACGTCGAGGAGCAGGTCGCGCGCCGCGTCGCGCTGGCCCGCGAATGCAAGCCCCATCACTACGAACGCACGCGGCCGAATGGCACCGTGATCGAAGTGCGTGGCGAGCCGATCGCCGGCGGCGGCTTCGTGACGACCTACATGGACGTGACCGAGGAGCGCCGCAACCAGGCGCTCATCGCGCACATGGCGCATCACGACACGCTGACAAACCTGCCGAACCGCGCGCTGTTCGCCGACCGGCTGCAGACGGCCGTCGCCATGGCCAAGCGCTCGGGGCTGCTCGCCGTGCATTACCTCGACATCGACCGGTTCAAGCCGGTCAACGACACGCTCGGCCACAAGGCGGGCGACGACCTGCTCGTCGCCATCGCCAGCCGCCTGCGCGGCTCGATCCGCGAGAACGACACGGTTGCGCGGCTCGGCGGCGACGAGTTCGCGATCGTGCAGACGGGCATCCGCGAGGAGCGCGACGCGGCGGTGCTGGCGTCGCGCGTCGTGCGCGAGATCGCCCGGCCATTCGACATCCTCGGCAACATGGTCAGCGTCGGCGTGTCGATCGGCGTCGCCTTCGCGCCGACCGACGGGCTGACGGTGGACGAGCTGCTGCGCAACGCCGATACCGCGCTCTATCGCTCCAAGAGCAACGGCCGCGGCTGCTACAACTTCTTCAAGGACCGCGCTGCGGCTGCCTGAGCCGCCGTCCGGTCGCTACTTGTCGACGCCGCCCCAGATCGCCTCGGCCGTGCGGACGACCAGGTCCAGCTTGCGTTTCTGATCGTCCACGGTGACGGCGTTCCCTTCCTCGGTGGAGGCAAAGCCGCACTGCGGCGCGATCCCGAGCTGTCCGAGGTCCGCATGTTTCGACGCCTGGTCGAACTTGCGTTTCAGGTCGTCCAGCTTCTCCAGCTCCGGCGTCTTGGTGGTGATGAACCCCGGCAGCACGCGCTGCTTTCCCTTGGACAGGAGACGCAGCGGCTCGAGACCGCCAGCACGGTCGGTGTCGTACTCCATGAAGAAGATGTCGACGCCGGTCTGGTTGAAGATCGCGTCCGCCGCAGGGTCGTAGGCGCCCTCTGCCACCCAGGTGGAGCGGAAATTGCCGCGGCACATATGCATGCCGATCAGCATGTCGTCGGGACGACCGGCGATGGCGTCATGCATCATCTTCGCGTAGCGGCCGATCAGCCAGTCTGGATCCTCGCCCCCGGCCTTGCGCTCGGCGCGGATCTTGGGATCGCAGAGATAGGCGAAGAAGATGTCGTCCATCTGCAGGTAGCGGCAGCCGGCGTCATAGAAGGCCTTCACTGCCTTGGCATAGGTGCGGGTGATACCGTCGAAATACGCGTCGGCGTCTTCGGTGTATGCTTTCACATGGATATCTTCCGACGCGATGCGGAAATGCACGCAGCTCGGCCCCGGAATGGAAATCTTCGGGGTCACCCCAGTGTTGGCGGCGACGAAGCGGAAGTGGTCGAGCATCGGGTGGTCGGCCGGGAAGTCCAGCCGCTCGTGAATGACCGGCACCTTGGCGGAGGTCTTCACGCCATGGAACTGGATGCCGCCGCCCTCGCGCTCGACGATGTCGAGCCCGTCGAGCATGCCCATGAAGTCGAAGTGCCACCACGAGCGGCGGAACTCGCCGTCCGTCACGGCGAGCAGCCCGGCGTTTTCCTGCATGCGGATCGCCGCGGCGATCTCCTCGTCCTCGATCGCCGCCAGATCCTCCGGGCCGAGCTTGCCGCCCGCATGGGCGTCGCGTGCCTTCTTCAGCTTCTCCGGCCTGAGGAAGCTGCCGACGATGTCGGCCCTGTAGGGTGGCCTGGCCAAACTCATCTCCACGTCTCCGGATCGCCGTTGCTGAGCGCGATGCCTTCCGATTCGCCCGCCTCGCGCAATCCCCGGCGTTCGATCACCGACCGTGCGCTGGGCTCTGGTCGGCGAGAATGTTCTATCATATAACTATTTTCCCGAACCATGGGAGGAACGGCATGAAACTGACATCCCTGCTTGCGGGCGCGGCAGCGCTCGCGGCAATGACGGTCACGTCCTTTGCTCAGGAAGTGACGCTCAAGCTTCACCAGATGCTTCCGCCGCAGGCGACCATTCCGGCAAAGGCGCTGACGCCCTGGGCCGAAAAAGTGATGGCGGAGTCCGGCGGCCGCATCAAGGTGGAGCTCTATCCGGCCATGCAGCTCGGCGGGAAGCCGCCGGAACTCTTCGACCAGGCAAAGGACGGCGTGGTCGACCTGATCTGGACCGTGATCGGCTACACGCCCGGCCGGTTTCCCTCAACCGAAGCCTTCGAGCTCCCCTTCGTCATGACCAATGGCGAGGCGACATCCAAGGCGTTCCACGAATACTGCGAGAAGCACTGCGCCAAGGAATTCCAGGATGTGAAGGTGATCGCCTGGCATTCGCACGGGCCGGGCCTGATCCATTCAAAGAACCCGGTGACGAAGCTCGAGGACATGAACGGGCTCAAGATCCGTGGCGGCTCGCGCGTGGTGAACCAGATGCTGGAGAAGCTGGGCGCCATCCCGGTCGGCATGCCCGTGCCGGCGGTTCCGGAATCGCTGTCCAAGGGCGTCATCGATGCGACGACCATCCCGTGGGAGGTCACGCCGTCGCTGAAGGTCGCCGAGCTCGTGAAGAACCATACCGGCTTCTCGGGCAAGAACGGCCTCTACACCCAGACTTTCGTCTTCGCCATGAACAAGGACTCCTACGCCCGCCTGCCGGATGACCTGAAGAAGGTCATCGATGCCAATTCCGGCCTCGAGACGGCGGCGATGATGGGCCGTGTGATGGACGAGGGCGACAAGGTCGGTCTGGAGATCGCGCAAAAGCTGGGCAACAACATCGTCACGCTCGACGAGGCCGAGACCCAGCGCTGGAAGGATACCGCCGCGCCATTGATCGAGGCATGGGAGGCCGAAATGGCGGGCAAGGGCATCGACGGCAAGGCGCTGGTCGCCGAGGCGCGGGCGCTGATCGAGAAACACGCCGGCGGCATGTAAGCTCTGACGGCGCCGAGACTGAGGCCGGCCGGACGCACGTCCGGCCGGTCTTTCCTTGTCAGCCGTCCAGCACGTCGCGCAGCTTCCGCGCCAGCTGGTCGATGGTGAAGGGCTTGGCGATGAAGTTGACGCCATGGTCGAGCACGCCGTTGTGGACGACGGCGTTTCGGGTGAAGCCGGTGGTGAACACCACCTTGATGCCGGGCGCCCGCTTCAACACCTCGTCGGCGAGCCTGCGGCCGTTCATGACCGGCATCACGATGTCGGTGAACAGCAGCGATACGCCGGGATTGGCCTCGAGCTTGCGAAGCGCCTCCTCGCCCCCGGACGCATGCAGGACCGTGTAGCCGAGTTCCCGCAACGACTCGACCGTGCCGCTGCGCACGCGCTCGTCGTCCTCGACCACGAGGATCGTTTCAGTAGGCGCCCGCTCGGGGTGCGGCTGCGTCTCGACGTCGGGTTCCTGTCCTTCGCCGAAGTGGCGCGGCAGGTAGATCTTGACCGTCGTGCCTTCGCCGGGTTCCGAGTAGATCTTCACGTGGCCGCCCGACTGCTTCACGAAGCCGAACACCTGGCTGAGACCCAGGCCGGTGCCCTTGTTCACCGGCTTGGTCGTGAAGAACGGCTCGAACGCCTTGGCGATGACCTCGGGCGGCATGCCGGTTCCCGTGTCGGTTACCGCGATCATCACGTACTGGCCCGCGGGCACCTCGTGGTGCGCGGCGGCATAGGCGTCGTCCAGGTGGGCGTTCGCCGTCTCGATCGTCAGCTTGCCGCCGTCCGGCATCGCGTCGCGCCCGTTGACGGCGAGGTTGAGGATCGCATTCTCGACCTGGCTGGCGTCGGCATGTCCGCGCCACAGGCCGCCCGCCAGCACCGTCTCGATCTGGATCGTCTCGCCAAGCGTGCGGCGCAGCAGGTCCGACATGCCGGACAGCAGCCGGTTGGCGTCGAGGACCTGCGGCGAAAGCGGCTGCTGCCTCGAGAATGCAAGCAACCGTCCTGTCAGGCTGGCTGCGCGCTGCGCCGCGTCGATCGCCGCGTCGACGAACTTGCCGACATCGGTGTCGCCGCGCGCCAGCTTGCGCTGCACCAGGTTCATCGCGCTCATGATGACCGCGAGCATGTTGTTGAAGTCGTGTGCGATGCCGCCGGTGAGCTGACCGACGGCTTCGAGCTTCTGCATCTGGCGGACCCTGTCCTCGGCGGCCCGGCGCGAGGCCACTTCCTCGGTGAGAGCGGTGTTGGCGTCCGCCAGGCTGGCGTGCGCCTCGACCACCGCGCGCATCCGTCGCCTCATGTCGAGCGCGCCGAACCAGGCCAGCGCGAGGATGGCGATACCCGCCCCGATCGAGCCGATGCGGAGCCATTCGCCGAGACGGTCGACCTCGTCGAGTTTCGCCTGCAATCCGCCCCGCTCCGCGAGGCGCATCTCCGCGACGATCGCGCGGGCCCGATCCATCAGCGCCTTGCCTTCGTCGCTGCGCACCAGGCTGATGGCCTGCTGCTGGTCACCTTGCCGGAAGAGCCCGATGACATTCTCCAGCTCGGCCATCTTGGCTCGCGCCGCCGTTTCGAGTTCCGCGAACAGGGCCATGCGTCCGCTGTCGGCGGCCATGCCTGTCCTGATCGAGTCGAGAGTGGCGGGGAGGGCTGCAACCGAACGGTTGTACGGTTCCAGGTAGGGCTCCTCGCCCGTCAGCAGGTAGCCGCGCTGGCTGGTCTCGGCGTCCTGCAGCAGCGACAGCGTCTCGACGATCGCCGTGTCGCGCTCGAAGGCGACGCGCACCGCCAGGTTGGCGTCGCGCTGCCGCTCGATGAGGATCGAGCGGGCTGCGACGAGCGCCACGAGAATGGCGAAGATGAGCGCCAGCGGCAGCATCTGGAACCGCATGGCGCGCTTGACCGGGGTGAACACGTCGAGTTCCCGTCACGAAGCGAAAGCGCACTCGTATCAGGCGCGACAGGCTTGGCAAGGGATGTCGCGTTGACGCCGCGGTGTCCGTCACTATCGTGGCGGTCAGTCGGCAACCGGGCTGGAGCGCCATGTCGGAGATCGCGCGGATCGCAGCGGCCATCTTCCGCAGGGCCGGCAGCAGGAAGAGGCTGATCGTCGCGATCGCCGGACCGCCCGGCGCCGGCAAGTCGACGCTGGCGGCCAGCCTCTCCGCCGTGCTTCCCGAAGGCTCGGCCAGCGTCGTGCCGATGGACGGCTTCCACTATGACGACGCCGTTCTGGCGGCGATGTGCCTCGCCAGCCGCAAGGGTTCGCCGGAGACGTTCGACATCGACGGCTATGAATCGCTTCTGCGGCGCCTGGCCATGGGTGACCGGCCGGTTGCCGTCCCGCTGTTCGACAGGGAGCGCGAATTGTCGCGCGGCGCGGCGGCCATCGTTCCCGAGACCGCGCGCTTCGTCATCACCGAGGGCAACTATCTGCTGCTCGATGAACAGCCATGGTCGAGGCTGGCGCCGCTCTTCGACATCACCCTCTATCTCGACGTGCCGCGCGAAGAACTCGTGCGCCGGCTGATCGAGAGGTGGGAAGGGCTCGGCCGTGGCGGCGAGGCCGGGCGGCGCTGGGTCGAGACGAACGACCTGCCCAACGTCGACCGCGTCGCGACACGTCGGCGGAGCGCCGACTTCGTGGTTGCCAACGTCTCCTGAACGCACGCCGGTCGTTGCAGGGAACGGAAATGCGCGTCGACCGTTACGGCAGCGCGGATGCCTCCGCGTTCTCTGAGGGAAACCATCATGGCAAAGACCACCAGCAAGCCTGCCGGCGCTGCCGCCGCGATCTCCAAGCGCAGCAAGGATACGGCCGCGAAGCCCGCGGCAGCGAAGACCAAGACAACCAAGCCGGCCGCCGCCGCCGCGAAGAAGACAGCCACGGCGACGAAGTCGGCGGCTCCGAAAGCGGCCTCCAGCAAAGCCCCGGCTGCCAAGTCCGCGTCGAAGCCCGCTGCTGCGAAGCCGAAGGCTGCCGCGCGCAAGCCCGCGGGCAAGAGCAAGACAAGTTCGTCCGGCGTGTCCGCCATTGCGGGCAAGGTGGTGAAGACAGTGAAGAAGGCTGCCTCGACCGCCGCATCCGGCGTCGCGAGCGCCGCGTCCACGGCAGCCTCGGGCGTCGCCACCGTCGCGTCCACCGCGGCGAGCGGCGTCAAGGGTGCTGCGTCGACCGCGGCGCAGGCCGCGGGCTCCGTGGTCGGTGCCGCCAAGTCCCGGGCGAAACGCTGACCCAAGCCTGACGATCGACCTGACCGCTTGCGCCGCCTCTCCGATCGGGTGAAATCACCCGATCGGAGGGGCGGTTCATGCATGTCGGTTTCATCGGTCTCGGCCACGCGGGCGGCGCGCTCGCGGGCAATCTGCTTGCCAACGGCGTAACGCTGTCCGTCCACGATCTCGACGCCGCCGCCGTCGCCCGCTTCGTGGCCGACGGCGCGCTGGCCGGCGGCTCGCCGAAGGCGATGGCCGAGCGCTGCGACGTGATGATCACCTGTCTGCCGTCACCGGCCGCGTCGCGCGCCGTGCTTGAAGGCGAGGATGGCATCCTCGCCGGCATCGGGCCGGGCAAGGTCTGGCTTGAGATGTCGACCACCGACGCGGCCGAGATCGGCCGGCTCGCCGCGCTGGTCGAGGCGAAGGGCGCCAACGCCGTCGACTGTCCTGTTTCGGGCGGCGTGCACCGCGCCGCTACCGGCAACATCTCGATCTTTGCCGGCTGCCGGCGCGACGTGTTCGAGCGCGTGCTGCCGGTGCTGAAGATCCTCGGCCGCAACATCCTGCACACCGGGCCGGTCGGCTCCGCCTCGACGCTGAAGGTGATGACCAACTATCTGGCGACGGCCAATCTCCTGACGGTCTGCGAGGCGCTGGTGACGATGAAGGCGGCGGGCATGGACCTCGCCACGACCTACGAGGCGATCCGCATCTCGTCGGGCACGTCCTTCGTGCATGAGACCGAGAGCCAGGTCATCCTCAACGGCTCGCGCGATATCTCGTTCTCGATGGACCTCGTGCAGAAGGACATCGGCCTGTTCCAGAAGATCGCCGAGAAGCACGGCGTACCGCTGGAGATATCGCCGCTGATGATCGACATCTTCACGGACGGCCAGCGCCGCTACGGCGAGCGCGCAAATTCGGACGACATCATCCGCCGGCTGGAGGAGGCGACGGGCCTGTCGATCCTCGCCGACGGCTTCCCGGCCGAGATGGTCGACGACCAGCCGTTCGGGCTCGGCGAGGAGGTCGTGCCGCGCAGCCGCAGATAGCGGCTACTGCCGGTATGTCGGTTCCTGCTCGTCGAGGATCGCCTTCAGTTCCGACAGGTGCCGGTCGGCCTGGCCCGGGTAGTTGTCCATCTCGTCGGCGACCTTCGAGGCGACTGCGTCCGACAGTGTGCGCAGCGGCCGGCCGGTCCACAGCGCCTTGATGTAGGTCTCGGCGGCGCGCTCGAAATAGTACATCCGGTTGAAGGTCTCGGCGACCGTCGCGCCGATCACCAGTATGCCGTGGTTGCCCATGATCATGATCTGGATCTTCGGGTCGGCGAGCATCGCCGCGCAGCGTTCGCCCTCTTCCTCGAAGGCGAGCCCGCCGTAATTGCCGTCGATCACCTGCCGGTCGAAGAACATCGCCGAGTTCTGGTCGATCGGCGGCAGCGTTGAGTCGGCGAGCGAGGCCAGCACCGTCGCGTGGATCGAATGCACATGCATGACGCAGCGCGCGTGCGGAACGCGGCGATGCACCGAGCCGTGCAGGCCCCATGCGGTCGGGTCTGGCGCGTCGGGCCGGTTCATCGTCTCCGGGTCGTCGGCGTCGATCAGGAGCAGGTCGCTCGCCTTGACGCGCGAGAAGTGGACCTGGTTGGGGTTCATCAGGAAGCGCGTGCCTTCCTCGTTCACGGCGAGCGAGAAATGGTTCGCCACAGCCTCGTGCATGTTGAGCCTCGCCGTCCAGCGGAACGCCGCCGCGAGGTCTACCCGCTCCTCGTAGAAGGGCAGGTTCGTGCGCTTGTCCTTGAGGTGCGTGACGCTCATCGTGTCCTCCCGTCAGGCGGCGTTGCGCGCGGCGCCGAGCCCGCCATGCGTTTCGATGTAGTCGATCACCGCGTCCAGCCCCCGGCCGCGTGACAGGTCGGTGAAACCGAATGGCCGCTGGCCGCGCTGCTTCGCCGCGTCACGCTCCATGACGTCGAGATTGACGTTCACATAGGGCGCCAGGTCGCTCTTGTTGATCACCAGGAAATCGGAGCGGGTGATGCCGGGGCCGCCCTTGCGCGGGATCTCCTCGCCCTGGCAGACCGAGATCACGTATAGCGTCAGGTCGGCGAGGTCGGGCGAGAAGGTGGCGGCGAGGTTGTCACCGCCGGACTCGATGAAGACGATGTCGAGGTCCGGGAATTTCCGGTTCATCTCGGCGATGGCCTGCAAATTGATCGAGGCGTCCTCGCGGATCGCCGTGTGGGGGCAGCCGCCCGTCTCGACGCCCAAGATACGCTCCTCGGGCAGCGCCTGCAGGCGTGCCAGGATCATCGCGTCTTCCTTGGTGTAGATGTCGTTGGTGACGACGGCGATCGAATAGCGGGCGGAGAGCGCCTTGCAGAGCTTCTCGGTCAGCGTCGTCTTCCCGGAGCCGACCGGCCCGCCGATGCCGACGCGCAAGGGACCGTTCTTCGATGTCATGCCAGCAATCCCCTGAAGACGAGAAAGACGAACCCGGCGCCCAGCAACAGGCACAGCGGCGAGAAGTATCGCACATCGTTTCGGGCGAATGGAAGCTCGGGCGCGAGCCTGCGCCAGGGCGGCGTGAAGCCGGCCAGGCCGCGGGCGAGGAAGACCGTCCCCGCAGTCAGCCCGGCCAGCGCGATCAGGGACGGCGAGAGTGGCCAGGATACGAAACCGCCGAGCGCCAGCGCGATCCAGGCCGCGGCAAGCAGAGCGATGGCCACGGCAAAGGCTGCCGCCGGTGGCGGCATGTTCTTAACGCCCCTGGAGCCGACCACTGCCTTGGCGCAGGTCTCCTCGTCGGTGCCCGGCCAGCGGCCGCCGATTCCCCAGTAGACATGCAGGACCGCGATGCCGGCCAGCACGAGCGCGATGGCCAGCCCGACCGTCATGAGCGGAAGATCCGCGAATACTGCGTCTCGTGGCGCATGGCTGCGATGTCGGACTGCAGGGTCACCGAGCCGAGATCGTCGAGGCTCGACCGTGCCGCGCATTCGGCCGCGTCGAGGATGACCGGCTCCAGTCTGGCGATGATGGCGACGGCGTCGGACTGGCCGACCACGCCGAGGCGAATCGCCGCCTGGACGAGGTTGGTCGCGAAGGCCTGCATAAACGTGGCCAGCGCGTCGGCCAGAGGCACTCCATGCGCGCCCGACACGGCGCCGACGGCGACGCAATAGGCGCAGTCGGCCGGCAGGGAGTCGAGCGACGGCGTCGGCCATGCACTGGCTGCCTTGAGGAACGCCGCCCCTTGCAGCGTCGTTTCGCGGTGGCGTTCGGCGGAGCCGGCCAGCGCCTCGGCCAGTTCGGCCGTGTCGACCAGAGACCCGCCTGCCGAAGCGGTGCGCCATGCCTCGGCGAGCAGCACCGCGTCGTTCCAGCCGGACCCCTTGGACATCAGGTCGGCCAGCCATTCCTGCAGGGCCTCGGCGTCCGCCGCCAGTCCGTCATGGACGGCGCGTTCGAGGCCGTGGCTGTAGCTGAAACCGCCGACGGGGAAGGCCGGCGACAGCCACGCCATCAGGCGAAGCAGTGCCGAGCCTTCCGGCCGTTCAGCCATGGTTGTGGCCGTAATGCGGGTCGCCCGGAAGGCGCCCGTAGGCATCGCGCTCGCCGTGGCTATGATCGTGGTCATGGTGGTCATGACCGTGGTGCCCATGACCATGATGGCCGTGATCGTGACCGTGGCCGCCCGCATAGGCGCCGCGCACCGGCACGAAGGGTTCCAGCACGTCCGTGACGGTCGCGCCCAGGCCTTCGAGCATCGCCTTGATAACATGGTCGCGCAGGATGAGGATCCGGCCGTCGTCGATCTGGGCGGCGAGGTGGCGGTTGCCGATATGCCAGCAGAGTTCCGCGAAATGCTTAGGGCCGCGCGCACGGATATCGAAGACCTCTTCCGGTGCGGCGCGGATCTCGATCTCGCGGCCGTCTTCCATCACAAGCCGGTCGCCGTCGACCAGCGCTACCGGCTCCGGCAGGTCGACCAGGACGCGCTCGCCGTTCTTCAGGAACACGACGCGGCGGCGCAGGTGCCGCTCGTCATGTGCGAGCGTCGCGATGGCGTAGGGCTCCGCATGGCTGTGCGTGAGGACCTTTTCGGCGCGGGGCAGCGCGGTGAAGTCGGTGTTGGAGCTGAGTTTCATGTGCTGCCTTTCAGAACGAACCGCCATTGGCCTGCGCGCGTTCGCGTGCCGGGCGGGAGAGAACACGGTCCAGATAGGAGTTGACGCGATCGGATTCGATCCTGAACTTGCCCGCGCGCGCCCATGAACCCATGTCGCCCAGCATGACGTCGACGGCGCTGAACCGGTCGCCAAGCGCATAGTCGCGGCCGTCGAGCCGCCGTTCCAGCGCCTTCACCTCGTTGGCGAAGTCGTAGGCGGCGGCGGGCCCGACGTCGACGCGGAGGTTTTCCGGCAGCAGGAAACGGTGCCGCAGCTTGTTCCAGAGCGGCGCCTCGAATTCCGACTGCGCAAAGTGCATCCAGCTGTCCATCTCCGCGCGGCCGGCGAGCCCCGGCGCGGCGCCCATGCCTTTCTCGGCGTGCTTGTCGGCCAGGTATACGACGATCGCGGCCGAGTCGGTGATCTTGACGTCGCCGTCGATCAGGATCGGCACCTTGCCCGAGGCATTGAGCTCGTATGCCCGCTCGGACCGCAGCTTTACCGGCACGAATTCGTAGGGCGCGCCGAGTTCCTCCAGCATCCACAGGACACGGCTGATGCGCGAGCCCTTCGAGCCGAAAGCCTGGTAGGTCATCAGAACGTCTCCACCTTCTCGGGATGGATTATCTCGATCTTGCGCGAGACGAGGTGCGGCGCGCTGGCGTCGCGCCAGGCCGCGAGATGCGGCTGCTTGGAATGGGCTGTCAGGTGCTCGCGCGTCTCCCACGTCTCCACGAAGACCAGCTTCGTCGGGTCGGTCAGGCTGGCATGCAGGTCGTAGCTCATGCAGCCGTCCTCCTTGCGGGTCTCGGCGATGCAGGCTTCTGCGTGCGGGCGCAGCGCTTCGAGCGCGCCGGGCTTGATGGTCAGCGTGGCGATGACGATGATCACTGCGTTTCGGTCCTCAAGATTTCGCGTGGCGCCTGGCGAACACCCGCCACAGCAGCAGGCCGAGTACCAGAAGCATCGCCACCGTCGTCGCAAGACTCTTGAGCAGAGTCCAGCGGCTTGCTTCGGCGACCAGGGCCGCGGTGAGCTGCTGGTGACCGGCGGTGAGCATGTCGGCGACAGCCGCGTTCTCGAGGTAGTCGAAGACCATGCCCGAAAGCGCCGCAGCGATCACCAGTGCGCGCAACGGCGTCGAAGCCGTAAGCAACAGGCATCCGAGCACCAGCGTCGCCGCAAGGAGCAGCGGGTAGACGAGGTCGAGCCTGTGCTGGACGTCGAGGTAAAGATGGCGGCCTTCTTCGGTCAGCGCCGCCAGGAAGGCGCGAGCCTCCTCGAAACTGTAGCCGAGCGGACGCATGTCGAACGGTGCGAGCCCGCCTGCCGCGGCCGAGATGGTCGGCAGCGTCCAGAGCGCCATGGTGGCGTAGACCGCCGCCATCACGAGGAAGATCAGCCAGAAGGCGCGCTTCATCTATGCGTGTTCATTCCGGCAGGTAGTCTGCGTCGAGAACTTGTTTGATGCTGAACGGACATGTGTCGGGGAATATCTCTACAGGCAAACCTGTTTCGGACGCCGCATCCCATCTAGCAAATTCATACTCCTCCGCCAGAACCTCCCCTGGATAGCTTTTCAGACTAGGGCTTTCCTTCAGGATTCTGGCGACGTGTGACCGCTGTTCAGAAATCGTTGCTCTCCAACTCGGCGGTCTTCGGTCGGCCTGAAATTTCCACTTCAAATGATGAACCAGCAACGGCTTCAACCGGCTTTCGATTTCCCGCTTGTCGCTCCGTCCCAAGCTTTCAATCTCCTCAGCGAGATTTTGGCGATCCAGCGCGTCCACGCGCCCGGCCCGAAGCAACTCCCCTTGCTCCGCGCACCAGCGAGCATAATCGGCCTCGAAGGGCGTCAAGTGCGATCGGCTGAAGATTTTGTTCATGCGCAATTATCGCGCGATAACGGCGAAATCAGAAGAACTTTCTTCCGAACGCGATGTCATCTAAGCAGCAAGTTTCTAAACCAGCTTGCCCAATTGCCGGCAACGACAAGGTTTGCTCGACAAAGCGCTAGCGTGTTCAGTTAACGAACGGTGCACCGTTCCGCTCGACAAATGCCCTGACGTCAACTGGCTTTCTACACATCGAATCGAAGCGTCAAAACAGGAAGTACCGCTGCGCCATCGGCAGGACCGTCGCCGGTTCGCAGGTGAGCAACTGGCCGTCGGCGCGTACCTCGTATGTCTCCGGGTCGACCTCGACATGCGGGGTCAGCGTGTTGAGCTTCATCGCGGCCTTGCCGATGCCGCCACGCGTGTTCCTGACCGCGAGCAGCTTCTTGCCGACGCCGAGCCGTTTCGCGATGCCGCCGTCCAGTGACGCCTGGCTGACGAAGGTCACCGAGGAACTGGTCCTGAGCTTTCCGAACGTGGCGAACATCGGCCGGTAGTGCATCGGCTGCGGCGTCGGGATGGAGGCGTTGGGGTCGCCCATCGGCGCGGCCGCGATCGAGCCGCCGAGCAGCACCATCTCCGGCTTCACTCCGAAGAAGGCCGGGTTCCAGAGAACCAGGTCGGCGCGCTTGCCCACTTCGACCGAGCCGATCTCGTGGCTGAGGCCGTGCGCGATGGCCGGGTTGATCGTGTACTTGGCGATGTAGCGCTTCACCCGGAAGTTGTCATTGTCGCCGGTTTCCTCGGGCAGGCGGCCGCGCTGGCGCTTCATCTTGTCGGCGGTCTGCCAGGTTCGGATCGCCACCTCGCCGACCCGGCCCATGGCCTGGCTGTCTGAGGAGATGATCGAGAAGGCGCCCATGTCGTGCAGGATGTCCTCGGCCGCGATCGTCTCCTTGCGGATGCGGCTCTCGGCGAAGGCGATATCTTCCGGGATCGACGGCGACAGGTGGTGGCACACCATCAGCATGTCGAGGTGCTCGGCCAGCGTGTTGATCGTGTAGGGCCGCGTCGGGTTGGTCGACGACGGGATGACGTTCGGCAGGCCGCAGACCTTGATGATGTCGGGCGCATGGCCACCGCCCGCGCCCTCCGTGTGGAAGGCGTGGATGGTACGGCCCTTGATGGCGGCGACCGTGTCCTCGACGAAGCCACTCTCGTTCAGTGTGTCGGTGTGGATCATCACCTGGACGTCGTACTGGTCGGCGACCGTCAGGCAGTTGTCGATCGCCGCCGGCGTGGTGCCCCAGTCCTCATGCAGCTTCAGCGACGAGACGCCGGCGAGGATCATTTCCTCCAGCGGCGCCGGCAGGGACGCGTTGCCCTTGCCGGCCAGCGCCAGGTTCATGGCGAAGCCGTCGAAGCTCTCGATCATGCGCTCGGCATGCCATGCGCCGGTGCAGGTGGTGGCGAGCGTGCCGTGCGCGGGGCCGCTGCCGCCGCCCAGCATGGTGGTGACGCCGGACATCAGCGCCTCGTCGATCTGCTGCGGGCAGATGAAGTGGATGTGCGCGTCGAAGCCGCCAGCCGTCAGTATCCTGCCTTCGCCGGCGATGGCCTCCGTGGAGGGGCCTACGATGATGGTGACGCCCGGCTGGGTATCCGGGTTGCCTGCCTTGCCGATGCCGGCGATGCGCCCGTCCTTCAGGCCAACGTCGGCCTTGTAGATACCCGTCCAGTCGACGATCAGCGCGTTGGTGATCACCGTGTCGACCGCGCCCTCGGCGCGCGTCGCCTGGCTCTGCCCCATGCCGTCGCGGATCACCTTGCCGCCGCCGAACTTCACCTCCTCGCCATAGGTGGTGAA
>VFQP010001325.1_pt1 | contig 33873 bp, 34 predicted proteins | sample 3512351 | NCBI WGS metagenome assembly VFQP01 (sample SAMN10412372, study PRJNA504923) | tailings metagenome | isolation source: Relicate 1 Philex TSF1 revegetated site | place: Philippines: Tuba, Benguet | collected 2017-08-29
TGCTCGACCTCCTGCCCGAGCTACTGGTGGAATGGCGACCGCTATCTGGGCCCCGCCATCCTGCTCCAGGCCTACCGCTGGCTGATCGATTCGCGCGACGAGGCCACCGGCGAGCGCCTCGACAATCTCGAAGACCCGTTCCGGCTCTATCGCTGCCACACGATCATGAACTGCTCGAAGGCCTGCCCGAAAGGCCTGAACCCGGCCAAGGCCATCGCCGAGATCAAGAAGATGATGGTTGCCCGGCAGGTGTGAGGCTGGGCTACTTGTTCCAGTTCGGCGCCTGCGTGAGCGCGGATGCCGCGACCTTCCTGATCTGGGCCGGTGTCGCCGATTTCGGCTCCCTCAGCAGTTTGGACGCGGTCGACGCGACTGACTTGCCGGTCTTTTCGTTGCTTGCCACGGGCTTCTCCCAAAAGCGGTGGTGGACTGGGTCAGAATAATGACAATCCCGAAAAAGAACAAATAAGGAACATTCCGGATTGAAGTGAGCCGTAGCAGGGTTGTAGCGATGAGCTGACGCGCTTTCCGCGTGCCATGGTTCCGCCGTGAAAAATCCCCGCGCCTTTCGACTTGCGACCTTTCGGCCGCCCTCACGCCCGCATGACTTGACGTATCGTCACCGGAGATCAGGTCATGTCGTCAGGCCCCCCGCTCGTCCGCTCGCCCATCGTCAGGCTTGCCGGCATCGCCATCCTCACCATGCTGCTGGTGGTGCCGCTGCTGGCCCTGTCGGTGCTGCGCGGCGAACGCTCGCAGCGCGCGGCCGAGGTGGTCCGGGAGGTGGCGGGGGCCTGGGCCGGCGAGCAGACCGTCGTCGGGCCGGTCCTGCTCCTGCCCTATGTGACGCGCGTGCAGGAGAATGGCGTGATCCGCACGGTGCGGCGCGTCCTGTCCGTGCTGCCGGAAACCTATCGCCAGACCGGCGACATCAATGTCGAGCATCGCCGGCGCGGCATTTTCGAGGTGCCCGTCTGGCGCGGCGAGATGGCGATCCAGGCGCGGTTCGGCACGGTGGACCTCGCCCGCTTCGACGCCGCCGCCATCGCGCCCGTCTGGGAGGAGGCTTCCCTGGTCTTCCACGTCGTCGATCCGCGCGGCCTCGAGAAGGAGATCGAGGTGCGCCTAGGCGACCGCGCCGCGGCATTGGAACCGGGCGGCTCCGTTGCCTTCCATTCGCCGGTTCTGTCCGCGCCGCTGACCGGCGTGGACGGCTCCCAGCCCTTCGATGTCAGCGCGAAATTCGACATCAAGGGCTCGCGCGCCTTCGGCATCGCGCCGATCGGGCGGACCTCGACCGTCGCGCTCAGGTCCAACTGGGGCCATCCGAGCTTCTTCGGCGCCTTCCTGCCGAATGCACGCGACATCGGCGCCGACGGCTTCACGGCGAACTGGACGATCCCGCACTATGCCCGGCCGGTCGCGCAGGTCGCTCTGGCCGAAGCTGGGCTGTTCCAGCGGCTGGTCAATGCCCGCTCGGGCGTGCGCTTCTTCCAGCCGGTCGACATCTATCACCTCGTCGAGCGGGCGCTGAAATACGGCATCCTGGTGATCGGCGCGGCTTTCGTGGTGGTGTTCCTGATGGAGGTGGCGACCGGGCGCTCGTTCCATCCGATCCAGTATCTGATGGTCGGCGCGGCGCTCACCGTCTTCTACCTGCTGCTGCTCTCCTTCGCCGAGCATATCGGCTTCGCGCCGGCCTATGCGCTGGCGACCGCGGCGGTGGCGGGCCTCGTCTCGCTCTATGTCGGCCTGGCATTCCGGCGGGTGAGGGAGGGGCTTGTCGTCGGCGTGGAACTCGCGGCCGCCTACGGCCTGCTCTACGTGGTGCTGGCCTCCGAGGACTATGCCCTGTTGACCGGTTCCATCGTCGTCTTCGCGGCGCTGGCCGCGGTCATGCTGGCGACGGTGAGGACCGACTGGTCGTCGTTCGGCGGCGAAAAGCCCGAGAAACCGGCTGCGGAAGCCTCAACGATCGGTTAACCAGATAGGAGACATCGTCGCGAATTGGCGCGGCCCGCCATGGAATTGCCGCCGGATGCGGCCAATCTCGGCGGGTCTGCGCCTTTCGCGCGGCTTCCTATCCGGTGACACCGCCCATGGCCATGCGCCCTGTTGTTCTTGTTTTCGCGTCCGTCGCGCTTGCCGGGTGCACGTCGTCCGCGCGCTTCGGCGAGTTTTCCACAGCCTCCGTGCCGCCGAGCGGTTCCGAGCGGGTCGACCGCGGCTTCGGCCGCTCCGATTTCCCGCCACCGGCGCCCGAGCGCCGGCCCTCGGGCGCCGACGCGGATGTCATCCCCGGCGGGCAGCCGGGCGCTTCCGGCACGGTCGAGAGCGAGGAGATCGCGCCGCCCTCCGTCGCCGGCCGGTCCGATATTGGCCCTTCGGCCATCGATCCGGCGCTTCGGCCGAGCGAGCCGGGCGCCCAGCCGCAGATCATGCAGCCCGAGCCGCAGCGCGGCGCCCCGTCCGCCGCGCCGCCGCCGGTCGTCTCCGCCATGCCGCGTCAGGAGCGTCCGACGGTTGCCTCGGCAACCTCGATCGCCGGCACATGGACCGTGAGCGATGCCGGCGACCGCTGCCGCATCACGCTGACCTCCACGCCGCTGTTCGAGTTCTATCGGGCGAGCCCGCAGAACTGCCGTGCGCCGTCGCTGGCCCGCATCAATGCCTGGGAGCAGCGCGGTTCCGAGGTCGTGCTGCTGCAGCCGGGCGGCCGGGTCGCGGCCCGCCTGTCGCCGCAGGGCGGCGGCGCCTATTCGGGCGCGACCGCAACCGGCGCGCCCGTCTCGATGGCGCGCTGAGCCGATCATTCGCCTTGGGCAAACAAAAACCCCGGCCAAGACCGGGGTTCTCGCATCTCCGCGATGGAGCGAAGCTTACTTCTTCAGCGCGCCGATGCCGCCGAACTTCTGGTTGAAGCGCGACAGACGTCCGCCGCGGTCCAGCAGCTGCTGCGAGCCGCCGGTCCAGGCCGGATGGACCTTGGGGTCGATGTCGAGCTGGAGGACGTCGCCCTCCTTGCCGTAGGTCGAGCGCGTCGTGTACTCGGTGCCGTCGGTCATCACGACCTTGATCGTGTGGTAGTCCGGATGAATGCCGCTCTTCATGGTCGTCCTCGAAGCGAAGGGTGCCGGGTCGATGGAAAGCCGGCAGGAAAATGGTGCGTCCTGTGACGAGAAGCCGCGCTATTAACGGAAGTCGGGCCTCTTTTCAAGACACGGCGGCAGTCCGATAAGCGCCTGCGACAAGGGAAGCATTCCACCGATGAGCATCGCCGCGCCAGCCGCGGAAGGGACCTCGCCCACGACCCCCCGGCCGAAGCTTCGCCCCCTCCTGACCTTCGTTCCCACCATGATGCGCTATCCGGCCATGCTTGCCGGGGCCGCCGTCGCGCTCGTCGTCGCCTCGCTGGCAACCCTTGCCGTGCCGCTGGCGATCCGCCGCATGATCGATTTCGGCTTTTCGGCCGAGGGCATGATCACGCAGTATTTCGGCATGCTGGTGGTGATCGCCGCGGTCCTCGCGGTCGCTTCCGCCGCCCGGTTCTATCTCGTCACCAGCCTCGGCGAGCGGGTGGTGGCGGATATCCGGGCCAGGGTCTTCGCCCATCTGGCGACGCTGTCTCCCGCCTTCTTCGATACGGCCCGGACCGGCGAACTCGTCTCGCGGCTCTCCGCCGACACGACGCAGATCAAGTCGGCCATGGGCGTCTCGGTCTCCATTGCGCTGCGCAATCTCATCATGTTCGCCGGCGCGGTGGCGATGATGGTCTTCACCAGCCCGCAGCTCTCGCTCTACGTGGTCGGGGCCATCCCGCTCCTCGTCCTGCCGCTGGTCGCCTTCGGCCGCAACGTGCGTCGGCGCTCACGCCTCGCACAGGACCGCCTGGCGGATGCCACCGCCTATGCCGACGAGAACATCCAGGCGGTGAGGACCATGCAGGCCTTCACGGCCGAGCGGCTCGTGACGGCGCGCTATGCCGCTGCCGCCGAGGAGGCCTATGCCAGCGCCCGCAACGCCAACAAGGCACGGGCGATCCTCACGGCCGTCATCATCTTCTTCGCCTTCGCCAGTGTGGTGGCCGTGCTCTGGGCCGGCGCACAGCAGGTGCTGGCCGGCACGATTTCAGGCGGCCGGCTGTCGCAGTTCGTGCTCTATGCCGTTTTCGCGGCAAGCTCCCTGTCGCAGCTTTCGGAAGTGTGGAGCGAGATCTCGCAGGCAGCCGGCGCGGCCGAGCGGCTGGTCGAGATTCTCCACACCAGGCCCGCCGTCTCGGCCCCAGAGCGCCCGCTGGCGCTGCCCGAGCCGCCGCGCGGCGAGGTGGCCTTCGTCGCGGCCCGCTTCGCCTATCCGGCGCGGCCGGACGTGAAGGTGCTGGACGGCGTGACGTTCGACGTGAAGGCCGGCGAGAAGGTTGCCATTGTCGGCCCGTCGGGGGCGGGCAAGTCGACGCTGTTCGCCCTGCTGCTGCGCTTCTACGACCCGCAGGGCGGCGTCGTGCGCTTTGACGGCGTCCCGGTGAGCGAGGTCGACCCCGTGGCCCTGCGCGCGCGCATCGCGACTGTGCCGCAGGATGTCGCGATCTTCGCGGCCTCCGTCGCCGACAACATCCGCTACGGCCGGCCCGATGCGAGCGATGCCGAGGTCGTGGCCGCGGCCAAGATGGCCCATGCCGACGAGTTCGTCGCGCGCATGCCGGAGGGCTATGCGAGCCTCATCGGCGAGCGCGGCGTGACGCTCTCGGGCGGGCAGCGCCAGCGCCTCGCCATCGCCCGCGCCATCCTGCGCGATGCGCCGCTGCTGCTGCTCGACGAGGCGACATCGGCACTGGACGCCGAAAGCGAGACGCTGGTGCAGGAGGCGCTCAGGCAGCTGATGCAGGGCCGCACGACGCTGGTCATCGCCCATCGCCTCGCGACCATCCTCAACTGCGACCGCATCATCGTGATGGACGGGGGCCAAGTGGTGGAGCAGGGCACCCACGCCCAGCTGGTCGCGGCCGGCGGGCTCTATGCCCGCCTCGCCGATCTCCAGTTCAACGGCCGCGCGCACGACGCCGAGCCGAGGGCGGCCGTCGTCAGCGATCCGTCAGCCTGACGCACTTCCGCAAAGCAGGGCGGTGCGCAACAGCTAACGATCCGTGAGGCGCAGCTCGATGCGCCGGTTGCGCGCCAGCGCCTCCGTGCTGTCGCCACGGTCGATGGGCTGGAACTCGCCGAAGCCTGCGGCGACGAGGCGCTCGGGAGCGATGCCGCGTGAGATCAGGTACTGCACGACGGCGATGGAGCGCGCGGCCGACAACTCCCAGTTCGAGCGGAAGCGGCCGCCCTGCATCGGCCGGGCGTCGGTATGCCCGTCGACCCGCAGCACCCAGGGGATGTCGGTGGGTATGTCCTTTTCGAGCTGGACGAGGGCCGCCGCCAGCTTGTCGAGTTCGGCGCGTCCGCCCGGCTCGATCTCGGCTTGGCTCGACCCGAAGAACACCTCGGAGCCGAAGACGAAGCGGTCGCCGACCACGCGGATATCGGCGCGCTCGGCGAGGATTTCCCGCAGCCGCCCGAAAAATTCCGAGCGGTAGCGCGACAGCTCCTGCACGCGCTGGGCCAGCGCCAGATTGAGCCGCCGTCCAAGATCGGTGATGCGCGACTGCGATTCCCGGTCGCGGGACTCGCTCGCGCCGAGGGCGTCCTCCAGCGCCGCGAGCTGGCGGCGCAGCGCGGTGATCTGCTGGTTGAGCAATTCGATCTGGGCAAGCGCCGCCTGTGCGGTCTGCCGATGCTGGGTGATCTGGGCCTCCAGCGTGGTCGCCCGCGCTCCGGCGCTGCCCGCCTGGCCCTGCGCATCGGTCAGGAGGCCCTGGAGGCGCGTGCGTTCCTGCTCGGATGTGCCGAGCGTCGCGGTGATCGCGGCAAGACCCTCCTGCAGCGTCTGGCGCTGGCCGCGTTCAAGCTGGAGCAGCTCGCCGAGTTCCGCGATCTGGCGCTGGAGGCGCACCATGCTCTCGTCCTTGCCGGCGATGTCGCGCGACAGGAAGAACTGCGCCAGCATGAACACCGACAGCATGAAGATGATGGCGAGCAGGAAGGTCGACAGCGCGTCGACGAAGCCCGGCCAGTAGTCGATGCCGCGCTCGCCGCGGCGCGCGCGAGAGAGGGCCATCAGGTGCGGCTCCGCTCACGCAGCACCTGTTCGAGCAGGCGGCGGACTTCCTTCTGCTCGCCCGCCTGGGTCTCGACCCAGTCGCGGACGAGCTGCTGCTCGGAACGCATGTGGGTGACCAGCCCCTGGATGCCCTCGGCGAGGTTCGCCATGGCGGCGCTGGCGCGCTGGTTCGAGGGGCCCTCGGCGATGGCCTCCCGCAGGCGGTCGAAGGCACGCTGAAGGTCCGCGACGCTGACCTGCGGGGCGCCGTCGCCCGCCGGTGTCGGGCCGATCACCGCCATGTCCTGCACGGTGGAGGACAGCCAGTCCTCGACCTCGGTGTAGAAGCGGTTCTGGGCCTGGCTCGCCTGCAGGTCGAGGAAGCCGAGAATGAGCGAGCCGGCAAGGCCGAACAGCGAGGACGAGAAGGCGATGCCCATGCCGCCGAGCGGCTCGGCGAGACCGCGCTTCATATCCTCGAAAATGGTGCCGAGCTCGCCCTGTGTCGACAGGCTGTTGACGACCCGGCCGACCGAAGTCACCGTTTCGATCAGACCCCAGAAGGTACCGAGCAGGCCGAGGAAGACGAGCAGGCCCGTAAGGTAGCGAGCCAGCTCGCGGCCCTCGTCGAGGCGGGTCGCCAGCGAATCGAGCAGCGAGCGCATGGTGGTGGTCGAGATCGCCATGCGGCCCGCGCGGTCGCCGAGCATGGTCGCCATCGGCGCCAGCAGTACGGGCGCCCTGTCGACGGCGATACCGGGATCGGCGAGGCGGAACGAATTGACCCAGCGCGCCTCGCGGAACAGGCGGATCACCTGCCGGAACGACAGGATCACGCCGATCAGCCCGACCGCGACGATGACGCCGTTGAGGCCGGGATTGGCCATGAAGGCGATCCGCACCTCGCGCTGGAGCACGAAGACGACCAGCCCGACCAGCGCCAGGAACACCAGCATCCGGAACAGGAAGATGCGCGGAGACGAGACCTTGAAGGGGTCGAGATCGCGGGCCATCGGCACTCTTCGGACGGTTACGTGTGCCGTGAGGCTAACCGCTGCGGCGCAAGAAATGAAGCGATGGATCGCGGGGAAGGCGTGAGCGGCGCGAGTGCGCGGCCGCTGGTACTCCAGGGCGCCGCGAGAGAAGGGCGCAGCCGCCACCTCTCCCGTTCGGGAGAGGCGGCCACCGCTTGCTTACGCCCCGTGCAGCTTTTCCTTCGTCGCCCAGTCGAGCGTCTTGTCCAGCGCGCGCGACAGGCGGTCGAACAGGTCGTCGGTCTCTTCGGGCGTGATGATCAGCGGCGGGCAGATGCCGATGGAATCGCCCATCGCGCGAACGATGAGGCCCTCTTCCTCGGCGATCTTCACCGCGCGGGCGCCGACGGCCGACTTCGGGTCGAAGGCCTTCTTCGTCTTCTTGTCGGCCACCACCTCGATGGCGCCGACCATGCCGAGGCCGCGGGCCTCGCCGACCAGCGGGTGGTCGCCAAGCGCCTTCAGATGCGCCTGGAACTGCGGCGACTTGGCCGCGGCCTTCTCGATGATCTTCTCGCGCTCGTAGATTTCCAGCGTCTTCAGCGCCACCGCCGCGCCGACCGGATGGCCGGAATAGGTGAAGCCATGGCCGAACGTGCCGACCTTCTTCGATTCCACGATGGTCGCCTGATACATGTCCTCGGGGATCATGATCGCGCCGACCGGCATGTAGGCGGAGGTCAGCGCCTTGGCGATCGAGATCGAGTGCGGCTTGTAGCCGAGAGCCGACGAGCCGAACCACTCGCCGAGACGGCCGAAGCCGCAGATGACCTCGTCGGAGATCATGAACACGTCGTACTTCTCGCAGACCGCCATGATCTTCGGGAAATAGTCCTTCGGCGGCACGATCACGCCGCCGGCGCCCATCACCGGCTCTGCGATGAAGGCGGCCACCGTGTCCGGGCCTTCCCTGAGGATCAGGTCCTCGAGTTCCTGCGCGCAGCGCGAGGAGAACTCCTCCTCCGTCTCGCCGTCCTTGCCGAAGCGGTAATAGTGCGGGCAGGACGTGTGCAGGATGCCGGAGATCGGCAGGTCGAAATCGATATGGTTGGCCGGCAGGCCGGTGAGCGAGGCCGAAGCCACGGTGACGCCGTGATAGCCCTTGATCCGCGAGACGATCTTCTTCTTCTGCGGCCGGCCCAGCGCATTGTTCATGTACCAGATCATCTTGACCTGGCTGTCGTTCGCCTCCGAGCCCGAGCAGACGAAGAACACCTTGGAGATCGGCACCGGGGCCTTCTCCTTCAGCTTCTCGGCGAGTTCGATGGCGGGGTCGTGGCTCTTTCCCCCGAACAGATGCGTGAAGGACAGCTTCTTCATCTGCTCGTAGGCGGTCTCGGCAAGCTCCTGGTTGCCGTAGCCGAGCGAGGCGCACCAGAGGCCGGACATGCCCTCGATATAGGACTTGCCGTCGACGTCGGTGACGTGGATGCCCTTGCCGCTTTCGAGGATCAGCGTGCCGGTTTCGCGGACGGTCGCCTGGTTCGTATAGGGGTGCAGAACGGTTTCGACGTCGCGGACCTGCAGGTTCGTCAGCGCCATGGCGGCCTCCGGAGCATGAGAAGGCGCGAATGAAGCCGATCCTGCAGGCCGGTGTCAAAGCACGGCAGGAATGCGATGCGCCTGTATCGCTCAGCGCGCCCCGCGTGCTCGCGGCCGCGCCATCCAGCGAAGGGCCACGGCAAGGCCGAGCAGGGCTACCGGTACGAGGTACCAGAAACTCATCGGCACGCGCTTGCCGTTGGTGAAGACGAAGCTCACCCAGATGTACCAGGCGCCCCACCAGTGCAGTGAGCGCCAGACGCGCGGGCCGATGGCGCGGGCGGTCGCGTCGAATGAGGTGGCGGTCATCAGTGCGATGACGAGATAGGCGCTGCCGCCGGAAATGATCGCGCCGGCATTGGTGAGCTGCCAGAACAGGTCGGCGTCGGCCCGCGCCAGTGCGATGATCGCGGCGGCATGGATGAGGTGCGACACCGCGAAGGAGACGCCGAGATGGCGCCGGTTGCGGATCATCCAGCGCGTCAGCAGGGATGGCGCCAGCCTGACGAGGGACGAGGCCGTGAAGCTCATCAGGAACAGGACCAGCGAGGTCCGCGCGGTGAGGCGGATGACGGCGCGATAGCCGTCCGTGCCACCGCCGGCGAGGCTATGCGCCGCCGCCGATGCGGCGAGCAAGGCGAGGGCAATGAGCCCGGTCAGAACCCAGCCTTCGGCGAAGCGGATAGTGGGGGTGCGCGAGGCAAGCGTGGTCATGCCGTCCCTCCGGGATCGGTAATGTGTTCGGAAAAAGCGGGGAAGGTGTTTCGGTTAGAGCGTTTCCGCTTTTCTTCGAATTGCGGAAACGCTCTTTCTATTTGTTTTATCGCGTTTTGCACGCTGATCGCGCGCTTCTCTTCACGCGAACCGGTATCCACTTCGCTCGAAAACGCTCTAGTTTCCGGCGAGGGCGCCGGCCTGCCGGGCGCGCCGCCTCAGCGCCAGCATCTGCGCGAGCAGAAGCCCGACCAGCGCGCATTCGCCGAGGGTCGCTACGGTCACGGCGAGCGGGGCGTCGGACCAGTCGGCCGCGAGCGCGATGCGCAGGATGCCGGCCGCGACGGAAGCGCAGAGCGCGGCGAGAACGAGGGCGGGGACGGCCGGAGAGGGCCGCATGATCCAGTAGCCGCCCGCCGCGGTCGCGATGGCCGCGACGAAGGCCCAGCGGTCGATCAGCGGCGCGGCGAGGCCGGCGAGCGAACCGTCCGCCGCAAGCGGCGGCAGCCAGAGGGTGCGCAGGCGCATGGCGATGAAGGTCGCGACGAGGGCGACGAGCAGCGCGATCCAGGTGCGGTCCACCTGCCGGTTCGCGCCGTCGGCGGCGAGCGTTGCGGCAATGGCACGGGCGGGACCCATCCGGGTGACGGCCCGCTGCATCTCCGCCTCGGAGGGGCGCTCGCCCAGCACCTCGGCGAAATGATCGGCGATCTCGGCGCGCATGCGCCGCGCCAGCGCCGGGTCGTGGCGGAGGTGACCGGCAAGCTCGTCGAGATAGGTGTCGATCACGCGGGCCATGGGCGGCCTCCGACGATGGCGTTGACCCCTTGCGAGAAGCGCTCCCACACCGTGCGGCGCTTCGCCAGTGCATCGCGGCCGGCGGGGGTGAGCGCGTAGACGCGCCGCTTGCGCCCGGACGGCGGCACGGTCCATTCGCTGGCGAGCAGGCCGGCCGCTTCCAGCCGGTGCAGGGCGGGATAGACCGTGCCCTCGGGCAGGTCGAAGGTCTCGCCGCTCCGCGCCCGTATCGCCTCGATGATCGCATAGCCATGCGCCGGCCCTGCCTCCAGCGCGGCAAGGACGATGGTGTCGAGGTGGCCTTTGAGCATTTCCGGGTCCATACCTCGGATCGCTATACCTCGTTACGCTATGTGTCAACCCTCGGGCGGCATGTCCTTGGGGTCCGCCGGCAGCGTCGCCGGGCTTTCCTCGACATCGACCCGCACAGCCTTCTGCCGGCTCTTCAGCCGGCGCGGCGGCAGGATGTCGGGATCGGAAACCACCTTCTTGGCGAGAAAGATCGCCGCGTCCAGCTTGGTGAACGCCCGGGTGCGGTAGAACTTCAGGGCGTTGTCGTTGTTCTCGGCGACCTCGAGCACGAGATGCGTGCAGCCGCGCAGCCGCGCCAGATGTTCGAGCTGCTCCAGCACGAAGGAGCCGAGCCCACGTCCCTGGAATTCCGGGTCCACCGCCAGTTCCTCGACGAAGAGCGGGCGCATCTCGCGGGCCCGGAAATACCGCTCGTTCATCCAGTTGTCGGTGCCGATGATGGTCAGCGCGCATTCGGCATAGCCGACGATCCGCTCCTTGCCCGCGAGGCGGATGACGAAGAGAAGCTGCTCGATGCCCTTCTCGTCGTAGACCTCGAGGAAGCGCTTCTTCGATTTCGGCCGCTGGTACTCGACGGTCGAGCGGTTCACCTCGCGGAACACCGCCTTGATGAACTCCCAGGTGCGATTCAGGTCGCGCTTGGTCAGCCGCCGGACGCGAACCTGCGGTTCGGCATCGAGCGCGGCGTCGGGGATGGTGTCGTCGGCGGCCATGCGGGTCTCAGATCACCGTCTGATCGATTGCCACAGCTTTTAGCCAGCGGCGCGCCGCCCGGATAGCCCAGCCCATCCATTCGCTCTGCGCATGGCGCTCGGTCGGTGCTGCCCGCTTGCCGGACCGCGCGCCGCGGTGCCACGGTGCGGCCCGACGCCTTGAGGGGGAATGCATCCATGGCCGCCGATCTGTCGCTGATCGAGAAGAGCGCAACCGACATCCTGAAGCTCCTGAAGAAGGACGAGGTCTCGCCGCTCGACCTGCTCGACACGCTGGAAAAGCGCATCTCCGCCGTCGACGGCAAGGTCAACGCCCTGCCGACGCTCTGCTTCGACCGCGCCCGCAAGCACGCCCGCGCGCTGATGAAGAAGCCAAAGGAGGGCAGGGGCCTGCTGATGGGCATGCCCGTGCCGATCAAGGACCTGACCGATGTCGCGGGCGTGCTGTCGACTCAAGGCTCGCCGATCTTCAAGGACAACGTCCCGGAGACCTCGAACATCCTTGTCGAGCGACTCGAAGCCCAGGGCGGCGTCGTCTATGCGAAGTCCAACACGCCGGAATTCGGCGCCGGCGCCAACACCTTCAACGAGGTCTTCGGCGCGACCGTGAATCCCTATAACACCAAGCTGTCGGCGGCCGGCTCCTCCGGCGGCGCGGCGGTGGCGCTCGCGACCGGCATGGCCTGGCTCGCCCATGGCTCGGACATGGGCGGTAGCTTGCGCAATCCCGCGAGCTTCTGCGGCATTGTCGGCCTGCGTCCTTCGCCCGGCCGTGTCGCCGCGACGCCCGGCACCAAGATCGACGCAACGCTCGGCGTCGAGGGCCCGATGGCCCGAACAGTGACCGACCTCGCTCTGCTGCTCGACGCCATGAGCGGCGACGACCACCGCGATCCGCGCTCGCTGCCCGCGCCGAAGAAGAGCTACCGTCTGGCGCTCTCCGGCGGCTGGAAGCCGAAGCGCGTGGCGTGGTCGGCCAATCTCGGCATCACCCCGGTCGACCCGGAGGTGAAGGCCATCACCGAGAAGGCAGCGAGGCGCTTCAAGGAGGCCGGCGTCATCGTCGATGAGGCCCATCCCGACTTCTCCGAGATTCACGAGTGCTTCGGCGTGCTGCGCGCCTATGCCTTCGCCACGACCAAGTTCGAGCTCCTGAAGACCCACCGCGACAAGCTGAAGCCGGAGGTCATCTGGAACATCGAGAAGGGCCTGAAACTGACCATGGACGAATTGACCCGCGCCGAGGCGCAGCGTCAGGCCATGCTCCAGCGGACGCTCGCCTTCTTCGACCGCTACGACCTGCTGCTGACGCCGGCCACGATCGTCGCGGCCTATCCGGTGGAGCAGCGCTTCGTCGCCGAATGCGACGGGTTCAAGTTCCCGGACTATGTCCAATGGCTCTCCATCGCCTATGCGCTGACGACGGTGTCCTGCCCGGCCGTGTCGCTGCCCTGCGGCTTCACCAGCGACGGCCGGCCGATCGGCCTGCAGATCGCCGCGCGCCCGCATGGCGAGGACCGGGTGCTGGCCGGCGCGAAGATCATGGAGGACATTCTCGGGTTGAAGACGGTGAAGCCGGTCGATCCGCGCTGATAGGTTTGTTGCACCAGCGCATCCCTCACCTCTCCCCGGCGGGGAGAGGTCGGCCGAAGGCCGGGAGAGGGGGCTAACGCTCACCCGTTCAACACTGTCCCCCTCTCCCGATCCTCGCTTTGCTCAGATCGACCTCTCCCCGCCGGGGAGAGGTGCGCAGCTTGGCGCGCTCGCTATCGTTCTGCCCCGCTTCCGGTTCTCTCCTCTGACCACTATCTTGGCTCCCATGAGCAAGACCAGCGCCTCCGCCGCCCAGCCCTCCACCCGCATGACCCGCCTGCCCTCCGGGCTGACGGTGGTCACCGATTCCATGCCGCACCTGCGGACGGCCTCGATCCAGGTGACCTTCGGCGTCGGAGGCCGCGACGAGCGCCCCGACGAGCACGGCATCAGCCATCTGCTGGAGCACATGGCGTTCAAGGGCACGACGAAGCGCACGCCGCGCGGCCTTGCCGAGGAGATCGAGGCGGTGGGCGGCGACCTCAACGCCTCGACGGCCTCCGAGAACACTTCCTATTTCGCCAAGGTGCTCGCCGAGGACCTTCCCGTCGGCCTCGATATCCTCTCCGACATCCTCACCGACCCGCAGTTCCACCCGGAGGAGTTGGTCAAGGAGAAGAACGTCATCGTCCAGGAGATCGGCGCCGCCGAGGACGATCCCGACGACGTGGTGACCGACCAGTTCATCGCCTCGGCCTTTCCGGACCAGCCGCTCGGCCGCTCGATCCTCGGCACGCCCAAGGCTGTGCGCTCGGCGACGCCCGACAAGCTGCGCGCCTATATGGGCCGCAGCTATCGCGCGCCCAAGGCGGTTGTGACGGCAGCTGGCGCGGTCGATCACGACCGCGTCGTCGAGGCCGTCGCGGAGAAGTTCGCCAGGCTGGACGGCGAGGCCCCGCCGGCTGTCGAGCCGGGCGTCTACAGGGGTGGCGGCGCCACCATCACCCGGCCGCTGGAGCAGACCAATCTCGTCTTCGGCTACGAGGGCATGAGCTACCGCGACCCCGACATCTATGCTGTCGGCGTGTTCAACAACCTGCTCGGCGGCGGGCTGTCGTCGCGGCTGTTTCAGGACGTCCGCGAGGATAAGGGCCTCTGCTACGAGATTCACTCGTTCCACTGGTCCTATGGCGACACCGGCATATTCGGCATCTCCGCCGGCACCGATCCGGGCGACGCGGTCGAACTGATGAAACTGACCATGGACGTGCTCCACGCCACGGTCGACGGGGCGACCGAGGCCGAGGTCGGACGCGCCAAGGCGCAGATGAAGGTCGGCCTGCTCGGCGCGCTGGAAAGCTCGTCGGCGCGCACCGACCAGATGGCCCGGCAGGTGCTGGCCTTCGGGCGCACTTTTGACCTCGAGGAGATCGCGGCGAAGATCGACGCGGTGACCGTCGAGGATGCCCGTGCGGCCGGCGCAAGGCTGGTGCGCTCCTCGCCGATGACCTTCGCGGCTATCGGGCCGAAGCGCGGGCTGGACAAGGTGGCGAAGCTGGCGGAACAATTCCGCTCGACATGAACGCTTCGACCAAGGCCCCGCCGCAGAGGCCGCCCGCCGCGAAACCCCTTTCGCTGCTCCGGGCGGTGGGTCTTGCCTACGATCCGCCCGAGCCCATTGTCGGCCGCAAGGTCACATTGCGCGTGCCCGACATGTCGGATTTCGAGGGCTGGGCGCAACTGCGCGCCGCCAGCCGCGATTTCCTCGTGCCGTGGGAACCGGCCTGGCCGCCGGACGACCTGACGAGGCCCGCCTTCCGCCGCCGTGTCGCGCGCTACCGTCAGGACTGGCGCGAGGATCAGGGCTATGCGCTGTTCGTCTATCGCCACGAGGATGGCGCGCTGGTCGGCGGCATCACGCTGACCAACATCCGCCGCGGCGTCGCCCAGACTGTCTCGCTCGGCTACTGGATGGGCGAGGGCTTTGCCGGCAAGGGCTACATGGCCGCAGCGGTCAGGACGCTGATCCCTTATGCGTTCGGGGCGCTCGGCTTCCGCCGCATTGAGGCGGCCTGCGTGCCGACCAACGACGCTTCCGTCCGCCTGCTGGAACGGGTCGGCTTCACCCGCGAGGGACTGGCGCGGCAATATCTCTGCATCAATGGCGTGTGGATGGACCACGCCCTCTACGGGCTGGTGAAGGGCGACCCGGTCAGTTGAGCCGTCAGGCGCTGACGAAGCCGGCGGCGATAGCCCCGATCTTCAGCGCGAACAGGGTCAGCGAGGTGCCTGAGGCATAGAAGGCGAAGGTGCGACCCGCCTGGCTGGCGGCGCTCGCGATCATCGGCCGGGCCACGGTGCGCGGCGGCCGCTCGTCCCGCCGAAGGCAGTGCCAGACTTCGGTCTCCTCCGGGGCGGACCGTTCGGCGCGACGCGCCCGCTCCAGAACAAAGATCGCGACCAGCGCGAAGCCGATGGCCCCGGCCTTGAGCGCCATGATCGGATCCGGGCTGACGAAATACATGGCGGCAAGAACGGCGAGCGCCGCCAGCCCCGTATCGCGTGCCGCGCATTCGAAGGCGCGCTGCCGAATCCGCTCCATGGCGACCCCGACCCAATATTAGACTTAAGTCTAATTTGCGCCCGGGGCCGGCTCTTGGCCAGCACGGTGATTTCCGGATGCCGCCACGCGCCTGTCAGTCGACGATGAACAGCTTCGCGCCGGTATCCGTTTGCGACCTATGCGGCTCGGCGGCATCCGCGACCTGATAGCTCATGCCTGGTTTCAGCACGAAGACGCGGCCGTCGGCGAGCGTCGTTTCGAGTTCGCCCTCGAGACAGAGCAGGATGTGCCCCTTGGAGCACCAGTGGTCGGAAACGTAGCCCGGCGAATACTCCACCATCCGCACGCGGATGCGGTTATCCGCCGGGCCGAAATGCTGCGTGCGCCAGAGCGCGTGTCCGGCATCGCCCTGATGGCGGGTGGGCTCGACCAGGGCCCAGTCCACGGTGTTGAAGGCGATGTCGGACATGTTCATGGGCGCGATGTCCTCGTCAGAACAGGTGGATCAGGCCGGGTTTCAACAGGCCGATGGCCGAGAAGCCGATGCCGATCAGGCCGAGACCTCCGGCTAGCCATGCCAGCGCCATGGCGCCGGTGATGACGGCAGCAGATGCCAGAACGATGCCGATCTGGAACGCGGCCGAGGAAATCTCGAAGTCGTGGTAGCGCTTGTAGGCCACATCCCGCTTCTTCTCGGCCGCAGCGGCGCGGGCTGACAGTTCGCGCCGGCCCTCGTTGGTTTCCGGCTCGCTGTTCCAGCGGGCGGCATTGGCGCGCCACTGGTCGATCTGCCGGGTCATGGCGGCCTTCACGGCCTCGTCGGTTATCGCGGCGCGGGTGACCGCCATGTCCTCGGCCGCGGTTGTCACCGCCGTCATGCGGATCGTCTTGGCCTGGAAGAAGGCCCAGAGGTTCGATGCCTCGACATTGGCGTTGAGGGCGTCGGTCTGCGAACTCTTCGCGGCGGTTTCCGCCAGCGCCAGGAACAGGGCGAGGACGGCGATCAGCAGCGCGATCTTCTTATTGGAGGGGTCGATGTGGCCGTGGCCCGACATTGTGTGATTCCTTGGGCAGGAACGAGGACGAGTGACCGTTTGCCGTGCCGCGATGCGGCATGCAAGGGGCGCGAACAAAGCCTTCGAGGGTTTGCTTGAGGCAGCCGAGGGCCTACACACGATTCATGACAATGCGGACAAGATCGGGCGTCATCGCGGCGGCCCCGTCGCAACGCCGGACAGGCAGGGTGCGGACCCGATGAGCGACGCCTGCGAAGGCCATGACCACGACGACGGCGAACTGGACGGGCCGGATTCGCCGCTCGTCCGCTCGCTCAGCCCCTCGCCCAACCACGACGTCCGCAAGGAGCCGGCGGGCCTCCTGATCATGCACTATACCGGCATGAGGGACGGCATGGCGGCGCTGAAGCGCCTCTGCGATCCCAACCCGCCGCGTGTCTCCTGCCACTATCTCGTGTTCGAGGATGGCGAGATCGTCCAGCTGGTCGCCGAGCGCCGCAGGGCCTGGCATGCCGGTCTCGGCTCGTGGCACGGCCGCGAGGACGTCAATGCCCGCTCCATCGGTATAGAGATCGTCAATCCCGGCCATGAATTCGGCTACCGGCCCTTTCCCGACGCGCAGGTCGAGGCGGTGATTGCGCTGGCGCAGGATATCGCCGTCCGCAACGCGATTTCCCCGGCTGGCGTCATCGGCCATTCCGATACGGCCCCGACACGCAAGCAGGATCCCGGCGAACTGTTCCCATGGGACCGGCTGGCCAAGGCCGGGCTTGGGCTCTGGGTGCCGCCTGCTCCCTTGGCTGACGGCCCGCGCTACGGGCCGGGCGAGGAAGGACCGCCCGTTCAGGCGCTGCAGGCCCTGCTCGCCATGGCCGGCTACGGCATCCAGGTCACCGGCGTCTATGACGCGCTGACCGAGGCCGTGGTCACGGCCTTCCAGCGCCACTGGCGGCAGGAGCGCGTGGACGGCGTGGCGGATGCCTCGACACTGCGCACGCTGCGCGACCTGCTGGCGGCGCGATGAAGCCGCCAGTCGGCCTGCCAGTGATTTTCGCCCTGCTGACGGCCTTTTCCGCCGTGCCGGCATGGGCGCAGCCGCTGCCGCAGGGCTTCGTCCATCTCGCCGATGTCGCGCCTGCGATCCGGCAGGACATCCGTTATGCCGGCGCGCGCAATTTCATGGGCCGGCCGGCGGCAGGCTACCGGGCAGGGGAATGCGTGCTGACCCGCCGTGCGGCCGAGGCGCTCGCCCGCGCTCAGGCGGAGATCGCGCCCCGCCGCCTCACCCTCGTCGTCTGGGACTGCTACCGGCCGCAGCGGGCGGTCGCCGACTTCATGGCCTGGACGCGCGATGCGGGCGACCAGCGCATGCGGGCGATCTACTACCCGCGCGTCGACAAGCGCGACCTCAGCGTGCAGGGCTATCTCTCGTCCCGCTCCACCCATTCGCGCGGCTCGACCGTCGATCTCGGCATCGCCCGGATCGGCGTCCCTGCTGCCGGCGGCAACGGTGCCTGCACCGCGGCCCAAGGCGTGCGGATCGACGATGGCGTTCTCGATTTCGGCACGGCCTACGACTGTTTCGACACGCTCTCGCACGTCCGCGCGCCCGGCATCGGCCGCGAGGCGGCGGCGAACCGCGCGCTGCTGGCCGGCCTCATGCAGCGCCACGGCTTCCGCGCCTATGCCAAGGAATGGTGGCACTTCCAGCTGCGCGACGAGCCTTTTCCCACCCAATCCTTCGATTTTCCCGTCGTGCCGCGCGGCGCGCGCTGACCAGCCCGTCTTTGCAACCCTTGGAACGTGCGCGGAGGTGGCGCATTGTCATGGTCCGGACAGTCGGAGGACCCGCCATGACCGATGCCACGCAAGCGCCTGCCAATCCCGAAACGCCGCGAACCGGCCATTCGCTGGCCGCGCATCTCGTTCCGCTCCGCAAGAACTGGGGCTGGCTGATGGGGGCGGGGATCATCCTCATCCTGCTCGGCATGTTCGGCCTTGTCGCCGCCAACCTGTTCACCGTCGTTTCGGTCCTGTCCTTCGGGGCGATGATGCTGGTCGCCGGCGGCGTGCTGATCGCCGACGCCTTCCGGCGCGAGGGCTGGAAGAGCCGTGTCGCCGTGCTCGCCATCGGCGCGCTCTACATCGCGACCGGCGCGCTGGTCTTCTACAACCCGCTGCAGGCCGTGGTGGCACTGACGATCCTGTGCGCGGCCATGCTGGTCGCCACCGGCGTTCTGCGCATCGTCATGGCTTTCCAGATGCGCGAACTGGTGGTCTGGGGCTGGGTGCTCGCCTCCGGCATCCTGTCGCTGCTGCTCGGCATCTTCATCATGGTGCAGCTGCCGCAGGCCGCCGCCTGGGTGCTCGGCACCTTCCTCGCCATCGAGCTCATCTTCCAGGGCTGGACCTATGTGTTCCTTGCCCGCGCGATCCGCTCGACCTTCGACGGGGTGCATCCGAAGCCGGCGGCCTGACCGCCTATTGGTCCGCCGGTTCATGGTCACCAAATCCTTCACGGAAACCGTTTCTTAACGGCGTGTCGCGTTAATGAGACGTTGACGACACGGGTTCGCGAAGCGGCCTTTGCGGGCGTGATCGTCACGACGTCCGTGATGCCATGCCGGTTCGCAGCGCTGAGCCCGTCCCGCCGCCTTCGCCGCGCGATCTCTTCGCGCGCCCGGCGATTCGGAGCGCAGCCCGCCGGCGGCCTCTGACGGCCGTTCGGGAAAGGCGGCATATGGCGAGCGGACAGACCAGGGGAGGCGCGACGGGTGAGACCCGGCACGTTCCCGTGCTGCTCGCCGAGGTGCTCGCCGCTCTCGCGCCCAAGGCCGGCGAGACGATCATCGACGGCACGTTCGGTGCCGGCGGCTATACCCGCGCCATCCTCGATGCCGGGGCCGATGTCCTCGCCATCGACCGCGACCCCACCGCCATTGCCGGCGGCGCACCGCTGGTCGCCGCGTCCGGCGGCCGCCTGACACTGGCGGAGGGTGAGTTCTCCCGGCTCGACGAGATCGCCCTCGGCCACGGCCGCGAAACGGTCGACGGCGTCGTCCTCGATATCGGCGTTTCGTCCATGCAGCTCGATCAGGCCGAACGCGGCTTCTCCTTCCGCTTCGACGGTCCGCTCGACATGCGCATGGCCATGGCCGGCGAGAGCGCGGCGGACCTCGTCGCCCGGCTCGAGGAAACCGCGCTCGCCAATCTCATCTACACCTATGGCGAGGAGCGCCTGTCGCGCCCCATCGCCAAGGCCATCGTGCGCGAGCGCGCGGAAGCGCCGATCATCACGACGAAGCGCCTCGCCGACATCGTTGCGAAGGTGGTCCGCTCCAAGCCCGGCGACATCCATCCGGCGACGCGGACGTTTCAAGCCCTGCGCATCGCGGTGAACGACGAACTCGGCGAGCTGGAGGCCGCGCTGGAGGCCGCCGAACGCATTCTCAGGCCCGGCGGACGGCTGGTGGTCGTCACCTTCCATTCGCTGGAGGACCGCATCGTCAAGCAATTCCTGGCCGATCGCTCGGCCCGCACGGCCGGCGGCTCCCGCCATGCGCCTGCGGCGGAAGTGCCCGACCCGACCTTTACCCTGATCGGCCGCAAGGCGGTCGCCGCCTCCGACGCCGAGGCCGTCGCCAATCCGCGCGCGCGCTCCGCCAAGCTGCGCGCCGCGACGCGAACCGCCGTGCCGGCCAGAAGCATGCGCCAGGGCGATACACGCCGGGGGAGCGTGCGTTCATGATGCGCTTCATCAACATCGTCGTCGTCGCGGCCCTAATCGTCGCGGCCGTCGTGGTCTATCGCGTCAAATACGAGGCGACGCGCCATGCCGAGCAGGCCGCGAGGCTGCGCCTCGAGATCAACCGCGAGCGCGAGGCGATCACCGAGCTGCGGGCGCAATGGGCCCAGCTCAACAGCCCCGACCGCCTGCAGGCGCTCGCCGAGCGGCACCTCAGCCTGAAGCCGCTCCAGATCAACCAGCTGCACGACCTCGCCAACCTGCCGGACAAGCCCTTCATCGACCCCGATCCGATCGGCTCGATGCTGGAGGCCATGGATGGAACGGCCGATCCGGCCGCGACCGGCTCGGTGAGGTCAGGCACGGGCGGGGGCGCGCCTCTGCCCCAGCGCCGTCCGGCGGGAGGCCGCTGATGGCTCCGAATCTCTCCGTCCTGATGCGCGTGCGGCTGTTCTTCGCCTGGGTGCTCGCCGGCCCGCAATCCGGCCGCCTCCGCAAGGCGAAGTCGCGGATCCGGCTCGCCATGCTCGCCTTCGGCTGCCTCTATGCCGTGATCGCGACGAGCATGATCCTCTATGTCGTGCGCTACGACCGCAGCCAGGCTGCCGGCGTGCGCAGCGCCGAGGCGGTCTCCGCCACGCGGCCCGACATCCTCGACCGCAACGGCGAGGTGCTGGCGACCGACGTGCGCACCATCTCCCTGTTCGCCGAACCGAAGAAGCTGGTGGCCAGCTTCGACGTGGACGAGGCGACGGAACTGCTGACCGCCGTCCTGCCGGACCTCGACCAGCGCGAGGTGCGCGAGCGCCTGCGCTCCGGCCGCGGCTTCGTCTGGCTGCGCCGCGAGATCACGCCCCAGCAGCGCGACCAGATCCACCGCCTCGGCATTCCCGGCGTCGGCTTCCTGCGCGAGGCCAAGCGCTCCTATCCGAACGGCTCGACGCTGTCGCACGTGCTCGGCATGGTCAATGTCGACAATCAGGGCCTCGGCGGCATCGAGCGCTATATCGACAATCAGGGCCTTGCCGAACTGCACCGCGCCGGCCTCGTCACCGACCGTTCGCAGGCGCCCGTCCAGCTCTCCATCGACCTGCGCGTCCAGCACGTGCTGCGCGACGAGCTCATCCAGGCGCATCAGAAATTCCGCGCCAAGGCTGCTTCGGGCGTGCTCTTCGACGTGAACACCGGCGAGGTCGTCGCTCTCGCCTCGATCCCCGACTACGACCCGAACCGGCCGGCGACCGCCGCCGGCTTCGACCGCGCCAACCGCATCACGACGGGCGTCTACGAGATGGGCTCGGTGATGAAGGCGTTGACGACCGCCATGGCGCTCGATTCCGGCCGGTTCAACATCAATTCCACGCTCGACGCGCGCTTCCCCATGTCGGTCGGCCGGCATTCGGTGAAGGACTTCCACGCCCAGCGGCGCGTGCTGACCCTGCCGGAGGTCTTCACCTATTCCTCGAATATCGGCACCAGCCGCATGGCGCTGACGCTCGGCGGCGAGCACCAGCGGAACTTCCTCCGCCGGCTCGGCCAGTTCGACCGCGTCAATACCGAGATCGGTCCGTCGACCGCGCCCTTGGTGCCGCGCCGCTGGGCGGACATCACCACGGCGACCGTCTCCTTCGGCCACGGCCTGTCGGTCGCGCCGCTGCAGGCGGTGATGGGCACGGCTGCGCTGATCAATGGCGGCAGGCTGATCCAGCCGACTTTCCTGCGCCGGACGCCCGAGCAGGTGGAGGCCGCGAGCCGGCAGGTCATCCGTCCCGAAACCTCTGTGGCGATGCGCTTCCTGATGCGGCTCAATTCCGAGCGCGGCTCCGGCCGCCGGGCCGATGTCGACGGCTTCTATGTGGGCGGCAAGACCGGCACGGCCGAAAAGGTCATCGGCGGCCGCTATGCCAAGGACCGCCTGCTCAACTCGTTCATGGCGATCTTCCCCGCCGACCAGCCGCGCTACCTGCTGCTGGTCACGCTCGACGAGCCGCGCGGCATCCCCGAGACCCACGGCCTTGCCACCGCCGGCTTCAACGCCGCACCGACCGCTGGCCGGGTGATCGCCCGCGCCGCCCCGCTTCTCGGCCTCCAGCCGCGCTTCGACATGCCGCCCGCCATGCAGGCGATCCAGGCCGGCTACCGCATGCCCGGACGCTGACCGGCCGTCAGGCTGCCCAACGCCCGCCCAAAGTGCCTGCCCAGAATGCTCATCCGCAGTGCCTGCCGCTCATGCCAGTGAGCCCCATTTCGCAATGCCCGCCATGAATCTATCGATCCTTCTCGCCGACGAAACGCCCGCAAACCTTGCCAGCCGCCCGGTCTCCGGCCTGACGGCCGATAGTCGCGCCGTGGCCGGCGGCACCGTGTTCTTCGCCCTGAAGGGCGAGAAGACCGACGGCATGGCCTATGCCGAGGCCGCCGCGAAGGCGGGCGCCGCCGCCATCGTCACCGACAAGATGGACGCGCCGGCCGATGTCGCAGGCGTGCCGGTCGTCGTCGTGCCGAACGCCCGGCGGACGCTGTCTCTGGCCGCAAGCAGGTTCTACGCGCGCCAGCCGGCGACCATCGCGGCCGTCACCGGCACGTCCGGCAAGACCTCGGTCGCTGCCTTCCTTCGCCAGATATTCGCATCCGACGGCCACCCCGCCGCTTCCATCGGCACGGTCGGCGTGGTGCGCCCCTCCGGCGAGGTCTACGGCGGCCTGACGACCCCCGATCCGGTGACGCTGCACCAGACGCTCGACACGCTGGCCGGCGAGGACGTCACCCACGTCGCCTTCGAGGCCTCCTCCCACGGGCTCGACCAGCACCGGCTGGACGGCGTCAGGATCAAGGCTGCCGGCTTCACCAATCTGTCGCGCGACCATCTCGACTATCACCACACCGTCGAGGCTTATCGCGCGGCGAAGCTCCGCCTGTTCACCGACCTCTTGCCGGCTGACGGCGCGGCGGTCGTCATGGCCGGCGAGGAGGGCGCGCCCTTCATCGCCGCCGCCAGGGCGCGCGGCCAGAAAATCATCACCATCGGCCGCGGGGACGAGGACAAGACGGGCGGCATCGCCATCCGTTCCGAGACCATCGACGGGGCAGGGCAGGTGGTTGACATCACCGCCTTCGGCCGCGACTGGCAGGTTCGCATTCCTCTGCTCGGCAGCTTCCAGGTTGATAATGCCCTGCTGGCCGCGGGGCTCGCCATCGGCTGTGGCGTCGCGCCGGATACGGCCTTCGCTGCCCTCGAACCGCTGGAAGGCGCCAAGGGCCGGCTCGAATTCGTCGGCGCCAAGGATGGCGCGCCGGTCGTCGTGGATTACGCCCACAAGCCCGACGCGCTGGAAAAGGTGCTGGAAGCCGCACGGCCCTTCGCGACACGCAAGCTGGTGGTGGTGGTGGGCTGCGGCGGCGACCGCGACCCCGGCAAGCGGCCGATCATGGGCCGCATCGCGGTCGAGAAGGCCGACCGCGCCATCATCACCGACGACAATCCGCGCTCCGAGGACCCCGCATCGATCCGCGCGCAGATTCTCGCCGCTGCGCCGGGCGCGGAGGAGATCGGTGACCGCGCCGAAGCCATCCGCACCGCCGTCCGCGACCTTGAGGCAGGCGATCTGCTGGTGATCGCCGGAAAAGGCCACGAAACCGGCCAGATCGTCGGTTCCAAGACGCTCCCCTTCTCCGATCACGAGGTCGCCGCCACGGCGATCCGCGATTTTTCCGCTGTTTCCGCCTCGAAAGGGCCTGCCGCATGAGCCAGCAGCCTCTCTGGACCACCGAAGCGCTGGCCCGCGCCATGGGCGGCCGCCTCACCGGCAAGCCGGCTGCGACCATCGCCGACATCTCCATCGACACGCGCACGCTGGAGCCCGGGGAGGCCTATGTCGCGATCAAGGGCCATGCCCATGACGGCCATGCCTTCGTGCAAGCGGCTCTCGACAAGGGCGCCGCCGTCGCCGTGGTCTCCGAGGAATGGGCCGCGAGCGCCGCGCCCGGCGCCTACCTGATCGTCGCCGACCCGCTGAAGGCCCTCGAAAAGGCCGGTATCGTCGCCCGCGCCCGCACGGCCGCGAAGATCGTCGCGGTGACCGGTTCCATCGGCAAGACCTCGACCAAGGAGGCTCTCGCGCACGTGCTCGCGCGCGAAGGCCGCACCCACGCCCCCCCGAAGAGCTTCAACAACCATATCGGCGTGCCGCTGACGCTCGCCCGCATGCCGGCGGCAAGCCAGTTCGGCGTCTTCGAGATCGGCATGAACCATGCCGGCGAGATCACGCCGCTGACGCGCATGGTGAAGCCGGACATCGCGGTCATCACCACCATCGAGGCGGTGCATATCGAGAATCTCGGCACGATCGAGGCCATCGTCGACGCCAAGGCGGAGATCTTCGCGGGAGTCGAGCATGGCGGCGCGGCCGTGCTGCCGCGCGACACCCGCCATTTCGACCGCCTCGCGCGCGCCGCACGGGCGGCGGGCATCGACACCGTCGTCTCCTTCGGCGAGCACGAGGAGGCCGACGTGCGGCTTCTGCGCCTCGTCCTCTCCGCCAATTGCTCGACCGTATCGGCGCGGGTGATGGGTACGGAAGTGACTTACAAGATAGGCTCGCCGGGCAAGCACCTCGCCATGAATTCGCTCGCCGTTCTGGCCGCTGCCAAACTGGCCGGCGCGGACCTTGCCGTCGCGGCGCTGGCGCTGGGCGAAACGCGGGCGGTGGCAGGCCGCGGCGAGCGCTCGCAGCGCCGTCTTAGCGTTGGCAGCTTCACGCTGCTGGATGAGAGCTACAATGCCAATCCGGTGTCGGTGCGGGCGGCCATCTCCGTTCTCGCGACCACGCCGAAGGCCGCAGGCGGCCGCCGCCTCGCCGTGCTCGGCGACATGCTGGAACTCGGCAATGAAGGCGCGGCGCTGCACGCCGCCGTGGCCGAGCCGCTTGAGAAGGCCGGTATCGATCTCGTCTTCTGCTCCGGCCCGCTGATGGAAAATCTCTGGAAGGCCTTGCCAGCGCACCGCCGGGGGGCCTATGCCGCGACCGCGGCCGAACTCGAGCCCCTGGTGATCCGCGCGCTGAAGGCGGGCGACGTCGTCATGGTCAAGGGCTCGCGCGGCAGCCGCATGGCGCCTCTGGTCGAGACGCTGAAGGCGAAGTTCCCGGCCATCGCTCCCGACGAGCAGCAGGGCGCGGCCTGAGGAAGAAGAAAGACAAAGACCGATGTTCGCCTTCCTCGCCGAATTTTCGAGCGTCTTCTCGCCGCTCAACGTCTTCCGCTACATCACCTTTCGCACCGGCGGGGCGATCTTCACGGCGCTGATCTTCGTCTTCCTGTTCGGGCCGGGCCTGATCCAGCTCCTGCGGCTCAAGCAGGGCAAGGGCCAGCCGATCCGCGCCGACGGACCTGAATCGCACCAGGCCAAGAAGGGCACGCCCACCATGGGCGGGCTGATGATCCTGTCGGGGCTCGTGGTCTCCACCCTGCTCTGGGCGAACCTGCGCAGCCCCTATGTCTGGATCCTGCTCTTCGTCATGCTCGGCTTCGGCGCCATCGGCTTCTATGACGACTATCTCAAGGTGACGAAGCAGACCCATGCCGGCTTTTCCAGCCGGGCGCGCCTGGCGCTGGAATTCGTCATCGCCGGCCTTGCCGTCACGGCGGTCATGTTCATCACCCGCGAGCCTTTGGGTACCTCGGTCTTCTTCCCCTTCATCAAGGACCTGTCGATCAATATCGGCTACCTGATGATCGTCTTCGGGGCTCTGGTCATCGTCGGCTCGGGCAATGCCGTAAATCTCACGGACGGCCTCGACGGGCTCGCCATCGTGCCGGTCATGATCGCGGCCGGCACGTTCGGCGTCATCGCCTATCTGTCGGGCAACGCCGTCTTCGCCAACTACCTGCAGATTACCCATGTGCCCGGCACAGGCGAGATCGTCGTCATCATCGGCGCGCTGATCGGCGCGGGGCTCGGCTTCCTGTGGTTTAACGCGCCGCCGGCCCACATCTTCATGGGCGATACCGGCTCGCTCGCCCTCGGCGGCCTGATCGGCACAATCGCCGTGGCGGTGAAGCACGAGATCGTGCTGCTGGTCGTCGGCGGCCTGTTCGTGCTGGAGGCCGTCTCGGTCATCGTGCAGGTCGTCTCGTTCAAGCTGACCGGCAAGCGCGTCTTCCGCATGGCGCCGATCCACCATCACTTCGAGAAGAAGGGCTGGTCGGAGCCGCAGGTCGTCGTGCGCTTCTGGATCATCGCCTTCGTTCTCGCGCTCGCGGGCCTCTCGACCCTGAAGCTCAGGTGAGCGGGATGGTCCGTGGCGAAGCGTGCGGGCTCGCTTTACCTCTCCCCGGCGGGGAGAGGTCGGCGCGAAGCGCCGGGAGAGGGGGGCAAGCCTCCTCCGGATACAGCCCTCCCCCTCTCCCAACCTTCGCTTCGCTTCGGTTGACCTCTCCCCGCCGGGGACAGGTTTGCCGCGACAGCGCGAAGCGCCAGTGCTGTAAATCTTCATGATCCCCGTCTCGACCTTCAAGGGCGCCAATGTCGCCGTCTTCGGGCTGGGCGGATCGGGTCTTGCCACCTGCGCGGCGCTGAAGGCGGGCGGCGCTCGCGTCATCGCCTTCGACGACAGTCCGGGCTCAGTCGAGAAGGCCGCTGCGGCCGGTTACGAGACCGCGGACCTGCGTGGTATCGATTGGTCGTCGGTCGCCGCCCTCGTCCTCGCGCCCGGCGTGCCGCTGACCCACCCGGCGCCGCACTGGACCGTCGGCCTTGCGCAGGCGAATGGCGTCGAGGTCGTCGGCGACATCGAGCTGTTCTGCCGCGAGCGGCGTGCCAATGCACCCAAGGCGCCGTTCATCGCCATCACCGGCACCAACGGCAAGTCGACGACGACGGCGCTGATCACGCATATCCTGGAAAAGACCGGCCGCGATGCGCAGATGGGCGGCAATATCGGCACGGCGATCCTGTCGCTGGAGCCCGCCGCCAAGGGCCGCTTCCACGTCATCGAGTGCTCGTCGTTCCAGATCGACCTGACGCCGTCCATCGACCCTTCGGTCGGTCTCTGCCTGAACGTCACGCCGGACCATCTCGACCGCCACGGCACGCTCGACGACTACGCCGCGGTCAAGGAGCGGCTGATCGCCGGCATCCAGCCGGGCGGCACGGCCGTTATCGGCGTGGACGATCGCTATGGGCAGGCCATGGCCGATCATGCCGAGCAGGCGGGCCGCGCGGTCGTAAGGTTGTCGATCCGAAATCCCCTATCGGACGGGCTCTATCTCGACGGCTCCGACATCGTGCGCGCCAAGGCGGGAGCCACCGTCCACCGCTTTTCGGTCGCACGGGTCGGCGCGCTGCGCGGCACGCACAATGCCCAGAACGCCATGGCCGCCTATGCGGCCTGCGAGGCGCTGGGGCTGAAGGGCGACGAGATCGTCCGCGCCATGATGAGCTTTCCCGGTCTCGCCCATCGGCTGGAACAGGTCGGCCGCATCGGAAAGGTGCTGTTCGTCAACGATTCCAAGGCGACCAACGCGGATTCCACCGAGAAGGCGCTGGCCGCCTTCTCCGACATCTACTGGATCGCCGGCGGCAAGCCGAAGGAGGGCGGCATCGCCCCGCTCGCCCGCTTCTTCCCGCGCATCCGCAAGAGCTACCTGATCGGTTCCTCGGCGGAGGAGTTCGCCGCCACGTTGGGCAGTCATCCGCATGTCATTGCCGGCACGCTGGACAAGGCCGTCGCCATGGCCGCGGCCGATGCGGCTTCGGACGGCGCGGCCGATCCCGTCGTCCTGCTCTCGCCGGCCTGCGCCAGCTACGACCAGTTCCCGAATTTCGAGGTGCGCGGCAAGGCCTTCCGCGACCTCGTGCTCGCCATGCCGGGTATCGCGAAGGCGTGAGGCTCAGCCCGGGGCGATCAGCTCAAGCACGGGGAAGTAGCTGCGATAGCGGGCCACGTCTCGCGTCATGAGGCGGTAGCCCGCCGTGGCGGCATGGGCACCGATAAAGAAGTCCGGCAGGGGAGACGTTTTTCGTCCACCGCGGCGCTTGTAGTGCAGGAAGCACTTGCTCGCGAGGAAAGCTGCCTCGTCGGAAATAGGTTCCCGGTCGAAGAGCGATCGAGGCAACACCTGATCCAGCTCTTCGATCAGGTCGTAGTGCACCGACACCTCAGCGAAAATGATCGGGTTGATCACGAGCCGCGCCCGATCTGCCGCCTGCCGAAGATTTTCAGACGACCATGCAAACCAAGCTGAATCCTCTGTCGCAACGTCGAGCAAGATGTTGCTGTCGACAAGGATAGCCGTCATTCGTCGCCGCGCGTGAGCGCCATGATCTCGTCGGTGCTCATCTTACCATTCCCGCTGCCGCGAAGTCGCGCCACCAGCATGGCGCCACGGCTCGGCTTCTTCGTCGGCTTGCCGGGCAGGATGCGCACGCTGTTGCCATCGAACTCGAACGTGACTTCGGTATGGGGAAGCAAGCCTGCCTTCTCGCGGATATCGGCAGGTATGGTGACCTGCCCCTTTGACGTGATACGCATGGATGCATTCCTTACTTTCAGAAGTAAGAAATAGCATTCGAAGGCGTGTTCTCCAAGAGCGTGGGGGGCGGCGACGACTTGCGCGCGGTTAACGAAGCGTTGAGCGGAAGCCTTTAGATTTCGTTCCAAACGCCCGCCAGTCGGGCAAATCCGGTCGGATATCGGGGACGGCGCATGATCTCCAGGGCTGAACGCACGGCCTTCGGCGAGTGGTGGTGGACGGTCGACCGGCTGCTGCTCTCGGCCCTGTTCGGCCTGATGCTCGCCGGCATCGTGCTGTCATTGGCCGCATCCCCGGCGGTGGCCCACCGCATCGGCCTCGATACCTTTCACTTCGTCAACCGGCAGGTCTTCTTCCTGATCCCGGCGACGATCGTCCTGATCGGCACGTCCTTCCTCTCGCCCTACTGGGTCCGCCGCCTCGCGCTCGTCGCCTTCCTGGGCGCGCTGGTGCTGGTGGTGGCGACGCTGTTCGTCGGCGCTGAGATCAAGGGCGCGCGCCGCTGGCTGAATTTTGCCGGCATCGGCCTCCAGCCCTCCGAGTTCATGAAGCCGGCCTTCGTGGTGCTGTCCGCCTGGCTCTTCGCGGAAAGCGCCAAGCGGCCGGAAATGCCGGCCAACATCCTCGCCATGCTGCTGCTGGCGGCCGCCGTCACGCCGCTGGTGCTCCAGCCGGATGTCGGCCAGACCTCGCTGATCACCGTCGTCTGGGCGGCCCTGTTCTTCATGGCCGGCATGCGCTGGCTCTGGGTCTTCGGCCTCGCGGGCGTCGGCGCGGCAGGCCTCGCCGGTGCCTATTTCTCCTTCCCGCACGTGCGTCGCCGCATCGACAAGTTCATGGAGCCGGGGACCGCCGACACGTTCCAGGTCGATGTCGCCATCGACGCCTTCCAGCAGGGCGGCTGGTTCGGCAAGGGGCCGGGCGAGGGCACGGTGAAGCGCATCATCCCGGACAGCCATACCGACTTCATCTTCGCGGTGGCGGCCGAGGAGTTCGGCACCATTCTCTGCCTCGTCATCGTGGCGCTGTTCGCCTTCGTCGTGCTGCGGTCGCTCAAGCACGCCCATGACGACGAGGACCCGTTCTGCCGCTTCGCGGTGGCGGGCCTCGCCATGCTGTTCGGCCTGCAGAGCTGCATCAACCTGATGGTCAACCTGCACCTCATTCCGCCGAAGGGCATGACGCTGCCCTTCGTATCCTATGGTGGCTCCTCGCTGATCGCGCTCGCTTTCGGCATGGGGATGCTGATCGCGCTCACGCGGCGAAGGCCCCGCGCGGAAACCATGGCAGAGGTCAGCCATTATCAGGCGAGCCGCGCCTGACATGCCTCAGCCCCTGATCCTCGTCTGCGCCGGCGGCACCGGCGGCCACCTCTTTCCCGCCGAGGCGCTGACCGTGGCGCTCATCGAGCGCGGCTGCACCGTCGATCTCGTCACAGACGAACGCGCGGAGAAATACGGCCGGGCGTTCCCGGCCCGTGCCACGCACATCGTCGAATCCGCCACCATCGGCTCGAGGAACCCCTTCGCGCTGGCGAAGACGCTGTTCACGCTCGGGCGCGGCTACATGCACGCGCGCAAGATCATCCGCGTGCTGAAGCCCGCCGCCGTGGTCGGCTTCGGCGGCTACCCGACCCTGCCGCCGATGTTCGCCGCCACCCAGCTCGGCGTGCCGACCCTCATTCACGACCAGAATGCGGTGATGGGCCGCGCCAACCGCCAGCTCTCCGGCAGGGTGACGGCCATCGCCACCTCGTTCCCCGGTGTGCTCGACGGCGACCCGGCGCTCGCGAAGAAGGCTGTTTTCACCGGCAACCCCGTGCGTCCCATGGTCATCGAGGCTGCCGAGACGCCTTACGATGCCCCCAAGCCCGGCGGGCCGTTCCGCCTCTGCGTTTTCGGCGGCAGCCAGGGCGCGCGGGTCATGAGCGAGATCGTCCCGCCGGCCCTGGCGAGGATCGATCCGGCGCTGCGCAGCCGCCTTCAGGTCGTCCAGCAGGCGCGGGCAGAGGACAAGGCAGCCGTCGAGATGGCCTATGCCCGTCTCGGCGTCACCGCCGAGGTCGCGCCCTTCTTCGTTGACCTGCCGGCAAGGCTGGCGGGCGCGCATCTCGTCATCGCCCGCTCCGGTGCATCGACGGTGGCGGAACTCTCCGTCATCGGCCGTCCGTCGATCCTCGTGCCGCTGCCGCATGCGCTCGACCAGGACCAGCTCATGAACGCGGCGACGCTGGCCTCCGCCATGGCCGCGACCGTCGTCAAGCAGGCCGACTTCACGCCCGACTGGCTCGCCGGCGAACTCTCCCGGCTGCTGGCCGATCCGGCCCCGCTCGCCGAGGCTGCCGCCAATGCAAAAGCGCAGGGCCATGCCGATGCCGCTGGCCGCCTCGCCGACCTCGTCCTCAAAACCGCCGGAATCGCCCCGGCAGGACAAGCCTCATGAAACTGCCCCGCGACATCGGTCCCATCCATTTCATCGGCATCGGCGGCATCGGCATGTCCGGCATCGCCGAGGTTCTGCTGAACCTCGGCTACAAGGTGCAGGGCTCGGACGCCGCTGAGGGCTATACGATCAAGCGGCTGAAGGATCGCGGCGCGACCGTCACCATCGGCCATGCCTCGGAGAATCTCGGCGTGGCCGAGGTTGTGGTGGTCTCGACCGCCATCAGGAAGGACAATCCCGAACTCGTCGCCGCGCGCGAGAAGCGCATTCCCGTCGTGCGCCGTGCCGAGATGCTCGCCGAGCTAATGCGGCTCAAATCCTGCGTCGCCATTGCCGGCACGCACGGCAAGACCACGACCACATCGATGGTCTCGACGCTGCTCGACGCCGGCGGTTTCGACCCGACCATCGTCAATGGCGGCATCATCAACGCGCTCGGCACCAATGCCCGCCTCGGCGCGGGCAACTGGATGGTGGTCGAGGCGGACGAGAGTGACGGCTCGTTCCTGAAACTGCCGGCCGATGTCGCCATCGTCACCAATATCGACCCCGAGCATCTCGATCATTACGGCAATTTCGATGCCGTGAAGAAGGCGTTCCGGGATTTCATCGAGAACCTGCCTTTCTACGGTTTCGGCGTCATGTGCATCGACCATCCCGTCGTGCAGGACATGGTCGGCTCCATCGCCGACCGCCGCGTCGTCACCTATGGCGAGAATCCGCAGGCCGACGTGCGCATCCTCGACATCGACCTCACCGGTGGCCAGTGCCGCTTCAAGGTGCAGTTCCGCGACCGCACCGGCGCGGTGACCGAGGAGATCGACGATCTCGTCCTGCCCATGCCGGGCAGGCACAACGCGCTGAACGCCACCTCCGCCATTGCGGTCGCCCGCGAGCTCGGTATGGCCGCCCCGCAGATCAGGAAGGCGCTGGCCGGCTTCGGCGGCGTCAAACGGCGCTTCACCAGGACCGGCGAGTGGAACGGCGCGCTGATCTTCGACGATTACGGCCACCATCCCGTGGAGATCACCGCCGTCCTCAAGGCCGCGCGCGCTTCCACCGACAAACAGGTCATCGCCGTTGTCCAGCCGCACCGCTACACGCGCCTTGCCTCGCTGTTCAACGAGTTCTGCACCTGCTTCAACGACGCCGACCACGTCATCGTGGCGGATGTCTATGCGGCCGGCGAGCAGCCGATCCCGGGCGCGAGCCGCGACGATCTCGTCTCGGGCCTGAAGACGCGCGGCCACAAGTCGGTGGTGACGCTGGAGAGCCCGGCGCAGCTTGCGAGCCTCGTCGCGGGCGTCGCCAGGCCCGGCGACTACGTCATCTGCCTCGGCGCCGGCAACATCACCCAGTGGGCCTATGCCCTGCCGGGCGAGCTTGAGAAGCTGGCGAAGGGGTGAGGCGCACGTGATGAGCGACATGCTGGCCTTCGGCCGCTCCGTCCTCGAGAGCCAGCCGTTCAGCCGTCTCGTCGGTGTGGAACTCACCGTCTTCGAGCCGGGTCGCGCCGAGATTTCGCTTGTCGTTGCTGACCATCACCGCCAGCAACACGGTTTCGTCCACGGCGGCGTGCTGGCTTATCTTGCGGACAATGCGCTGACCTATGCCGGCGGCTCGCTGCTCGGCGACTGTCTGACGGCCGAGTTCAAGATCAATTACCTGCGTCCTGCCAGGGGCGACCGCCTTGTGGCGCGCGCGAAGGTCGCATCCGGCGGCAAGCGCCTCGCCGCCTGCACCTGCGAGATCGTGTCGGTCGCGCCAGATGGTGAGACCGTCGTCGCGATCGCGCAGGGCACGATCGCGCGCATCGACGGCGAGAAGGGCTGAACATGGCCTTCGAAGACCTGACCCCCGTCGTCCGTGCGCTGGTCCCCGGCCTGCAGGGCACCGTGACGGCCAACGCCTCGATGAAGCCCTTCTCCTGGTTTCGCACGGGTGGGCCGGCCCAGCTCCTGTTCGAGCCGGCCGGCGAGATCGACCTGATCGAGTTCCTGCGCCACATCCCGCCGGACTGGCCGGTCATGCCGGTCGGCCTCGGCTCGAACCTGCTGGTGCGCGACGGCGGCATACCCGGCGTGGTTATCAAACTCGGAAGGCCTTTCGCCGAAGTCGAAGTGCTGGACGGCCACCGCGTGCGTGCAGGCGCCGGCGCTCCTGACGTCAAGGTTGCGCGCGCGGCGGCCGAAGCCGGCCTTGCCGGTTTCACCTTCCTGCGCGGCATTCCCGGCGCCATCGGCGGCGCTTTGCGCATGAACGGCGGGGCGTATGGCGGCGAGGTGAAGGACATCCTCGTCGAGGCCCGCGCCATCCGTCGCGACGGCCATACGGAGACTTACGATCACGCCGCGATGAAGTTCGCCTATCGCGGATGCAGCGCGCCTGACGATGCGATCTTCGTCTCCGCCCTGTTCCGGGGCACGCCCGGCGATCCCGAGGAACTGCTCGCGGCCATGGACGAGATCACCCGGCAACGCTCGGCCACCCAGCCGGTCAACACCCGAACCGGTGGTTCCACCTTCAAGAACCCGGAAGGGCACTCCGCCTGGAAGCTGGTCGATGCCGCGGGCTGCCGTGGCTTGAGGATGGGCGGCGCGCAGGTCTCCGAGCTGCACACCAATTTCCTGATCGCCTCGCCCGACGCGACTTCGACCGATATCGAGCGCCTCGGCGAGGAGGTGCGCCGCCGCGTGCTGGACACGTCCGGTGCCGAGCTTCAGTGGGAAATCAAGCGGGTCGGTGTAGGTTTGTAGGAAAGTAAGACGTAAGACGCTTTACCCAA
>VFQP010001326.1_pt1 | contig 33868 bp, 29 predicted proteins | sample 3512351 | NCBI WGS metagenome assembly VFQP01 (sample SAMN10412372, study PRJNA504923) | tailings metagenome | isolation source: Relicate 1 Philex TSF1 revegetated site | place: Philippines: Tuba, Benguet | collected 2017-08-29
CTCCGCCTGATCGTCCGCAAGGAGCTCCGGGTCCGCTACCGCGGGTCGGTGCTGGGGATGGCCTGGTCGTACGTCAAGCCGGCGACCCAGTTCGCCGTGTTCTTCGTGGCGATGGGTCTGTTCCTCCGGCTGGGCGACCAGATCGAGGACTACGCGGTCTACCTCTTCTCGGGCATCGTCGTCATCAACTTCTTCGGCGAGGGCTTCGGCAACGCGACGCGCTCCATCGTCTGGAACGCGCCGCTCGTGCGGAAGATCTACCTGCCGCGCGAGCTGTTCCCCGTCGCGTCGATCTACGTCTCGGCGGTGCACTTCTTCCCGCAGCTCGTCGTCCTGCTGGTCGGTACGGTGATCGCAGGGTGGAGGCCGAACCCGGCGGAGGTCGCGGCGGGGCTGCTGGGCCTGGTGATCATCGCGACGCTCGCGCTGGGTCTGGGGCTCCTGGCCGGTGCGATCAACGTCTTCTACCGGGACGCCGAGAACTTCGTCGACCTCATCGTGATGGTCGCCACGTGGGCGTCGCCGATCCTGTACAGCTGGGAGATGGTCCGGGACACGCTGCCCGGCTGGCTCTTCACCGTCTACCAGCTCAATCCCATCACCGCCGCCGTGGAGCTCTTCCACTACGCCTTCTGGTTCCCTGCCACGTCGCGCACCGCCGCGATGCCTCCGAACCTGTGGATGTGGGGATTCGTCGGCCTCGCCATCTCGGTCGTGGTCGTGTTCCTCGGGCAGTCCGTCTTCCGGCGCCTCGAGGGGCGCTTCGCGCAGGAGCTGTGATGACGTCGTCCATCGAGATCTCTCACGTCCAGAAGCGGTTCACGCTGCGGCACAACCGCTCTCTCAAGGAGCTGGCCGTCGCGATGGTCCGGGGCAAGGACCTGTCCGACACCTTCCTCGCGCTCGACGACGTCTCGCTCACCGTCGAGGAGGGCGAGACGGTCGCGCTGCTGGGGTTCAACGGCTCCGGCAAGTCGACGCTGCTCAAGCTCATCTCGGGCGTGCTGCAGCCCGACGCCGGCACGATCCGTACGCGGGGGCGGGTCGCCGGTCTCATCGAGGTCGGAGCGGGCTTCCACCCCGACCTCACCGGTCGCGAGAACGTCCTGCTGAACGGTGCGATCCTCGGCATGTCCGAGAAGCAGGTGGAGCAGCGGTTCGACGAGATCGTCGCGTTCAGCGAGATCGAGAAGTTCATCGACACCGAGGTGAAGTTCTACTCCTCCGGCATGTTCCTGCGGCTCGCGTTCGCCGTCGCGGTGCACTCCGACCCGGAGGTCTTCCTCATCGACGAGATCCTCGCGGTGGGGGACGAGCCGTTCCAGCGCAAGTGTCTCGAGCGTGTGCGCCAGCTGCGCGACGAGGGCCGCACGCTGGTGATCGTCAGCCACGACCTCGACATGGTCGCCGACCTGTGCGACCGCGGCGTCCTCCTCGAGAAGGGTGTGGTCGTCGCGGACGGCGAGTCGCACGCCGTCGTGGAGAAGATGCGCGGCGACTGACGGCCTGCGCGGTCCACGGCCTCGGCCGAGCGCGTCAGCGGGTGACGCGCTCGGTCGACACGAGGCGCTGGAGCCGCTGCTCGTCGGCCGACAGCAGACCGGCCGTGGCAGGGGAGAGCGCGACCGCGGACCCGTCGGCGGCCAGGAGGGCGAGAACCTCGCGCAGCGTGGAGGCGACCGAGCCGACCTCCAGCCCGACGAGGGCGCGCGGCCCCGGCCCGGCGTCCCCGACGCCGGCGGAGGGCGGCACGAGGCTCTCGTGGCGGACGACGAGGGGTCCGTCCGCGCGCGGGTCCACGAGCGCGTCCAGCGTCGGATCCGGCTCGGGTGCCCAGCCGAGCTGGTCCCCGTAGCTCATCACCGCCGACGCGGCGTCGATCGCCCCGGGGGGCAGAGCGTCGTCGAACCGGCGCGCCAGGGCAGGGAGAGCCACGGCGACGAGCTCCGCGCCGGAACCCGTCCACGCGTCGGGACGGTGCGTGACGACCACCTCGGCGTGCGTGGTGCCCGGACCGGTGGCATTCTCGTCGACCAGGACCACGGTGGCTCCCACGCGCCATGCAGCCAACGCCCAGACGACGGTGCGCCAATGCACGGGAAGATCGAGAACGACCCGCGTTCCGGGGCCGGCGTCGAATTCCTCGACGAGCAGGTTCGTCATCTTGTTGACCCAGTTCTCGAGCACCGCGCCGGAGAGCTCGACGCGCTCGCCGTCGTCCCCGTACCACGTGAGACGGGGGCGACCGGGGTCGCGCGTGACGAGTCGGAGCAGGTCAGAGACGTGGGCAGGACGGCCGTCGCGAGGGGTGCGGGAGTGGGGAGCGGTCACCATGGACACCACCCTAGGGTGCCGATATCGACACCCGAGATGTGGTGGTTTCACCCGCCGCCTCCGCGGGGCTATCACATTTCGGCTTGACGCCCGCGGATGACACGCGTGTAATTTCTTCAATGCAGTTTCCTGCCTGGTTCTCGCTCGAGGCCCGGCGAACGGCATGAAGGGGCGAGCAATGTGGAACATGCTGGACGGGACGGGCGGGGTCTTCCCCTCCGACGCTGAGCGAGAGGTGGAGCGCGTGGCACCGGTGCTGCCGCTCTTCGGTGAGCCGGTCGACGACTCGCTCATGGGGTGGCAGGAGCGCGCGCTGTGCGCCCAGACGGACCCGGAGGCCTTCTTCCCGGAGAAGGGCGGGTCCACGCGCGAGGCGAAGAAGGTCTGCACGGGCTGCGAGGTCCGGGCCGAGTGCCTGGAGTACGCGCTCGAGCACGACGAGCGCTTCGGCATCTGGGGCGGGCTCTCCGAGCGGGAGCGCCGCAAGCTCAAGCGCCGCGTCGTCTGACGACCGGGCCTCGGCCCGGAGGGCTCGTCGGCGTCGCCGACGGGTGCCGTCGTGACGGGTGGCCGACACCCGCCACACCGGGGCGCGCAAATGCCGCGCCTGGAGCCGTGCCCGTCGCATGATCGACGGGACATGACTTCCTCCGACCTCACCACGTCCGCGCGCAGCGCCCGTCCCGGCGACGTCACGCCGGGGGCCGCCGCGCGCGCCGCCGCCGTGCCGGGCGTCGTCGCGGCACCCGGGATCGTCGCCGCCGTGACGGGCGCGCTGCCCGTCGTGACCACGGTCACGGCGGTCGTCGTGACGCGCGGCCGCACCCCGTTCCTCGCCCACACGCTGGCGGCGCTGCGCGCCCAGACGACGAGCCCGCACGAGGTCGTCGTCGTCGACGCCGCGACCGGCGACGCGAGCAGCGAGCACCAGGGCCTGCAGCTCGGGGACGCGCGCTTCGTCGCGGCGCCGCGCGCCCGCTCGTTCGGCGACGCGGTCGACACGGCCCTCGCGAACGTCGAGCCGGGTACGTGGCTCTGGCTCCTGCACGACGACTCGGCCCCTGCGCCCGACGCGCTCGCCGAGCTGCTGCGCGCCGTCGAGCACTCGAGCGCGGTCGCGGTGGCCGGCCCCAAGCAGGAGCGCTGGGTGCCCGGCACCGACGCGCAGCCCGCGGCGCCGTTCGAGCCGGGCACGGTCAGCCGCCTCGTCGAGGTGGGCGTGACCACGACGCCGCTCGGCCGCCGCCTGACCGGCATCGACGAGGACGAGGTCGACCAGGGGCAGCACGACGTGCGCGAGGACGTGCTCGCCGTCGGGCTCGCCGGGGCGCTCGTGCGGCGGACCGTGTGGCAGGAGCTCGGCGGGACCGACCCCGAGCTCGGCCCGTTCGGCGACGGCCTGGACCTGTGCCGGCGGGCGCGCCTCGCGGGGCACCGGGTCGTCGTCGTGCCGTCGGCCGTGGTGCGGCACGCCCAGGCCTCCCTGCTCGGCCTGCGCGAGCGTCGGCGCGGGACGACGGCGCTCCCCGCCCCGGACCCCGACGCGTCGTCGGCGGCGCGCCGTCACTCCCAGCTCCACGCGCGGCTCGTCGGCGTCGCGGCACCGTGGCTCCCGTTCGTCGCGCTCGCGATGGTCGTCGGCGCACCCTTCCACGCCGCGTTCCGGCTGCTCGTCAAGCAGCCGGGGCAGGCCCGGGACGAGCTGCTCGCGCCGCTGTGGGCGCTCGTGCGGGTCGGGCCCGTCGTGCGGGCGCGCCGCGTGGCGCGCCGGACCCGGACGCTCCCGCGCCGAGCGCTGCGCCCGCTGCGCGGCACGTGGCGCGAGGTGCTCGTCGAGCGGCGCGACCGCCGCCTCGCGCGCGCCGAGCAGCGGCGCACCGCGTGGGCGCCGACCGACATCGAGCGGCGCGAGCTGCGTGCCCTCGCGGTGCGGCGTCGGGCCGGGCTCGCCGGGGCCGCCGTCGTCCTGGCGGGGTTCACCGCCGTCGTGTTCGGGCCGCTGGCGGGGGCTCTCCTCGCGGGCGGTCGGCTCGTCGGCGGCTCGCTCCTCCCGGCCACGGGGACGCTCGGGGACGTGTGGCGCGCGGCGACGACGGGCTGGGTCACCACGGGGCTCGGCGCGCCCGCGCCGGCGGACCCGTTCGTGTCCGCGCTGGTCCCGGCGTCCCTGCTCGCCGGCGGCGCCACGCAGACCGCCGTGAACCTGCTCGTCCCCGCGTGCTTCCTCGCGGCCGGCCTGGGCGCGTGGTTCGCCGCGGGCGCGGTCACGCGCTCCGTGCCGCTCCGGGCCTGGGCGACGCTCGTCTGGGTCGCCGCTCCCGCGCTCCTCACCGCCGTGGGAGCCGGCCGGGTCGGCGCGGTCCTCGTGCACGCGACGCTCCCGTGGCTCGCACTCGCGGTCGTCCGCGCGCTCGGGCTCCAGCGGCTCGACGTCGTCGCGCCCCCGACGCAGGACGTCGTCCGCCGGGGCGCGCGCCGCGAGCCGGGGTCGCTCGCGGCCGCCGCCACCGCGGGCCTGCTGTTCGCGGTCGCCGTCGCCGGGGCGCCCGTGCTCCTGCCCGTCGGTGTGGTCGTGCTCGTCGTCGTGGCGCTCGGGGTCCGGGCGCACCGCCGCTACCTCGCCCTCGTCCCCGTGCCGGCCCTCGTGCTCTTCGCCCCGTTCCTCGTGCACGTGGCCCGCACCGCGGGCGACGGCGGGTGGCGGCTGCTGCTCGCCGACCCGGGCGCGCCGGTCGCGGCGACGCCCGCCGCGCCGTGGCAGCAGCTCCTGGGGCTGCCGACCGCGCCCGAGGCGTGGTTCGGGCTCGACGGGAGCGGCGCAGGCGAGCTCCTCGCGCGCTGGGCTCCGTTCGCCGCCGGCGCGGTCGTGGTCCTGCTCGCCGTGCTCGCCGTGCTGCGCGGCCGCCGTCTGGCCGTGGGCGCGTGGTTCGTCGCGGCGCTCGGGCTGGCCGCCGCCGTCCTCGCCGGGTCGACCGTCGTGGCCGCCGGGGCGTCGCCCGACGCCCCGGTCACGGGGTGGCCCGGCGCCGGGTTGTCCCTCGCGCTCCTCGCCCTCCTCGGTGCCGCGCTCGTGGGCGCCCCGCGGTGGCCCGGCGCCGGGGCCCCGGCCTGGCGCTCGGGCGCCGTCGTCGCGCTCGCGCTCGTCGTCACCCTGCTGCCCCTCGGGGCCGCCGCGTCCTGGACCGTGGGCGTGCTCGACCGCGACGACGCCCGGGTCGGCTCGGTCGTGGCCACGACCGAGCCGGTGGTGCCGCCGGTCGGCCGCCAGATGCAGTCCTCGCCGCGCCAGGCGCGCGTGCTCACCCTGGAGCACGGTCCGGGTGGCGTCGTCGAGTACGCGGCGCTGCGCTCGGACGGTCCGCAGGCGGTCGACTCGTCGGTCGTCGTGCACGCGTGGCAGGCGGCCGACCCCGCGGTGACCGAGGGCGAGCTGCCCCGGCTCGTCGCGGAGCTCGTCTCCGGGACCTCCGCGGACGTCGCCGACGGCCTGGGCCGTCTGGGCGTCGGGGCCGTGCTCCTGCCCGCGTCCGCGCCGGAGGACCAGGCGCGGGCCGAGCTCGTCGCCCGGCTCGACATGGTGCCGGGGCTCGAGCGCATGACGGAGGGCCGCTCGGCGCTGCTCTGGCGCGTCGTGCCCGAGGGAGGCGAGCCGTCGTGGGCGCGCGTCGAGTCCGGCGCGGGCGTCGAGCCGCTGGCCGCGGACCGCGACGCGCTGCGCCCGGTCGTCACGACCGTGCCTGAGGGGGCCGAGGACCGGCAGGTCGTCCTCGCGGAGGACGCGTCGTCCGGGTGGCGCGCGACGCTCGACGGCCGCCCGCTGGAGGCGGTCGACCCGGCGACGACCGGCGGGTTGCAGGCCTTCGCCCTCGGGACCGACGCCGGGCGGCTCGAGGTGTACCACGCCGCAGACCACCGGTCCGGCTGGATGGCGGCGGCGGGCGTGACCCTGGTCGTGTACGTGCTGCTCGCGGTGCCGGTCCGGCGCCGTCGCGCGGGAACGAGGTAGGAACGGTGACGACGACGAACGGGACGAGCCCCGACGAGGCTCCGGAGAAGGACGCGCGTCCCGGGCGCGCCCGGGCGGTGGTGCGCCGCGTCACGACGACGGGCGCCGGGCTGGTCGGCATCCTGGCGGTGGGCGCGGTCGTCCTGCTCGGGAGCACGGGCGCGGCGCTCCTGCCCGCGGCACCGGCCCCGGCGGACCCCGTCGAGGAGGTCACGGTCGAGCCCGCCCAGGAGGTCTCGGTCTGCCCGGGCCCGGCGCGGCTCACCGACCCCGAGACGGTCGGAGACGCGCAGTTCGGTCCCGCGCCGGTCGGCACGACCAGCCGCCTGCGGGCCGTCGTCGAGGGCGAGGGGACCGCCGGGCTCGGCGTGCTCGACGGCGGCGACCTCGAGGAGCAGGACCTCGCGCCCGGGCCGGGCGCCGACGTCACCGTGGGCGACGTCGAGGACCCCGCGCACGGCGCCGTCCTGACGGTGCGCCCCGCCCAGGACGCGTCCCCGCGCGTGGCCGCGTCCGTCGGCTCCGTGACGACTGACGGCGACCTGCGCGGGCTCGCCGCGGCGAGCTGCTCCCGGCCGGGCATCAGCCAGTGGCTCGTCGGCGGGAGCACCGAGATCGGCAGCAGCTCCCAGCTCGTGCTCCAGAACCCCGGCCTCACGCCCGCGGTCGTCCAGGTGCAGGTCTGGGGGCAGGGGGGCGAGGTCGTGCTCTCCGGCGGCGGGCAGCAGCTCGTCGGTCCGGGGCAGGAGGTCGTGACCCTGGTCGAGGCGGCGGCCCCCGAGCAGCGCCGCCTCGTCGTCCACGTGGCCGCGTCGGGCGGCCTCGTGTCGGCGTACCTGCAGCACTCGACGCTCGACGGCCTCGTCCCGCTCGGCGTCGACCACGTGGTCCCGGGCGCGGAACCGACGACGGACCTCGCGCTGGCGGGCGTCACGAGCGTCGGGGAGGCGGTCGACGACCCGCACGCCCCGCAGCTGCGCCTGCTCGCCCCGGGCGAGGAGGCCGGGAACGCGCGCGTCACGGTCTACGGCGAGGACGGCGCGGTGCCCCTGCGCGGGGCCGAGGAGATCACGCTCACGCCCGGCGTCGTCACGGACGTGTCGCTCGGCGGCCTGCCCGCGGGCGCGTACGCCGTCTCCGTGCACGCCGACGTCCCCGTCGTCGGCGGCGCGTCCGTCGACCGCCGCGGCGAGCCGGACCCCGACCTGCTCCACGAGGAGCGGCAGTACGACCGCGCCTGGGTCGCGGCGCGACCGCTGCCGCCCGTGAAGGACGCGGCGAGCGCCGACGAGAGCGCCGGGTCCGCCGACGACGCGTCGCCCGCCGGTCAGGTGGCGCTCGTCCCGGGCACGTCCTCCGCGCTGACGCTCGCCGCCGTCCCCGCGGCGCGTGCCGACGAGGACGAGCCGACGGGCTCGCTCGAGCTCCTCGTGCGCGTCTACGACGAGAGCGGCGCGGAGGCGGGCACGACGACCCTGACGCTCCGCGCGGGCACGACGCAGACGCTCGACCCGGCGACGGTGCGGGCAGAAGGGTCGGAGGCCGTCCCCGCGGCGGTGACGGTCGACGTCGTCGGGGAGGACGACGGCCTGCTCCCCGTCTGGTCGCTCACGGCGAGCGCAGGCCCGCCGAGCGGCGACGAGGGCGACGGCGCGCCGAGCCTCGTGTCGGTGCTCCTGCCGGTCACGGAGGCGCCCGCCGCGCACGAGGTCGCGGTCCGCGCGTCGGACACGGCCGGGCTCGGACGCTAGGGGACGGTCAGCGGTCGCCCGTGTAGCGCGGGTCGATCTCCTCGGGGGTGCGGGCCAGCAGGTGCGCGACCTGCTCGACGAGCACGTCGCGGACGAGGTCCTCGAGGTCCTCGGCGTCGAACGCGCGCGCCTCGACGGGCCGCCGGTAGACCACGATGCGGGCGGGCTGGCCCGACTCGGCCGGGAAGCACCGGCCGAGCGGCACGCCGCCGTCCTCCCAGGGCGCCGGGTCCGACGGCGGGACGTCCTCCACCGCGAACTCCGTCCCGCGCAGCTGCTTCGCCCACGAGCGCTGCACGCGCTCCACGACGTCGAGCACGACGTCGTCGAACTTCTCCGCGCGCGTGCGGCTCGCGGGCGCGGTCGGCGGCAGGAGAGGACCCCGGATGCCGCGTCCCCGGCGGTCGCGGCGTCGCGGCACCGGGCCGTGGCCGCCCGGCCCCGGGGCGCGCGGCGGGATGACGAGCTCGTCGAACGAGACCGGGGGAGGGGTGACGGCGCTGCGTCGCGACCAGCGGTCACGGGCCCGGCGCCCTGCGCCGGCCGGGTCGGGGCGCGAGCCGGGGGACGGAGAGTTGCCACGCACACCACGACTCTAGTCGGCCGTCGCCCTGCGCACCGGGGCTCGCCGGGCCCTCCCACGAACCCGGCCGGGACCAGCCACGGCCCGGCGCGGGGCGCGGACGGCGTGTGGCGTCTCCAGGACCGCTCGGGAAGGCGTAAGGTCAGGCCGTGAGATCCGTCAGGCAGTGCTCGCGCACGGCGTGCGTCCGTGCCGCCGTCGCGACCCTCACCTACGTCTACGCCGACTCCACGGCGGTCCTGGGCCCGCTCGCGCACCTCGCCGAGCCGCACAGCTACGACCTGTGCGCCGAGCACGCGGAGCGGCTCACCGCACCGCGCGGCTGGGAGGTCGTGCGCCTGTCGCCGCAGTTCGTCGAGACCGGTCCCAGCGACGACGACCTCTCCGCGCTCGCCGACGCCGTCCGCGAGGCGGGCAAGGTCCGCACCGAGCCGGAGCCGCCGGACGTCACCGAGGTCGGACGCCGAGGGCACCTGCGGGTCCTGCGCGCCGAGGCCGACTGACCTACCCCTGCAGCGTCCGGACGAACGCGGCGACCTCGTCCGCGCGGGGGAGGGATCCCGCCGCGAGCGCCTCCCGCAGGGACGGCGCCGCCGCGTCCTTCGCGGAGAACGACGGCACGAGGGCGCGCCCGTCCGGGCCGGTGGTCGGCCACTCGATGGCGAGCTCGGGGTCGGTCGGGTCGACGCCGTGCTCCCGCTCGGGGGCGTACCCGCTCGAGCACAGGTAGACGACGGTCGCGCCGTCCTCGAGCGCCATGAACGCGTGCCCCACGCCCTCGGGGAGGAACACGGCGCGGCGCTCGCGGGCGTCCAGCAGGACCGCGTCCCAGCGCCCGAAGGTGGGCGACCCGACGCGGAGGTCGACCACGACGTCGAGCACGGACCCCGTGACGCAGGTCACGTACTTCGCCTGCCCGGGCGGTACGTCGGCGTAGTGGATCCCGCGCACGACGCCCGCCCTCGACACCGAGGCGTTCGCCTGGGCGAGGTCGAGGTCGCGCCCCGTCGCCTCGCGCAGGGCCGCGGCCGTGAACCACTCGAGGAAGACCCCTCGGTCGTCGGCGTGCTGGCGCGGCAGCAGCTCCCACGCGCCGGGGACGGTGAGCTCACGGACGTTCATGGTGCTCCTCGGTAGGGTGCCGTGCGGAGGTGGTCGTGGTGCGGTGGGCGGTGACAGGGGCCGGCGGGATGCTCGGGGCCGAGGTGGTGGCGCTGCTGCGCGCCGGCGGGGAGCCCGTGCGCGCGCTCGACCGCGCGGCGCTCGACGTCACGGACGGGGACGCCGTCGCGCGCGCGCTCGCCGGCGCGGACGTCGTGGTGAGCTGTGCGGCGTACACGGCCGTCGACGCCGCCGAGGCGGACGAGGCGACGGCCTTCGCCGTCAACGCCGTCGGGGCCCAGCACGTCGCCCGCGCGGCGGTTCGCCACGGGGCCCGGCTCGTGCACGTGTCGACGGACTACGTCTTCGACGGCGGGCCCGCCGCCGTCGGGGTCCCGTACGCCGAGGACGCGCCGCTGGCGCCCCGGTCCGCGTACGGCCGGACGAAGGCCGCCGGGGAGTGGGCCGTGAGGACCGAGCACCCGGACGCCCTCGTGGTCCGCACGGCGTGGCTCTACGGCGCGCACGGCGCGTGCTTCCCGCGGACGATCGCCCGGGTGGCGCGCGAGCGCGGAGCGCTCGAGGTCGTCGACGACCAGGTGGGGCAGCCGACGTGGGCGCGGGACCTCGCCGACCTCGTCGTGCGGCTGGTGCGGTCCCCGGCGCCGGGCGGCGTCTACCACGGCACGGCGCAGGGCCGGGCGTCCTGGTGGGACCTCGCTCGCGAGGTCGTCGCCGCGGCCGGGCTCGACCCGGCGATCGTCCGCCCCGTCCCCAGCGCCGCGTCCGCCCGCCCCGCGCCGCGGCCGGCGTGGTCCGTGCTCGGCCACGAGGCGCTGCGCCGGGCCGGCGTCGAGCCCGTCGGCGACTGGCGCGAGCGCTGGGTCGTCGCGGCGGCCGACGTGCTCGCCGGAGCCTCGGCCCCGGGCGCTCACGCGTCGAGCAGCGACAGCAGGTAGGTGCCGTAGCGCGACCGACCCAGCGCGGCCGCACGCTCGCGCAGGCCGTCGTCGTCGAGGAAGCCGCGGCGCCACGCGACCTCCTCGGGGGCCCCGATCTTCAGGCCCTGCCGGTTCTCGATCGTGCGGACGAAGTCGCTCGCGTCGAGGAGCGAGTCGACCGTCCCGGTGTCGAGCCAGGCGGTCCCGCGCGGCAGGACCTCCACCTGGAGCCGGCCCTCGCGCAGGTAGTGCAGGTTGACGTCCGTGATCTCGTACTCGCCGCGCGCGGAGGGCCGCAGCGAGCGGGCGACGTCGACGACGTCCGCCGAGTAGAAGTACAGGCCCGGCACCGCGTAGCTGCTCCGCGGGTGCACGGGCTTCTCCTCGATGCTCAGGGCGCGTCCCGACCCGTCGAACTCGACCACGCCGTACGCCGTCGGGTCCGAGACGCGGTAGGCGAAGACGGCGCCGCCGTCGATCTCGGCGAACCGCTGGAGCCGGTCGCCGAGGCCGGGCCCGTAGAAGATGTTGTCGCCGAGGACGAGCGCGGCGGAGTCCCCGTCGAGGAAGTCCGCGCCGAGCACGAACGCCTGGGCGAGCCCGTTCGGCTCCGCCTGCACCGCGTAGGAGATGGAGATGCCGAACTGCGAGCCGTCGCCCAGCAGGCGCGTGAACGCGGCGGCGTCGTGCGGTGTCGTGATGACGAGCACGTCCCGCACCCCGGCCAGCAGCAGCGTGGAGAGCGGGTAGTACACCATCGGCTTGTCGTAGACGGGCAGGAGCTGCTTGCTCACCCCGAGCGTGATCGGGTGCAGGCGCGTGCCCGCGCCTCCTGCCAGGACGATCCCCTTCATCCCGGCAGGCTCTCACGACAGCCCCGTGCCGCGGCGGGTGAAATGCCGCCGCGGACCCCGGGGCCGGGGCCCGCCGTCGATAGACTCGCCGCGCCAGGAGGACGGATCGAGGAGGTCGGCTGTGCGGGTGCTCGTGACCGGCGGCGCCGGCTTCATCGGGGCGAACTTCGTGCATCGCACGGTCGAGACGCGGCCCGACGCCGCGGTGGTCGTGCTCGACGCCCTCACGTACGCGGGGGACGCGCGGTCCCTCGACCCGGTGCGCGACCGCGTCGAGCTCGTCGAGGGCGACGTCGCGGACGCCGACCTGGTGGACCGGCTCGTGGGCGAGGCCGACCTCGTGGTCCACTTCGCCGCGGAGTCGCACAACGACAACTCCCTGCGGGACCCGTCCCCGTTCGTCCGGACCAACGTGCTCGGCACGTTCACCCTGCTCGAGGCGGTGCGCCGCCACGACGTGCGGCTGCACCACGTCTCGACGGACGAGGTGTACGGCGACCTCGAGCTCGACGACGTCGCGCGCTTCACGGAGACGACCCCGTACAACCCCTCGTCGCCCTACTCCTCGACGAAGGCGTCGAGCGACCTGCTGGTGCGGGCGTGGGTGCGCTCGTTCGGCGTGCGCGCGACGATCTCGAACTGCTCGAACAACTACGGGCCGTACCAGCACGTCGAGAAGTTCATCCCGCGGCAGATCACCAACCTGCTCGACGGCGGGCGTCCCAAGGTCTACGGGGCGGGCGCGAACGTGCGGGACTGGATCCACGTCGACGACCACAACGACGCGGTGTGGGCGATCGTCGAGCGGGGCGCCGTGGGCGAGACCTACCTCGTCGGGGCGGACGGCGAGCGGTCCAACCTGCAGGTCGTCCAGGACCTGCTCGAGATCTTCGGCCGCGACCGTGACGACTACGAGCTCGTCGCGGACCGTGCGGGGCACGACCTGCGCTACGCGATCGACGCCACGCGGCTGCGGACCGAGCTGGGGTGGGAGCCCGCCTTCACCTCGTTCGGCGACGGTCTCGCCCGGACGGTGGACTGGTACCGCGAGCACGAGGAGTGGTGGCGCCCGGCGAAGGCGCGGACCGAGGAGCGGTACGCGGCGGCCGGGCAGTAGCACGCGCAGCAGCCGTCGCCGTCGCACGCGGTGCACCCGCGGATAGGGTGGGTCGCGTGAGCACCGACCTCTCCCACCTCATCAAGGCGTACGACGTCCGCGGCACCGTCCCGGACCAGCTGAACCCGGAGGTGGCCCGGGCCGTCGGCGCGGCGTTCGCGCGGGCCGTGGTGCTGCCGGAGGCCCCGGCCGGCACGCGGGCCAGCGCCGTGCTGGGGCACGACATGCGCGACTCGGGCCCGGAGCTCGTCGACGCGTTCGCCGCGGGGCTCACGGCCGCGGGGGTGGACGTGACGCGCATCGGGCTGTGCTCGACGGACGGTCTCTACCACGCGTCCGGGGTGCTGGGCGTCCCCGGGGCCATGTTCACCGCGAGCCACAACCCCGCCGTCTACAACGGCATCAAGCTGTGCCGCGCGGGCGCGCGCCCGGTCGGCCAGGACACGGGCCTGATCGACGTACGGACCCTCGCGGAGGGGTACCTGGACGGCGGTCTCCCGCCCGCTGCCGAGGAGCCCGGCACCGTCACGGACCGCGACATGCTCGCGGAGTACGCGGCGTTCCTGCGCGGCCTCGTCGACCTGTCGGGCATCCGTCCGCTCAAGGTCGTCGTCGACGCCGGCAACGGGATGGGTGGGCACACCGTGCCGGCCGTGCTGGGCACGGGCGCGGGACTGCCCGCCCTGCCGCTCGACGTCGTGCCGCTCTACTTCGAGCTCGACGGCACGTTCCCGAACCACGAGGCGAACCCGCTGGACCCGAAGAACCTCGTGGACCTGCAGGCGGCCGTGGTCGAGCACGGGGCCGACCTCGGGCTCGCGTTCGACGGCGACGCCGACCGCTGCTTCGTCGTGGACGAGCGCGGCGAGCCGGTCTCCCCGTCCGCCGTCACGGCGCTGGTCGGCCTGCGGGAGGTCGCGAAGGAGCTCGAGGCCGGGCGCACCCCCACGGTGATCCACAACCTCATCACCTCGCGCGCCGTCCCCGACTTCCTCGGGGCGGCCGGCGCGCGCACGGTCCGCACGCGCGTGGGCCACTCGTTCATCAAGGCGCAGATGGCGGAGCACGACGCCGTGTTCGGGGGCGAGCACAGCGCCCACTACTACTTCCGCGACTTCTTCTTCGCGGACACCGGGATGCTGGCGGCGATGCACGTCCTGGCCGCGCTCGGGTCGCAGCCGCACGCGCTGTCCGACCTCGCGGAGATGTACGAGCCCTACGTCGCCTCGGGGGAGATCAACTCGACCGTGGCGGACGTCCCGGCGGCGCGTGCGCGCGTCGTCGAGGCGTACGTGACCCAGCAGGGGGCCGGCCCGGTCGAGGTCGACGAGCTCGACGGCCTGACGGTCTCCCACTGGGGCTCTCACCCGCAGTGGTGGTTCAACCTGCGGGCGTCCAACACGGAGCCGCTCCTGCGGCTCAACGTCGAGGCCGCTGACGAGGACATCATGGAGAAGGTGCGCGACGACGTCCTGTCGCTCGTGCGCACGGACGACGACGAGGAGCGAGCATGAGCCTGCAGATCGACCCCTGGGTGCGCGAGGCGCTGCGGTGCCCGGTGACGGGCGCCCGCCTCGTGGACGGGACGAGCCCCTCCGGCGAGCCGGAGCTGCACTCGACCGACCCGGGGCGTCCGCTCGCGTACCCCGTGCGCGACGGCATCCCGGTGCTGCTGGAGGACGACGCGCGCGAGCTCTGAGGGCACCGCGTCCCGCAGCACGACCGAAGGCCGGCCCCCGCCAGGGAGCCGGCCTTCGGCGTCGGGCACCGAGGGTGCCCGCACGGCTGCGGCGAACCGGGACCGCAGCCCGTCCGGGACGGGCCCTGCCGGGCCCGTCGGAGCGCGGGTGGTCGGGGCGTCAGACGCCCGCGGCCTCCTTGAGGTCGTCGACGAACGTCGGGTTCTCCTCGAGCCACGCCTCGACGGCGGCCTGCTCGTCGGCGTACTCGTCGGAGTTGAACATCATGTTCTCGAGCGAGAACAGCTGCTCGTCGTCGAGGGAGAACGCGCCGAGCATCTTCGTCAGCGTCGGGTAGCGCTCCTCGAAGTCGGACGAGCCCCACATGTGGATCTTCTCCGCCTCGCCGAGCGCGCCCTCGGGGTCCTCGAGGTCGCGGACGGGGAACTCGTCGTAGGCCCAGTGCGGGCGCCACAGCGTGACCGCGATGTTCTCGCCGCTGTCGGTCGCGCCCTTGAGCTCGGCGAGCATCGCGGGGGTGGAGGAGATGGAGTAGTCCATGTCCTCGAGGCCGTAGGTGGGGATGACCTGGTCCTGGGTGATCTCGGTCAGGCCGGCGCCCGCCTCGATGCCGACGAGCTTGTTGCCGTACTCGTCGGACATGGCCGCGAGGTCCTCGAGGGACTGCGCGGGGGAGTCCTCGTTCACCGCGATGGTGAGCTTGGCGTCGTCGTACCAGTAGCCGAGGTCGGTGATCTCGCCGCCGTACTTCTTCTCGTACGACGCGTGCGTGTAGGGCAGCCAGACGTCGAGCGTGAGGTCGAAGTCCCCGCCGACGAGGCCGGTGTAGACGACGCCGACGTCGGCGGTCTGCGTCGACACGTCGTAGCCCTCGTCCTCGAGGATGGTGGTCCACAGGTGGGAGACGGCGATGCCCTCGTCCCAGCCGGACGGGATGCCGATGGAGACCGACGTCTCGTCCTTGCCGGTGGAGGAGGCGCCGTCGCCGGAGCCGCCCGAGCCGGAGTCGGACGCGCAGCCGGTGAGCGCGAGGCCGAGGACGGCGGTCGCGGCGACGGCGGCGGTGCGGGTGGTGCGCTTGCGTGCGGGGGTCATGCGTTCCTTCCGTGGGCCGTGAGGCCCGGTCGGGGTGCCCCACGACGGTGCGTGGGAGGGGGTCCCGGCATGCGGCCGGGGACGGTGGGTGGCGCGGTCAGACGCGCGCCGCGGCGAGGGCGCGCGCCACGGGGGCGCGGTCGCCGAGCGCGGAGGTCACGCGGTCGAGGAACATCGCGAGGATGACGACGGCGAGGCCTGCCTCGAACCCGAGCGCCACGTCGACGCGCTGGAGCGCCGCGACGACGTCCTCGCCCAGGCCGCCGGCGCCGACCATGCCGGCGATGACGACCATGGAGAGCGAGAGCATGATGACCTGGTTGACGCCCGCCATGATCGTGGGCAGGGCGAGCGGGAGCTGGATCTGGCGCAGGATGCGGCCGGGGGTCGAGCCGAACGCCTGGCCGGCCTCGACCACCTCCTTGTCGACCTGCCGGATGCCCAGCTCGGTGAACCGGACGCCGGGCGCCATGGCGAAGACGATCGTCGCGATGATCCCGGGCACGGGCCCGGTGAGGAAGATGACGACCGTCGGGATGAGGTAGACGAACGCCGGCATGGTCTGCATGAAGTCGAGCACGGGCCGCACGACGGCGGAGACGCGGTCGTTGCGCGCGGCCCAGATGCCGAGCGGGATCGCGATCGCGATCGCGAGGACGGCGGACAGCAGGACGAGCGCGAGGGTGTCCATCGCGTTGTCCCACTGGTTCACGCCCGCGATGAGGACGAAGCCGACGAGCGTGCCGACCGCGAGCCGCCAGCCCTTGACGAAGAACGCCAGCGCGGCGAGGGCGATCGCGACGACCCAGAACGGCGGGCCGGACAGCACGGCGTCGAGCCCGTCGTAGACGCCCACGAGGACGTCCTTGATGAACCGGAAGAGCGGGCGGAACGTGGTGGTGACCCAGCCGACGAAGGCGTCGACCCACTCGCCGAGCGGGATGCGGGGGACGAGGGTGTCGTTCACGCGGCACCGCCTTCCGTCGGGGCGGCCGCGAGCGGGGCGGAGCCCTCCGCCGGCGCGTCCTGGACGACGGGCGTCTGCCCGAGGTCGATCTCGCCGGTCTTCGGCTGGTCGCCGGGGACCATGGCCTCGAGGAGCGTGACGCGGGGGACGACGCCGACGAGGCGGCCCTGCTCGTCCGTGACCGCGACGGGCAGCGGCGACTCCGCGGCGGGGGCGAAGACCTCCGCGAGCGGGGTGTCGGGGGAGACGGGCGCGACGCCCTGGCGCACGAGGCCGTCGAGGCTGTCCTGGCCCTTCTTCAGGGCGGCGACCGCGTCCTCGTCGCGCACGACGCCCTGGAGGCGGCGCTGGCGGTCGACGACGTACGCTGCCGAGACCTGCGCCTCGCGCATCGTGCGGCTCGCCTGGCGGGGACCGCCGGAGAGCGGGACGACGACGGCGGGGCGCACCATGACGGACGACGCCGTGAGCACGCGCGTGCGGTCCACGTCGGCGACGAACTGGGCGACATAGTCGTTCGCGGGGTCGGACAGGATCTGCTCGGCGGTGCCGATCTGCACGATCCGGCCGTCGCGCATGACGGCGATCCGGTCCCCGAGGTGCATCGCCTCGTTGAGGTCGTGCGTGATGAAGACGATCGTCTTGCCGAGCGTCTGCTGGAGCTCGAGGAGCTGCTCCTGCATCTCGCGCCGGATGAGCGGGTCGAGCGCGGAGAACGCCTCGTCCATGAGCAGGACGTCGGTGTCGGCGGCGAGCGCGCGGGCGAGCCCGACGCGCTGGCGCATGCCGCCGGAGAGCTGCGAGGGCAGGGAGTCCTCCCAGCCGCCGAGCCCGACGAGGCCGAGCGCGGTGCGGGCCTTCTCGCGGCGCTCCGCCTTGCCGACGCCCTGGATCTCCAGGGGGTAGGCGGCGTTGTCGAGCACGGTGCGGTGGGGCAGGAGCGCGAAGTGCTGGAAGACCATCGACACGTGCTTGCGGCGCAGCGCGCGCATCTGCTTGGCGTCGGCCTGGGCGAGGTCGGTGCCGCCGAGCAGCACGTGCCCGGACGTCGGCTTCCACAGCCCGTTGAGCATGCGGATGAGCGTCGACTTGCCGGAGCCCGAGAGGCCCATGACGACGAAGATCTCGCCCTGCTTCACGTCGAACGACGCGTCGATGACCGCGGCGGTGCCGAGCGGCTTGACGTCGTCGCGGCTCGCGCCCTGCTCGAGGCGGCGGATCGCCTCGACGGGGCGGCGCCCGAAGACCTTGTAGACGTCGCGGACCGAGAGCGCGGTCGCGCGCTCGTCGGTGCCGACGGTCGCGGCGCCGGCGTGCGCGGCCGGGTCGGTCGGCACGGGTGTGCTGAGAGCTGTCATGCGGTGGGTGTCGCCACCTTCCGGTCGTGGACCAGCGTCACGCCCCTCCGGAGCACCCGGGTGCGGGCGCTCGACGAGAGGGCACGGCAGGAGGCCCCGGGTGCGAGGACGTCCTCCCTGGGGTGGCGCGTCCGGCCGGTTGCCCCCGCAGGGGCCGGCGCACACAGGGCCTCACGCTGATCCGATGTCAATCGGTTCGCGCCCACCCTGCCTGATTCGAGGTTCAACTTCTACCCAGGACCCCCGCACCGGGGGCGATTCCAGGACGATTCTTGACCGAGCATCGTTGGAATGGCGCGGATGACGGCGGAACCGGGATCGTTATCCCTTCGTGATCTTGAGATGGTCAAGCGTTCGTGTTACGCGCGCGCCCGGGCGCGCGCGCCGGACGAACGGTGGTGCTGCGGGCCCGGGCGGTCCGCGCCCCGGCCGGACGGCGTCGTCCTCGGTAGGCTGGTGCCGGGCGGGCCGCGGTCCCGTCCCGCGCGGACGGGAGCCCCCAGCGCAGCAACCGACCAGTCATCGGCAGCCACCGCCGAGCCGGCACCACCGGCTCCGCCGGCACCGAGAACGCACAGGAGAACCATGTCCACCACAGCGCAGGCCCCGACCTCCGGCGCCACCCCCGGCTTCGACGAGATCCCCGGCCGGTACAAGGTCCGCGACCTGTCCCTGGCCGAGGCGGGCCGCCACCAGCTCCGCCTCGCCGAGCACGAGATGCCCGGCCTGATGGCGCTGCGCGCCGAGTACGGGGAGTCGCAGCCGCTCGCGGGCGCCCGCATCGCCGGCTCCCTGCACATGACCGTGCAGACGGGCGTCCTCATCGAGACGCTCGTCGCGCTCGGCGCGCAGGTGCGCTGGGCGAGCTGCAACATCTTCTCGACGCAGGACGAGGCGGCGGCCGCCGTCGTCGTCGGGCCGCACGGGACGCCCGAGGACCCGCAGGGCGTCCCGGTGTTCGCGTGGAAGGGCGAGAGCCTCGAGGAGTACTGGGACTGCACCGAGCAGATCCTCGTGTGGCCGGGGGACGAGTCGCCCAACCTCATCCTCGACGACGGCGGCGACGCCACGATGCTCGTCCACCTGGGCCTGCAGTACGAGCGCGCGGGCGTCGTCCCGCCGGACACGCTCCCGGGCGAGCCGGACCACACCCACGAGATGAACGTCGTGCGCGGGGTGCTGCGCCGCGCGCTCGAGGCCGACCCGCTGCGCTGGACGACGATCGCGCAGGAGATCCAGGGCGTCACCGAGGAGACGACGACGGGCGTGCACCGCCTCTACCAGCTCGCCGAGTCGGGCGAGCTGCTCTTCCCGGCGATCAACGTCAACGACTCGGTCACCAAGTCGAAGTTCGACAACAAGTACGGCATCCGCCACTCGCTGCCCGACGGCATCAACCGCGCGACCGACGTCCTCATGGGCGGCAAGGTCGCGTTCGTCGCGGGCTACGGCGACGTCGGCAAGGGCGCGGCCGAGGCGTTCCGCGGCCAGGGCGCGCGCGTCATCGTGTCCGAGGTCGACCCGATCTGCGCGCTCCAGGCCGCGATGGACGGCTACCAGGTCGCCCGGATCGAGGACGTGCTCGGCGAGGCCGACTTCTTCATCACGACCACGGGCAACAAGGACGTCATCCGCGCCGAGCACCTCGTCGCGATGAAGGACAAGGCCGTCGTCGGCAACATCGGCCACTTCGACAACGAGATCGACATGGCCGGCCTCGCCGAGGTGCCCGGGGTGTCGCGCACCGAGATCAAGCCCCAGGTCCACGAGTGGACGTTCGCGGAGCCGGGCCCCGACGGCCAGCCCGCGGGCCGCTCGGTCGTCGTGCTCTCCGAGGGCCGCCTGCTCAACCTGGGGAACGCGACGGGCCACCCGTCGTTCGTCATGAGCAACTCGTTCTCGAACCAGGTGATCGGCCAGATCGAGCTCTACGAGGACGCGACGGCCGCCGCGCGCGAGGGGCGCGAGCGCGCCTACGCGCGCCAGGTCTACCGTCTGCCCAAGGTGCTCGACGAGAAGGTCGCGCGCCTGCACCTCGACGCGCTCGGCGTCCGGCTCACCGAGCTGTCGCCGTCCCAGGCGGACTACCTGGGCGTCCCCGTCGAGGGCCCGTACAAGCCGGAGCACTACCGCTACTGAGCACTGCCCCGAGTCGTCCGGCACGCGCCGAGGAGGTCGCATGGACCCGTCGTCCGACGAGCGCACGCCGGTCGTGCCCTCGCCCCCCGCGGGCGAGGGCACGGCGGGGCCGCCCGACGAGGTGCGCGACGAGCCGCCGCCCGGCCGGGTGCGGCCGCTGTGGCACCGCGTGGGCGACCGCTGGGAGCGCGAGCCCCCGCACGACCTCCTGTACGGCGCGATCGTCGCGGGGTTCGTCATGGCGGTCTCCAGCGTGCACGCCCCGACGGGCGACCGCGTCGTGCTCGCGACGACCCTCGTGGCGGTGGGCTACTGGCTCGCGCACTGCTACGTGGACGCGGTGAGCGGACGCTTCCACGACACCGGGCACTCGCTGTGGGGCCGCACGGTCGTCGCGCTGAGGTCCAACGTCGGGGTGCTCCTCGGCGCGCTCCCCGGGATCGTCGTGTACCTCGTGGCGCTCGCGGCCGGGCTCGACGCCGAGGGCGCCGCCCTCGTCGCGGTGTGGTTCACCGTCGTCCTGCTCGGCGTGGTGGGGTTCCTCGCCGCGTACCGCGCGGGGGCGCGCGGAGGCCTGCTGGTGGGGGAGACGCTGCTCGCCGCGGCGTTCGGTGGCGTGGTCATCGCGGTCAAGTACCTGCTGCACTGACGGCAGGCACGGGGGTTGTCCCCACCCGGGTGCGGCGGACGCCACCCTGTCGTCGCCGCACGCGCGCGCCCAGACTGGCACCATGACTGCCGTGACCCCTGACCAGCCGAGCGTCGTGCCCGCGGGCGATCCCTCGCCGGGCGTGCCCGACGCGGTCGTGCCGACGCCGCACCCCTCCGCGGTGCCGTCGTCGCCCGCCGCGCCGTCGGACCCCTCGGCGTCCGCCGTGGCCGCCGCGCCCGGGGTCCCGGGCGCGTTCGCGGGCTCGCAGCCCGACCCGCGGTACGTGGACCACCGCGAGCGGGTCGGCTTCGCGCGCGCGCCGTTCGCGGGGCGCACGTGGCGCGAGTACGGGTACCTCTCGCTCGCGCTCCTGCTGGCGCCCTTCGCGTTCTCCTACGGGCTGTTCTCCGTGGTCTTCCTCGTCTCGATGATCGTGCCCGTCCTGGGCCTCGTCGTCGCGGGGTGGGTCGTGGTCGGCGGGCGCGGCTGGGGCTCGATGTACCGGTCGCTCGCGCGGTCGCTGCTCGGGGTCGACGTCGCCGCCCCCGCCCCGTACACCCGCCGCCGCGGCTTCTGGAGCACGCTGTGGAGCGGGATCGGCGACGGCACGGGGTGGCGGGCCGTGCTGTTCCTCCTCGTGACGTTCCCGCTCGCCATCCTGTCCTTCGTCGTGAGCACGGTCTTCCTCGCCGTCGGGCTGGGCGGCATGACGCACTGGATCTGGTCGCGCTGGCTCCCGCTGCAGCAGGCCGCCGACGGGTCGTGGCACCGCGGCGCGCAGTTCGGCGTCGACTGGTACGTCGACACCCCGGCGCGCCAGCTCGGCCTCGTGCTCGTGGGGGCGCTCTTCCTCTGGGTGTGGCCGCAGGTCACGCGCGCGTTCGCGCACCTCTTCCGCGTGCTCACCGTGGCGCTGCTCGGCCCCACGCTGTCCAGCCTGCGCGTCGCCGACCTCGAGGAGTCGCGCGGCCGCACGGTCGAGGACGCCGACGCGAAGCTGCGCCGCATCGAGCGGGACCTGCACGACGGCACCCAGGCGCGCCTCGTCGCCGTCGCGATGCAGCTCGGCGAGGCCAAGGAGCAGCTCGCGGAGGGCGGCGACGCGCGCGACGCGCTCGAGCTCGTCGACCTCGCGCACTCGTCGACCAAGGAGGCGCTGGTCGAGCTGCGCGAGCTCGCGCGGGGCATCCACCCGCCGGCGCTCGACAACGGCCTCGCGGTCGCGCTCGAGACCCTCGCGGCGCGCTCGCCGCTGCCGGTGACGGTCGACGTCGACCCGGCCGTCGAGGCGTCCGGCCGGCTCGCCCCCGCGGTCGAGTCGATCGCGTACTTCTGCGTCGCCGAGCTCGTGACGAACGCGGTCAAGCACGCGCGCGCGTCGGGCGTGTACGTGCTCGTGGAGCGCCAGGGCGGCGGCCGGGGGGCCCGCCTGCGCCTGCGGGTGCGCGACGACGGCCAGGGCGGCGCGCGCGTCGTGCAGCCGGGCTCCGACGGTCACCGCTCGGGGCTCGCGGGCCTCGCGGAGCGCGTGCGCTCCGTGGACGGCTCGCTCGAGCTCACGAGCCCCGTCGGCGGGCCCACGGTGGTCACGGTCCTCCTGCCCGTCCGGGTCTGACGTGCTGCGCGCGAACGGGACGGTCCTGCCCGGGTGGCGGGGCGGCGTCGGGCAGGATGTCCCCGGGGCACCGCGCCCGCCCGGGCCGCCCGGCCCGCCCGACCGGAAGGACACCATGCGGCTCGTCATCGCCGAGGACTCCGCCATCCTGCGCGACGGTCTCGTCGCGCTCGTCACCCGCCGCGGCCACGAGGTCGCGGCGGCGGTCGCGGACGGCGACGAGCTCGTCGCGCAGGTCGCGCGGCTCGCGGCGCAGGACGCGCTGCCGGACGTCGCCGTCGTCGACATCCGCATGCCCCCGACGTTCACGGACGAGGGGCTGCGCGCCGCCCTCGCGCTGCGCGCGGCGCACCCCGACCTCGGGGTGCTGCTGTTCTCCCAGTACGTCGAGACGCGGTTCGCGAGCGAGCTGCTCACGGGCGGGGCGCGCGGCGTCGGCTACCTCCTCAAGGACCGGGTCGCGGACGTCGGCGAGTTCGTCGACGCGCTCACGCGCATCGCCGCGGGCCAGACCGTCCTCGACCCGGAGGTCGTGAGCCAGCTCATGGGCGCGTCGCGGTCCGACGACGGTCTCGCGCGCCTCACGCCGCGCGAGACCGAGGTGCTCGAGCTCATGGCGCAGGGCCGGTCGAACTCCGCCATCGCGGAGGCCCTGTTCCTCTCCTACGGCGCGGTCGAGAAGAACGTCACCTCGATCTTCGGCAAGCTCGGGCTGCCGCAGGACGCCGGCGACCACCGCCGCGTCCTCGCGGTGCTGCGCTACCTCAAGGTCTGAGCGGCTCTCAGCGCCTCCAGGTCTCAGCGGCTCCAGGTCCGAGCGGCGGGGGACAACCCCCCGGAACCTGGGTGGACGACCGCGACGCGGTCGGGGGACCGTCCCGTACCGGGACGAACGGGATGTTTCGAGACTGGTGAGCACCGGGAGACCTCCCGGGCCCGCCGACCGAGGAGCATCCCGTGGCCGTCCTGTCGCCACCCCCCGCCCGACCCCGCGCGTCGTCCTTCGTCCTCCCGGCCGCGCGCCGGACCCGGGACGGCGGCTCGCCCGCCCCGCGCTCGGACCGGCCCGGCGCGGCGGCCGCGGCGGGCGAGGGACCGCGTCGCCCGTCGCGCGACGTGTTCGTCGACGCCGTGCGCGCCGTCGCGACCCTGAGCGTCCTCACGGTGCACTGGCTCATGGCGGACGCGACGTGGGACGGCGAGCAGCTCCGGATCGGGAACGCCCTCGCGCACGGCGCCGGGTGGGCCGTGACGTGGGTGCTCCAGGTGCTCGCCCTGCTGTTCTTCGCGGCGGGCGCCTCGGCGGCGTACGGGCTGCGGCGTGCCGGCAGCACCGGCGGGACCGGCGCCCGGGGCCGGGTCGTGACCCGCCCGAGCGTCGCCGCCGACCTGGCCGACGGCGTCCGCCTCGCGGGCGCCCGGCTGCCGCGCCTGCTGCGGCCGGTGGCCGTCTTCGTCGGGGCGTGGGTGGTCGCCGTCGGCGTCCTGCTGGCCGTCGGGCTCCCGGCCGACGCCGTCCGCTCGCTCGCGACGCTCGCGCCGCAGCTCCTGTGGTTCCTCGCGGTCTACCTCGGTCTCGTCGTGCTCACGCCGCTCCTGCGTCGGGCGCTGCACGCCGCCGGCTGGTGGGCCGTCGCCGGGCTCGCGGCGGCCCCGCTCGTGGTCGAGGCCCTGCGGTTCGGCGCCGGGCTCGAGCGGCTCGCGCTCGTGAACGTGGTGCTCGTGTGGGCCGTGCCCTACGCGGTCGGGCTCCTCTACGCCGACGCCCGCTCGGGCCTGCGGGTCGTGCGCCGGGGCCGCGTCGTCCCCGTCGCCGTCGTGCCGCGGTCCCGCGTGCTCGTGGCCGTCGGGCTCGCCGCGGCGGCCCTCGCCGCCCTGCTCGTCGCCGTCGGGCCCTACCCGGTCTCGCTCATCGGCATGCCGGGCGACGCGATGTCCAACCTGGGGCCGCCGACCGCGCCCGTCGTGCTGCACGCCGTCGCGCTCGTCGCACTCGCGCTCGCCGCGCGGGGACCGCTCGTGCGCTGGGCCGACGGCCGGGGGCGGTCCGTCGTGCGCGGTCTCGCGCGGCGCTCGATGACCGTGTACCTGTGGCACCTCACCGCGATGGTGGTCGTGGTCGGGGTCGTCCTCGTGGTGCTCGGGCAGGAGCTCCCGGCCGTGGGCGGCGCCGACTGGTGGGCGAGCCGGCCCGTCTGGTTCGGCGCGTTCGCCGTCGTGCTCGTCGGGATCGCGCGCGTCGTCGGGCGCTTCGAGGACGCTCCGACGGGCCGCCGCGCGCGTCAGCGCGTCGGGTCGGGCACCGAGTAGGGGAGCCGGTGGAGCAGCTCGGCCTGCTCCCGCGCGGCGGCCTGCGCACGGTGGGCCGTCGCGCGGTCCCGGTCGCGGCGCTCGGTGAGCACGGCGAGCAGGAACGTCTCGGGGTGGGTGCCGGGCGGCGGGCCCGGAGCGACGTACCGCTCGACCTGCCCCGCGAGCTCCTGGCCCAGCCGCGCGCGCGACGCCGGGTGCAGGCGGTCGGCGCGCCCGAGGAACTGCCGGGCGGCCAGCGCGAGGCCGTCCGGCAGCCGGCGCATGTCGGCGTGCGCGGCCCACGCGGCGAGGTAGGGCGGCATCGCGAGCGGGGCGAGCGTCGGTCGCCCGCCCCGCACCCGGATCGCGTACGTGCCCGCCGCCATGTCGCCGAGCCGCTTGCCCTTGTCGTTCGTCAGCGACGCGACGAGCGCGACGGAGCCGAACGTCAGCCAGATCTCGCCAACCCCGACGAGAGCGCGCAGGAACGCGTGCCGGAACCGGACCGGGCCGCCGTCGTCGCGCACGACCCGGATGCCGAGCGCGAGCTTGCCGAGCGAGCGGCCGCGCGAGAGCGTCTCGACCGTCGTCGGGATGACGACCATGACGAGGACCGAGAACGCGATGAGGATCGCGGTGACCAGGTCGAGCTCGAGCGAGCCCAGCGAGGCGCCGAGCACGAAGAGCGTCGCGACGAAGAACACGAGCACGACGAGCAGGTCGAGCGCGAGCGCCAGCCCGCGCGTCACGAACGACGCCGGTCGCGCGTCCAGGACCACGCCCTCGCCGATCACGATGCCCTCGCGCACGCCCGCTCCCGTCCTCGCCGTCGCGGGTCCTGCCCGCCGGTCGGTCGGCGCACCGGCGGCACGCCCCGTGTGGCAGGGTATCGGTCGTGGACCTCGACGCCTTCACCGACGTGCACGGCGCGGAGTGGGACCGCCTCGACGCGCTCGTCCGCCGCCGCACGCTCGACGGCGCGGAGGCCGACGAGCTCGTCCGGCTCTACCAGGCCGTCGCGACGCACCTGTCGACCGTGCGCTCCGTCGCGCCGGACCCGGTGCTCATCTCGCGCCTGTCCGTGCTCCTCGGGCGCGCCCGCACGCGCATCGCGGGGGCGCACGAGCCCGCGTGGCGCGACGTCGTGCGGTTCCTCACGGTGTCCCTCCCGGCCGCGCTCTACCGGATCCGGTGGTGGTCGGTCGGCGTGACCGCGGCGTGCCTCCTCGTCGCGGTCGTCGCGGGCGTCTGGGTCGCGACCACGCCCGAGGGCCTCGCCTCCATGGGCCCGCCCAGCACCCAGGAGGAGTACGTGAACGACGCGTTCGCGTCCTACTACGACCCGGGCGTCGACTTCGCCGCCGTCGTGTGGACGAACAACGCGCGGATCGCGGCCTTCTGCGTGGGCCTCGGGATCACGGGGGTGTTCCCCGCGTGGGTCCTGTTCCAGAACGCGGTCGGCATCGGCTCGATCGGCGGCATGATGGCCGCGCACGGCGAGCTCGCGCTCTTCCTCCAGCTCATCGCGCCCCACGGGCTGCTCGAGCTCATGTCGATCTTCGTCGCCGGCGCCGCCGGGCTGCGGATCTTCTGGGCGTGGATCGACCCCGGCCCGCTGCCGCGCTCGCGCGCCCTCGCGCAGGAGGGCCGGGCGCTCGTCACCGTCGCGATCGGCCTCGCGATCGCGCTCGCGGTCTCCGGCGTCATCGAGGGGTTCGTCACCGGGTCGGAGCTGCCGTGGTGGCTCAAGATCGCCATCGGGGCGGTCGCGCTCGCGGCGTTCTGGGTCTACACGATCGTGCTCGGCCGCCGCGCGGTCCGGGCCGGGGAGACGGGCGACCTCACGGCCGACCACGCGGGCGACACCGCGCCCGTCGCGGCCTGACCCGCGACGCCTCAGCCGTCGATGACGACGCGCGCCCGCGCGTCCGGCCACCCGCACCGCACCCAGTCCTCGGCGCGCGCGACGACCTCGTCGCGCACCGCGGGATCGCGCAGGCGGTCGGCGAGGCTCGGCGCCTCGCCGCCGGGCGCGCCGGGGCCGCTCCGTGCGCGCAGCGGCCGCACCTCGACGTGCACGACGACGTCCGTCCCGTCGGCCGGGCGCGTCCCGTCGGCCGGGGCCGCCGCTCGGGCGCCGCGCGCGGCCGCTGTTCGGGCGATGGGGGTGCCCGGGGCCGCTGCTCGGGCGCTGCGCGCCGCCGGTGCCGCCGGGCGGGCCGTCCAGGCGCCGGCGACGCGGCCGTCGACGAGGACCGCTGCCGCGACCTGACCGTTGACGCTCACGACGCTCGTGACCGGCAGGTCCCCGAGGACGCGCGTGCGGTCGTCGTGGGACAGGAGCAGGTTGTCGAAGTCGCCCGCGAGGACCACGGGCACGGGCTCGTCGCCCGGCGGGCGCGGCGCGTCGGGCAGGTCGAGGAGCTCGGTGCCGGCCGGGCCGGTGAACGTCACGAGCTCGGGCCGCAGCACGTCGACCGCGGCGCGCAGCCGGGTCAGGCCCGCCCAGCGCTGCGCGTCGGCCACCGACGCCGGGCCGAACGCCGCGAGGTACTGGCGCACGAGCCGCACGCGCGCCGCGAGCGTCGCGTCCGGGTCCGTGGCGTGCGCGACGGCGTCGAGGGCGTCGTCGGCCCGACCGAGCCAGGCCTGCGCCGTCGTCCAGGTGGTCGTCGTGCCCGCGCCGCTCGCGCCCCACAGGCCGCGGGGCGGGACCTGCACGAGCGGGAGCAGGCAGCGCGCCGCGTACGCGAGGTGCTTCGGGTCGACGTCGGGCCAGCGCTCCGCGAGGCGCCGCCCCAGCTCGACCGACGTCAGCGGCTCCGCGAGCAGGTCGCGCGCCGCGCGCTCGAGGTCGTCGAGGTCGACGTGCGCGAGCGCGGTCCCGTGCTGGTTCCGCGACCGCAGGTAGGTCGCCAGGCCGGGTCGGGCGAGCGCCGTCAGCTCGAGCGCGTCGTCGGCCGCGACGAGGTGCACCGTGCCGCGCAGCGTCGCGACGCGCACCACCTGGCGGTCGAGCAGGCGGTCGCCCAGGTCGTCCGGCGCGAAGCCCGCCAGGCGCGACCAGAGCGCCGGGTACGGCGACGACGGGACCTGCGACTGCAGGCCGACGAGGTGCCGCACCTCGTCCAGCACGGTCGCGTCGCGCGGGGCCGCGAGGTGCTGGCGCGCGAGCAGCGCCCGGTTGAGGTCGTCGTGGCTCAGCCGCGGCCCGAACCGCTCGTCGGCCATCGGCCCGTCAGGACAGGACGATCGCGAGCGCCGGGACGAGGAACGTCGCGAGCAGCGCCACCACGACGATGATCGCGACGCGACGGTTGCGCCGGACGCGCTGCCGGGGATCGGTCGGCTGCCAGGCCACGGGAGCCTCCTGAGGTCGGGATGGACGTGCTGGACGACCCTACCTCCCGCCCCTGACGGTCGGGGGAGAGGGCCCCTGCACCACCTCCCGCGAGGTAGAGGCCTGGCCTCCCGAGGTAGAGCCGTGGTTCCGCGAGGTAGAGGCGTGGGTTGCGCGAGGTGGAGCCGTGGTTGCGCGAGGTGGAGCCGTGGTTGCGCGAGGTGGAGCCGTGGTTCCGCGAGGTAGAGCGTTGGTTCCGCCAGGTAGAGGCGTGGTCGCCCAGGGTGGGCCTGCCCACGCTCGGAGGGACGACGACGTCGGGCCACCTCAGACGGGTTGCGCGCCGACCGGACGGTCGTGGCGCCCGACAGGGCGCTTCTGGTGGCCCGGCGCCGCAGACGGAGCCGGGATCCCTGCTCGGCGAACCCGGGCACCCTCGTCCCGTGAGACCTGGCCTCTACCTCGCGCGGCCTCGGCTCTACCTCGTGGGACGACGCCTCTACCTCGTGAGACCGGGCCTCTACCTCGTGCGACCGTGGCTCTACCTCGCGCGACCACCGGCTCCGGCTCGGTGGCCCCCGGCGGGGGCTCAGAGGCGGCCGGCCGCCTTGAGCGCGAGGTAGGTGTCGGCGAGGCGGGGGGCGAGGTCGTCGGGGAGGGCGTCGACGACCTCGACGCCGCGCTGGCGCAGGACCGTCGTCACGGCGGCGCGCTCGATCTCGCCGCGCGCGGCGGCCGCGGCGTCGTACACCTCGGCGGTCCCGGTGCGGTCGTCGCGCAGGGCGGCGACCTCGGGGTCGCCGGCCGCGGCGAGCACGACCTGGTGCTTGGCCGTGAGCTGCCCGACGACGGGCAGTAGGCCGGACTCGACGGCGGCGGCGTCGAGCGTTGACAGGAGCACGACGAGCGCGCGCTGCGACAGGCGCTCGTGGACGGTGCCGACGAGGCCGGGCCAGTCGGTCTCGAGGAGCGCGGGCTCGAGCGGCGCGAGGGCGTCCGCCATGGCGGGCATGAGGCGCGGCCCGGCGGCCCCCGCGACGCGCGAGCGCACGGTGCGGTCGTAGGCGACGAGCTCGACGCGGTCCCCGGCGCGCCCCGCGAGGGCGGCCAGCAGGAGTGCCGCCTCGATGCTCGCGTCGAGGCGCGGCGCGTCCCCGACGCGCGCCGCGGACGTGCGGGACGTGTCGACGACGATGAGCACGCGGCGGTCGCGCTCGGGCCGCCACGTGCGCACGACCATGTCCCGGCCGCGCGCCGACGCGCGCCAGTCGATCGAGCGGACGTCGTCGCCGAGCACGTACTCGCGCAGCGAGTCGAACTCGGTGCCCTCGCCGCGCACCTGCACCGCGGCGCGCCCGTCCATCTCGCGCAGGCGCGCGAGGCGGCTCGGGAGGTGGCGTCGCGACGCGAACTCGGGGAGCACGCGCAGCCGCCCGGGCACGGGGATCGACGCCTGGCGCGCGGCGAGCCGCAGCGGGCCGAACGAGCGGATCGTCACGCGGTCCGCGACGCGCTCGCCGCGGCGCGTCGGGACGAGCACGGTCGTCACGCGCGTCGCCTCGCCGGGCGGCAGATCGACGTCGTGCCGGTTGACCTGGGTCCCCGCGGACGGCGGCCACGCGTCGCGCACGAGCGCGCGCAGCCGCCGCGGGGCGAGGTTCGTCAGCGTGAGCCGGGACGCCGTCGCGTCGGTGAGCCGCACGGAGCCCGCGACGCGCCGCTCGATCGCGACACGCCGCGGGGACGCCGCGAGGGCCGCGTCGAGCGCGCACAGCGCGACGACGAGCAGCGTCCACACGAGCACCGTCCCCGGCACGGGGACGAGCAGCACGGGGACGATCCCGAGCGCCGCCAGCACGACGGCGCGCCACGTCAGGGCCACGAGCGACGCCTCAGCGGGGGACGGGGACGGACGCGAGCACGGTGTCGAGCACGCTCTCGGCCGTCACGCCCTCCAGCTCGGCCTCGGGCCGCAGCTGCACGCGGTGGCGCAGCGTGGGGTGCGCGAGGGCCTTGACGTCGTCCGGCGTCACGTAGGAGCGGCCCGAGAGCCACGCCCACGCGCGCGACGTGGCGAGCAGCGCCGTGGCACCGCGCGGGGACACGCCGAGGGACAGCGAGGGGGAGTGGCGCGTCGCGCGGCACACGTCGACGGCGTAGCCGAGCACCTCGCGCGCGACCTGGACGCGCGCGACCTCCGCGCGGGCGCGGTCGAGCACGTCGCGCCCGGCGACGGCGCGCACCCCGGCGCCCGCGAGGTCGCGCGGGTTGAAGCCGGCGGCGTGCCGTGCGAGCACCTCGACCTCCTGCTCGCGCTCCGGCAGCGGCAGCACGACCTTGAGCAGGAAGCGGTCGAGCTGCGCCTCGGGCAGCGGGTACGTGCCCTCGTACTCGACGGGGTTCTGCGTCGCGATGACGAGGAAGGGGTCGGGCAGCGGGCGCGGCGTGCCGTCGACCGAGACCTGCCGCTCCTCCATGGCCTCCAGGAGCGACGCCTGGGTCTTGGGAGGCGTGCGGTTGATCTCGTCGGCGAGCAGCAGGTTCGTGAAGACCGGGCCCTCGCGGAACGAGAACTCGGCGGTCCGCGCGTCGTACACGAGCGAGCCCGTGACGTCGCCGGGCATGAGGTCGGGCGTGAACTGCACGCGCTTCGTGCCGAGGTCGAGCGACGCGGCGAGCGTGCGCACGAGCAGCGTCTTGGCGACGCCGGGCACGCCCTCGAGCAGCACGTGGCCCTTGCAGAGCAGCGCGATGAGCAGGCTCGTCACGGCGCCGTCCTGCCCGACGACGGCCTTGCCGACCTCGCTGCGGACGGCGGCGAGCGCCTGCCGCAGCTCGGGCGACGGCGCGGGCGGGGCGTCGTGCACCGGTGCGGGGGTCGCGGTCGGGGTCGGCGCGGCGGGCGCGTGGCCCTGGCCGTACGGCGCCTGCGGGGCGGGTGCCTGCGGTCCGGGCCGGTGCGCGGGCTGGCCGGCGGCCGCGCTCACGCGGTCGGCGACGCCCTGGTCCTGGGCGGGCGGCGCGTAGCGGTCGGGCTGCGGCACGGAGCCGTCGGGGTGGTGCGTCACGAGTGGTAGACCTCGCTCTCGATCCGGTCAAGGTGACGCGCGAGCTCGAGCAGCGCCGCGTCGTCGGCGGGTGGTGGTCCGTACAGGAGCTGGGCGACCTGGTCGCCCGGCCGACCCGTCGCGCGGGCGACGGCGTCGACGACGGTGGGGGCGTCGGCCGAGCGGGGCAGGCCGAGGCGGTGCGCGAGGCGGTCGGCGGCGCTCGCGCGCAGCCCCGCGGCGGCGTGGCCGCGCGCCCCGGCGCGCCGGTAGAGGCGGCCGCGGCCGCGTGTCGTCTCGGCGGCGCGCACGATCACCGGCAGGTCCTCCGTGACGAGGGGGCCCAGCCGGCGGCCGCGCCACAGCGCGACCACGAGCAGCACGACGAGCGCCTGCAGGGCGACGACGCCGAACCACGGCGGCAGGGACAGCCCGGGGGTCGTGCTCCCGTCGTCGGCGAGCGACGTGTCGAACGGGTCGGGCACGAGCCACACGAGTCGGTCGTGCGCGCCGAGCGTCCAGAGCGCGAGCGCGGCGTTGCCGTCCTCGGTGACCGAGTCGTTGCGCAGGACGGCGGGCGTGTCCACCGCGCGCACCGTGCGCCCGTCGGCCTCGTGCACGAGGTAGGCGCCCAGGGACGGGTCGTCGGGGGAGGGGAAGCAGAGGACGGTCGCGTCGTCGAGCGCGACGAAGCCGACGCCGTCGGAGCGGATCGAGCCCGCGGCCTGCGCGGCCGGGTCCGCGCAGCGCGCCGGTCGTGCCGACCCGCCGGAGCCCCAGTCGTACGCGAGCTCCGCGCCGCCGTCGGTCGCGGCGGCGAGCAGGTGGTCGGGCGGCGCGACGAGCACGAGGTCGGCGGGGGTCCCGACGAGCGCGTCCACCTGCTCGTCGAGCAGGTAGTCGCCCTGCGCGACGAGGAGCGTGCCGCCCTCCTCGGCGGCGCGCACCGCGTCGGCGACCGTGCGCACGTAGGTGACCTCGACGCCCTGGTCGCCCAGCACCTGCGCGACCGCGCGCGCCCCGGCGGGGCCCGGGTTGTCGGGTGCGAGCGGCGTGGCCGACGTCGCGGGGCGCGCGAGCGCCGTCAGCCCGGCGAGCAGCAGCAGCGCGCCGACGACGGCGACGGGCCAGCGCGCCCGGCGCCAGCGGCTGCGGGCCCGCGAGCGGGCGGTCGTGCCGTCGCCGACGACGGGCACGTAGGCGGTCGTCACGGCTCGCGGGTCGCCCGACGCGCCCGCGGAGGGCGCCGCACCGGGCGGGACGGAGGACGTCGTCGGGGCGCTCATGCGCCGTCACCGGGCGCGGACGCGGCGAGCTCCGCACGGAGCGCGGGGCGCGGGGCGAGCGTCCGCTCGTCGAGCGCGCGCAGGAAGGCGTCCGCCTCGGGGCCGACGGTCACGGCGCCGTACGCGACGTCGTCGAACAGGTGCGCGCCGCGCTCGAGCCCGTCCGCGACGTCGGGCAGGCGCTCGCCCGCCGTCCGCGCGGCCTCCCACGCGGTCCGTCCGGGACGCGGGTCGAGGACCGCGCGCTCCTCCAGCGAGCGCACGACGCCGCGGAAGCGTTCGAGCGCGGCGGTCGCCCAGTCGGCGCGCGCCGCGGCGGCGTCGGCCGCGGCCCGCATCTCGGCCGCGGTGCGCGCGTCGTCGTCGAGCACGACCACCGAGGCCTTCGCCCGGCGCGACAGGCGCACCGGACCGGCGACCCAGTAGGCCACCGCCGCGACCAGGGCGACCGCCACGACGACGACCACCGCCGTCAGCGGGCCGCCGAGGTCGAGCGTGGGCGCGCCGTCGAACAGTCCCTGGAGCCACTCGAGGAACCGCTGCAGGAGCGACGGGTCCGTGCGGTACTCCGGCCCGGCGAGCTCGCCGACGAGCCACCGCCGGGCCTCGTCGGCGCCGGGCTGCACGGGCACGTCGGCCGCGAGCGACCGGACGGTCATGCGGGCGGCTGCTCGCTCGCCGCCGCGGCGAGCTCGACGTCCAGGCCCTCGCGGCGCATGCGCACGTCGATGTAGAGCAGGGCGACGATGCAGCCCAGGAAGACCGAGGTGAGGATCATCGAGAGCGCGACGCCGATCGCCTGCACGAGGTGGTACAGGAAGGTCTGGCCCGCCATGAGCAGGAACGACGCGGCGAGGCTCGCGGGGTACGCGACGATGCCGGAGACGAAGCTCATCGCCACGAGGGCGAGCAGGTAGATGCCGAACAACCGCCAGAAGCTGCCGCGGGTGAGCAGCCACGCCCGCTTGACGGTCCGCCAGAACGGCTGCCCCTCCAGCGCCAGGGCGGGAGGCACGAGGCCGGTCCGCGTCCCGACCCAGACGAGGAGCACGGGCCAGGCGAGCAGGGCGACGACGATGAGGAACGCGCCGAGCCCCTCGGAGACCGCGAAGCCCGCGACGACGAGGAGCGTGGCCAGGCCGAGCGCCACGGACGCAGCCAGGCCCGTCAGCAGGGGGAACGCGATGAGGAACCACGTGCGCCGTCCGACCTGGGACCAGACCTCGCCGACGCCGGCCTTGCGCCCGATCGCGGACTGGCCGACGGAGACCGTGAGGAGACCCGCGATGATCGGCGCGGCGAAGAACGTGGTCACCTGGATGCCGAGGGAGCTCGCGAGCGTCGTGGCGAAGCTCTCGTCGAAGCCGGGGAAGGTGGCCTCGTCCAGCACGACGTCGAAGTACTGGGCGACGTAGCCGGAGAACGCCCAGCCGAGGAAGGTGCCGAGCAGCGTCGCCACCACGACGACGAGCGCGCTCATGCCGAGCACGACCCGGGGGTTGTGGCGGATCGCGCCGAACGCGCCGTCGAAGATCTCGCCGAGCGACAGCGGGCGCAGCGGGATGATGCCGGGCTTCGCCGCGGCCGGCGCGTAGGGCGCGCCCGCGAGGCCGGGCGGCGGGCCGTAGCCCGGCGCGCCGTACTGCTGCTGCCCGTACTGGCCCTGCCCGAACTGCTGCTGGCCGTAACC